>Ga0335078_10013271_pt1 | contig 12215 bp, 13 predicted proteins | sample Lox_Sample_32_FD_206711 | JGI IMG/M metagenome (GOLD analysis project Ga0335078, IMG submission 206711) | Soil microbial communities from Loxahatchee National Wildlife Refuge, Florida, United States - Lox_Sample_3.2 | ecosystem: Environmental > Terrestrial > Soil > Wetlands | place: USA... | reverse complement strand
GGGCGACGAAGCGATCTGGCACAGCCAGACCACGGTCCACAGCTTCTCGATGGATAAGCAAGGCCGCGTCTGGTCCGCCGCGCGCGTGCGCAAGCCGCGGACGCAGCCATGGTGCCAGGCGGGATCCGACCTGATTTCAGCGAAGTTGATGCCGATCAATGCGGGCCAGCGCGGGCTCATCCTCTACGAGCCCAAAACCAAAGAGACCACCACCCTGGACACCTGCTTCACCTGGGGCCACGTCAATTTCGACGACAACGATGTGCTGTGGTCCTCGTTCGGTCCGGCGGGCATCGAGGGCTGGTTCGATACCCGAATCTGGGACAAGACTCACGATGAGAAGAAGGCGCAGGGCTGGAGCGCCTTTGTGCTCGATTACAACGGGAACGGAAAGCGCGACGCCTATACCGAGCCGAATCAACCGGCGGATCCCACTAAGGACAAGCGGATCAACGTGTCGTTCTATGGCGATTCTCCGGCGCCGGATGGCTCGGTCTGGGGATCGGTAATGGGCATGCCGGGCGCACTGGTTCGTTTCATCCCGGGATCGCATCCGCCCGAGACCGCGCTGGCCGAGTATTACGAGGTGCCGTGGAATAATCCCAAGGCGCCGGTGCAGGGCTATTCGCCGCGCGGGATGGATGTCGACAGCAAGGGCGTGGTCTGGACCGTGCTGTCGAGCGGACATTACGCCAGCTTCGACCGCAGCAAGTGCAAGGGCCCGCTCAACGGTCCCAGCGCCGCCACCGGCCAGCACTGTCCCGAAGGCTGGACGCTCTACGCATTCCCCGGTCCGAACTACAAAGGAGCAGTGGAGAACGGCAGTGGCGACTCGGCCTATTACAACTTCGTGGACCGTTTCGACATGCTGGGCGTCGGCAAGGATGTGCCGCTGGCTACCGGCAACCTCTCGGAAGGATTGCTGGTGCTGGTCGATGGCAAGTTCCTGACGCTGCGCGTGCCGTATCCCATGGGCTACTACGCCAAGGGCCTGGACGGCCGCATTGACAATCCGAACGGCGGCTGGAAGGGGAAAGGCATCTACACGCCGATCTCGACGCGAGCCCCGTTTCACATGGAAGGCGGCAAAGGAACCGAGCCCAAGCTGGTGAAGTTCCAGATGCGGCCCGATCCGCTGGCGAACTAATCGGCGAAAATTACTGCGGAGCGGGAGTCGAGATCGGCTGATCCTGCTCCCGCATGTGCTTCGAGTCGCGTTCGTTTTCCAGGCAGTAGTAATCGATGAGCTCGCTGTCGAGCACCAGCGGCTGATTGATCTTCACCGTCCAGGGCGCGGTGTAAGCCTTGGGATCGTCAATCGTGATCTCGACTTCGAGTGTCCCGAAGTTGGGCCGCCGGATGTGTTCGGTCATTTTGGCTTGCTCCGTGAGCGGATTGCCGGCGGCGTCCAACCAGAGGTCGTCGCGGAAACCGATGGTTTCCACTACCAAGGTATCGCCTTCCCAATGCCCGACGGAGTACCCGTTCCACGTCGGATTGGGGTCTTTTGGAAGCGGCCGGCCGTCGGTGAAGATCTGCCGGTATTGCATGTTGCGCTCGGTCAGGATGATCACGCGGCCAGGGACTTCGAAAACTCGCTTGTAGTAATCGTCGGTCCAAATGCGCGGAGCGTCGCGCGGCATGCAATGCACATTCGGGTCCAGGCCCTGCTCGATGCTCCGTTTCTTGACTAGTTCCGCGGCCCACGGCTGGTAGGGCAAGCGATTCTTCAGGCTGGAGGCGATATTGATAAATTCGCGCGAGATTTGCGTATCCGTGCACTTGGCCCCGCACTGCGGCCCGATGGTGATCCACCCGTACATCCCCGAGAGGTCGGGTTTGCCGTCGGCGGTTCGGGGAGCTGGAGCGGTGAGGTTGGGCTTACCGTCGGGGGTTCGGGGCACTCCAGGAGTCGGATAGTCCAGCCACTGGCCGAACAGGGCGGCCGGAGCTGCGGCCATAAAGACTAGCAAGGCGTTACGCAAAATCGATCGCATGGGTGTGATGCTCCCTATCATAGCCGGAATGCCCAACTGGCAGCAGCCGTTGTGGGGCAGGCCTTCGGGCCTGCCGCCGGGCTTCTGCCCGGCGTGAGCGGTCGTAGGTGGCTCGTGCCGCCCAGAAGGGCGGCAGCAGTGCAGAAGCCCTGGCCCCGTCAAGATCTAAAAACAGATACCATTCTCCGAATTTGGCATATAATCAAGCTGGAAGTTGCCCACAGCTTGGGGTCTTGTTACCGGCCGGCGTACGAGCCAACACAGTGGGGAACAGCCAGCCAATTCCGGCGGCAGCGCGACGGGCCGGCTAGCCCGAACTGCGGGCAACCACAGCGAGGCGTCTATATGCCGCAGGGAGCCGCTCATCTCGCGACCGAAGCGGAGTACTTTCACCGAATCGAAGCCGAACTGATCGAACAGATGCGTCACCGCGCTGCCGAAGAAGAGGAGCTCCGGCACATGGCGGAAGCTTCCCACATCGCGGATTTCCAGATTCTGGAGACGCTCGAGAAACTTGGCTACACCCACCACACCGTGATCCTGCTTCACCTCGTGCCACTCGTCGAGATGGCGTGGGTCGATGGCTCGGTAAGTTCCACCGAGCGGGATCATATTCTCGCGGTCGCCCGCGAGCACCACATAGCCAAGAACACGCCTGCTTACCAACAACTGATTGCCTGGCTCGAGCAACGCCCTTCGCCTGAATTCTTCAAGGAAAGCTGGCGTGTCATCCAGGCGGAATTCGAGTCCTTACCGGCCAATGAACGCAATGCCAGCAAAGCCGTCCTGGCCCACAGTTGCAAGGAATTTGCCTATTCTTCTTGCGAACGCTCCAGTTGGGCCAGCCGGATCTGCACGGCCAAGAGAAATCTACTGAAAGAAATCCTGTGGCGCTTGGCGCGGCGCTGAAGCCGCCGCGCGGCCCACGGGAATGGGAGGGCTGATGACGCCCGGTCTTCAGAATGAAGGCAGCATCACCGCGGTCCGCGGGAGCGTGGTCGACGCGTCCTTCCCTCAGCGTATCCCGCCCCTCTTCGATGTCCTGGAAGCGGGCGACGGAAAACGAGCCGTCATCGAAGTCGTCGCGCATCTCAGCCCCGATACCATTCGCGGCATCGCCCTGACATCCACCCAGGGTCTCGCCCGTGGCGACCGCATCGTCGACACCGAGCGGAGTCTCTCCGTTCCGGTGGGCGGGCGCGTGCTGGGCCGCATGTTCGACGTGTTCGGAGAGACGATCGACCGCAAAGAGCCGGTGACCGGGGGTGAGTGGCGCTCGATCCACGCGTCCCCGGTCCCGCTCACGCGCCGGGCGACCACCGCCGAGATTTTCGCCACCGGCATCAAAGCCATCGACGTACTGGCGCCCCTGGAGCGCGGCGGCAAGAGCGGCCTGTTCGGCGGCGCGGGCGTGGGCAAAACCGTGCTGATCATGGAATTGATTCACAACGTGATCGGCCACCACAGCGGCGTCAGCGTCTTCTGCGGGATTGGCGAGCGCTGCCGTGAAGGCGAGGAACTCTACCGCGAGATTCAAGCCGCCGGGGTTCTGGACAAAACCGTCCTGGTCTTCGGGCAGATGAACGACCCGCCCGGCACGCGTTTTCGGGTAGGCCATTCCGCCCTCACCATGGCCGAGTACTTCCGCGACGACGCCCACCAGGACGTTTTGCTGCTCATCGACAATATCTTTCGGTTTATCCAGGCCGGCTCGGAGGTTTCCGGCCTCATGGGCCAGTTGCCTTCACGCCTGGGCTATCAGCCCACGCTCGGCACCGAGTTGGCCAATCTCGAAGAGCGCATCTCGAACACTTCCACCGGCGCCATCACTTCCGTCCAGGCCGTCTACGTGCCGGCCGACGACTTCGGCGACCCGTCGGCCGTTCATACCTTCGGACATCTTTCCGCCTCCATCGTGCTTTCGCGCAAGCGGGCCAGCGAAGGCCTATACCCGGCCATCGATCCCTTGCGCTCGGGATCCAAGATGGCTACCCCGCAAATCGCCGGCGACCGGCATTACCGCATCGCCCAGGAGATTCGCAAAACCCTCTCCGGATATGAAGAGCTGAAGGACATCATCGCCATGCTCGGTATCGAGGAACTCTCGCAGGAGGACCGGCGCACCGTGTACCGCGCGCGCCGCCTGGAGCGCTTCCTGACCCAACCCTGCTTCGTCACCGAGCAGTTCACCGGACACAAGGGCAAGTTGGTTTCGCTGGACGATGCGCTCACGGGCTGCGAGCGCATCCTCAACGACGAGTTTGCCAGTTACCCCGAACAAGCGCTGTACATGATCGGGTCGATCGACGAGGCGCGCAAGCCATGAAGCTCAAGGTCTGGGTGCCCACGGAAGTGTTCTGCGACGAAGAAGTGACCAAGGTCAAGGCCGAAGCCGAAAACGGCTGGTTCACCATTCTTCCACGGCACATCGATTTCGTCACGGCGCTCGTCCCCGGAATCCTGTCCTATGAGTCGCCGGACAAACAGACGCAGTTGCTGGCCATCGACTACGGCATCTTGGTCAAATGCGGGCGCGAGGTTTCGGTTTCCACGCGCAATGCGGTGCGGGGCACGGATCTTGGGGTATTGAAGCAGACCGTCGAGAAACAGTTCCGCCTGCTCCACGAGAAGGAGCAGGCGGCACGTGTGTTCGAGGCCAAGCTGGAAGCCGATTTGGTCCGGCGGCTCATCGAGGTGGAGCGATATGCGTGACCTGGACTCCAAGCCGGCGCTGTCCGCCTCTGCCCGCAACATGTTGCAGCGGGTCGGCGCGCACGAAGAACGCATGCTCCGCCGCCGGCCTGCCGCCGGCCCCGGATTCTGGCGAGCTGTCGCTTTGATGGGCGCCATCGGATGGGCCGTGGCGGTGCCTACCTTGATTGGTGTTGCGGTGGGAGCCTGGCTCGATCGTAGATGGCCGAGCCCGTTTTCGTGGACCTTAACGCTGCTCTTTGCGGGGCTGGTGCTTGGCTGCCGCGACGCCTGGACCCGCATCAAACGCGAACAGGAGGACCGCTGATGCCGGCGCCTGTCCAATTCGTTCTGTTGGTGCTGGCCGGCCTCGCACTGGGGATTCTGTTTTATGGCGGATTATGGCTGACGGTGCGCGCCCTACCCGCCTCCCGCCACCCCACGGCTCTCATGATTGGCAGCTATTGGGGACGAACCGCGGTGACCATCGCCGGACTGTTGTGGGCCATGGACGGCAGTTGGCAGCGAGCCGTGGTCAGTATGGGCGGTTTTTTGTTGGCGCGCGTCATATTGTCGCCGTGGGTTCCCGGGCCGAAGCCCGTGAGAAAGCGTGTGGTGTAGCCATGGAAATCACACCGGACCATCTCGTTCTGTGGCGCTGGGGCTTCCTGCAGCTGAACGCCACCGTTATCTTCACCTGGGCGGTGATGCTGCTTCTGGTGCTAGCCGCGTGGCTGGCCACGCGCAAGATCGCTGTAGAGGGCCCGAGGAGCGCCTGGGCGACAGCTCTCGAAGCGATTGTGGCCGGCATCCGCAACCAGGTTCGCGAGATCAGCGGCGGCCTGCAGGGCGATGCCTGCCTCCCCTTTGTCGGCACGCTGTTCCTCTTCATCCTGGTGTCCAACGAATTGGACATGGTTCCGGGCTGGCACGCTCCCACGGGCTCGCTTTCCACCACCGCGGCCCTGGCTATTTGTGTCGCGGTGGCCGTGCCGTTCTTCGGTATACGTAAGGCCGGGCTCAAAGGCTATCTGCATCACTATTTGAGCCCCACGGCTTTCATGGCGCCATTTCACATTGTGAGCGAGATTTCGCGAACCCTGGCACTGGCCGTACGATTGTTCGGCAACATCATGAGCGGATCGATGGTGGTGGCCATTCTTCTGGCCCTCGCGCCGCTCTTCTTCCCGGTGTTGATGCAGGTGCTCGGTCTTTTGATCGGCCTCATTCAGGCCTACATTTTCGCGGTTCTCGCCATGGTGTACATCGCGGCTGCTATTCGCCGCCAGGAAGATCTTCCGCAGGAACAAAAACAATGAAAGGAGACACGACCTATGGATAGTTCCACCTGGATCGGGATTACGTCCATCGCCGCTTCCGCCATTTGTATGGGCATTGGCGCCGTGGGTCCGGCGCTGGGCGAAGCACGCGCGCTTGGCCAGGCGCTCAGTTCCATCGCCCAGCAGCCCGACGAGGCCGGCTCGATCAGCCGGACGCTGTTCATTGGACTGGCGATGATCGAATCCATCGCGATCTATTGCTTTGTGATTTCGATCATTCTGATCTTTGCCAATCCGTTCTGGAATCATACGATCGAGAAGATTGTGGGGAACGGGGGAGTCTGACCGGCGAGGCCGCCAGATGACATATGCTCATCAACTGGTTCACTATCGCCGCGCAGATCGTCAATTTCCTCGTCCTGGTCTGGCTGTTGAAACACTTTCTGTACGGGCGAATTCTTAACCTGATCGATAGCCGCGAAAAAAAGATTGTCGCCGGCCTGGCGGAGGCTGCCGCGAAAGAGCAAGAGGCCGGGCAGAATCTGGCACGCTATCAGGCACAGCTCGCCGAGTTCGAGCGGCAGCAGGAGGCCATGCTGGCGGATGCGAAGCGCGAGGCCGAGGAGCGACGCCAGGAACTCCTCCAAGCGGCTCGCGAACAGGTCCACACGCTGCAGGCCAAATGGCAGGAAGACCTGGAGCGCGAACGCAATACCTTTCTGACGGAACTGCGGGGCCGCGCCGCGACCGAGATGATCACCATCACTCAGCGCGTAGTCGCCGACTTGGCTTGCCTGGATGTGCAGCAGTGTGCCGTCCAGGTATTTCTCGACAAGATCCGCCTGCTGGAGAATGACGCCTGGAAGAACATCGCACAAGGAGACATGCTACTCCGCAGCGCCTACGATTTGCCCGAGGACACGCGAGCCGAGATTCAACAAATCATCGAAGAACGGTTGCACACGCCCGTCAGCCTCCGATTCGAGCGCGCGCCCGAAATGGGCCTGGGAGTGGAACTGCGCGGCAACGGAAGACGCATCGGGTGGAATTCTTCGAGCTATCTGGAGGCCATGGAACAAGATCTCAAAACCGCGCTCGAACATCACCCGGAGCACGCCTCTGCGGAGGCCACATGAGCGAGAATCACGGCGAGCTTTCCGCCCTCCTTGACCGCACGTTGGAGCTCGTCGATCAGGTATCGCGCCGCCGGCGAACCGAATTGACCATTGAGGAGTACGGCGAAGTCACCTACGTCGGCCATGGAATCGCGCGCGTCAAAGGACTGCCGGGCGTGTGCTCCGAGGAAATCGTCCGCTTCCCCAACGATCTGCTCGGGATGGCATTCAATCTCGATCCCGACGAAGTGGGCATCGTCCTGCTCGACGAGGGGCCTGGACTCTCGGCTGGCGCGGAAGCGCGCCGAACGCACCGCGTGCTCGACGTGCCCGTGGGCGAGGCGCTGTTGGGCCGTGTGGTGGATGCCGTCGGGCGCCCTCTGGACAACGCCGGGCCGGTCCCCGCTACCGAACGCACCCCCATCGAGGCTCCCGCTCCGCCGATCGTCGATCGCTCTCCCGTCACCGTTCCGCTCGCCACGGGCATTAAAGCGGTAGACGCGCTGATTCCCGTCGGACGCGGACAGCGCGAGCTGATTCTGGGCGACCGCCAGACGGGCAAGACCGGGATCGTCGTCGACACGATGATCAATCAGAAGGGTAAGAACGTCATCTGTATCTATTGCGCCATCGGTCAACGCAGCTCGTCGGTGGCCAAGGTAATCGCCGATCTGCGTGCTCACGATGCTACTCCGTATTGCACCATCGTGTTTGCGCCCGGCGACGCGCCTCCGGGCCAGTTGTTTATCGCACCGTACGCCGCGATGGCGATGGGCGAGTATTTCATGCGCCAAGGCCGCGACGCGCTGGTCATCTTCGACGATCTCAGCCAGCACGCCCGCGCGTACCGCGAGCTGTCACTGCTGCTGCGCCGTCCGCCCGGTCGCGAGAGTTTTCCCGGAGACATCTTCTATATTCATTCGCGCCTGCTGGAGCGCTCCACACACCTCCGGCCTGAGCTGGGCGGCGGCTCGCTCACCGCACTACCCATTATCGAAACCGAAGAACAAAATCTGGCGGCGTATATTCCTACTAACCTGATTTCGATCACGGACGGCCAGATCTATCTCACACCGGATCTGTTCCAGAAAGGAATGCTCCCCGCCATCGACGTTGGAAAATCGGTTTCCCGTGTAGGAGGCAAGACGCAGCTGCCCGCCTACCGCACCGTCGCCGGGGACCTGAAGCTCTCGTACTCGCAATTCGAAGAGCTGGAAGTCTTCTCGCGCTTCGGCACCCGCCTGGACGAGCACACCCGCCAAACACTCGCGCGCGGCCGTGCGGTTCGTGAGGCGTTGAAGCAGCCGCTGTACGATCCTTTACCCGCGACCGAGCAGATCGCCATCCTTCTGGCAGCGACCAGCGGAGTTTTTGACAACCTGCCGGCGCAACAGGTCGTCCAGGCGTCCGCCCGAATCCGGGAGATGCTCCCGGTGGAGATGCCGCATGTCTACGAACTGGTCGAGAGTGGCGCGAACTTCCGCGACGAAGATCGCGAGGCCCTGATTACGGTCGCTCGAAAGGCGGTGAGCGGCGAATGGAAGCCATCGAAGCCCTAAAGCGAACGATTCACGTCACCGAGGAGCTGCACTCGCTGGTGAAGACCATGAAGGTTCTGGCGGGCCTCAACATCCGCCTCTATGAGCGAGCCGCCCACGCCGTAGCCGAGTACAACCGCACCATCGAGAGAGGCCTCGAAGTGGCTTTGCAGGGTCTTCCCGAACAGGCCCTGCCGCCGCGATATGCACCCGGCCGCAAACTGGGTGCCATTATTTTCGGCTCCGACCAGGGCATGTGCGGGCAACTCAACGATCTCATCGTCCAACATGGCCTGCGCGCGCTCACCCGGCTGGCGGTCCGGCGGGAAGACCAGACCATTCTGGCTGTCGGCTCGCGCGCCGCCGCGCAGCTCGAAGATGCGGGACGCGCGGTGGAGGCAGCTCTCGAAGTACCCGGTTCGGTCAGCGGCATCACCGCTACGGTTCATGACGTACTCGTTCGCGTAGAAGAGTGGCACGGCGGCCGCGGTATCGAGCTGGTGGTTCTCTTCTACTGCCGGCCTCTTTCCGGGGTCTTCTACCGCCCGTGCGCGATCCGGCTGCTGCCCGTCGATATCGAATGGATCCGCGGACTGCAAGCGAAGCCTTGGCCGTCGAAAGTTCTTCCCACTTATTCAATGGAAACCGGGCAGCTTTTCCATTCGCTCGTGCGCGAGTATCTGTTCGTCTCGCTGTTCCGCGCTTTCGCCGAGTCTCTAACGAGTGAGAATGCCAGCCGCCTAGCCAGCATGCAGGTGGCCGAGCGCAACGTGGAAGACCGGCTGAAGGCGTTGTCGGCGGAATTCCGGCAGTCGCGCCAGACCTCCATAACCTCCGAATTGCTTGACATTGTCGCGGGGTTCGAAGCGCTGAAGGGCCGGGAGCGCTACTGAGACCGATGCATTCAGTCCCGCTTTCTGCTCCCCGCCGCATCTCCAGCCGGCTTTCGAAGCACCTTTTGAGGACCAGAACCATTGGGGGGACGACCGCGCCGCCGGTTGCCACCACCACCTTCTTGCAATCGCTCCAGGCAGGCGATGGCCATATCCAGGTTTCGCAATTGCTCGTGCAGGTCAGCGAGTACTTTGTCGAAATCCATAGCAGCCCCCTGGGAAATACCCACCCCCTGAGAATACGAGCCCAATTTCACCTTATCCCCTTGGACTCTCCGCAAACGAATCTGTAACGAAAGACACGCCACCCTGCGCCTGCCATAGGCGGCGAGGGTTCTAGATCTAGACAGGCTTTTGCAGAAGAGCAGCCGCGGGCATTTCGGCGGCTTCGGAGGCCTGCAGCGAATCGAGCGACTCTAATACGCGCTCCAGCAAGCCATCGGTCTGGGAAACGGTGGTCTTGAGCACTTCAATGGAGTGCGCTTGTGCCGTCAGCCTCTCATCTAAATTCGCCATGGTTTTCGACAGCAACTGCTCCATGGCGGCGACGATCTGAGAGGTAGAGGGAACGTCCGCGAGTCTCTGGTCGTGCTCCCCGATGCGGTTCTGAATTTCGGTCAGGCGCCCCGCCGTGTCCGCTTCTTGTTTGGCGATTCGCGATTCCAGGTCCGCCAGGGATTTTTTCAAATCCTCCAGGCCGGCGACCGTGCCTTCCCTTCGTCCGCTAGTGATCGCGCCAGCGACCACACCGGCGAGGAAAATCGCTACACGAGGAACCGCATTCCAGACGCGCGCCATCGGTGATTCCCTTATAATACGTTACGGATCTTCATGCAAGTACTGCATTTAGTAACGCACGTACTAGGTCAAATGCGCGTTGAACTCTCCGGGTTTTGCTGGCATGCTTTCTAGGAAACTTCCGAGGATTAAGGGAGAGATCTGTTTGAGCCTGGGGCCCGAGACCAACCCGTCCGACGAAAATCGCGTGCGCTACCCATTCCTGTTGGAGTGCGACGCGCACGGCCGGGTAGTGTGGATGGACGAAAACACACGCGCGGTCCTGGGCGAAGCTGACAACTTAATTGACACGATCCCCAGCCAAACAGCTGTTTCGTCCGTGACTGAGTTGTCCCTCACCAGGATCTGGGAAGGCGGCGGACGCATCCTTCTGGGTGCCCGCCCGGTGGATATAGCGCGGGAAAATCGCGTTTTGCTGCGCCTCGAGGGCAGTTTGCTGCGGCATTACGTACGGTTGCAAGCCGCGGAACGAAGCCTCTCTCTGCGCGCGCGCGAGCGGCGCGGCGGCGGCAATGCGATCCGCCAGGTCGAAGCCGAGCGGCAACGGCTGGGCCGCGAACTGCACACCAGCGTGGGACAACTTTTGTCGGCCATCCGGCTGCAACTGGAGATTGCCACCTCGCAAATTCCGGAGCCCGCGCCGAGTGTTTCGGAAGCGCTCGAACGGATTTCCATTCTGGTGGCCGACGCTCTAGAACGCGTGCGGTCGATTTCGCAGCGCCTCCATCCGCCCGAATGGCAGCGGCTTCCGATCGAGAAAGCCGTTCAGCAGATGTGGGATTTGAGCGGAATTCCCCAAAGCTTCGAGGCGCACCTGGAAATCGAGAGTCTGCCCTACGAGCCGGAATTCGATGCCAAGGTGTTGCTGTACCGCGCGGCGCAAGAAGCTGTTTCCAATATCATCCGCCACTCGCGCGCCACGCGCGTAACCGCCGGTTTGCGACTGCGGGATGGCAGCGTGGTTCTGCGATTTCAGGACAACGGCGCGGGATTTGATGCCACGCGGTTGTTCTCGTCGCCTCCCACCCTCACCGGTGGAATCGGCTTGCGCACCATCCGCGAACAGGCCGAAGCGTTAGGCGGAATTCTTCTGGTGGAAAGCGGACCGGAAGGTACTACCCTGGAACTCACCGTCCCATTCCTGCCACCGCAATCGTGAGGCAGCCGACCGGTTGAAGGAGGCTATACCAGCATTGGCGGAAACCACCATCGTGCTCGCCGATGATCATCAGATTGTGCGCGAAGGCTTTGCGTTGCTCTGCTCCCAAAACGGTCTCCGTGTGGTGGGGCAGTGTTCGGATGGCCGCGCGGCCTTCGAGATGATTCACTCGCTGCGGCCGGATTTCGCGCTCCTCGATCTGCAGATGCCGCTGCTGACGGGCATCCAGGTGGTTCATAAGCTGCGGGCCGCGGACTGCCCCACCAAGCTCATGATTCTGTCCATCGTGCGCGACGAAGGCACGGTGCAGGAGGCTCTCCAGGCCGGCGCGGATGCGTATCTGCTGAAGGACGGACCCTCCCGCCATTTGATCGATGCCATCAACTATGTCCGCGATGGCGGCGTGTATGTTTCGCCGCTTTTGGGAAGGTTTCCGAAAGGCCAGGACCATCGCCAAAACGATCCTCTGGCTACCCTGAGCCAGCGAGAGATGGAGGTGTTCTCATATCTCGTCAATGGCATGCGTCCCAAGAACATCGCCGAGCTGTTGAAGATCAGTCCCAAGACGGTGGACACTTACCGCGCCAGCTTGATGCGGAAACTCAATGTCCATGACCTGGTGGGCTTGGTTAAATTTGCGATTGAGCGGAATCTGACGACGACTTCTTCCGAGCCCGTCCATCCGCCGGAATGGCAGCACCTCCCGATCAAAGAAGCGATTCAGCAAATGTGGAGCCGGAGCGG
>Ga0335078_10013270_pt1 | contig 12215 bp, 9 predicted proteins | sample Lox_Sample_32_FD_206711 | JGI IMG/M metagenome (GOLD analysis project Ga0335078, IMG submission 206711) | Soil microbial communities from Loxahatchee National Wildlife Refuge, Florida, United States - Lox_Sample_3.2 | ecosystem: Environmental > Terrestrial > Soil > Wetlands | place: USA: Florida... | reverse complement strand
TGGGCCGCCCCCGCGATACGTATTACTGTATATTTTGAAAGTATAATTGCATCGATCATAGTATAAACCGATACGTATAAGTACATAACCAATATAGATTCACCATTATTCGGACAAATTGTTTACTCACCCGCCTTTTTGACTTATGAGTGCAGTCACGGGGACCACCTTATGACTGACGACATTTTTGCCGACCGCGTCGCCAAGGTACGCCAGCGTTTTGTGGCGACGCTGGAAGCCAAGATCGAAGAGACCTCCGCGGCGTTGCCGAAGCTCGGCGGCGTCGCACCGGCGGATGCCGCCGCCGCGGCGGTGTCCGAAGCCTACCGCGCCATGCACGCCATCGTCGGCATCGGCCGCACCGTCGGATTTCCCGATACCGGCCGCGCCGCGCATGACGTCGAAGACGTGCTGCGGCCGCCTTATCAGGCGGGGCGCGGGCTCAGCGACGATGAAATCTTCCACCTGAAAGACTCGTTGCAGGCGTTGCGCACGATCGCGGCGCGCGAACTGCAATCCTTCCAAGCCCTCTCACAGTGCCAATCCCTCTCACAGTGATTGCGTAACCATGATCCAGTCCATGCGCGTTCGTTTCCTGCTCGGCACGGCTCTTTTGCTCGCCCCGCTGCAGGCCCATTCTCAGGATCAAGTCCCGGCGCATCGCCCGACGCCGCTGGTGCCGCATCATCCGCTCACGGTCGCGGCGGTCCATCCGATCACGCCGGCGCGAGATCGTTTCAAACGCACCAAGCCCGTGCGCCGCGCCGCCGTGCCGGCGCCGCAACCCGCTCCGGTCGTCACGGCAGCAGCGGCCGCGCCGCCGCCGAAGCCGGCCGGTCTGATCGCGGCGGTGACGCTCGCCGACATCGGCTTCATCAACGGGCTGCATTTCGCCAATCTCGGCGGCCACCGCGAACTTTATATGCCGATCCCGGACGACGCCGGCGTTACGGCGTCCAGCCTCACGCTCGTGATCGACGATTTCGCCGCGCACGAGGCCAAGCGCAATCTCATTGTGCAGATCAACGATCGCACCGTCACCGCGATTGCGCTCGACGGCCAGGGCAGGGGGCGCACCGTGCAGGTGCCGCTCGGCGGCGCGCGGCCGAAGGACGGTTATCTGAAACTTGCGTTTCTCTATTCAGGCGCCGCGACGCCGGACCACTGCATCGACGTCCGCTATGTCGGTGATAGCGTGACCGTACGGCCGCAGACCGCGGTCGACATCGAGATCGGGGCGGCCGGCCACCTCGACGTCGCCACCACGGCGGCGCTGATGCCGCGCGATGTCGCGGTGGTGCTGCCGCGTCGGCATCTGGCGGAAACCGAGATGGCGGCGGCCATCACGGTGGCGCGGGCGCTCTATTCCAGCGGCCGGCGCGTGACCTTCTACGACGGCTACGATGCCGTGACGGGGATCACGAAAGACGATGAGGCGGGGCACTGGACGCACGGCATCATTCTGATCGGCACTTTGGCGGACGCCGGCGGGGTCGTCGATTCGCCGATGGCGACCGTGGCCGGCGACTTCCACGGCTTCGGCATGATCGACGCCGTGCGGATCCACAGCCAGCCGGCGCTGGTCGTCGCCGACGCCGCGAGCGTGCGCGCCGCGCGCCTGTTCGGCACCCCGCTGCTTGCGGCGACGCGCGGACTTTCGGCCGCGTCGGTCGGCCAGGTGTCGCCGATCGATCTGCCGACCGATCGGGTGACGTTCGATCAGCTCGGTGTGCCGCCCGCGGAAGTCGAAGTGTTCGGCCGCGCCGATCTCGGCGCCATTCTCGACACCCGGCGACTCCCGGCGGGCACGCGGCCGATCAGGCTGTCGCTCGATGTGATGGTCGCGCCGGATGGCGCCGGCGCCAAGGCCGTGGTTAGCACCTTCGTCAACGAACGGCTCATCGGCTCGACGGTCGCGGCGACCGACGGGCCGACGCATCTCGATGTGCCGCTGCCCAGCGGCCTTGTCGGCACGATCGCCAATCTTCGCGTCGTCGTCGAACGCGACATCGCGCAGGGCGATTGCCGCTTCGGTCCGCAAGGCTATCCGGCGCAAATTCTCGGCTCTTCGTCGCTGACGTTGGGCCCGGCCTCCGGCACCGCGCACGATTTCGCCGATCTCACGTCGCGTTTCGTGCACGGCGTTGACGTGCTGGTGCCCGCCACGGCCGCCGACCAGCCGGCGCGCGTGCTCGGCATCGTGTCGCAGGCGGCCAATCAGCTGTCGCCCGATACCGCGCCGCTGAATGTTTCTTATGTCGCATCGGGCAGCGCGCCGGTGCCGGAAGGCCCGTTCATCGCCGTAAGCGATCTGCCACCGTCCGGCGCCAATCCGCGCGTCCGGTTCGATCGCGGCCGTGTCGCCGTCATCGACCAGTCCGGTCACACGCTGCTCGATCTCGGCGGCTTCAACGGCGGCGCCGTGGCGCAGGTTCTGCAAGACGGCGAAATGCCCGGCCTGTGGATCAAACCGCTATCGTCCGATGGCCGCGCGCCGTCGCCGCCCGAACTGCGTCTCGATCACGGCGATGTCGCCTTCATCGACGACAAGGGCGTGGCGCTGGCGATGTCGACCGTGCGCGATACGCTGGTCAAGATCTCTTATCCCGACCAGGTGTCGTGGCTGACGGTAGCCGACCGCTTCCGCTCCTGGATCATCGGCGGCCTGTGGCTCCTTGGCACCGCCGTGCTGTTGCTGGCGCTGCAGCGCCTGCTGCGCCGCCGTCCCGCGCATCCATCCGAGTAGACCATGCCGCTGTCGCCGTCCGATCGTGCGCTCGGCGATCTTCTCGTCGGCCGGCGCGTCATCACGCTGCCGCAGCTCGACGAGGCTATCGGCCTTGCCGAACGCTGGAATGTCCGGCTCGGCGATGCGCTCTTGTCGCGCAACTGGATGGACCCGCGGCTCTATTACGAGACCTTCGCGCAGAATTTCGACCTGCCGTTCGTCGATCTGATGCGCGACCCACCGGACTTGACGCTGCTGAGCGCGGCCGACGCCGATGTCTATGCCGGCCGCCTGACCATGCCATGGCGCCGGCGCGACGGCCGGCTCCTGATCGCGACCGCCGAGCCGGGCCCCGAAACCCTGCTGTTCGCGCGCGAGCGTTGGGGAGCCGACATCGAATTCGTCGTGGTGTCGAAATTCGACATCGTGTTCACGGTGCAGACCGCATTCGGCGAGGCGCTGTCGCGCCGCGCCGTCTTCGAACTTGCCGACCTCGATCCGGAAATGTCGGCGCGCACGGTGTTCACCGCGCCGCAGATGATCGCGGCCTACGTGCTCGTCAGCGTTGTTCTGCTCGGGCTCGCCTTCACGCCGATCGCCACGCTGATCACGCTCAATGTCGCGTTCGGCTTGTTCTATCTCGGCAATTTCATTTTCAAGGGCGTGATGATCTCGGTCGGCGGCGGACGCTCGGCGACGATCGACGAAAGCATCGCGATCGAAGCGCGCGCGCTGCGCGAGGAGGAGCTGCCGGTCTTCACCGTGCTGGTGCCGATGTTCCGCGAGGCGGCCATGCTGCCGACGCTGGCGCAGGGGCTGCGCAACCTCGACTATCCGCTCGGCAAGCTCGACATCAAGATCGTGCTCGAAGCGGGCGACGCCGAGACCATCGAGGCCGCGCGCGGGCTTGGCCTCGAGGGCGTATTCGAAATCATCATCGTGCCGCGCTCGCAGCCGCAGACCAAGCCGAAGGCGTGCAATTTCGCGCTGCGCTTCGCCCGCGGCGAATATCTGGTGATCTACGACGCCGAGGACCGGCCCGAACCGGACCAGTTGCGCAAGGTGGTAGCGACCTTCCGCCGCGCGCCGGCCAACACCGCCTGCCTGCAATGCCGGCTCAATTATTTCAACGCCGAAGAAAACTGGCTCACGCGCATGTTCACGCTCGACTATGCGCTGTGGTTCGACGAAGTGCTGCCGGGCCTGGAGCGGCTCGGCATGCCGATCCCGCTCGGCGGCACATCCAACCATTTCCGTACCGAGGTGCTGCGCGAACTGCACGCCTGGGATCCGTTCAACGTCACCGAAGACGCCGATCTCGGCATCCGCATCGGGCAGAAGGGTTATCGCGTCGGCGTCGTCGATTCGACCACGTTCGAGGAAGCAAGCTGCCGCGCCGGTCAGTGGTTACGCCAGCGCTCACGCTGGATGAAGGGCTATATGCAGACGCTGTTGGTGCACACGCGCCGGCCGCTGCAATTCGTCCGCAGCGCCGGTGCGCTCGGCCTCCTTGGCTTTGTGTTTTTCATCGGCGGCACGGTGCTGGCGGGGCTGCTCAATCCGCTGTTCTGGCTGTTCTATCTGATCTGGCTTGCCGCCGGCGCCGCGAACCTCGATGTGATCTTTCCCAATTCGCTGCTCTATCTATGTCTGTTCAATCTGCTTGCCGGCAATGGCGCCTTTACTTATCTGCTCATGCTGGCGCCGATCCGCCGCGGCTGGCTTGGGCTCATTCCCTATAGCTTCACGCTGTTCGCCTACTGGGTGATGATCTCGGCTGCCGCGTATCGGGCGCTCTGGCAGCTGGTGCGCGATCCGTTCCACTGGGAAAAGACCGAGCACGGCCTGTCGCAACATGTAGCGCCGATTCTCTCCGGCGCCGAGGTGGCGCCGTGAGCGACGCCGGTTCCACCAGGGCTGCCGCCGTCGCACGTCTGCTGCCTCTCGCGTTCGGCGCTGCGCCGATCGCTGCGCTCTGCTTCGTGACGCTGCTGGCGCTCGCCGCGATCGCAGTGCGGCACGGTCTGATCGCTGACGATGCGCTGCGACTGTGGGCCGGCGCCAGTACCGCGGCCGACGGCGAAGTGCCGATCGGGCGCGTCGTTGCGGCTTATCCGTCGCTGCCGTTCATGTCGACGACGCTCGTTGCCTGGCTTCTGCCCGCCGGTGCGCCGGCGCCGGAACTCGTGACTGCACTTCTTCTCGCGTTGTTCGCCGCGTGCTGCTTTGCCGCGTGCCGCAAGGCCGGCGTGCCGGCGATCGCCGCCGCCGCTGCGACCCTTCTGATCGCTCTGCATCCGGCACTGCTGCGCGCGGTGGTCGCCGGGCCGGGAGACATGTTCCTCGCGGCATTTCTTCTGATGCTGTGTCTTTCGCTCTACGATCTTCGCGCGCGCAGCGGCACCGCCGAGGTTATGAACGTCGGCCTCGCGCTGATGGGGCTGTCGTTCTCGCATCCGATGGGCGCGGTGTTCGCATTCGCTACCGTGCCGTTTCTCGCCTTTGCGGTGCGGCCGGTGCTGGTGGCGAATTCGGCACTGAACGTGCTCATCGCGCTGGTATTCCCGACGTTATTTACGCTGGCTGCGTTTGCATACGTGGCCTGGATCTTTCCCGGCGACGGCTGGAGCTTCTTCGCCGCGCCGGCGCAGAGCCTGTCGATGTGGACCGCGGCGGTGGCGCGGCTGTTCGGCGGCTATCTGTCCGGTGCCCCGATGCTGGAGGCGAGCGCGGCGATGGCGCTGGCCCTGACCGTTGCTGCGCCCCTCGCTGTGACGATGCTGACTTTGGTGCGCCGCCGGCGACCGCTGGTTGCCCCTGCCGCTGTGTTCATCGCCTCCGCGATCCTGGCCACGGCTATCAGCGTGTTGAGCGGCTTGTTCGGCAATCCCGCGGCGCTGGTCGTCGCCGCGCCCGTGCTCTCGGCCGGCATGATGACGCGTGTGCCCGAGGCGCGTCAGCGTCTCGCGTTCGCGCTGTGCCTGTTGCTGATCGGATGGCTCGGCGGATTTCTCAGTCTTGCGCTGGTCGATCCGTTCACCATCAACGCACTGCAAGCGGCCGGCGAAGGCGAACGGCTTGATGCTCTCGCCGCCGGTGGTGCCAGCCGCGGCCGCGACGGCGTTCTGGCCGACGTCAACAACGCTCCGGCCTTCGTGCTCGGCCGCAGCAATGCGGGCGGCATTCTCAGTCCGCAAAGCGAAGCCTTCGTGCTCGCGCAGTTGTTTGGTCGTGTCGAAACGCCGTTCGTCGCCGTGCCCGACCCGCAAAGCACGACCGGCGCCAACGATCGCCTCGATACCGCTTTTCCGTCGCTGTTCCGCGACGGGCTGCCCGGTTATCGGCTCATATACCAAAACAATACTTGGCGACTGTTTAGTCGCGAAAAGAAAGAACCGGTTTCAAAGGAGTAATAAGCCGCATCGTATCATAAAGTGCCATGTAGATATAAGTAAAAATGCGGACATAGAACATGAAAATACTTTTGATCGACGATTCGGAGGACTCCCGCGATCTGACGGAAGCCGCGCTGTTGTCGGCCGGCTACAACGACATCGTGCTCGCCGGATCCGGCTGGGAAGCGCTCAAGGTTCTCGATGTCGGACGCAGCACCGACGCGCGCCCGGACTTCGACGTGGTGCTGCTCGATATTTTGATGCCGGAGATGGACGGCGTCGAAGCCTGCGCCCGCATCCGCAACGATTCACGCTACGGCGACTTGCCGATCATCATGGTCACCGCCCTCGATGATATGGACTCGCTTGCGAATGCCTTCGTGGCGGGCGCCACCGACTACATCACCAAGCCGGTCAACCGCGTTGAACTTGTCGCGCGGGTGCGCGCGGCGCTGCGCCTCAAGCAGGAGCTCGACCGGCGGCTCGCTCGCGAGCGCGAACTGCTCAATTTCGTGTCGAACTGGGGCGACCGGCGCACCGGCGCCTTGATCGATGAAGCGACGGGCCTGTTCGCCGGTGAAGCGGCAGAGGCTTATCTGACCGCAGCCAGTAACAACGACAACGCCGATGTGATCTCCGTGCTCGCGGTCATGCTCGATCGCTTCGATGTGTTTCGCACGGCCAATGGCGAGGGCGCGGCCCGCAGCGTGCTGGCGCAAGTGGCATGCGCGGTCCGGCGGCTTGCCGCCACCGTCGGCATCGTCGCCGCGGCGTATCGCAACGGCACCATCGTCCTGGTCGCCCCCGAGCTCGCGTCCAGTTGCGCGCGCGACTTCGGCGAAACGCTGCGCACCACGGTGGCGAAGCTGCGCCTGCCGAACTCCGAGGCCGTCGCGTCCGACTACGTCACCGCGAGCGTCGCCGCGATTACCGGTCAGGTGAAGCGCGCCAGCGACCGCGTGCAGCTGCTCACGCAGGCGATCTCGCGCGCTCAGGACGTCTCGGGCGAGGGGGGCAACCGCGTGCTGGCGTTGACGATCTAGGCGAGCGGGGGCTCGCGCGTTGGGTGGGGGTAAGCGTGCTCAAGAGTTGCGTTGCGTTTCTGGTGGGATTGCTTGCACTCCCATCGCTCGCGTCGGCTGCGGCGTGGACGCTGCCGGATGGCACCGGACAATGGCTGACGACGCTGACGCTCGCCTCGTCGACGAGCTATCTGGAGGGTTCGGCGCCGCTGTCGCCGACTCCGCGCTACGACAAGGATGAATTGTCGGCGCTGATCGAATACGGTGTGACCGATCGTCTCACTGCGATCTTTGAGCCGGGCTTACAGCACATCGATATCGCCGCGCCGACCGACGCCGAGCGTACCGGCCTCGGCTATACCGAATTCGGCGCGCGCTACGCGGCTTACGAAAATCAGGACAAGAGCTGGGTGCTGTCGGGTCAGGCGACGATTCGAATTCCCGGCACCTTCGACGCATCAAATCCCGCCGCGGTCGGCTATACCGACGTCGAGACTGATCTGCGCCTGCTGCTCGGCCACTCCTTCACCATCGCGGGCCTGCCGGCATTCTTCGATATCGAAGCCGCCGAGCGTGTGCGCACCGCCGGCCTGCCGAGCGAATTTCGCGCCGACGGAACGTTCGGCGTATGGGTGCAGCCGCGCTGGCTCATACTGGCGCAAAGTTTCAACGTCGTGTCGGAGGGTGCCGGCAACGTCGTCTATACCGGCGGCAGCTACGATTACGAAAAGTTTCAGCTCAGCGCGGTCTATCAGCTCACGCCGGTCTGGTCGGTCCAAGGCGGTGGCTACGTCACTTACGCAGGCCAGAATGCGCTGCAAGAGAACGGCTTGATCTTCGGCGTGTGGCGGAAGTTCTAAGTCTCACGGCAACCGCGCGCGCACCGGCCCCGATTCACACTGCTCCCTCCAGGCGCACCGCAGGACGCGTTCGGCCGGTTTGCCTTGTACGGTGAAATCGGTGTCATTGAGGCCACCGCCGCTGGGGTCGGTGAGCCAGCGCCAGATCAGCACGCCGTGGATCGATGGGCGATCGAGTATCAACAGCCAGTCGGCGAGCACCTCGGCCTGCAGATCGGGATCGGCGGCGCTTGGGCGTTCCTCGGCACTTTCCCACGGTTTGGCCGCAGCGCCACGCGCGGAGCGAAGCGCGATCTCGCCGACGATGATGGGCTTGCCGGTCCGCGCCGCGAGCGCGTCCAGGTGTTGCGCCGTTTCCACCATGCGCGCGAGCCGGCCGATGCGATCATCGTCCGTGCCGAGCGGCGGATAGAGCGTCACGCCGATCGCATCGAGGCGGTCCCAGAACGGAGCCGTCTCAGCTTCCTCGACATTGTGCGCCATATAGAGCAGGCGCCCTGGATATAACTGGCGCACATTGTCGATCAGCGCGGTCCATTCGGACCGCTGCGATGTCCCGGCAAGCTCAGTGCCGATGGCAAAAGCTTCAGCCTTTTCCTGCGCCGCGATACGCGCGAGACGGCCGACCTCCCTGCCGTAATTGGCGAACCACTCGCCCCAGTTCTGTTCGAAATTCATCGCGACGGCGCCCGCCCAGCTTCGCGGTACCCACACCTGCGGCTTGACCATGACCGAGAGGCCGAGCGCGTGGGCGCCGCGGATCGCCGCGCGCAGTTGGTCGTCCGTCATGTCCATGCCACGAACGGGGTCGGGGCTTGCCGGCGTGGCCTGCCACAGAAACGGCACGACGGCGATAGCATTGGCACCGGCCCGCTTGGCATTGGCGAGCGATTGGCGGGCCGACGGACTGCCGAAGGGATGGCCGGGCGATTGGATCACGTTGAAGCCGGCAAGCCGGGATGCCTCGGCCGATAAAGCGCGCGGCGCAAATGCAAATAGCACACAGAGAAACAGCGTTGCTGCAGTCGAGCTGCCCGACCAAGGCCACATCGGTCAAACGTGCCGAAGGGTGTGCAGGTGACTGCCGACCTCGCTTGCCAGCGTCATCGGATCGAACGGCTTCGAGATTACGCCCTGCGCACCCATGGCGATGAATTGCTCGACTTCGCGCTTCTGCGCGCGGGCGGTCATGAACAACACCGGAATGTCGGAGGTGCGTGGATTTTTGCGCAACTCGGACAGCGTGGTCGGACCGTCCATCTTCGGCATCATCACGTCGAGCAGGATCAGCTCCGGCGACCATTCCACCGCTGCGACGAGCGCATCGATTCCCGAGGCGCAGGCCCGCACCTGAAAATCCGGGTTGAGGCTGAGCGAGGCGTCGACAATCTCGCGAATGTCGGGCTCGTCGTCGACGTGGAGGATGCGAATCTGACTCATGCCGTCTCCGTTCGCGGCGACGCGGATCTCAGTGTCAGGCGGTCATGGACGGCAGCGACCAGATCGTCGAGCGAAGCGCCGATCTTGGTCAGGCGTGCTTCGACCTGAGGGATGGCGGCGATGTCCGCTGAATGGCCGGAGAAAATGACGACCGGGATCGGAGCACCGCTGCGGTTGCGCAAATCCCGCTGCAGATCGAGGCCGGACGCCGCTCCCAAATTGAGATCGAGAATTACGAGATCAAAGTGATGCGCCAGCAGTGCGGCACGGGCTTCCTCGATCGAACTGGCCGGAATGACATGCGCGGTCGGATGCAGCGCACGCGCCACCAGATCGAGAACGTCGCGGTCGTCCTCGATGTGCAGAATCCATGGCCGACCATTCGCACCGCGAGCCACGGCGCCGTCGAGAATTTGCGTCAGCGCGAAGGCATCGATCGGTTTGGTGATCCACTTGAGGACGTTGAGTTCTGCGGCGCCGTCCATGGCCGGCGCGGGCTCGGCCGAGGCGATCACAAGCGGCGTGCGGTACACTTCCGGCTGTTCGCGCAGTAGGCGGACCAGACCCATGCCGCCCGCATCCGGCAGTTCGAAATCGACTACGATTGCCGAAAAGCCATTGCCGCGGGCGCGCCAGATCGCGTCCTCCGCATCGTGGGCGAAGTCGGTGGCGAAGCCGAACGGGCGCAGCCCTTCTCGCAACGCCATGGCGGCATCCGGATCGTCCTCGCAGAAAAGAATGCGGATGTCGTCGGGTTTGCGGGCATCGATTTCGCGGGCGGCGATTTGTGCCTGGTCGGGCAGATCGACGAAAAATTCCGTACCGCCGCCGTCGGCGTCCCTGAAGCCGATGCTGCCGCCGAGCCGAGTAACGATCTTGCGGGCGATGCTCAGCCCGAGGCCGGTACCGCCCTTCTGCCGCGCATCGGTGGCATCGGCCTGAGCGAATTTCTCGAAGATGCGCGGCTTGAACTCCGCCGGGATGCCCGGACCGCGATCGCGCACGGTGACGCGCATGCGGTCGTTCTGATGTGCAATCGCGACCGTGACTTCACCGTCGCGGGGCGAGAATTTGACCGCGTTGGATATCAGATTGGTGATCACCTGGGCGAGCCGATCCGGATCGGCCAGCACCCTGCCGGTCTCCGCCGCGGGATCGAGGCAAACATGCACGCCAAATCCATCGGCGTAGCCGCGATTGGCTTCCACCGCATGTTCGGCCAGTTGCCGCAGCTCGATGCGTTTGAAATTAAATACAACGCTGCCGGATTCGATCTTCTCGATGTCAAGGATGTCGTTGATCAGCCGCACCAGGCGGGTGCAGTTGTTGTGCGCGATGCCGAGGAAACGCAAGACGCTGTCCGGCAGCTTGCCGGCCGCGCCGCCGAGCAGAAGACCGAGCGAGCCCGCGATCGAGGTGAGCGGGGTGCGCAATTCATGGCTGACGGTCGCGACGAATTCGTCTTTCAGCCGGTCGACCCGCTGACGGTCGCTGATGTCGATGACGACGTTGAGCACGTAAAGGCCGTCGGCGGTATGGATTGGATTGAGGGCGATTTCGACCGGAAATTCGCTGCCGTCGCTACGTAGCCCGAACAGCCCATGGCTCGATTCGACGCGGCGCACCCGCGGATGCTCAGCGTAGCGCGCGCGGTACCGCAAATGGTGCTTGCGCATCCGTTCCGGAACGAGAATTTCGATTGGCTGCCCGATCAATTCGTCGTGCCGATAGCCGAACAGACGTTCGGTCGCGTGGTTGACGAGCACTATGGTTCCAGAGCCGTCGGTCATCAGCATGCCGTTCGGGCACGCCTCGACGGCAAGACGGAATAGCTCCTCGGCGAAAGCGTTCGCCGGGCGTTCGCTGTTCATTGTGGCTACGACGACAACTGGTCCCACGATCGATCCAAACACACGCAATGGCCGCGCGCGCTGATCCTGCCGCTGCAATGGGAAATATGTGTTAAGCTCGGTCGCTCACGAACTGAAATTTGTGTACGTACAAATATCTAAGTAGAAGGTTCGTGCGCGATGCCGCGCACGACCGTGCCGCCTTCACCGGTAGAAAAATTCAATCTGCGCGCATACGCGCGAGGATTTGCCCGGCTTCCGCCGATCCCAGATCCTTCGCGCGCTGGTACAGCGAGCGCGCCGTGGCGCGATCGCCGCGCACGCCGAGGACATTATGCCCGGCAAGGTAGGCAGGATCGTAAGTATTGGCGAGCGCCAATGCGGCATCGGGCATGCCGGCGTCGGCCAAGCGGCGGAAGGCGACCCGTGCGGCCGAAATATCGCCAGTATTGAGGGATTCCCGGCCACGCTGCATGAGCAAGGCAGCTTCGCCGGGGTCAATTGATTTGACCGGGAGAGGAGCCGGCGGTGCGGCGCTGATACGAACGTCCACCGGTGCCTCATTACTTGCAGAAGCCACCACCGGCTCCGGCGCCCGCGGTGCCGGCTTGGATATCCACTTGAGTTGCATGCCGCGACTCTCCACGATCCGCTTGTCGGGATCCAGCAGTTTCACAGTCGTGTTCATGACGCCGACAAAATCCCTGGGCGCATACAAATAAAGCCCGGCGAGTTTGTCGGGCTGCAGCTGCCAGCTGGACGAACTCTGCGAGGTTCCGGCCGACAGCGTCGTGCCCTCGGCCAAGCCATCGAGCAACAGGGATTCGTTGCCCATGGCATGCTCGACAGTCAGCGCAAGCGAGACGGGCTCGTTCGCGAAAGCTTGCCGGTCTTCAACCATCAGGCGCGATGACGGTAGC
>Ga0335078_10013269_pt1 | contig 12216 bp, 8 predicted proteins | sample Lox_Sample_32_FD_206711 | JGI IMG/M metagenome (GOLD analysis project Ga0335078, IMG submission 206711) | Soil microbial communities from Loxahatchee National Wildlife Refuge, Florida, United States - Lox_Sample_3.2 | ecosystem: Environmental > Terrestrial > Soil > Wetlands | place: USA: Florida... | reverse complement strand
CCGCCGTGCAAGAGGGACCGTTGTATCCAATCTCGGTTCGCTTGAGCTTGTATGAGGTTTATCAGCGAACCAGTCAAGATGCCGACGCCGATCGGGAATTGGCGGCGGCGCGGTCGGCGATCGACACGATCCAGCAGGATCCCGCTACCCGTCCCGAATACCTAAGGTTGCGGGCGCTGATCGAAAGCGATGGCGGAAACTATGGCGGAGCTGAAAACGACTTCAAAGAAGCGCTGTCCATTGACCCAAAGAACGTCATCATCATGCTGAATTATGCGAACCTGCTGTGGAAAACCAACCGCAGCCAGGACGCCACCCAGCTCTACCAACATGCCTTGACACTGGAACCGAACAACAATGCGGCTTTGACAGCAATGGGCTATTTATCCCGCGAAACCGGCAATGCGCCGGCTGCGGAAGAATATTTCACTAAACTGGCTAAGCTCTATCCAGATGATTACGTGCCGTACCTGGCCCTCGGCGATCTATACACGTCGGAGCGGAAGTTTGATTTGGCCCAGCAAAACTACGAGGCTGCCCACAAAATAGCTCCGAAAAATCCGCTGGTCGTGGAAGGTGGAATTAACTCCGCATTGGAAGGTCATCAGCTTCCGGTAGCGAAGAGTTGGGTAGACCGTGCAGTGGCCGATCCTACCATCGCTCAGAATCCTCCGGTCATGCGCGAGCGGGAACGCTATTTAACCTGGACGCAGAAGTACGAGGAATCGGCGCAACTTGGATATCAGGTATTACCCAAACTGCCCAAAGATCCAGAAGCTCCCGTCTACCTCGCTTACGATCTTCTTTTTCTCGAGCGCTATGACGAAGCTGCCAAAATTGCCCGGCAGTACGAAACCATTCTTCCCAAAGACAAAGATCTTCCGATGATCTTGGGCTACGTCGACACACATAATGGGGACCTCGACGACGCGGTGAAAGATTTTTCAGCTTCGATTGCGGTGGACCCCACAAATTCCACCGCCTACATGAATCGTGGCTATGTGTATAACGACCTGCGCGAGGGATCAAAGGGCGAAGCCGATTTCAAGAAAGCCCTGGAGCTTCGTCCCAAGTATGGGGAAGCGCACCTGGGCCTGGCATTTTCTTACCTGCAGCTTCGTCGTTCCAAGCCCGCTCTCACTGAGGCTGAAGAAGCCACCAGAATATTGGGAGAGTCGGCCCCGTCGCATTTGGCCATGGCCGAGGCTTATCGCCAGCAGATGATGCTCGGCAAGGCCGAAACGGAATACCGCGCCGCTATCCGTTTCGATCCAAATGATGTGCAGACGCACCTTGCTCTTGCGGATGCCTTATACCGCATGCACCACTTCGACGAATCGCTGACCGCTCTCAAAGATGCCTTGAACGTCAGCCCAGGAAACTCTTTGGTTTACGCAGAGATGGCGAGGTCCTACGCGCAGTTGAAGCAGCGTGACAATGCGATGAAAGCAATCAGCGACGCCGAGAGAAACGGAGATGACAGTCGCGTTCTCATGGCAAACGGCGAAGCGCTGCTGGTTATGGGAGAACGTCAGCAAGCGATGCAGCGGTACGGACGAGCCCTAAATGCGCCAAATTCCGACAGGGTAGAGGTGCGCCTCGCCTTGGCTCAACTGTTCGCGAACTATGGCGATCGGAACGAGGCAGCCCAGCAAGTAAGTTTCGGCCTTGCGGAGGCCCGTATCGGTGAGGCCCGCACGATTACACCAGAAAACTTGATCGAAGCCGGCGAAGTCTTGATGTCGATCGCCGAGTTCGACGTCGCAAAAAAGTACTTCCAGCGTGCGCAGGCCGAGGGTGCCGATCCTGAGTCGGTCAACATTGGACTGGCGAATGCTTACCTGGCAGAAGGACAAACTCGCAACGCCGCCGCCCTGCTAAGCAGCGTTGGCAACAATCCTGACCACGTTGAGAATTACGAGTACCTGGTGGCCATGTCGAATGTCTACCGTCAGCGGCAGGATACGGTGCAAGCTCTTTCATCCTTGGCACAAGCCAATCAGATCATGCAAGGGAACCCGTCGAGCGAGGAAACGGAGATGTATCTCGCTGACCTTGAAGGGCGTCAATTAAACGACAAGGTCAGCGTAGTTCCACAACTCTCGTTCACACCATTTTTCGAAGACATTAACATTTATCAACTCGATGCGCGCATTCGAGGGATCACCGATCCAGCGTTGCTGCCTCCGCCGCGTTACTCGTACGAGAGCTTGATTGACTCGCGCTATCGTGTCCGAATTCCTGGAGTTCCGGTTATTACCGGTCTCGTCGCGGAGCGTAACCAGCGCGGAACCTTGTCGTTTCCGAACCAGCTCTTGATTCAGTACCGGGACACTTTCGATACGATTTTCAACGGGGGAATCAACCCCGTCCTGCACTTTGGGGATAACAGCATTGCCTTCAATCCCGGTCTTCAGTTCACGATCCGACGGGATACAGCAGCGCCCGTCGAAATGGATCAGAACCTGTTCCGTCAATTTTTGTATATGTACACAACGCCCTTCTTCAACTGGATCTCAATTACGGGCGATGCGATCCTCGAAAATGGCCCCTTTATCAATCAGAACCTGCATTCGCGCGACGCCTCTGCGCTCGTGGAGTTCACGGTAGGTCGGCCATGGGGTCGAACCGCGCTCGTGACCGGGTATCAGGCACGAGATGTGCTGTTCCGCCCCCGCAATGTTGCGCAGCCGTATACGGACGCCGAGTACTACACAACGAGCACCTACGCCGGGATTCGGAGGAAAATCGGGTCCAGTTGGACCGCAGGGATTTTTGGTGAGTATCTGCGGTCTTGGCGCGTACAGGGACCCTTATTTGCCATCGCTCAGGCCATCAGGCCTTCCTTCCGCGTCGACTACCTGCCCTTGGGCTCTCACTGGGGAGTGCATGCTGAAGGCATGTGGTCCCAGGGTGAAGGCTTCCACGCCTATGACAATGTAAACAATGAAATCACCGTGTCTTACACGAGAGGCTTACGTCGTTCCTTGAATGATGGAACGGATGAGGTCCCGGTTACCTACCCGATTCGACTCTCCGCCGGAATCCAGGAACAAAGCTTCTACGATTTCGCCGGAAGTGCGCACAATCAATTCCTGCCGGTAGTTCGGCTGAACCTCTTCTAAGTAGAAAAACTGCATACCTTGTCGATAACTCCCGCTCAGATTGGCATCTAAACATAGCTTATGTCCAGTGACTCTCCTCTTCGCGTTGCGTCTCAAGTGGTGGATGAGACAGCCCTGCATCGGGGGCCCGCCGTCCAGTTGCGGACTCGCGTGTTGGGCGGAAGCATGATCATGTTGGTGAGCTCCGGCTTCGTCGGAGTCATGAATCTTGTCTACAACTTTGTGGTCGTACATGCCTTAGGCGCGGGCAGCTTCGGGCATGCAAATGTGGTCTACACCGTCCTGTTGCTGCTGGCATCTTTCACGCTTTCCTACCAGATTCTTTGCTCCAAGTTCGTTGCGCGTACGAATAGCTTGCCCGAAAAGATAGGGATCTATCGCCTGCTGCACCGTCGTGCCTGGTATTGGGCCGTCGGAATCAGCATAAGTCTTGTTGTAGCGAGTCCCTTGTTCACTTCATACCTGAATCTTCCGCATCGGGAATACATCCTGATGATCGCGGTTGCCAGCCTCTTTTACATCCCGCTGGGAGTGCAACGCGGCTTTATGCAAGGGATGTACAACTTCCCTCGGCTCGCCGCTAACTTCGCCGTTGAGGTCGTCGTAAAGGTTGTTGCCGCAATCGTGTTCATTTCCCTGGGTTGGGGCGTGACTGGCGTGGTTTTGGCGATTGTAGCTTCGATCCTCGCAGCCTACATTCAGGGATGGCCCCGAACTCGAGGGGTACAACCTGCGCGAGGCGTATTGCCGGCACTCGAAGAGGGCGTTCAAGCCTCTGTGTTCTTCATCGGCCAGATGATCATTTACAACCTCGATGTCATCCTGGTGGAACACTTCTTCGACGCCACAAAGGCCGGTGTTTACGCCGCGGTGGCCGTCGTGGGACGAGTTGTGTATATGCTCTGCTGGTCGGTCGTGAATGGCATGTTTCCGTTCTCGGCGGGAGTGGAATCAGAGGAACGCGGACGTTCAGTTCTTAGCACAGCGCTGCTGTTAGTTGTTCTCATCGCTTCGGTGTTTACGCTGGGAGCCTGGGCAGCACCCACGCGAGTTTGGCACCTGCTGTTGGGAAACGGATTCCCACTTAACGCTGGCGGCCCTTATCGGGCGCTGCTCGCCTTGTATGCGGCAAGTACTGGCATCTGGCTTCTCAGCGTTGTGATCATGAGCTATGAGATTTCCCGCAAGATCGGACACGTCAGCTGGCTACAGTTGGCATTTAGCGGAGCGATTGTGGCCGGTATCTATGTGATTCACGGTAGTCTGCACGACGTAATCATGGTCCGTATGGTCTTGATGATTGCGTTGCTGTTGATCGTGTCTGTTCCGTTCTTGCGAGTCCAGTTGGTAGGGAAGAGCAGTTCGACTGCGGTTCCCATGCCCAGCACAATGAAGAAAATCCGCCGTCTCAAGGAAGAAGAAGTTATTTCGGAGTTTCTTAAGAGCGAATTTCACCACCCTGAGTATCGGGCTTACCGGAATCGCTTTTCCGAGATTGTCAACCATCCGGACCTCGAGAACGCGCAGGACAATGAATTGCGACACGCTTTACTCTACCGGCGTCGTGGGCGTTTGTGGCGTGAACTGCCCCCTGATACCGAATGGTGGGAGGTCGAACTGCAGAGCAGTGACCTCCAGCGGATCCGCATTTTTCCACGGAGCCAGTGGCGGAAGCACTCGAGCCGAAGCTATTACTTCCTCGACACCGCCGAACGCATACGAGCACGAATACTGTCACAGTCATCGGACGCTTTTATGGCAAAACTTCGCTCTCTTCGCGCGGACTTGGAGACAACCAATGCTCGTGAGAACGGCAGCGCAGTTCTGCTCATTGGCATCGATGAGCGTAGTCCGCTGACCATCATTGAAGGCAACCACCGCATGACGGCGGCTGCCCTGGTGTCGCCGTTGGATGTCCATCTGCGGTTCCGGTTCTTCGTAGGTTTTTCTCCCCGTATGATGAACTGCTGCTGGTATTCAACGGATTTCATGACACTGCTGCGGTACGCAAAAAACACTGTCACCTGGGTGTTCGATAATCAGCAGGAAGTTCTTGAGCAAGCCATGCAGAATCAGCTTGGAAGCGAAGTAAGACACTCCTCCGAAGTCGCTTGAGACCGGCGTCAAACGCCCGAGTTCAAGCCAGACTATTGTTGATTCTCTGAAGTATTTCCTGGGAATGACAAGTTCCGGGCTACGTATTGCGACCCATCGAATATCGCAGATATCTGGACAATGGTTCCCTCGTGCAGGTTGCGCAGCATGCTCTGCGGAATCGACGTCAGGTGTATCTGATAGTTTTTATCGTCATTCTGATTATCGAGTGCCACCGTTTTCTGCGACAGGTCTACATAAGTAATTTTTCCGTAGAAAGTAAAGCTGGATCCCGGCTTTGCCAGTAGGTCAACCTGCTGAACGACCGGATGATTCTGTTGGGTGGCAAATGTTAGTGAAACTAACGCTCCGGGCACGAGGTCGGCGATGGTGCGAGTTTCATTCCCGCTTTTCACTGCAACATTCGGGCTTACTTTAAAACTGGCCGGTTGGTTCGAGAGCTCATCCCGCAACGACAACGTGCCCGTACTTGAATCGTAGTCAAGAATTTGCCCGCGGCCACTTCCTCCGGCTCCCTTGCTGTCGATCTGAACCCCTTTGGCGAATACAGTGCTCCCGTTGAGAATTGTGTCGATATAGACGCGCTGGCCGGTCTGTAATGCGCTCTGGTTGACCGTTTTTCCATCTTCGACGATCTGCGTCCTCGTATCGAATGCGATGTGCATCTTGTGGCCGTCGCCAAACGGCCGAAGTGTTATTTGGTTTCGCACCGGATCCAGGTACGTGATGCTGCCTCCTATCAAAGTTGCATTGCGATGCGGCAGCGGAGGCGGATCGAGTAAGGGATCGTAAGCCTGCGGTTGCGTTGGCGTCGAAGTCGATGTCGAGTTTGGCGTCGTCGAAGGGGTTGTCGGCGTCGCGAAGTTCGATTGTGATTGGCCAGCAACAAGAGCCGAGGCAGCGAGTAGCACCAAGGGCATGATAAAGATGCGCATAGTTTTCCGCGGTTTTGGATGCTGGATTTCTGTATAGGGTGGCCAGAGTTCCTGCTCGAAATTGGGCAAACGGAAGCTGCTGGATTGCATCCAAATTCCGTCGAAATGGTCGGATAAGACGCATGCTTAAGAACTTTCATTGGATTCACATAGCAGCCCTTACATGCATCCTGATTGCGGGAGTTGGCTATTCCTTCGGGGATGCCGAATTTCGCATCAATATCCCCAAACATACGAAGCCCACGCCTGTCCAAAAGTTGAACCAGGAAGGCGTGAAGGCTGCCAAGAAGCACGAGTTGGAGAAAGCGGAACGGCTCTTTTATCGCGCCTACCTTCTCGATCCCGATGATCCGTTCACACTGAACAATCTTGGATATGTTTCCGAGCTTCAGGGAAAAATCGATCGTGCTGAACGCTACTACCAATTGGCGGCACAGCACACGTCCCAGACCGTAATTGCGGACTCAACCGTTCCTGATCTCAAAGGCCAGCAATTGGCGAAAGCAACAAACTTTGCGGGGAACAAAGAGCTACGAATCAATCGTGGAAATATTGAGGCCATGAATCTGCTGAAGCAGGGAAGGACCCAGGAAGCAGAGGACGCTCTCAACCGAACGCTAGCCATCGACTCCCGCAATCCGTTTACTCTGAACAATCTCGGCTACACCATGGAACAAGAGGGTAACCTCGACGCGGCAATGCGATATTACAGCGATGCTGCGAACGTGAACTCAAAGGAGTCCATCGTTGTTTCCCTGGATCCGAAGTGGAGAGGCAAATCAATCAGCGAAGTTGCGCAGAGCAACATCAAGGCTGTTCAGCAGCGCATTCAAAGGGAATCCAACACGCCGGCTCAAGCGGCCCGCCTCAATCTGCAAGGTGTTTTCGCGCTGAACCACAACGACTCGCAGAAAGCGCGCAGCTACTTCGACCAAGCCTATAAACTCGATCCGTACAGCCCGTTTTCGCTGAACAACATGGGCTACGTGTCAGAGATGAATGGCGATCAGGAAACAGCGGACGAGTTTTATACTTCGGCAAAAGAAGCTCCGGGTTCTGTTGCGCGCGTGACCGCGGCCAGCCACAGCGAAATGAAAGGGATGACCCTGAGTGAGGTCGCCGGTGACAACGGCCAGAATACAGAATCGAATCTGCAGGCGGTTCAGGAAGCGCGCCGCCGGCAGGGAGGTCCAATCGTTCTAAGACGCCGGGACAATACGCCCGTGCCTGAGCCTGAAACTCCGCCAGATGAACAGCAACAACCGCAGCAGCAGAACAATCCCCAGGTTCCACGCCCACCAGAGGGACAATTTCCGCCGCCAAATGCGGTCCCTCAGCCTCCTCATTCGTAATTAGAAAGTGACAGGTCATCGAACGTGCCAAATGTAAACGTAAGTACCGTGCCCTTCTGAGTACCATCTTCCACATCACTTAAGGCATTCCGCTTATTGTGGCCCGGAGCGGTCACCGCTACCCTGCCTCGAAACCAAAAAACCTGTAGCTGTTTGAGGCTTGGCCCGCGTTCCCAGGCCCCACTTCGCGTGCGCAGCTCAGGGAAAAAGGGGAGGTGTTCTTGTTCAGAAGAACTTCGTGTGTCTTGATCCTTGTTGTTGCTGGTTTCTTTGCTTTTCCCACCGTCAAGTTAGCCCATGCAGAATCCACAATAAGTTGTCCCGCCGGGGAATACGACATGTTGGATTGGATGACGCTCGATTCCAACTTGCGCGGATCTCGTTACATGAACGGAACGAATCCGATGTTTACGACGATGGACTCCGGCAAGTTTTACATCACGAAAGGTACCGACGGCTATCCGTGGGACATAAACCTGTACGACAACAATTACATTTACCTCTGGGTCACCGAATACGATTGGAACAATCCGGACAGCTACAAGAAATTTACTTACAACACCAACATGCCCTTGGCGCCTCGATGTGCCAAAGGAGGATTTCCAGGCTCAACGATAACGGTTCCAAACACCTCATTCGAGACGTATACGAACTGCTCGACTCACAGCACTTCCAATCTGCAATACGCGGTCAACCAAGTATGGGGCCCCTATTACCTTTCGCTTGGAGGAAACCTTCCGGATAACATGGCGACTTTGGTCATCAGCTATCGCTACAACTGCGATGCGAGTTACAACAACTGCGGTAATAAGGAGGCCTACTACTTGAGCCAGGAGTACGGAATAGTGCAGTGGATTCACTACGTCCTGCAGAAGGGAGTCTATGTGCCTGTCAAGACGAGTCTCTTCAACCAATTGGCGTGGGGTTCGGTGACGCCCTATTTCCCCTGCTTTTGAAGGGAAATGCGAAAGGGAATTTGTCGGCGCAAGAGTTCAAGCCCGATTGCGAAAATCGGGATCTGCCCACCTCGAGCTGGGCTCAGGGAATGAGGGACCAGAATCATGGTCCCTTGTTTCGGGTTCAAAACCGTCGGCGCCGAATCGAGAATGCGCGTCTCTCTCCTGAATTCTTGCCTCTTCCATCCCCGGTGTGGCCGCCACGAGGTTAAGCGACTCTCGAAATGCTTTTTGGGCCGCTCTTCGCGCCATCCAGGAACGCATTGGCATCCAGCGAGGAAGTCTTCGGGCACGAGATACCGTCCGTAGTCCGCTCAACCGCTGTTGCCGATCAAAGGTTCGCACGTATTGTCGAATGATTTCCGGCATGCTCATTCGAAGTGCCGAGGAAACGTTCTGCACCGCCATTTCGCGTTGTCTTGTCGGATTCTCCAGGATGGCGATCAAAGTGTCGGCAAGCGCGCGCACATTCCCTGGTTCGTAGAAGTCAATTGCGAGCCCTTCCTCTTCTGCCAATTGACGGCAGTCTCCAATATCCGAAGCCACGATTGGAACGCCATACGAAGCCGCCAAATGAGCGATGCCGCTCGACCCTGCCGATGACGTATAGGGCATGACCACAACCGTCGAGCTTTGAAACAACGTAGGAATTTCCTGTTCCGGAATGTAACCGACGAATTTAATTCTTGGATGGGAGCATTTCAGTTGAACGGCTTTCAAGTAGCCTTGCGCCTTCGGATGATCGGTGCCGCCGATAATGAGTTCCGCTTCCGGAACTTGCTCGCATATCAACTGGAAGGCCTCAACCATATTGTCGAGACGTTTATAGGTTCCCCATTTGCCGAAGGCTAGGATCCGATGACTGGGGTTGCCCCGCTTGGAAAAGTCTGGGTATTCCGGACGTCCCCATAGGCTGCCGTGGCGCCGAACATAAACGGCTCCCCGCCCATATTTTTCGCGCAAGATATCGCGATATGCGGGTAGCAAGACCGAAACGGAGTTGGCAAACAGCAAAACCTGAGTTGCGAGGAAGCCGCCAACTTTGTACATCAATGGCGACCGCACGCCGGCGTCCTTCAGGTCGACCGTTTCCATCAACTGATGAAGAGTGACGTGCGTATCGAAACCGTTAAGGCGGCTTAGTGCCGGAAGCGTGATTCCCACAAAGGCTGGCAGAGGCTCATCTCCGAAACTTGCGAACCCCAGGTTGAACCACACGACATCCGGCTGCAGTTTGCGGATCGCGCGAAGCAAACGGGCCGGACTTTGCAGGCTATTAAAGTCCCAGCAGCGGATTACGCGAAAGCCGTCGATTTCCGGTTTCGGGGACGGCAGATCGTCGCCGAGAACGGTCAATGACAGACCTGGAATCTCTCGGAGCTCTCGTGCGATGTGAAACCCGTATTCATTGAGCGCTCGCTGGCTCGGCGGAAATGCGCTCACCAAGCATATGTTCATTGCTGAGGCCTGAAGATGGCATACCGCGACAGCTTTCCCAGAAGTGAAAAATAATCGATCGCTACCTTAATATCCGCCTTGCTGCTTCCCGCATGACGAAGCCCGAACCGATAAGGAACCTCGGTGGCGCGCTGCAAGCGGCCCTTGACCAGGATCTCAAGGAGAATTTTGAAACCTTGCGGCTGCAAATCAATTCCTTCGATACATTCACGGCGAACCACGAAGAAGCCCGACATCGGGTCTTTTACTCGGATCCCTTTGCGCTGGAGTGGCTGCGTCGCGAGCGTACTGCACCTTGAAATGAAATGACGCATCTTGCTCCAGTCCGAGACGCTGTCAGGATTGCTGCCGGTGTAACGGCTGGCAATCGCGATATCGCTGCCGTCGTTGACGGCCTGCAGCAAATTCGGAAGTACCTCGGGCGGATGTTGAAGGTCCGCATCAATCACTCCAAGAAGACTGGCATCCGTGTGCCGCCAGCCATGAATCACTGCGCCGGCTAAGCCGCGTTGTCCCTTGCGCACAAAAATGCGAAATCGCGGATCACTCCGGTTGATTTCCTGCACGACGTCCGCAGTGCCATCCTGACTGTCATCATCAACCACAATCAGCTCATAGTTGAGCGTGATCGGGTCCAGGCTGTCCCGTAGCCGTGTGTACAACGTTGGAAGGTTTGGTGCCTCGTTTAAGGTCGGAATCACAACTGCGAGCTTCGGCTGTACAGAATCCATAATCGGCATACCTCGACTACATGGCGTTCTTTGGATGACGAGGAGTGCCTTTATGTTGGTTCCAACTGCTTGCGTTTCAACGAAAATTAACTCGAAAGGGCAACGCTGCGTTCAAGAGGTAGGTGGAATTCTAGTCTCCGTGCTCCATTCCCACATTGGCGTGGAACTCGGCAAGAAGATCCAGATCCTCGGCGCTTGCCGTCGATGTATTCATGTTGGGAGTGCGTCCGGTGTTTGCAACTGCATGGACGATGGCCTCGTGAACGTCTTCGAGAGGCATGGGTGCAATTACCGTTAATCCTGCAAGGTCGCGCAGTTGCAGATAGGACGCACGATACTGATGCAGGAAGTCCACGGGATATTCAGGTTTTCTTGCCCTTGCTGACTCAGGCTCCGCATCGAGCAAGAATGCAACATCCGGACTGGGCACAATTTTCAAAATTACGCGTACATACTCTCGCCCGAGAGCATTGTCCAGCGGTAACGTGGCGAGCTGGTCGTAGATGAAGCGGTCGAAAATTACCACGTCATCGCTGCCATTCATGGCGGCCGACACCGCGCGCCGCAGCCGAACGGCATCGCAGACATAAAGCATCGAGCGCAGTATCGTCAGATACCACTTGCGAGCGTTCTTATCATTCCGATTGGCCGGTCGCTCCGGCGATCCAACTCGGCCATCACTGTGCAGGAATTTATGACTGAATCCTGCCCTGAGATGACGGAAAGCAACCACGTTGTCCCAAAACGCAAGGCATCGGACGGTACGTCCGGCATTCGAGAGCTCTAACTGCAGTTGCTCGATCTGCGTGCTTTTCCCCGAGCCATCCATGCCAGAGAAACTGATGAGCATCGGCGAACATTTCCTTGCTTTACCGGACTGCTGACGAGTGGTAGACGAAGTGGACGCATTGGACATGGCTAATGTGTTGTATTTGGAACTCGACTAGGACTTGCTGTTGAAAGTGCGTAAACGGTACCGAGCGCGACTGCCGCGCCGGCTACGAAACCAACCTTAATTAAGAGCGAACGAACCTGGTGTTGTTTCGGAGGTGCAATGGCCGCTCCCGCTGGTCTGGATGCAGCGTCCCCGCTTGGCTTTAACGACTCTGCGGCAGCCGTCCCCGTCGGCTCTGTTGGATTCTGCGCAGGTTGTGCGGGGGCTGGTGCCTGGGCCGCTGGAGTGCTTGGATTACTTACTTCCGGCGCGGGAGTCTCGGGAAGCTGGTTCCGATTAATTGGGGGCATCGTAGGCTGCCCCGGAATTGGTGGCTGAACTTGCTGCTGCTGTGCTGGCTGAGCTGGCGACGTCTGCGTTTGCGACGTAGACGGTTGATTTTGTGGCGGAGAAGTTTGCTGTCCGAAGCCGAATTCGGGCGTTGCTGTTAAAACCGCTAGCAGTGTCGCGCCAATCGCTTTTCTTATCACGGAGCTCCTACTCCCAGTCGCGCAGAAAACAAGGGGCCTTAAGCTGCGAGTGACTGCTGTACATCTGCATTGATCCACGCCGCGGCCGGCGCATAATCCTCGGCCGACTCGGTTTCCGG
>Ga0335078_10013268_pt1 | contig 12217 bp, 11 predicted proteins | sample Lox_Sample_32_FD_206711 | JGI IMG/M metagenome (GOLD analysis project Ga0335078, IMG submission 206711) | Soil microbial communities from Loxahatchee National Wildlife Refuge, Florida, United States - Lox_Sample_3.2 | ecosystem: Environmental > Terrestrial > Soil > Wetlands | place: USA... | reverse complement strand
GCGCGCCGGCCATGACCACGGCATGGCGCGTGTCGATCGAGACGGTTGCACCCGCCTGGGCGAGGCTGCGCACCACCGTCTCGACCCGGCGCAACTCGTCCTCGGGCGAGACCGGCGCGGCTCCCGGCCGCGTCGATTCCCCGCCGACATCGACCAGGTCGGCGCCGGCCGCCAGCAGCGCGCGGCCATGCGCGATGGCGCGGGCGGGGTCGAGGAAGGCGCCGCCGTCCGAGAAGCTGTCCGGCGTGACGTTAAGGATGCCCATCAACCGCGGCCGGTCGAGCGTCAGTCCCGCCCAGTCCGGCCGGGGCGCGGTGAGGGCGGCCAGCGCCGGAGCGGCATCGGTCAAGTCGGCGGGGGCGGCGGTGGCCGAGAGGATGCGTCCGCCGCATCGGGCCAGGACTTCGACCTCGGCGAACCGCCGGAAGGTGCCGGCGAGCGGCAGCGTTCCCGCCCGGCCGGCCGGCGCAATCAGCGGCCGCAGCCAGAGCCGGGCGCCCGCCGCGTCGCGCAGCAGATCGGGAAGCTCGACGGTTTGCGGGAGCAGGCGGGCCATGGCGGGGTTGCGGCGCATCCTTCGCCCGGCCATGCGCGCCTGACAACGCCGATCTTGGCCGGGCGCCGTTCGGGAAGAACCCCGCGTTTTACTTGGGTTCCTGCATACGCGATTATTCTTGGTTAATGCAAAGTAGCCGTGTTTTAATGATAAAACGCATTTGTTAAGATGATTTGATGTAGACGCGACGTTTTTTATAGAATATATTCGCATCCAGCGTGAATAAACGTTAACCATTACTTGTAAGTACTTGCGACACCTACCGTCGATTATTTTGACAGTTTTCTTAAGACTGGTTAACCGCAACCCGGCCGCTGTGGCCGGGACGACTGAAAAACGGTGTCAGGGACGATGGTTCTGGGGAAGGCAATGAGCAAGCGGCGATGGGCGCTGAACGCCGGCGTGGCGTTGGCGGCTTTGTGCGTGGCCACGGGCGCGCAGGCGCAGAGCCTGAGCGACACCGTGCGCATGACGGTCCAGGGCAACCCGAAGATCCTGTCGCTGCGGCACAACCGCGAGGAAGTCGATTCCGAGCTGCGCCGCGCGCGCAGCCTGTACCTGCCGCAGCTCGACATGCGGGCCTCGATCGGCCCCGAGTGGACCGAGAACGTCTTCACCCCGCCGGGCTCCGACGGCAAGCACATCCGCCAGGAACTGTCGGCGGTCCTGACCCAGAAGCTCTATGACGGCGGCGCGACCACCGCCGAGGTCGATCACCAGCTCAGCCGTTCGGCCTCGGTCGCCTATCGCGTCAACGAGAATTCGCAGTATGTCGGCCTCGACGCGGTCGAGGCGCATCTCGATGTCGTCCGGATGCGCCGCATCCTCGCCTATGCCGAACAGAACGTGCAGGCCCACGCCGATATCGTCGCCCGCGTCCAGTCGCGCACCACCGCCGGCGCCGCGCCGACCGCCAATCTGGCCCAGGCCCTGAGCCGTTTCGAGCAGGCGCAGGCCGAGCGCGACGACGTGCGCGGCTCGCTCGCCGACGCCGAGGCCCGTTACCTGACCATCGTCGGCCAGGCGGCGGGGACCCTCGAGGACGTGCCGGTGCCGGTCGGGCTGCTGCCGACCGACGTCGACGCCAGCGTGCGCATCATGCGCAGCAACAATCCGACCGTTAAGGCGAAGGAAGCCGATATCGACACCGCCAAGTCGGCGGTCGAGCTCGCCGATTCCCGCTTCGATCCGACGGTCAATCTCGAGGTCGGCGGCGACCACAATCATAACGTCGGCGGCGTTCCCGGCCGCGACAACGAAGCGCGCGCGCTCATCGTGCTGCGCTGGAACCTTTACGCCGGCGGCGCCGACATCCACAACCGCGAGGCGGCCTATTCCCAGGTGGCCCAGGCCCGCACCGAACGGCTCGAGGCGCTGCGCAAGTCCGAGGAAGACCTGCGCAAGGCCTGGGCGGCATTCGACGCCGCGCAGCGCCGCGTCCCGCTGCTGACCAGCGCGTCGCAGCACGACGAACAGGTGCGCGTCGCCTACAACCAGCAATTCGAACAAAGCGGCCAGCGCAGCCTGCTCGACCTGCTCGACGCGCAGAACGAGCTGTTCCAGACCGAAAGCAAGATGGCGACGGCGCAGGGCCAGGCCGCCTTCCAGGGCTACAAGATCCTCGCGGTCGAAGGCCAGTTGCTGACGGCGCTCAACGTGCCGGCGCCGCCCGAGGCCGATCCGCAGAACCCGTCGCTCAAGCCGGTCCGTCCGGAAGACATGTGAGGCCGGCAAGGCCATCGCATGCCGCGATCAACGGAGCAGGGACGGTAACCAAATGACGATTAATACCGACGATACCGACACGATGCAGCGTTCGCGTCCGGCTCCGGTCCGCCGTCCGGCGGCGGTCGGCCCAACGCACGATCCGCTGCTGCTGTCGTTGTCGACCCTGACCGCGCTGCTCGAGCGGCCGATGTCGGCCGAGGCGCTGCGCGCCGGCCTGCCGGTGCTCGACGAGCGCCTGTCGCCAGAGATGATCGCGCGTGCCGCCAAGCGTGCCGGTCTCGCGGTGGCATGGCGCAAATGTGGGCTGGCCGAGATTCCGCCCTCCCATCTGCCGTGCGTCCTGATGCTCAATCAGGGCGGGGGCGCCGTGCTGGTCGCGCTCGATCATGACGAGGCCGCGCTGATCCTGCCCGGTACCGACGGCCAGCCGATCCGTCTGCCGGCCGCCGAGGTCGAGCCGTTCTATGCCGGCTACGCGCTGCTGGCGCGCGCCGAGTACCGGTTCGACGCCCGCACCGACGACATCGCGCCGGCGCCGCGCGAATCCTGGTTCTGGGGCACGCTCAAGCAGTTCTGGAAGGTCTATACCCACGCCGCGATCGCCTCGCTGGTGATCAACCTGCTGACGGTGGCAAGCCCGCTGTTCGTGATGAACGTCTACGACCGCGTGGTGCCGAACAACGCGGTCGAGACCATGTGGGTGCTGGCGAGCGGCGTCTTCATCGTCTTCGGTTTCGATTTCATCCTGCGCACCGCGCGCAGCTATTTCGTCGACAGCGCCGGCAAGAGCGCGGACGTGGTGCTGGCGAGCCGCATCTTCGCCCACGTCCTCGGCATGCGTTACGACGCGCGGCCGGGTTCGGTCGGCGCGCTCGCCGCCAATCTGCGCGAATTCGAATCCCTGCGCGAGCTGGTGACCTCTTCGACGCTGATGGCGGTGGCCGATCTGCCGTTCGCGGCGTTGTTCATCCTGATCATCGCGCTGATCGCGGGGCCGCTGGTCGCGCTGGTGCCGCTGCTGGCGGTACCGGTGATGCTTTTGGTCGGATTCCTGCTCCAGGTCTCGCTGCGCGACGCCATCGGCCGCACCATGCGCGAGAACTTCCAGAAGCACGCGATCCTGGTCGAATCGCTCGAAGGCCTCGACACCATCAAGATCGCCGGCGCCGAGGGCCGCGCCCAGCGGCTGTGGGAGCGCTTCGTCGGCGCCACCGCGCGCACTGCGATGCGCGCCCGGTTCCTCTCCACCATCGGCGTCAACGCCTCGTTCTTCGTCCAGAACCTGGTCAGTGTGCTGGTCGTCGTGGTCGGCGTGTTCGAGATCGCCCGCGGCAACCTCACCACCGGTGCCTTGGTCGCGGCGTCGCTGCTGGCGGCCCGCGCCATGTCGCCGCTGTCGCAGCTCGCGGCGCTGCTGGTCAAGATCCACCAGTCGACGATGTCGCTGGGCGCGCTCAACAAGGTGATGAACCTGCCGCTCGAGCGGCCGGCGGGAAAGACCTTCCTGCACCGCCCGCGGCTTTCGGGCGCGGTCGAATTCCGCAACGTCAGCTTCGCCTATCCCGGCCAGGGCCACGCCCAGGCGGCGCTGCACGGTGTCAGCTTCCGCATTGAGCCGGGCGAGAAGGTCGGCATCATCGGCCGGATCGGCTCGGGCAAGAGCACGCTGGCGCGCCTGCTCGCCGGGCTCTACCAGCCGGCCGGAGGCGCGATCCTGCTCGACGGCACCGATATCCGCCAGATCGACCCGTCCGATCTGCGCCGCAACCTCGGCTACGTGCCGCAGGACGCGTTCCTGTTCTTCGGCTCGGTCAAGGACAACATCGCGCTCGCGGCGCCGCACGCCGATCACCGCGCCATTCTCGACGCGGCGACGGTCGCCGGCGTCGACGATTTCGTGAAGCGCCATCCCGACGGCTTCGACATGCCGGTCGGCGAGCACGGCCGGTTTCTGTCCGGGGGGCAAAAGGAAGCCGTCACCATCGCCCGCGCGTTGCTGTTCAACCCGCCGATGCTGGTGATGGACGAGCCGACCGGCGCCATGGACAACACCGCCGAGAACAAGCTGCGTGCGCGGCTGCTGCCGGTGCTGCGCGACAAGACCCTGCTGCTGGTCACGCATCGTGCCACCATGCTGCCGCTGGTCGACCGCCTGATCGTGATGGACGGCGGCCGCGTCATCGCCGACGGCGCGAAGGATCGCGTGCTCGAGAAGCTCACCGAGGGCGCGCTGCGGGTGGCCGCGGGAGGCGCTCCGTGAGCCTGTCGCACAAGGCCGACTTCCTGTCCGACCGCGCGTTGACCGGCGAGGTCAGCCGCTTCGCCCATCTGCTGACGGTTTGTGTCATCGCCTTCGTCGGGCTGTTCCTGGTGTGGGCGAATTTCGCCACGCTCGACGAGGTCACCCGCGGCGACGCGCGCGTCATCCCGTCGCAGAAAATCCAGGTGGTGCAGAACCTCGAAGGCGGCATCCTTGCCGAGATGCTGGTGCATGAGGGCCAGGTGGTGCAGAAGGGCGACGTCCTGCTGCGGATCGCCAACACCAACGCCGAGGCCGCTTACCGCGACAGCCACACCCAATCGCTGACCCTCAAGGCGATGATCGCGCGGCTGACTGCCGAGACCGAGGGCAAGGACCCGGTCTGGCCGGCCGACGCGCAGCAGGAAACGCCCGGCATCGTCGCCAACGAGAGCGCGCTTTACGTCACCCAGATCCAGCAGTTCCGCTCCTCGATCAGCGTGCTCAACGATCAGCTCACCCAGCGCCAGCAGGAAATCGCCGAAATCAAGACCCGCGAGCAGACGCTCAGCCGCTCGCTCGATCTCGCCAATCAGGAACGCAACATCACCGCGCCGCTGGTCGACGCCGGCGCCGCCGCCAAGCTCGACCTCGTCAAGATCGAGCGCCAGGTCAGCGACTTGCAGGGCCAGCTCGCCGAGGCGCGCGCCGCGCTGCCCCGCGCCGAGGCCGCGCGCGACGAAGCGCAACGCCGGATGCAGGAAAAGACCGCGTCGTTCCAGTCCGACGCCCGCGCCGAGCTCAACAAGCGCGCCGCCGAGCTGCAGGGGCTTTCCGACAAGTCGTTCGCCGAGAAGGACCGGGTGCAACGCACCGAAGTCCGCTCGCCGGTCAAGGGCATCGTCAAGGAGATCAAGCTCAACACCATCGGCGCGTCGATCCGCCCGGGCCAGGACCTGGTCGAGATCGTGCCGCTGGACGACACGCTGCTGATCGAGGCCAAGATCCGGCCGTCGGACGTCGCCTTCCTGCATCCCGGCCAGGACGCCATGGTCAAGATCACCGCCTACGATTTCTCGGTCTATGGCGGGCTCAAGGCCAAGGTCGAGCAGATCAGCGCCGACAGCATCCGCGAGGAGGATGGCAACCGCGCCGAGACCTTCTTCCGCGTCACCCTGCGCACCGACAAGAACTATCTCGGCGACACGACGCACGAGCTGCCGATCATGCCCGGCATGACCGCCCAGGCCGAGATTCTGACCGGCCACAAGACCGTGCTCGATTACCTGCTGAAGCCGATCCTGAAGGCCAAGCAACAGGCCCTGACCGAGCGCTGATCCGCCGGTCTTAACCTTTCGCTAACCATGGCCGCCGATGATCCGGGCCATGGTCAATCCCCTGGCGATCTTCCATCTCGGATTGGGCGGCGAGGTCGCGCTCGCGGCCTACGTCTTCCCGCTGGTTATGGCGGGAGTCACCGATTTCCGCTCCCTGCGCATTCCCAACTGGCTGACGGCGGGCCTGGCGCTCGCCTTTCCGCTGGCGGCGCTTGTCGCCGGCCAGCCGGTCGATTGGCTCTCGCATCTTGAAGCTGGGGCAATCGTCTTCGCCGGCAGCGCCGTGCTGTTCGCCTTCCGCATCATGGGCGGTGGCGACGTGAAGCTGCTCTCGGCGACCGCGCTGTGGCTCGGCCTCGGCCAGGTCATGCCGTTCCTGTTCATGGTGGCGCTGGTCGGCGGCGTGTTCGCGATCGCCTGCCTGGCTCTGCGACATCCGCTGGTGCAGACCACTATCCTCGCCACCATGCGGCGCCTGCCGGCCTTCGCGCAGAAGAAGATGCCGATCCCCTACGGCATTCCGATCGCCATCGCCGGGTTGCTGATGGCGCCGGTGCTGCCGATCCTGACCTGAACGGTCAGACGTCCTGCGTCACCAGCAGGTGGTGGGTGGCGGGGTAGAAGACGGTGATGCCGCCCTCGAAGGTGCAGTAGGAAAATCCCGAGACGTCCAGTCCCGCGGCGGTGACGTGCGCGTCCTCGACGCCCTGCGCCGCGACCCCTTCGTGCGTCACCATCGTAATGTCCTGTCCCGAATGATCGAGGATCACGATCTCGCCGCGCGCGTCCGGAATCAGGTCCTCGAGCGCGAGCGTCAATGTCGCGTCGCCGGCGGCATCCGCCGGGGGCGGGGCGGGCGCGTGCGTCTCGCCGAGCCGGATCGGCTCGTCGCCGGCGGTGACGCCGGTGATGCGCGGGCCTGTGGTCATGCGCGTTAAGCTCTCGGCGAAAACTATGGTTAACGCCGGGAGACTGGCATGGCGAAATTAACCGCACAAAAGGAATTGTCGGCGATCCTATACAGCGGAGTGTGATTTCCGCGGAGCCGACGGTCCATGGATCCTGGCGCGACCATCGAAGCCCCGGCCTTGCCGCCGGGCGCGGCCGCCGAGCAGCGCATCCTGCAGGTCAATGGCCGGCGCTATTCGCTCCGGCTCGAAGGCTGCTTCTGGGCCGCACTCGAAACCATCGCCCAGGACCGCGGCCAGCGGCTGAACCGGCTCGTGGCCGATGTTGCCGCCCAGGCCGAGGGCGCCAATCTGGCCTCGAGCCTGCGGGTCTTCTGCGTCGAGGAATTGCGCCGGGCGGAGCTCGCGCGCCGCATCGGCGCCGACCGCACCAGCCTGCTCGCGCTGGTTCATTCGGCGCCCGCGCCGGGGCTGCTGACCGACGCCGGTCAGCGCGTTCTCGCGGCCAATCGGGGGTTTTTGTCGTGGGTCGGCTTGCCGGCCGGACAGTTGCTCGACACGCCGCTGCTGCGTCATTTCCGCTTCCGGCTGGGGCAGGGCAAGACCTTCGAAGGGTTGTGGGCGGGGCTGGGTCACGGCTGGACCGAGCCGGCCGACGCCCGGCTGGTCAACATCGAGCCGGGCCGGGTGCTGGCCGCCAATGCGCGGCTGGTGCCGGTGATGGCTGCGCCCGAGGCGCCGTATTGCCTCCTTTGGGTGCTCAAATAGACGCCCGGCATTTTACGCAAATTACCGGCTTCAGCGGCCGTTAAGCGCGAGTCGCCTAGCGTTTCCCCGACCATCGGGGAGACGACTCGTGCGCAACGGGCGGGGAATACGGATCGGGTTGCTGATCGCGGCGGCGTTGTGCATCGCCGCGCCGAGTCAGGTTCCGGCCGAACAGGTCGCCGTCCTCTCGCTGCCCCGCGTGCCGGCCGAGCGGCTGTTCGGCGACCGCGAAATTCATTTCACCACCATGACCCAGTTCGCGCGCTGGACCACCTTGCTCGCAAGGTGGCAGGCGGAGCGCGAGGACATGGCCGAACGCTGCCTGTCGCCCGACAGCTTCGCGGCGCCGTGCGCGCCGCGGGAATGGACCGACCTGGTGACGCGGCTGCGTCCGTTGCCGCTCCGCGCCCAGCTTGAAGCGGTCAACGCCGCGATCAACGCCCATCCCTACGTCTCGGCGGTCGACAATTGGGGCGATCCCGCGCGCTGGGAAACGCCGTTCGAATTCATGCGGCGCAACGGCCAGTGCCAGGACTACGCGATCGCCAAATTCCTGCTGCTGCGCGAGCTCGGCGTCCCCAACGACGCCATGCGTCTGGTCGTGCTGCGCGACGTCCGGCGCCAGGTGGATCACGCGGTGCTGGTGGTCACGGTCGACGGCGAAGACCTGATGCTCGACAACCTCGCCGCCGGCATCGTGCCGGCCGCTTCGGCGGTCGACTACCGCGCCTATTATTCGATCAACCAGACCGGCTGGTGGCTGCACCTGCCCAACCCGTTAATGCCGGACGGGATGGCCCGCCAAGTCGCGAGCCGCTAAGGCTTTTTCCGCTTCCGCAGTTTACGGTTGTAAGGTCCGGCGACATCCGGGCCGGAAACACGCTCGTTAAGGGCGAAACGGCTTGCCTCATCACCCGTAAAAAGCTAGGTTTTTCGCGGCGAATGGCGGCGGGAACTCACCACGACCCGCTTGCGTAATGCCGGCGAACAGACCGGCGAACAGGGGCGGCAAAAGTCAGCCTTCCATTCCCGGACGACCGAGGCGTGGGGCACCAAGAATTCGCCCATGCGTCGCCGAATTGGTTCATTCGGTACGGGGGGCTTGTGGCCGCGGGTTTGCGTGAAATAAGGGAAAAGCTTTTTCCCGAACGCCAGGTGCTGTTGCGTTCGTCGCGGAGCGTTCGCTCGCTCGCGCTGCCGGGTTGGCTCCAGGCGATGATCGTTGCCGCGTGTCTCACCACCTTCGGCGGCGTCACCTATCTCACGGTCGGCTATTTCGCCTTGCAGCGCTCGCTTGACCAGATCGCCGCCTCGGGCGCCGCGACCTCGCTCGGCGACGCCAACCGCCAGCTTGAGGTCATCAACGATCAGTACGCGGCGCTCAAGTCGCGCTACGACGCGCTCGCCGCGCAGCAGACCGGCTCGCCCGACGCCAACCGCCAGGATCTCGAGCGCAAGCTCAAGGACGCGCAAGCCAAGATGGCGACGCCCAACGGCGATGTCGTGCAGCTGCAGAAGTCGCTCGACGATCTGCGCGCCCAGCTGAAGCAATCGGAATCGGCGCGGCTCGCCGAGCAAGGCCGCAACAAGGACCTCCAGGTGCAGATGGAGACGTTGCAGGCGCGCGCCAACCTCTTGAAGGCGCTGGTCGACGCCAAGGACCAGCAGCTGCAGCAGCTCTCGAGCGGCCGCACCACCTCCGACAAGACCAGCATGGCGACGCCGCCCGTCGCGCCGCCGGCGCAGTCGCCGGATGCCTTGGCCGCGGCCAACGACAACCCGCTGGTCGACAACCCGGATTGGGACGCGCCGGTCCAGCAGGCCGCGCTCGAAACCGGCAACGACCGCCCGATGAGCGAGCTCGAGCGGTTGATCGCCTCCACCGGCATCGACCTCGATCGGCTGCTGCGCAGCTTGGGCGGCGGGCCGCCGGGACAGGGCGGTCCGTTCATCGCCGCCGACGGCATGCGCAACTCGACGCTCGACGCGGCGCGGAACGCCGAGCTGCAGAAGCTGATCAAGACCTTGCCGTTGGCCTCGCCGCTTGGTCACTACGAGGTTGAAAGCCCGTTCGGTATCCGGCGCGACCCGTTCAACGGGCGCGAGGCGTTCCACTCCGGCATCGATCTCGGCGCCTACTACCGCGCGCCGGTCTACAGCACGGGTCCGGGCGTCGTCTCCTTCACCGGCGTGAAGGGCTCCTACGGCCGCGTGGTCGAAATCGATCACGGCCACGGCATCGTCACGCGCTACGCGCATCTCCATCGCATTCTCGTCGCCCGCGGTCAGCGCATCGGCGCGCATGTCGAGGTCGGCGAGCTCGGCAGCACGGGCCGCAGCACCGGTCCCCATCTTCATTACGAGGTGATGTTGGACGGCCGTCCGGTCGATCCCAACAAATTCCTCGAGGCAGGCAAAAATGTTGTTCGGGCGAGCGCGAAATAAGCAACCCGGTCAGGGGCTGGTTCCGTCGGGCGACGGCGGACGGCGCGGCGTGCCGTCGATTCTTGCCGCCGGGATGAAGATCGAGGGCGACATCGTCAGCGACGGCGAAATTCACATTCTCGGCCAGCACTCGGGCAACATCGTCGCGCGCAAGGTCACTCTTGGCGAAGGCGGCTCGATCACCGGCACGGTCGAGGCCGAAACCGCGATCATCAACGGCACGCTGTCGGGACGGCTGTCGGCGCAAGCGGTGACGCTGGGCCGCGCCGCCGCGGTGACCGCCGACATCGTCTACGTGTCGATGCGGGTCGAGCCGGGCGCGAGCTACGAAGGCTACAGCCGCCGCGTTGAATCGATCGAGACCTTCTCGGCCGAGCAGATGCAGCTGTCGCCGCCGCTGCGTCAGCAGATCGAGCGCATGCGCACCCACGACGTGGTTGGCAACGCCGACTAGCCGGTTCCCTCTGCCAGCGCCGCGACGAAGCTTTCGCGGTCCACATTCCCGCCCGAGGCCACGGTTGCGACGGTCTTGCCGTCGAGCGCGAGCTTGCCGGCGAGGATCGCGGCCAGGCCGGCGGCCCCGCCCGGCTCGATCACCAGTTTGAGCTCGGCGAACGAAGCCGCCATGGCGCGGCGGACTTCGCGATCGTTGACCACCAGGCTGCCGGCGAGATATCGGCGCGCGATGGCGAAGGGCAGGGCGCCCGGCGTCGCCGCCAGCAGGCTGTCGCAGATCGAGCATCCGCCGGGCGGGTTGGCGACCCGCGCCCCGGATGCCAGCGACCGCCGCATGTCGTCGAAGCCCTCGGGCTCGGCGGCAAAGATCTCGGTGGCGGGGCTCGCCGCGGCGAGCGCCAAGGCGATACCGCCGACCAGACCGCCGCCGCTGCACGGCACGACCACGGCATCGAGCTTGTGGCCCATCGCCGCCGCCTGCCGCGCCAGCTCGAGCCCGACCGTGGCCTGGCCGGCGATTACCAGCGGATCGTCGAACGGCGGAATCACGGTGCCGCCGCTGCCGCCGGCGATGCGCCGGGCGATCGCTTCGCGGTCCCCGGTCGCACGGTCGTAAAACACGATCTCGGCGCCGTAGCCGCGGGTGTTGGAGATTTTGATCGCCGGCGCGTCTGCCGGCATGACGATGGTCGCCTTCATGCCGAGCAGCTGCGCCGCCGCCGCCACGCCCTGCGCGTGATTGCCGGACGAGAACGCCACCACGCCGCGCGCCCGCGTTCCGGGATCGAGCGCCAGCAGGGCGTTGAGCGCGCCGCGGAACTTGAACGAACCGGTGCGTTGCAGGCATTCCGCCTTGACCAGGATGGTGGCGTTGCGCGGGGCGCCCAGCGACGGCGCCGCGAGCAGCGGCGTCTCGACGACATAGGGCTTGATCCGCGCGGCGGCGGCCTCGATCTCCGCGGTTCCGGGCAGGGCGGTGACGCGCTCGTCCGGCATCAGAGGCCGAGCAGCGCCGGCAGCTCGCCCAGATTCTTGATCACGGCCACGGGCGCTCCCGGCAGGCGCCAGCGCGCCGATCCGCCGCGATTGGCCCAGACCGATTTCATGCCGAAGGCGGCGGCGCCGGCCGCGTCCCAGCCGTTTGACGAAACGAAGCAGATGCGCTCGGCGCTGACGCCGAGCCGGTCGACCGCGAGCTGATAGACCCGGCGGTCGGGCTTGTAGATGCCGACGTCCTCGACCGAGAGCACGTGCGCGAGGAGATCGCCGATCCCCGCCGACTTGACGGCGGCGTCGAGCATCGCCGGCGAGCCGTTCGACAGGATCGCGGCCGGGCGGCCGGCGCGCTTCAGCGCCGCGAGGACGCCCTTGGCGTCGGGATAGGCTGACAGCACGCGATAGAGCTCCATCAGCTTGGCGCGCAACGCCGCGCCGCCGATGCCGAGCGATTCCATCGCCTGGTCGAGCCCGTCGCCGGTCACCTGCCAGAAATCGGCGTGCTGGCCCATCAGGCTGCGGAGCCAGGAATATTCGAGCTGGTTGGTGCGCCAGGCGGCGGCGAGCGCGTCGGCCTTGCCGCCGAGCTCTTCGCGGCACCGCTCGGCTGCCGACGCGACATCGAAGAGCGTGCCGTAGGCGTCGAAGACGCAGGCCGCGGTTTTGCCAAGCTCGGGATGCGCCATGACGCCTACCGCTTGAGGTCGCTGGCGATGGTGAACGTCGTCCCGGTCTCGCCGAGGCGCAGGCGATAGATCTGAAGGTTCTCGAGCACGCGCTGCAC
>Ga0335078_10013267_pt1 | contig 12218 bp, 13 predicted proteins | sample Lox_Sample_32_FD_206711 | JGI IMG/M metagenome (GOLD analysis project Ga0335078, IMG submission 206711) | Soil microbial communities from Loxahatchee National Wildlife Refuge, Florida, United States - Lox_Sample_3.2 | ecosystem: Environmental > Terrestrial > Soil > Wetlands | place: USA... | reverse complement strand
CTCGAACTTGAGCATGGAAGAGCGGCAGATCCTCCTCTCCTCCTTCCGAGAGATCCCCGAGTATGATTTCCTCATCGTCGATACGTCCGCCGGTCTCTCTTCGAACGTGGTCTATTTCAACGCCATAAGCGAGGATGTCTTCATCATCATCACGCCGGACCCGGCGAGCTTGACCGATTCTTACGCCGTAGTGAAGGCGCTGCGAAGCAAGACGGGCCAGAAGACTTTCAACATCATAGCGAACCTCGTCAAAGACGAGAAGGAAGGGATCGAGATATTCAAGAAGATCCTCACGGTAGCAGACAGGTTTCTCGATGTGTACCTGAATTTCTTCGGCTACATCCCTGCGGACAGCAACATAAGCCTGGCTACCAAGAAACAGAAACTGTGGGCCGAACACTTTCCTCAATCATCGGCAACGAAGGCCCTCACCAAAATCTGCGACAGATTGGTAATGTGATGCTAAACAACGCCTATAAAAAACTGGACAAGAGCGCAAGGGAAAAGATCGTAGAGGAATTCCTGCCCGTCATAAAGCATCTTGCCTATAAGGTGGCGCGGGGTTTTGAAAACGAGAATCTCATAGACGATCTCATATCGGCGGGCATCATCGGCCTCTTGGAGGTAATGGAGAAATACGACGCCACAAGGGGGGCAAAGCTGAACACCTTTGCCTACTTGAGAATCAGGGGGGCGATGATCGATGAGCTGAGGTCCCGGGACTGGTTTCCTCGTAGTGCGCGGGCCAAGGCGAAGAAAATCCAGGAGGTGACCAGGAAGCTGGAGCACGAAAAGGGTAGGTATCCCGAGGAAGAAGAGATCGCGGAAGAGCTAAACATGGACCTGGATGACTACCTGACAATGCTCAGGAGCTGCGGGAATCTTTCCGTCGTGAGCATAGAAGACATAAGCGACGCCGTAGGGGAGAGCCGCGAAAAAATCATAGGTTATGTTCTCGACGACGATGAGAACCCGGAAAAGTACGCCGAGTTCTACGAGTTGGAGCGGATACTGGCCGACGAGCTTCAGAAGTTACCAGAGAAACAGAGAATAGTGCTCACCCTTTACTACCACGAAGACATGAACATGAAGGAGATAGCCAAGACCTTGGGAGTTACGGAAGCCCGGGTGTGCCAGATACATGCGCAGGCCATAGTCAGCCTGAGGCCCTCAATGCAGAAACACTTCAAAAGCTAAAGTTTGCTTTTTTGGGGGCCGATAATAGAACAAGGCTTACATGAGTGGAGACATAACAGATAGGTTGAGGCGGATCGAATTTCTCCCGACGTTCCCTCACATCGTGGGGGAAGTGATGAGTGTCATCGAAGACCCGAAAAGCTCGGCTTCGGATCTCGCCAGACACATGGATCCCTCCCTGGTGGGTGAGGTCATGAAAGTTGCAAACAGCGCCTATTATGGAAGGGGGAGTATCCGCCGCATCAATACCATTGAGCACGCGGTGGCCGCCATAGGCTACACCGCTCTTTCTTCTATCGTGCTTCAGATGCCCTTCTTATCGATGATAAAGGCTGACGACAAGCTCTTCGACCGGAAGGCATTCATGCGCCATTCCCTTTCAAGCGGCATCCTGGCCAAGACCGTAAGCACGGTCTTTGAAATGGGGAATCCCAACACCGTCTACGTCAGCGCCATGCTTCACGACGTGGGGATTATCATCATCTATCAGTATTTCAAGGACGAGTCGGTGAAGATAAATGCGTTGATGGAGAAGGACGGTGTGCCGAGGCTGGAGGCCGAAAGGGCGGTCTTTTCCATGGACCACGCAGGGATAGGCTCTGCCCTGCTGGAGCTATGGCACATACCGGGGGAGATCGTAGAGAGCGTGAGGCTCCACCATTCACGGGAAGAGATAGGCCAGAAAGAAAACCCTTTTGTGACGTGGCTCGCGAACGGGATGGCCAAACAGATAGACTTTGAGACGGGCCTCGCTGATTTCCACGTGTTCTTCGAAAAGCAGAGAGACATGCTTGAATCGGAGATGCCGGATAGATATCTGCTCGCGCACCATCTCGAGCAGTTTGAGGCGGCTTACAGCCAGTTGAAAGAACTGGCGGGATTCCTGGAACAGGCGGAAGAGGAGGAATGATACGAGTTCTCGTCGTCGATGATTCCAGGGTTCTCACGAAGATCGTCTCGAGAATACTCGAGAGGGATCCGGCTATTCAGGTGGCCGGCACCGCGGAGAACGGGCGCGAAGCAATAGAGAAGGTGGAGAGCCTCAAGCCGGATGTGGTCACCCTCGACATAGAGATGCCGGTGATGAACGGGATAGAGGCTCTGAAGCATATCATGGCCAACAACCCGGTACCCGTCATCATGCTCAGCACCCTGACAAGGGATCATGCGGATATCACCATGGATGCTCTGGCGATCGGGGCGTGCGACTTCGTCACCAAGGATTTCTCGAACACTCTCCTGGCAGACAAACAGCTCGAATTGATCAACAAGGTAAAAGACGTGAGCAAGAACCGGGCAAGGCTGCTCTTGAAGGGCTTTATTCCTCAGGAACACCCTGTCTTTCTTAGTCCCAGGACCACGCTGAAGCGGGAGATACTCTCCATTGGAGCCTCGACCGGAGGCCCCCCCGCGCTTCAGTACATTCTCTCCCACCTGCCGAAGGAATTCCCGATACCTGTTGCCATTGCACAGCACATGCCGAGGCTTTTCACTCAGTCGTTTGCCGAGAGGCTGGACAAAATCTCGAGTCTGACCGTAAAAGAGGCAGAGGACAAGGAAGACCTCAAGGCGGGTGTGGTGCTCATAGCGCCGGGTGACACCCACCTTGCCATAAGGAGAGGGAGACGTCAGGCTACGGTCGAGCTGGTAAAAGATGAAAGGTATGTGTACCGGCCCTCCGTCGATCTCCTCATGAGCACCACGGCGGAAGCGTACGGACAGAGCTCCTTTGGAGTGATCCTCACGGGAATGGGAAACGATGGACTGGCGGGCATGAAGGACTTGAAGTCAAAGGGAGGATACGTAATCGCCCAAAACGAAGAAACGTGCGTGGTCTACGGCATGCCGAAGGCCGTGGTGAACGCCCGTCTTGCGGATGTGGTGCTTCCCATCGAGCGGATACCTGAAGAGATCGTGAAGATTCTATGAAGGACCGGGACATGACCGAAAGGGAGAAGACAAGGGGCAGGGATGGGAAACCCAACGAGCTAGTTTTGGCGTTGAAGGAAGCCGACGATTTTACCAGGGCCAAGATTATGGAGAAGCTTGTCACTTCGCCGAACAAGGCGATGGTGCAGCAAGTCGCGGGACTTCTCGAGCAGAAGAACACTTCTCTGAGAATGGATGTAGTGGAGATTCTCAAGAAAATAGGGAACTGCTCAATAGAAACCATCATCCAGCTTCTCTATCATCAGAATGAAGACGTGAGGGTCTACGGATGTGAAGTTCTGGCCGTGTTGAAACACGATGCCTCCCTGCCATACCTCATCGAAAAGGTCCGGGAAGACAACGAAAACGTAAGAAATGCAGCCATCATGGCCCTCGGCGAATTTAGCGACCAGAGGTCCGTGAATGTGCTGCTTGAGGTACTGGAACAGGAGGACTGGCTTGCCTTCTCAGCGATATACAGCCTCGCGAAGATTGGAAGCAGGAAGGCGGTACCGGCTCTTCTTAACGTGTTTAGGAACAGGGGGGAGGAACTCTCCCTCGCGGCGTGTGAGGCCCTCATATCCTTTCGTGACGGCGATACCATCGATCAGATAGTCGACTTTATCGACCACCTCGAGAGGGACAAGAAGAATACCTTCGTAGGCGTGATCATCGAGCAGGGGGATGATCAGGTTTTTCAGCGATTGATGATGAAAATGGGGAACGATCTCTTGAATCCCCTTCTCAATTTTCTCCAAGTGGAGAAAAAGAAGTCACTTGAAGCCTCCGGCTTCTTGGTTCATTTCAAACACAAGGATGCAGCACGGGCCACGCTCAACATCCTCAAAGACATGGATCCCGAGGAAGATGAATATGCAAGGGTTCTTTCGCTCTTTATGGAACTGAAGGACGTATGGTCACTCGATCTTGATGAATACCTCTCCGTCGATGATTATGTGCTGCCCATAGTCAGGGCTTGTGCGGGCGTCGGCTGCGTCATAGACGAGCCTCTTTTGCTCAAGACGTTCTGTTTCTCGCAACTCCCCGCGAAAAGAGAGATCATGAAGCAGCTCGGCAAGATCTCCAATGGCAACGGGTACCGGGTGATCCGTGAAGCCATGAAGGATTCCGACGGACACGTCCAGGCTGAGGCCGTGGCAATTGCAGGAACCATGTCCTTGCGAGAATTGACCGGCGACATCCTTCTCATGGCGAAGAAAGGCTATCCCGACGTGAGGATAAAGGCCATGCTGGCTCTTATCCGCCTGGACCTACCCATGGCCCTCGCGGCAATAGAGTGGTTTGTCACAGAGGGAACCTCGGATGACAAAAGGACCTATCTCTCGGTAACCTCTCATCTCGACGCTGAGACGAACTATCGCTTTCTCAAAGGGCTGATTGCCGACGCAGACGACAAGGTTCGCCAGATGACGATCCGCGTCATAGGCAACTATGTGGACCACGAAGAGTATCTCGATCTTTTCAGAGAGGTATTGAAAGGCGGCACCATCCCAAACGAGGTGCTCAAAGTAATAGGCGAGAAGAGACTCACCGGCTTCAGGCATCTCCTCCTTAACATCGTTGCCGACCCTCTTCAGGTGGTATGGACAAAATACTATGCCCTTGCAGCGCTCGCCGGTTTCGCCGATCCCTCTTTGTTTGCCGTTTTCGTGAGCGCCTTGAAAGAAAAGAACAACCTCATAAAGATCGGTGCCCTGAAGGCCCTTTCTGAACTGAGAGACAAAAGGGCAATTCCACACGTAAGGCCCTACACGAAGAGCACAGATCAGGACGTGAAGACAGCGGCTCTGATGGCAGTGGAAAGGCTCACGCAGACAGAGGGCGTATGCTGACAGGTCAGGAATTCACCCTCCTCAAGGACTTCATCTACGAAAAAACGGGCATCTACTTTGCCGAGAACAAGATGTACCTCCTTGAAAGCAGGCTGGCTAACCGGCTCAACGAGCTCAACCTCACCTCTTTCGAGGAGTACTACTACCATCTCAAGTTCGGCGGTTCAAAAACGGAACAGGAGATCACCTATCTCTATGATCTGGTCACGACAAACGAGACGAGCTTCTTTAGAAATCCTCCGCAATTGGACGCCTTCAAGATCGTCGTTCAGAAAAACTACCTCAACGGGACGAGGCCTGAGGGCGGTTTGAGAATGTGGAGCGCGGGATGCTCCACGGGTGAGGAGCCCTATACCCTGGCGATCATGATGCTGGAGCTACTCGCCCATTCGAGCGTGTCAATGCCGTTCGTTATCTATGGCACGGACATCAGTACCAAGGCACTGGAATCCGCAAAGAAAGCGGTTTTCAACAACTACAGTGTGAGGAATACCGACAAGGCGATCCTTTCCAAGTATTTCACGGAGGATAAGGGAGTGTACATCCTGAAGGATTCGGTCAAGAAGTGCGTCTCTCTGGACTTCCTCAATTTAATGGATGCTTCGGCCTACCGAAAATACAGGCAGATGGATGTGATTTTTTGCAGAAACGTACTGATATATTTTGACGAAAAAGGGAAAAAGACGGTGATCGACAATTTGTATGAATCCCTCAAGCCGGGGGGCTTTCTCACGATAGGGCACGCTGAGAGCCTTCACAACATCTCCCGCGGATTTAAGCCCCTGATCTTCCCGGGCACAATCGCCTATCAAAAGGGATGACCATGAAAAGAATTCTGATTGTGGATGATTCCCCTACCATACGAAAACTCGTGGGATACGTTCTCAAGAAAAAGGGATACGTGACCGAGGAGGCCGAGGACGGCATGGATGCCATGGAAAGGCTGGGCGCATCGGAGATAGATCTGGTGATCGTCGATTTGAACATGCCTAACATGGACGGTATTTCGTTTGTAAAAAATCTCCGCAACGGTTACTACAACCCCAATTTGCCGGTCGTGATGCTCACCACCACGCGCGACGGCGATTTGAGAGAAGAGGCCCTTGGGGCGGGGGTGAACATGTTCCTTACCAAGCCTATCCAACCGGAAGTTCTAGTTGACAAGATAGAGAGTCTGCTGGCAGGAGGAATCTGATGAGTGACCCGATATCGGACAAAGAGGAGATGAAGGAAATCATCGACGAATTCATCGTCGAAGCCAATGATTTGGCGGAAAAAGCCATACAGGATATCATAGCCATCGAGAACAACTCGGACGATGAGATCATAAACAGCATCTTCAGGGCTGTTCATACGATAAAGGGAACATCGAGCTTTCTGGGCTTCGGCACATTGTCAACATTGGCCCACAGATCGGAGGATATCTTCGGCATGGTGAGGAAGGGGAACCTCAAGCCTGACCGCGAAGTTGCCGATGTGCTCCTCGAGGCCCTTGACCTTATCAAGACGCTCCTCGACGATATAAAGGAGAACGGCGCGGAGGTGGCAGATACCTCGGCCACGATCGCGAAACTTGAGGAGCTTGCGAAGCCTGATAGGAAGAAGCTCGGCGAGATTCTCGTGGAAGAGAACATCGTGAGCTCGGGCGAGTTGACCGATGCCCTCAAGAAACAGGAAGAGCAGGGCAAGAAGCTGGGAGAAATACTCGTTGAGGAGAAGGTCATCACCGAAGGGCAGCTGAAAGACGTTCTCTCGAAACAGAAGACCCACAAGGAGGAGCAGAGCATACGGATCGAGGTCAAGAAGCTTGATGAGCTGATGAACCTGGCAGGCGAGCTTGTGCTCGGCAAGAACAGGCTCATACTCCTGAACAGCCTCGTGAGGAAGACTGAATCGAAAAACGGCGTTCTTGACAACCTCGCCGACGTGACCAACTACATCGAAATGGTGACCAACGAGCTGCAGCTCAGCGTGATGCGGGCGCGCCTCGTGCCGATCAGCAAGCTCTTCAACAAGATTCCCCGGATGGCGAGGGATCTTTCTGCAGAGTTCAAGAAGGAGGTCGATCTGACCATGGAAGGGGAAGAGACGGAGCTCGACAGGTCGCTCATAGAGAGCCTCCACGATCCGCTCATACACATCATTCGGAACTCTGTCGATCATGGCATCGAAACGCCGCAAGACAGGGAAAAGAAAGGAAAGCGGCCAAGGGGTACCCTTTCCCTGAAGGCGTATAACGAGGGCAATAACGTAATTATCGAGATATTTGACGACGGGAAGGGCATAAACGTCGAAGCAGTGAAGGAGAAGGCTAAAGAAAAGGGATTGATGGGTGATAACGAGCTCAACTCCCTCTCTCCACGAGATGCCATGAATCTCATCTTCGTCCCCGGCCTCAGCACTGCCAAGAAGGTGAGCAGCGTATCCGGCCGAGGCGTCGGCATGGACGTGGTCAAGACGAATATCGAGAAGATGAACGGACAGGTCTCGATCGATTCCGAAGAAGGCCAGTGGACGAGGATCAGTCTGAGGCTGCCCCTTACGCTCGCCATAATGAGGGCGCTTATCGTGAGGGTGCTTGACGAACTCTTTGCCATTCCCTTGAATACGGTCACGGAGCTAGTGAAACGGGAAGAAAGCCTGGTGCGCTCTGTGGACAAGAAGGAAGTGCTTGTCCTTAGAGATAAGGTAATCCCTGTTGTCAATCTCGCGAGGATCTTTTCCCGGAGCGACGGAGACGAGGACAAATACATAGTGATATGCAACATCGGGGAGAAGACGATAGGCATAAAGGCCACGGCGGTTGAAGGACAGGAGGAAGTGGTAATCAAGCCTCTCGGTGAATTTCTCGGAAACATCAAAGGGATCGGAGGTGCGACCATCAGAGGGGACGGCAAGGCCATCCTGATCCTCGATATGTCGGCGTTGATGGATGTCGTGGCGTTGTCGGTGGCTGCGCAGAACGCCAATCGGAAGATCGCTTGAGGTGCTCTTTAGGGCCTTGCCCTTTGCGAGAGCCGAATTGCCCTCGCCAATAGGGTCTTAAGTTTTCCGACTGCCCATCCGACAACACGGAAAAGGAGGGCTCATCATGAATGAAGACAAAATCCTACAGCTCGTGACTTTCAGACTGGAAGATGAGGAATTCGGTGTCGACATCCTGAAGGTTCAGGAAATAAACAAGATGATCGACATCACCCGCATTCCGAACGCTCCTCCTTTTGTGGAAGGTGTGATAAACCTGAGGGGCAAGATAATACCCATAGTCGACCTGAGGAAAAGGCTCGGGTTCGAGGGCCGGTCCTATGATAAGTCCACGAGAATCATCGTGGTGGAGCTGGATGGAATGGTGTTGGGTTTTATCGTCGATTCGGTGTCGGAGGTGTTGAGGATCTCCGAAAGCACGGTAGAGCCGCCTCCTGCGCTTGTGTCAGGGGTGGAGTCCGAATACATAGAAGGTGTGGGCAAGCTGGACAACAGGCTTCTGATACTCCTTGAGCTGAAGAAGGTGTTTACCTCGACCGACAGGCGAGCCCTGGAAAAGGTGTCGAACAACTAGCGAAATGACCTCAGACTACGGCTTTTCTCCTGGTTCCGTATTCACGATTCAAAACCTCGGTAAGGACTGGCCCCGGATGAGGCAGCACGGCCCCCCTTACGGGAAGAGGCAAAAGAATGGTCATCAGGACCACGAGGGTCATTCTGCAGCCGAGCAGGATGAACGACCGCCCGGCAACGAGGGCGCCCCGGCCCAGGCCGCCCCAAAGCAGCAATCGGAAGGCTTCGAAATCATCATATGAAAACTTTTCCCCTCTGAGAAAATAGTTCCCATCCCCCTTAGTGCACACAGAAAGTAATTCCTCCTCTTCATGATAGATTTGTTGATCCCGCCTTGTTTTTCGGGCCTTCGTGGGGGCGCGAGACGGTGATGCCGCCTTCTGGCTTGCGGTACGACAATTGCAGCGGATGCTTGTCATGATTAACGGCGTCTTCAGCACTTTCAGCGGAAGGGCAGCGGCGGAGCGAAGGCTCGAGATATTGGCGAACAACCTGGCCAACGCACTCACGCCCGGGTTCAAGGCATCGCGACCGGTGTACAACGGGTCTACCGTTGATGACTCAATCTGGCCCGATGAGCTGCAGCAGACCTATGTCAATATTCCCGATACCTACGTACATTTCTCTGACGGGCCCATCATCTCCACGGGCGGCACACTCGACGCAGCGATAAACGGGAACGGTTTCTTCGTAGTCTCCACGCCGAACGGCGATATGTACACGAGAGACGGACAGTTCACCCTTAACTCGGACAAGAAGCTCGTCACCATGGACGGTTATCCCGTGATGGGGCAGAACGGCGGAGAAATCACGGTTGACGGGAAAGACATCAAGATAGGAGGGGACGGGTCGATCTTCGTGGACGGAGCGCTGGCAGACAGGCTGAAGGTTGTCGATTTTGAGGACAAGTCATCTCTCAGGAATGTGGGAAGCAGCCTGTTTGCTAACGGCAGCACGACGAACAGCGCGACCGCGGCCGACAACTATTCGATCAAGCAGGGCTATTACGAAGCATCCAATGTGAACGTGATGAAAGAGATGGTCGACATGATTAGCTCCGTACGGGCCTATGAGGCTTATACGAAGGCGGATCAGGCTGTCGATGATAGCCTGGGACAGTTGATAAATATGGCAAAAGTATAGGGGGTCTCTTATGTTGAGGGCTTTATGGACCGCAGCGTCCGGCATGAGCGTGCAGCAAACGAATCTCGACGTGATTGCCAACAACATCGCCAACGCGAACACCAACGGTTTTCAGAAGAGCAGGGCGGACTTTCAAGATCTTATATACCAGACCCTGCGGCTCCAGGGGACGAAGAACGAGGCGGGGAACCAAATCCCCACCGGTATTCAGATAGGACACGGGGCCATGCTTGCCGCGGTTCAGAAAGTCTTTCTTCAGGGTGACTTTCAGCAGACCCAGAACCAGCTCGACGTGGCAATCGAAGGGAACGGCTTCATAGAGGTTGATCTCCCTTCGGGAACCAAGGCATACACCCGGGCGGGATCCTTCAAGACCGATTCCCAGGGCAGAATCTGCACGTCTGACGGATATCTGATCGACCCGAACATCACCGTACCCCAAAACGCCACGTCCATAAGCATAACCTCGGACGGCACTGTCTCAGCGCAGATAAGCGGCCAGACGAATCCCCAGCAGATAGGGAATATTCTTCTTTACACTTTCCCGAACCAAGCGGGCTTGAGCGCCACGGGACATAACCTCTATCAGGAGACCGAGGCGAGCGGCAACCCCACCTCGGGAACACCGGGGCAAAACGGATTGGGTACTATCCTCCAGGGCTACCTCGAGATGTCGAATGTGAATATTATGGAGGAAATGATCAACCTGATCATCGGGCAGAGGGCTTATGAGGCCAATTCGAAGACGATTCAGGCGGCCGATGAAATGCTCCAGATGGCGAATAATGTTAAAAGGTAGTCGTAAGCTGGCCTTTTTCGTTTTCTGCCTCTTTGTCTTGGTGCTGCCGCACGGAGCAAGGGCTGCAGCCCCAGAGGCGGAGATCAAGGATTTCATCAAGCAGATCTATGCGGACAGCGAGATCCAGGTCGTTTTCAGCCAATTGCCGCCGGCTCTCAAAGATAACGTGACGTTGAAAAACATCAGCTTTGCAAAAGTGCCCGATCCGACGGGTGACGGCATCTGTCTCGTGGGAATCATCGGAAAGAGCGGAGCGGAGTCGAGTGTCTATGTCCCTTTCAAGGTGCTTGTCAAGAGGACGCTCTACATGGCAAAGCGGGACATCGGGAAGGGCGAAGCGATCCATCTCATTGACCTGGCGGTTAAGGAGACATACCTGAACGGGTCCGGGGGGGCCTACCCGGAGAAGATCGAGGCCCTGCTCAACAAGACGGCAAAAAAGGAGATACATGCCGGTGAGGTCATCACAAAGCAGCTTCTTGAGGATCAGATGGCGGTGCAGAAAGGAGAGGCCGTCACCATAACCGTGGAGAACGAAAGACTCGTGGTCCAGGCAAAGGGTACCGCCCTCGACAAAGGGAGGGTAGGAGACCTTGTGAGGGTAAGAAGCGTTTCTGGAAAAGAGGTTATTGGTAAGGTTGCCGGAAATGACGCGGTCATCGTGGAGTTTTAGGGAAGAAATGAGAACTATTCTGCTCCTGGCTTTAGCCATACCCTTGCTGTGCGGCTGTTTTTCGCTGGAGCCTTCAAAGATAAAGAACGAGCCGTTCACCATCTCGAATAGCTACAGGACGAGTCAGGAGGATACAAAGCCGACGGAGCCTAAAGACGGAAGCATCTGGCGCGGGCAGCTCACCTCTTTGTTCAGCGACCAGAGGGCAAAGTATGTGGGGGACATACTCACCGTAAAGATTACCGAGATCTCGCAGGCATCTGAGAGTGCCACGACGGATACGACGAGAAAGTCCCAGACCGTCGGCCAGATCCCCAACTTCTTCGGCATCGAGAACCACGGGATTGGTCCGTGGAAGAGCACGGCAAACCTCGTAAACACGAATACGCCTAACAACGACTTCTCCGGGGCGGGAGCGACGACTCGCACGGGCTCCTTGAGCGCAACCATCACCGTGCGGGTCATGGAGGTCCTTCCCAACGGAAATCTCACTATTGAGGGGAAGCGGGAGATTTACGTGAACAACGAGAAGAAGGAGATCCTCCTTCAGGGCATCGTGAGGCCGAGGGACATCGCCTTCGATAACTCTGTCCTGTCGACGCAGGTGGCTGACGCAAAGGTCATGTACACAGGCATAGGCGTTGTGGCGGAAAAACAGAGACCCGGTTGGGGCCAGAGACTTTTTGACTATGTGTGGCCTTTCTAGGGGGCAAACGTGACGACGACGAATGAACAGTTAGGGATCGTTCGATCGAGGGCAGATTGGCTGCTCAAAGCGGTCAGCCGGCTTTCTGTGTGCCTCGCGGCGGCCTTCTTGTTGCTTTCCGTTCCCATTGACACCTGCGAGGCAGCGAGGATAAAGGACATAGCGAACATAAACGGTGTCCGTCCGAACATACTCATCGGCTACGGCCTGGTGGTCGGACTCAACCGCACCGGAGACAAGAACAGTACGATCTTCACGAACCAGACGCTCTCGAACATGCTCGAGAAGCTGGGGGTTATCGTAGACCCCACCGCAACAAAGGTGAACAACGTGGCAGGTGTCATGGTGACGGCGGAATTG
>Ga0335078_10013265_pt1 | contig 12218 bp, 8 predicted proteins | sample Lox_Sample_32_FD_206711 | JGI IMG/M metagenome (GOLD analysis project Ga0335078, IMG submission 206711) | Soil microbial communities from Loxahatchee National Wildlife Refuge, Florida, United States - Lox_Sample_3.2 | ecosystem: Environmental > Terrestrial > Soil > Wetlands | place: USA: Florida... | reverse complement strand
GACCTCACCCTGGAGATGGCGGCCGAGCAGGGCCTGACCGTGGACGAGGATGGCTTCAGAAGGCTGATGGCCGAGCAGCGCGAGCGGGCCAAGAAGGACGCGCGGGAAAAGAAGACAGGCAACGCCGACATCTCCGTCTACGCGAGCCTGCTCGAGCAGGCGGGCCGGGTCACCTTCACCGGCTACGACGCGGCGGACGGCGAGGCGACCATCGTCGGGCTGCTCGCCGACGGGGTGCCGGTGCGGTCCGCGACCCCGGGCATGGCGGTCGCGGTGGTACTTGACCGGACGCCGTTCTACGCCGAGGGCGGCGGCCAGCTGCCAGACCACGGCGTGATCAAGACCACCGGGCCTGGCGGGAACGCCGAGGTCGAGGTGACCGACGTGCAGGCACCGCTGCCCGGCCTCGTCGTGCACCGCGGGACCGTCCGCCACGGCGAGGTCACCACCGGATCGCTGGCGTACGCGGAGATCGACGTCGAACGAAGGCGGGCGACGTCCCGCAGCCACACCGCCACCCACCTGGTGCACCGGGCGTTGCGCGGCGCGCTCGGCGAGTCGGCGGCGCAGGCGGGCTCGGAGAACGCGCCAGGCCGGCTACGGTTCGACTTCACCGCGACCGGGGCGGTGCCGGTCACGGTGCTCCGTGAGGTGGAGGACGAGGTGAACCGGATCCTCATCGACGACCTCACGGTGCGCGCCTACCACACCTCCATCGACGAGGCCCGCTCGATGGGCGCGCTCGCGCTCTTCGGCGAGAAGTACGGCGCCGAGGTCCGCATCGTCGAGGTGGGCGAGTACTCCCGCGAGCTGTGCGGCGGCACCCACGTGGCGAGGTCGGGTCAGCTCGGCCTGGTCAAGCTGCTCGGCGAGGCGTCGATCGGCTCCGGCGTGCGCCGCATCGAGGCCCTGGTGGGCATCGACGCGTTCCGCTTCCTCGCTCGGGAGAGCGTCCTCGTCAACCAGCTCAGCGACCAGCTGAAGGCTCGTCCTGAGGAACTGCCAGAGCGGATCTCGAACGTGGTGACCAGGCTGCGCGACGCCGAGCGTGAGCTGGCCAGGCTCAAGTCCGCGCAGCTGCTCGAGTCATCCGGCCAGATCGCGGCGACCGCGGAGAACATCGGCGGGATCGCGTTCGTCGCGCACCGCGTGCCCGACGGTACCGACCCTGACTCGATACGCAAGCTCGCACTCGACGTGCGGTCTAAGATCCCGGCGCTGCGGCCCGCCGTCGTCGCGCTGCTCGGCATCCCGGCGGACCGGCCGGTGGTGGTCGTCGCGGTGAACGAGGCCGGCCGCGGGTCCGGTCTCGCCGCGGGCACCCTGGTGGGCGGTGCGGCGCGGGCGCTCGGCGGCGGCGGCGGCGGCAAGCCCGACATCGCGCAGGGCGGCGGCACGCCCGGTGCGGGGCTTTCTGCGGCTAATGCCGCTTTTGACAGCATTCGCAGCTCATTGCGGGACAGCGCCAGGAACGCCGGGTAACGTAGTGGCATGTTCTTACGGGCCGGTCAACCGGTGAGGTCGGGCGTGCGTTTGGCCGTCGATCCGGGTACTGTCCGGATTGGCGTGGCACGCAGCGACCCGCGCGGTGTCCTCGCCACCCCGCTCACCGTCGTGCGGCGGGGCGAGGGCGACCTGGACGCCCTGGCCTCGCTTGCCGCGACCGAAGAAGCAATGGAGATCTTGGTGGGCCTACCTCGGTCCCTGTCCGGCCGCGAGGGGCCGGCCGCCGTCTCTGCCAGGAAGTTCGCGGCAGACCTCGCGGCCAGGGTGGCGCCGCTTCCCGTCCGGCTCATCGACGAGCGCTTCACCACGTCGACCGCGCATGAGGCGCTGCGCGCGGGCGGGCACGACGCACGGAACCGGCGGCAGACGGTCGACTCGGCCGCCGCGGCGGTGCTGCTTGAGGCGGCGCTCGAGGCAGAGCGCCGCACCGGCGCCGCTCCCGGCCAGCTCGTCGTCCTCGGGTCCGGCCAGTGAGCGGCGGCCACGGCCCGGGCGGTTATCCCGGGCAGGGCTACGGAGCGCCCGACTTCGACGACGATCCTGCGCGTGCCAGGCCGCGTCGGCAGGGCGGTACCCGCGCGGGCTACCAGGGGCCTGGCTACGGCAGCCAGGACTTCGATGGCGCGGGCTACGACCGGCGCGGCTACGACCGGCGCGGCTACGACCAAGGCGGCTACGACCAAGGCGGCTACGAGCAGCGCGCTTACGAGCAGCGCGGCTACGAGCAGCGCGGCTACCAGCAGCGCGGTCATGACCAGGGCGGCTACGACGACCAGCGCGACGACTCGTTCCTGCCCGGATTCGGCGGCCGCGGCGGCTACGACGATGGCGGCGGCCGCACCCAGGAGCGCGGCGGCCGGCCCGGCTATGACGACGGCTACGACCCGGGCGGCTACGACGACCGCCGCGGCCCGCGCGGCGGCGGCACGGCCGATCGCGGCCCAGGCGGCCGCGGCGGACGGGACGACCGCCGCGACTGGAACGACCGCGACGACCGCGACGACTGGGACGCCAGGAACGCCAGGCCCCGCAAGAAGGCGACCCGCTGGCTGCCCAGGATCCTGGTGCTCACCGTCGTCCTTGTCATCGTCGTCGGCGGTCTCGTCGGCGGCCTCGACGTCTACCACAAGTACGAGGCCAGGTACCACCCGGCCGACTACGCGGGCCAGGGCACCGGCGACGTGACCGTGCAGGTGATGAGCGGTGACGACGCGTTCAGCCTCGCCCCGCGCCTGGTCCAGCTCGGCGTGATCGCCAGCACCCGCGCGTTCACCAACGCGGCCTCCGACAGCACAAGCTCGACGGGCCTGGAGGCCGGCTACTACCTGCTGCACTACCACATGCAGGCGAGCCTCGCGTACGCCGCGCTGCTCAACCCGAAGAACCTGGTGCAGACCACGGTGACGATCCCCGAGGGCCTGCGCGCCGTCGACGTGATCGCGAAGATCTCCAAGACGACCAAGATACCGCTCAAGGAGTTCCAGCAGGTCCTCGCCAACCCGGCGCAGCTCGGCCTGCCGTCCTACGCCGACGGCAAGGCGGAGGGCTACCTGTTCCCCGCCACCTACGCGATCGCGCCGCACGAGACCGCGCTGCAGATACTGCAGGCGATGGTCCAGCGGTTCAACGTCGAGGCGCAGGCGATCGACCTCGTGGACGCGGCCAGGGCGGTCGGCCTCTCCCCGGCCCGGCTGATCACCGAGGCGTCCCTGGCCCAGGCCGAGGGCGGCTCGGTCAGCGACTACCCGAAGATCGCCGAGGTGATACACAACCGCATCGCCATCGGCATGCACCTGCAGTTCGACAGCACGGTGCTCTACGGCCTCGGCAAGTACGCGGTCAGCGCCACGATCAAGCAGACCCAGACGCCCGGGCCTTATAACACCTACCTGAACGCGGGGCTGCCGCCCGGGCCGATCTCCAACCCGGGTGACGCCGCGATCCAGGGCATCCTGCACGCGGACCACGGCAACTGGCTGTACTTCCTGACCGTCCCCGGCGGGAAGTCGCAGTTCTCCGCGACCCCGCTCAAGGGCCAGTGACGCCCACGGTAACCTCGCCTCCATGAAAGCAGCGGTCCTCGGCAAGCCCATTGTTCACTCCCTGTCACCCGCGCTGCATCGCGCGGCGTACCGGGCACTTGGCTTGACCGGCTGGACCTATGACCTGGTCGAGTGCGACGCGGCGGGCCTGGCGGACTACGTGCGCGAGCGCGGACCCGAATGGGCCGGCCTGAGCCTGACCATGCCGCTCAAGCGCACGGTGCTGCCGCTGCTTGATCACGTCGACCAGCTCGCCGCGGCCACCGGCGGCGCGAACACGGTGGTCTTCCGCCCCGAGGGCCGTTACGGCTACAACACCGACGTCCAGGGCATCGTGGACGCGCTCACCGAGGCGGGCTGCGCCGGGCCGGCCAGTGCCGGGCCGGCCAGTGCCGGGCCGGCCAGTGCCGGGCCGGACGATGCCGGGCCGGACGATGCCGGGCCGGCCAGTGCCGGGCCGGGCAGCGTCACCATCCTCGGCGCGGGCGCGACGGCCTGCTCGGCGCTTGCCGCCGTCGGCGCGCTCGGCGGGAGTGGCGCCGAGGTGGTGGTCCGTGACCCGTCCCGCGCCGACGACCTGCTCGCCACCGCCGCCCGGCTCGGCCTCCAGGTGCGGCTCCGCCCATGGGAAGACCTCAAAAGCGACGATCTGGTGGTCCCTGACCTGCTGATATCGACCGCCCCCGCCGGTGCCGCTGACGCCTACGCGCAGCGGGTGCGGCTGACTCATCAGGCGCCGCGCGCCGTCTTGGACGTGGTGTACCACCCGTGGCCGACCCCGCTTGCGCAGGCTGCCGCGGCCGCGGGCTCTGTCGTGGTGAGCGGCTACGCGATGCTCTTGCACCAGGCCGCCGCCCAGGTGGAGCTGATGACCGGCAAGCCCGCTCCGCTGGAGGCGATGCGCGCGGCCGGCGAGCAAGAACTAGCGTCGCGGACCTGAGTTCTTCCGCTACCAGCTGAGTCGCGTTCCGTTTTAGGCTGGCCGGGCGCCGGCGGCATGGACTGATACGTGAATGGCCCCATTCTGATGCCATGGAGGCGGACACACACGCGGCCATCGAGCTCTTTGCATAGCCGGTGACCACGAATTCTCATGTTTGCATAGCCGACGACTGGATATTTGCCGCGAAACGGACATTATCATGGGCACCCGCTATGCAACAAGGCTGACTGTGGTCACCAGCTATGCAAACAAGCTGGCGGGCTGTTGGTGGCGGGCCCGATTCCCTGACCGCGCGGAAATATCGGGACTCATTCCCTCACCGTAGGTGACATTGGCCTCTCACGCCGTCACGGCAGGCCGCGCACGATGGGTGCGGAGTGCTCTTGCTGTCGCTGCTGATCGCCCTGATCGGCATCGCCAACACCCTGGCGCTGTCGATCTACGAGCGGACCCCTGAGCTCGGCCTGCTCCGGGCCGTCGGCATGACCCGCGGCCAGCTGCGCTCCATGGTGCGCGCCGAGGCGCTGGTGATCTCGATGTTCGGCGCACTGGAGGGACTGGTGCTCGGCGCGCTCTTCGGCTGGGCGATCGTCGCCGCGATGCGCTCGTCGGGCGTCACCCAGCTGGTCTTCCCGGTCGCGCAGATGCTTGTCATCGCGGTCGTCGCCGCGCTGGCCGGCCTGCTCGCCGCGATCGCCCCGAGCCGCCGGGCGGCCAGGCTCAACATCCTGCAGGCGGTGACAACGGAGTAGGACCGGCCGCCCCCCGCCTCCATCCCCGCCCCGCCCAGGCGTGACCTCGTGGCCTCGCGGGAACCCGGAAACTGCCCGGCCTGCGGCAGAGCACGGTTCCCCGGCTCCAGCGTCCCCTTCTCCGGCCAGCCGCAGTAGCTCATATTTTTGAGTGCGACACGAATCAAATACGTGAATTCACACGGCCGTCGGCTTAGGCTGATTGCTGGTAGCCCAGCTCGCGAAGAGCCGGGCGGCCCGGTGTAGCGAGCACCGGGCCGGACCTAGACACCATAAGTCAGACTGTTCACTCGAAGTACTCGCACTGACGACTCGGTGTCCGGCTGGGGGTAGGCCAACCTGGCGTGTCCATATCGTCACTGAGCGGACATGTAGTTTTATCGGGCTCAGTGACACACGACTGGTGGTCGCGGCCCGATTCGGCGGGTGCTTTACTCCTATGATCAGTGCGAAGGGCGAGGACCCGCGAAGTCGGTTCGCGGCTTGTCGGTGGATGAGAGTAGGGGCAAAGCGTCAGTGGAACCGCTCAGCCAGGATGGCAGCGAGGTTGCGGAAGCCAGAATGGCCACAGACACGCTGGCTGAGGATGAAGCCATCGATTTCATCACCGGCGATCCTGTCAAGTTGCGGGGGAACGAGGAAGTCGGGCAGCAGGTCGCCAAGGCGTTGTACGCCGAGTACGGCATTCGCGTGCAGGACATGGAGCGCGACTTCCGTATCGACGTTGAGGTAGACGGCCGGAAGGCAAGGAAGAAGGCCGACATCGCCATCTTCGAGCCCGAGACCGAGCACACGATGGCGAACCTACGCCGTGTGGTGATCTGCAAGCCGGAGCCGAAGGGCGGGCGCACTGTCACGAAGCTGCGCACCTACAACCAGGCGGAGAAGGATCTCGCCGAGCTGAAGACCCTGCTCGGCACGGAGGCGACCCCGCAGGTCCACTACGGGATGTGGACCAACGGCGTGGACTATTTCTTTCTGGAGAAGGAAACCAACCGGTGGAGTGCGACCTTCGAACCCCGGGCCAGCTGGCCGTTGGCGGATGAAAGCATTCAGCCGGATACCGTCGTCTCGGTCGGCAAACTGCGGCGCGGCGAGGCGGGGATGCTCAAGACCGTCTTCCGCCGCTGCCATAACTACATCCACGGCAACGAGGGCATGCCGAAGGACGCGGCGTTCTGGCAGTTCCTCTACCTGCTGTTCGCCAAGATGTACGACGAGCGGGAGAGCCTGCGGGCGCGGCGCCCCCGGCAGTTCTACGTCCTGCCCGACGAGCCCTTCGACGACGCGGGACGCCGGGCGATCAGGCGGCGGATCGAGGCGCTGTTCGCCGAGGTGAAGAAGGAATATGAGCTCTTCGGCCCGACCGATGACCTCACGCTCTCCGATCGCGCGCTGGCGTTCATCGTGGGGGAACTCGCCTCCTACGACCTCACCGGCACCGACGCCGACGTCAAGGGCATCGCTTACCAGGAACTGGTCGGGGATAACCTGCGGGGCGACCGGGGGCAGTACTTCACCCCACCAGCCGCCGTCAAGCTGATGGTAGACATCCTCGACCCGCAGGGGGACGAGGTCGTCCTGGACCCGGCGTGCGGCACCGGCGGATTCCTCCGGGAGACCCTGCGGCACCTGCTCGAAAAGTGGCGGGACGCCGAGCACACCACGGGCTTCCCCGACACCAGGGACCAACTCCTTGAGCACCAGGACAAGCTGCAGGAGTACGCGCGGGACAAGCTGTTCGGCGCGGACTTCGACCGCTTCCTTGTCCGGACGGCCAGCATGAGCGTGATGATGCTGACCGGCAAGCCTGGCAACATCTACTACATGGATTCGCTGGCCTTTCCCGGCGGACCGGTGTTCCAGGGCAGGTCCATGGCTGGCCGGGAGGAAGCGAAGGCCCGCATCCCGCTCGGCGCGGCCGTCGACGTGCTGATGACTAACCCCCCGTTCGGCACCGACATCAAGATCGAGGACCCGGCCACACTCGCCATGTACCGCGACGGGATCGCACGGTCGTGGTCCCGCAACAGGGAGACCGGCAGGCTGGTCGCCGGGGAAAACCCAATCTCCGCCATGGCGCCGGAGCAGCTCTTCATCCAGCGCGCGGTGCAGTGGGTTAAGCCGGGCGGGCGGATCGGCATCGTCCTGCCCAACGGCATCCTCTCCAACCCCGGTCCCACCGACGAGGCCGTCCGCACCTGGATCCTGGAGAACTGCTGGGTGCTCGGCAGCGTCGAGCTCCCAGTGGAAACTTTTATCCATGAGGCTGGCGTTAACGTTCTGACCAGCTTGCTCTTCCTGAAGAAGAAGACCGACGAGGAAATCCGAGCGGTCGCTATCGCTGGTCGTCAGCCGGATTACCCGGTGTTCATGGCAGTGGCGGAGAAGGTGGGGATCGACCGGCGCGGCAATGAAGTTTATAAGCGCCGCCCGGACGGCGAGATCATCCTGGAGCCGCAGGAAGAGAAGCAGATCATCCGGGTCCACGGGCAGGAGCGCTCGGTCGTCGTGACGCGCATGGTTAAGGCCATTGACAACGACCTGCCGGAAATCGCCAAGGCTTACAAGGCGTTCCGGGTGAAATATCCGGAACCGGGGCTTAAGCGATGATTACCAGGATAGAGGCGCATAACTACCGGTGCTTCCCGGCGCTCAGCATCGACCTTGGCCGGTACCACGTCCTTGCCGGGGCCAATGGCGCGGGCAAGACAACGCTGCTCGATATTCCTGTGTTCGTTGGTGAACTGATCCGCCGCAGAGGAATCGTCGCGCCCCTGCTAGACCAGCAGGACAATGGTCGCGCTCCGCGGGCAAGCACTCTGACGGACCTGCTGCATAAGGGCCAAGGCGACGCAGTCGCGTTCGCGTTCGAGGCGCGACTGCCGTCGTCTGTTGCCGCGGTCCTCGGTGAGACGTCGCAGGCGCGTGTGGGGGGGACGGTACCGACCCACCTACGGTATGAATTGCGTCTGGCGATCACCGCGCGGGAGATCGGAGTCGCCGATGAGTACCTCTTCCTGTTCGCGGAGGACGGCGACCGGCCCGCCGCCGGCACCTTCCCTCAGGGAAGATCCGTGGTGGGACTTGAGCTTCAGCATGACGACTGGCAGTCGGTCATCCATCGTCCAGGTGGTCCTCTCACCCAGCTCACTCCCGAGACGACGAGACAGCCGACCGACATTCCACAGCTGCGGCTGGCATCGACCCAGCTAGCCCTGGGCGCCGTCCCGCCGGACGAGACGTTTTTTCCGGCCGCCCTCTGGTTCGCCGGACTGCTGCGGGACGCGGTTTACTTCGCCCCAGACCCGGAGGCACTGCGCGGCGCGGCTCCGCCCGGACTGCCCAAGCGCCTTACCCCGTCCGGGCGGAGCCTCCCCTGGCTGGCCCTCGGCCTGCAGAATTCAAGACCTGCGGATTTCTCATCCTGGATCGATCACGTGCGCACGGCACTACCGCAGGTCAAGGATATTCGCGCCCACGAACGTGAAGGCGACCACTACGCCTACTTCTCCGTTGAATACGAGGGCGGTTACCAGGTGACGTCGCCCGGGCTGTCCGACGGAACACTCAAGATCATGGCGGTGACGCTGCTGCCGTTCCTCGGCGCTGAGACGGTGCCGCGACTGCTGGTGACCGAGGAGCCAGAAAACGGCATTCACCCTCGGGCGATTGAGACGGTCATCGAGTCACTGAGTTCCTTGTTCGACGTGCAGGTCTGGGTATCGACGCATTCGCCGATCGTCCTTGCGCATACGCAGCGGCATGACATCCTTGCCACCAGGCTGACCGAGGACGGGAGCGTTTCCGTCGTACCTGGCGACCTTCATCCCCGGTTGCGTGAGTGGCAGGGTGAAGTAGACCTCGGCACGCTGTTCGCCGCCGGAGTTCTCAGTTGACCGAGACCGCCAAACGCGACATTGTCTTCCTGCTCGCCGACAAGGGCATGGAGCTGGTCATCACCAGTTTCCTCGGACGACCGCGGTTTCACCGGAGCCTGGGGTGCGGCGAGTTCGCCTTCAACCCGCGGCTAGACATCATTGTCTCGCCGACGAAGGACTCCGGGATGACCAAGTTCGCGCGCGGGCTGCTGAAATCGTATGAGCGGACTCACCGGCGGGCGGTGGTCATCGTCGATGCAGACTGGGTCGGCAGCCCTGGGGCGGCAACACTGCGCGAGCGGGTTGAACGGACCATGTCAGAGGGCTGGAAGGAGTTCGCTGTCATCGTCATCGAGCCCGAACTCGAAGCCTGGATAATGAGCGACAACCCTCATCTCGCGACGATCTTCGGCTGTCCTGGCAACTACCGGGAGCTCCTCGCCGAGGCAGGCTGGTGGCCAGCCGACCGCGCTAAACCGCCACGTCCGAAGGAAGCCCTCGGGCACCTGAAACAGCGGTACCGCGCGCGAGCCAGCAACGCCGAGTTCGGCAAGCTCGCCGCGGCGATGTCCGTCCGGCAATGCCAGGACCCGGCCTTCATTCAACTGCGCGACCAACTGTGCACGTGGTTCCCGGAGCAACCGTGAAACTCGCCGACATCCGCAACCCGGTCCGGTCTGCCTGGCTCACCGACCAGGGACTGCGCCTGAACGCGAGTCCCTACCTGTCAGGTGCCTATGAAACCAAAAAACTCCTGCAACGACTGCCAGGGACACAACAGCTCCACGAACTGACCGCTGGGCACGATGGCGGGATCTACAACGGACCACAGTTCCGCCGCAATTACGTCAGCGATCCCAAGCACGGCGTACCCTTCCTCGGCAGCGTCGACATGCTGGAAGCGGACCTTACGAATACTCCACTGCTGCTTTCGAAGGACGCGAAGTCAAGCAAGCTCGCCTATCTCGAAGTTAAGCCAGGAATGACGCTCATATCCTGCGCTGGGCAAGTGCTGGGACGAGTGTTCTACGCCCGCCCGGACATGAGGGGGTTCTGGTCTTCCCAGGACCTGATCAAGGTGGTCGCGGATCCAAATCAGATATCTCCTGGCTATCTGTATGCATTTCTGAAAAGCAGATTCGGCATTCCTGCTATAACTGCCCGGTCGTACGGGTCATCAATTCCTCATCTCGAGCCCGTACATATCGCGGACCTGCCGATACCTCGATTTGATCGTGGTACCGAGGAAGAGATCCACAGGTGTGTCCAAGCGGCAGCCGATCTGAGGGCGCAGTTTCAGGCTGGAGTCACCGCGGCCACCCGCGACCTGTTCGAGAGCGCCGGACTCCCTGAATTGCTTGATCTCCACTGGCACGAGCAGCCTCGTGACCTTGGTTTCGAAGTGCAGCGACCCGAAGTGATCAGCCTTCGTGCATTGAACTTCTCCCCACGAGCCAATCGCCTCGCTGAGCGCTTGCGAGACGTTCCACACAGATCTCTTGGAGATGTCTGTCGTGGCGGGAAGCTGCAAACCGGAGCAAGGTTCAAACGTATTGATGCTGAACCTGAATATGGAGTTCGACTTATCGGACAACGGCAGGCATTCTGGATCCAACCAGAGGGCAGGTGGATCAACCCGAATGAGGCACCTGCAGATATCCTGCAGCATGAAGAGACTGTGCTCATAGCTGCCCACGGAACCCTCGGTGAGAACGAGGTCTTTGGGCGCTCGATACTGGTAACAGGCTCTTGGACTAAGCACGCTTATAGCCAGGATTTCGTGCGAGTCCTCAGCGGGACACCCGAGGTTTCTGGTGCCTACCTGTTTGCCTTTCTGCGTTCCGACGTAGCCTTCCGACTGCTCCGCTCGATGAGCGTGGGAGGCAAGCAGCAGGAATACCACACCGTCTTGCTACGGGAAATGCCCATCCCCGAGTGCACGCCCGCCGACCGGGAACGGATCGCGGAGACCGTGCGGCAGGCCTACCGGTGGCGAGACGAGGCAGATGAGCTTGAGGACCGGGCACAGGAACTCCTCGATGTCGCGGTGCGTGATGCGGCGGGCACGGACTTACGGCAATATGGTGGCCTAACCTCAAAGGCGGAGGAGGCGGGCGAGTCAGGCGATGGCTCAGATCATCGGCGGCGGTGAGCCCGTCAACGATGCCGAGCGCGCCGTCATCGCGCACTTGCGCGACCACGGCCCAGCGCACTGGGTGGTGCTGCACAACTTCGACCTGCGGCTGCACGGCAACCGCAAGTACGAGATCGACATCCTCGTCGTGTCCGAGTACGCGGTCACGCTGATCGACGTCAAGGGCACCCGCGGCCGCGTCGAGGTCATGGGCGGCCGCTGGTACCCGGACCACCGGGAGCCGTTCCGTTCCCCGGTCGAGAAGCTGCGCAGCCACGCCAAGGCGCTCAAGGGCAACCTGACGCAACAGGGACTGGGCCGGGTCTTCGTCGATGCCCTAGTCGTCATGCCCTTCCCGGATAGCCAGCTCATCGACCGGTCGACCGGACCGGACGCGGACGCGCAGCACGTCGTCATCGGCCTTGACGATCTGGTGCCCGAACTCAGCAGGCCGGAACGCATCCGGCCGCCCTTTCTCCGGGACATCCGGCGGTACGGCAACAAGATCGTCGCCGAGATCACCGGGATCGCCGAGCGGCGCACCGGGCCGCTCCGCTTCGGGCACTGGGAGGTCGTCGAGTCCCTGGGCGAGACCGAGGAGGTCACGGAGTACCGGGCCAGGAACGCCGATGCGCCCGGCGCGTCAGCGGTGCTGCTGCGCGTTTACCACGCCGACCCCTACCAGCCAGCAAATCTACGGACCGCGGAACGGATCGCGCTCGCCAACGCCTACAACATGCTGCTGCGGTTGCCGTCGGACCCGTGCGTGGTCGCGTGCCGTGACTTCTTCCCGAACGAGGACGAGAGCCAGTACGTCCTGGTCCTTGAGGATGTCCGGGCTGGCGCGCTGCAGCTCAACCTGACCGACCCGCAGCGCGCTCTCAGCATGGACGCCAAGCTGCGGTTGATCAAGGACATGCTGCACGGGCTCGCGCACGCGCACGCCAACAAGGTCCTGCA
>Ga0335078_10013264_pt1 | contig 12219 bp, 8 predicted proteins | sample Lox_Sample_32_FD_206711 | JGI IMG/M metagenome (GOLD analysis project Ga0335078, IMG submission 206711) | Soil microbial communities from Loxahatchee National Wildlife Refuge, Florida, United States - Lox_Sample_3.2 | ecosystem: Environmental > Terrestrial > Soil > Wetlands | place: USA: Florida... | reverse complement strand
TGAACCGCGTAATCGTATTGATAGTCCACTTTGACGGTGCGGTCGTGCCCCTGTTCGTCGATGCCCACGATGTCGTTGACTCCGCGGCCGTGGCCGGGGATGCAGATCACGGACCCGTGCGGAGCCTTGGCCGCTCTGGGCGTGAGCAGGTATCCGAGCACGGCCGAGCCCGGACGGCTTTCGAAAATGAATTTCTCCCGCGTGTATCCCGGGAAGTCGCGCACTTCCAGCGTCTGCGAATGCAGAGGCTCTTTGCTCTCCGGGAAATCACCCAGAAGCTCCACGAGCTTGGCGCGGAGCGTTTTCTGCCAATCCTCCGCCTCGGCGCGGGTGCGGGCGCGGAAGGTCATGCGCAGCGGCGCGGCATCGTGCAGTCTCTTGGTGAACAGCACCGGGTCAAAAGCCGAGACATCGACTCGGTTTCTAAGGCCGTCGAGAGCGCTCGCATATCTCGGCGGAGAAGATTGAGCCGCCAGCGGCTGCTCCGCATCCAGAGCGGCGGCGGAGACCAGCGCGGCCTTGCCGAGATCCCTTCGGCTGATTCCTTGTTTGGGGGACTTCGCGGTTGCGGACATGATCCTTATTGTAGGCCCGAAGCGGGCGGGATCGGCTGGATTTGCGTTGTCGACCACCGCAAATCGGCGGCGCTGCCACAAAGAACGCTACCATAAAGAAATGGCAGGTATCCGGTCCCTCGGTGTGCTTCTGGTTTTGGCGTTGGCGGCATTCGCGCAACCGTCGCGTTCCGTCGATGACCTGGTGAGTTTTATAAAGTCAGCCATCGCCAATCACTATCCCGACAAGCAGGTGGCGGAGCAGGTGGCGCGCATCAGGCTGAACAGCCGCCTGGACGATGCCACGGTTTCGGAATTGCAGCATCTGGGAGCGCTTCCCAGGACCGTGGAAGCCCTGAAGCAACTGGCCAGGGCTTCCGCGAGCCTCCCCGAGGCGCCGGTGAAGATCCAGACCACCGTGGCGCCGCCGCCCCCGCCTTCCGACGAGGAACAGGCCCGCCTCATCGGCGAGATTCGTGAGCACGCCCTCGATTACAGCAAGAACCTGCCGAATTATATCTGTATCCAGCAAACCAAGCAGCACGTGGATCCTACGGGGACCGAGAACTGGCGATTGGCCGACCGGGTCGTGGAACGCCTGACTTACTATGAGCAGCGGGAGAACTACAAGGTAGTTACGATCAACGACGCTCCGGTAACTACCGATATCCCCCACGACAAACTGCCGGGAGCGAAGTCGTCCGGGGAGTTCGGCAGCATCCTGCGGGCAATCTTCGAACCGGACACGCAGACCGAGTTCCAGTGGGAGAAGTGGACCCGCCTGGGTCCCCGGGTGATGTACGTGTTCGCCTACCGCATCCGGCAGCCGCGCTACAGCATCCGGGACGAGGAGTCCAAGCAGGAAGTTCACGTGGGCTATCACGGCCTGGTCTATGCCGACCGCGAGACCAAAAACGTGATGCGGATCACCCTGATTTGCGATGGTATCCCGCCGGATTTTCCCATCCACGACGTATCCTTGCGGCTGGATTACGACTTCACCGACATTTCCGGAAACCAGTTCCTGCTCCCGTACCATTCCGACCTGCACTCGCGCGAAGGCAGGTTTCTGGTCTGGAACGAAACGGACTTTCGCAGCTACAACAAGTACAGCGCGGACGCCACCATCTCGTTCGGCGGCGATGCCGACGCCGCCAGCGACGACAAGCTGAAAGAGCAGCCGGTAACCGTGGATAAGCCGCCGACCAAGAAGCAACAATAACGTTCGGACGCGACGGTTTCAGACTCGCCGGACAACACAGCCATCGGCCAAACCGAGGCAGAAAATATTCCTCTGCCAAGGAGCAGTCCTGTCTGCAGCGGCGGCTGCCGGTCAGCTTGATTGCGTCGCGGGCCGGAGAGGAAAGCTGACTTGTCGTTCGGAATCCGGGTCGCAATCCCTGCGTCCGGCGACTTGCGCGGAGTGTGCGGAAGTTCCGGAAGGCCGGCCTGTCACTGAGATCAGCGTACCTCCGGCCCGGCAGCCAGACCTGACTCCCGCCTCCCGTTTCCCTGCCCCCGGTACCACTCCAGCGTCCGCCGCATCCCCTCTTCGAACGAAACCCGCGGCGCGTGTCCGAGGTCGCGGACGGCGGCCGTCACATCGGCCTGGGAATCCCGCACGTCCCCGGCCCGCGGCGGGCCATGAGTCGCCGGAATGTTGACACCTTCGAGCTTCTGCAACAGCTCCCACGCCTGGTTCAAGGTGATGCGGCCGCCGTTCCCGCCGTTGTAAATCTTCCCCGAGACTCCCGCCGCGCGCGCGGCTTTCAGGTTGAGGTCGGCCACGTCCTCCACGTAGGTGAAGTCGCGCGATTGTTCGCCATCGCCGAAGATCATGGGCGGCTCCCGTTTGAGGACCGCCTTCATGAACAGCGAAAGCACGCCCGAATACGGACTGGAGGGGTCCTGGCGAGGGCCATACACGTTGAAGTATCGCAGCGAGACCGTCTCGAGCCCGTAAACCGTGGTGAACACGTGGCAATAATACTCGCCCGCCACCTTTTGGAGCGCATAGGGCGACTGCGGCTGCGGGGCCATGGTCTCGACCTTCGGCAGCACCGGAGTGTCTCCATAAGCCGACGAGGAAGCAGCGTAGACCACGCGGCCGGCGCCGCCCTCGTGAGCAGCCCGCAGCACGTTGAAGGTGCCGTTGATGTTGACCTCGTGTGAAGGGATCGGCTCGTCGATCGAGCGCGGCACCGAGGGGATAGCGGCTTCGTGGAACACCACGGCCGCGCCGCGGATCAGTGGGGCGATCTCCTCGTAGTGGCGGATATCGGCGCGCTGGAAATCAATGCCTGCGCGAACCTCTTCCAGGTTGGCTTCCGAGCCGCTGAGCAGGTTATCGATTACCACGATCTTGCCTGCGTTCTCGCGCAAAAGGGCGCGCACAATGGCGGAGCCGATGAAGCCCGCGCCTCCGGTGACGACGTAACGGTTCATGATGGCAGTAGGACGATTTGGTTTTCGAGGTGGCGCAGTGATTCGGCGGCCAGCCGCGCGGCGCCTGGGGAGAAATCGAAGGCTTCGAGCGAGACCCAGCCGCTGTAATTGCGGCGGCGCAACGCCTGCAACACCGGCCGGAAATCGTAAGTGCCGGTTCCGCAATGGCGGCCGTCCGTTTCGTTGACGTGGACGTGCCGGATCAGATCGAAGTAGCGGTCGATGAGGACGTCGTGCGGCTCGGTTTCGTCCACCGCATTGTGGACGTCGAACATGGTCTGGATCGCCGGACTCGCGATCTCCCGCACGATCGCCGAGGCTTCGGCCAGCGATTGCACCACGTCGGACTGATTGGCCGGCAGGGCTTCGACGAGGATCGTGACGCCGCGGGCCGCAGCCTCCGGCGCGACTTCGGCCAGGCCGTCCACGAAATGGCGGGTCGCTTCGGCGCGCGTGACGCCGCTGGTGGTGGAGCGCTGCTGTGGCGAACCGAAGACCATCACGCCGCCCGGGCCCAGGTCGGCGCACAGTCCGATGAGCGCCCGGATGTGGTCCCAGCTCCTTCGGCGCAGCGCCGCATCGGAAGTGGTGACATGCAGCCCCTTCGGACTCACCATGAGCCAGTGCAGCCCGGCGAAGGTCAAGCCTTCGTCCTGGATCGTCGTACGGTATTGAGCACGCTGCGCGGGGCTGATCGCGGAAGGCGCTTCGGCGAGCGTGAAAGGCGCGATCTCGATTCCGGTGTAGCCCGCCTGCCGGATGGCGCGGCAGGTCTCGGCGAACGGCTGCCGGCCGAAAGCCTCGTTACACATGGCGTGCCGGAAAGCGAAGGGCATGAAGATTTAGTGTACTGCGGAGCGCGGGAGTAGACTGAGATTCTCGTGTTATGACTCGATTCTTCGCGCGCGGCGCGGCCGAAATTACAGCGGTTGCCGCGCTGGCGCTGGTGGCTACTTTGGTATTCTTCTGGGAGTACCTGTCGCCGCGGAACCGGGTGCACCTCTTTTCGGACATCGAAGGCTACCATTACCCGCTCCAGCGATACGCCTTTCAATCCCTCAAGGAAGGGCGCTGGCCGCAGTGGGATCCCTCTATTTATTGCGGCGTGTCGTTTACCGCCAACGTGCAGGCGGCGCTGCTCTATCCCCCCACCTGGCTGATGTACGCTGCCGGTTGGCGGCGCCCGCACCTCCGGTTCAAGGTGTTGGAGGATTTTGTCTTCGCCCACGTCTGGCTGGCATTCGTGCTGTGCTATGCCTGGCTGCGCGGGCGCGCTGGCCCGCTCCCAGCCGCCATGGGCGCGGGCGTATTCGCTTTCGGCGGCTACATGGTCTCGCAATGCGTGCACGTGGGGGTGGTCACGGGGTTGGCCTGGATGCCGCTGGGGCTCTGGGGCCTCGACCAGGCAAACGCGCGGCGCGACTGGCGTCCGCTGTGGAAGACGGCCGCGGCTTCGGCCCTGTGTTTTCTGGCGGGGTATCCGCAAACCTGGATCGTCTTCTCGATAACCTGCCTGGCCTACGCCCTGGCCGGAAGCGCGCGGTGGCGGGCGGCGGCGAGCCTGTGCGGAGCCCTGGCCGCCTCGGTTTTGCTGGCCATGGCACAATGGCTGCCCACCGTGCAGGCTGCGCGGGGCGCGGCGCTGACAGACAAGTACGGAGCCGGCATCTATAGCTGGGGGGCCCTGATTCCGTATTTTGTGCCCAACTGGTTCGATGCCAACCGCAGCGCGACGGCGCTCTATCCGCCCGACGCCATGTACCTTTATGTCGGTTTGCCTGCGCTGTTCGCGCTGGCGTGGGCCCTGCGCCGGGGAGCGTGGCGGCCGTACGTGCAGCCGCTTGCGGCAGCCGCGGTTTGTTTGGCGGTGGCCACCAATCCGGGCTGGGTAGTCTACCGGCTGGTGGCGCGGGTGCCTTTCCTGGTGCGGTCGCTGCAATCCTATAACTTTTATGAAGGCGTGGCCGCCATGGCGGCGCTGATCACCGCCTTGGGCGTGGAGGACTTCTTAAAGGCGCGGGCGGCGGCGAGGAAGGCGCCCGCCCGGTGGCTGACGCCGGTTCTTTCCGCCGTCGCCGCAAGTTGGGCAGTGAGCCTGTGGTGGATCTGGGGGCACGGCGGCCGTTTCGCGTCCGGAGCGGCGTCGCTTGCGGAAACAGCCCTGGCGCTGGGACTGTTTTCGGCCGGCATGTGGGTGCTGCGCGCGGAAACCGGAGCCCGCCGCGCCTGGGTCGCGGCAGCACTGCTTTTCCTGGCCTTCACCGACTATAAAGCTTACGGCTCCAACCGCCAGTTCAATACCGTGGATGGCGATGTGGACCAGTTTCAGAATCCCGCCGGCATCCACGGGATGAATCTGTCGACCTACTGGACCCTTTGGAGGAACCGGCAGTACCGGATTGCTTCCGACGAGGGGGGAGGGCCGTATTCGACGGATTACCGGATGTGGGGTCTGGCCACCCCGCAGGGCTTCGACCCGTTTTTGCCCAAGCGTTACCACGACTTCATCGAACAATGGGTTCGTTTCGACACCAACCGGGAATTCCGCATGGATATCCGGAACGAGCAGATGCTGCGCACGCTCGGAGTGCGTTACGTGATCACGCACGAGGGCGCGGCGAACGACGCGTGGATGGCGGCAAGCCCGGCGTTTCGTGTTCTCGAGCCGGACGATTCCTTTTACCGCGTCTACGAGTTCCTTCGGGCCAGGGAGCCGTATGGTTGGACGGAGGGCCGCGGCCAGGCGCGCCCGGTCGGCTGGCTTCCGGAGCGCAGAGTGTTTCTGGTGAACTCGGAGCAGGGGGGCCGGTTTTTTCTCGCCGAAGACTTTCTGGACGGGTGGCGGGCTTCGGTGGATGGGCGCGCTGCCGCGATCGAGCGGTGGAACCAGGTATTTCAGGCGATCCCGGTTGCTCCCGGAACGCATACGGTGGTCTTTGAATACCACGCGCCCGGCCTCCTGCCCGGTGCTGCGATTGGGATAACGGCTCTGGCGGCCCTGTTGCTCTTGGCAGCCAGTCAAAGGACCTATTGCAAACCACGATAATGTGGTGCTAAATTCCTAATTGGGCGGACTGCCCGATTTTAGATTGAACTTACCGGTTCAAGGAGATCATATGTTACGGAAATTTGTCCTAGCCTTCGCCATTCTGGCGCTGGCCGCCGCGTTTGCAGGAAACGTGCCGGCCCACGGCCCGTCGTGCTGGGTGACGTTATTACAGACTTCCCTGGTGAAGGGTACTTCGCTGGCCCCCGGCGATTACCACGTCACCGTCATGGGAAACAAAGCCACCTTTGTCAGAAATAAGTCCTCCTGGACTGTGGACGTCAGGATCGAGACCACCGAGCAGAAGTTTGACACAACTGCAGTTCGCTATACCCTGGAGGCGGGCCAGCAAAATATCACCGAGATCCGGATGGGAGGCAGTAAGACGCGGCTGTTGTTCAATTAAAACGAAGCCATTTTGCCGGCGGCGGCGCGCCATGCGGCCCCGCCGGCGGGGCGAGTCTCCGGAAGCTACTGTCCGCCCGTCAGACGGGTGGCCAGGGCCGCCAGCGCCGCATCCAGAGCTTCGCGCAGCTCCCCGGTATCGATCGGGCGCGCGCGGAGAGCGGTTTGCAGGGCGCGCGCCCTTTCGCTGATTTCGAGATCGCCCAACAGGCCTGCCGTTCCGATCCATTGGTGGACCATCTGAGCCACCGGTGCGGGATCGAATCGCCTGTCAATCTCATCCCTCCATCGGGTGACGTGGGCGTAGGCCTCTTCGAAGAAGCGGGTCCGCAGCCGTCCGAGAGACAGGTCGGGCAGCGGAGAAGGCTGCAGAGGAGCATTTTGCGCTGAAGTGGAGGCTGCGGCGTCCCGCGCCGGAACCGCCCCAGGACGGTCTCGCGGAGCGGCGTGGCGGCTGTCCAGGAACTTTCCAATCTTCGCGGCAAGGGTCAACGCGTCAAACGGTTTGGCGATGCAGCCATCGCAGCCGGCTTCCAACGCTTCTTCCTGATCGACCGGCCGGGCAAACGCCGACATCGCGATCACCGGAATGTCGCGCGTTCCGATGTCCGACTTGATGCGGCGCGCAAGTTCCAAGCCATTCATCCCGGGTAACTGGATGTCTGTAAGTACCAGCCGCGGACGATGGCTCCGAACAGTCTCCAGGGCTTCTTCAGCGTCGCGTGCGCTCAGCACCTGGTAACCCTGTTTCGCAAGCAGGATTTTCACCAGCTCGCGGGTCACCGGCATGTCATCCACGATGAGTATCTGCTCACCCGCCATGAAGTTGGTATTGTAGCCCCCGGATACGCGAGTTCATCGGCATGGCAGGTACGGTATAGGTCCACAAGGTATAGGATTACCGTGAGGGCGTACGGGGCATTTCCCTAAGTGACGGAAGTACTGGGAGCAACAGAGTACAAGGAAGCTTGTGAACGCCCCATGGTTGTCTGCCGCAGCGGGGGATGACACAGGCCGCGCGGCGAGGCTCAGGAGGCGGCTTGCGGGATGCAGCGGCAGTGATGTTATTGAGCGCCGCGAGTTGCCGTTCGGCGGTTTCGAAGGAATTAAAAACCCTTGTTACAAGGCGTGGTTGTACACCGCGGAAGTTTGCCCGGTTGCGCGGGCCGGGTGCCGGAGGAGCAACAGCATGCCGGAACGCCGCGGAATCGGGTAAACCGTGCGGTAAACGAAACCGCACCCTGGCGCCGGCTGGAGAATGGGCTTTGCCCGGCCAAGAGCAGGCGCCGAGGTGCTGAGAAGAGGTTTTGGCGGGCTGGAAAGCGATGCCGGACCGGCTTGACGGATTCACGCCGCCCGATCGCCCGGCAGTACAGCCGCTCTTTCCCACCGGCGGGGCGTTCCAGTACGGGCTGAGCACGGGGCGGCGCGGCGTGCTCCTACCGATGCCGCGGTGTGGGTAAGATAAGAGCAGGGATCGGCGGCGGCCGGTCTTTTGTCCGGCACATCCCTCCGGCGTGCTATCACTAAACTGAATGGACCGCATCGGGCGCTACAAAATCGTCAGGGAGTTGGGGCGCGGCGCCATGGGTGTCGTCTATCACGCCATCGACCCGAATATTGGCCGCCCGGTGGCGATCAAGACCATACAACTGGCCAGCGTGCGCAACCAGGAAGAGCAGGATCGCCTTCGCGAGCGGCTTTTCCGCGAGGCGCGCTCGGCGGGCATTCTTTCGCACCCGGGCATCGTGACGATCTACGATGTGGAGCAGCAGGGCGACCTGGCGTACATCGCCATGGAATACGTGGATGGCCCCACCCTGGATCAGATGCTGTCCCGCTCCGAGCCGCTGACCGGCACGCAGATGTTCAGCATTCTGGGGCAGACCGCGGTGGCTCTGGATTATGCGCATGGAAAGGGCATCGTCCATCGCGATATCAAGCCGGCCAACATTATGGTGACAGGTGACGGGACCGCCAAGATCACCGATTTCGGCATCGCCAAGATCACGGCTTCCGAACAGATGACCATGACCGGCTCGATTGTGGGGACGCCCCATTACATGTCGCCCGAGCAGGTACAGGGGCTGGCCGTAGATGGGCGGTCGGACCAGTTCTCGCTGGCGGTGATTGCGTTCGAGATGCTGACCGGCGAGAAACCCTACACCGGAGAGCATCTGACCACTGTGGTCTACAAGATCGTGGCCGAAGAGCCGGTAGCGCCGCAGCGCCTCAATCCGACTTTGGGCGGGACGATGGATGCGGCCGTGCGCAAGGCGCTCTCCAAAAAACCCGAACAGCGATACAACTCCTGCCAGGAGTTCATGGATGCGCTGGAGCAGGCGGCGGCCGCCACACGCGGTTGGAAGACCATGTCGCGGGGCGGGAGTTTGAATGAGCCGACCGTGGCCGATGTGGCGGCGCCGGCGCTCAAGCTGCCTCCGGCCCGGCACGCTCGGCGCAGCGACGAGACCACCACGGCCGAGCGTGCAGGGCGGCGCAAAGCGGGATTCCTGACGTTCCTGCTGGCCATGCTGGTGGTGGTGGGGCTGCTGGTATTGATCGGCACCCAGGCGATGCCGTGGCTCAGGCAGAGTCCCAAGACCGACACGCAGAACGCATCACCGGCCGCGGACCAACAGGCGGCCAAACCTCCCGCGACCGGCCGGGCGGCTCCGGCTCCCGCGCCGGCTCCCGCCGTCACCCCGCCGGAGGCTTCGGCCGCAGCATCGTCCGGCACGCCCCCGGCAACCAATCCGGCTGCGTCCCCCGCTGCGAACCCGCCGGTGGAAGAAAAGCCCAGCCCCATGACGCCGGCGCAGCCGGTCATACCGGCTCCGCAAAAGCCGGCCGAAGAGGAGCCGGCGAAGCAGGCCAGCGTCCGGCGGCCGCCGCGGCCGGTTCCGGCTCCCGAGCCGCAGCCGGTCACCATCATCAGCAGCCCGGGCGGCGCGACCGCCATTCTGGATGGGCGGCAGGAAACTGCCTGTACGACCCCGTGCGATCTGGACGCCACGCCGGGCCGTCACACCGTCGTGGTGACGCTGGCGGGCTACGGGACCGAGCGCCGCGAGGTGGATGTCGGCACCGGTCCCATGGAGATGCCGGCGATTGTGCTGCGCGCCCAGGGCGGAACCCTGATGCTGACTTCCGCACCTCCGGGAGCTTCGATTCTGATCAATGGGAAGCGCATCACCCAGACCACCCCGGCGACCCTCCCACTCGCGCCCGGGAGTTATATGATCGAGGTGGAAAAGGACGGCAAGCAGAAATCCCAGTCCGTCGACATTCGCAACGGCGTGATCAGCATCCTCAAGATCACCTTCTGACGTTGGACCTTTTATGCTGCGTGCGCTGCCGGTGCCTCTGCCCGCGAACGCGGCGCTGGTCGTGATCGACATGCAGAGGGCCATCGACCACCCGGGCTGGGGCCAGCGCAACAATCCGGACGCGGAGAAGAACCTGGCAGCACTCTTAAGGGCGTGGCGCGCGTCCGGGCGGCCGGTCTACCATATTCGCCACGATTCTACCGAACCGGAATCGCATTACCGTCCGGGCCAGCCCGGGAATGACTTCAAGCCCGAAGCGCAACCGCGGGACGGAGAAACCGTGATCGCCAAACGGACCAACAGCGCCTTTCTGGGCACCAGTCTCGAAGGCGAGTTGCGGGCGAAAGGATACACCGTCCTGATCGTCGCGGGCGTGATCCCCAACAATTCGGTGGAGGCGACCGTTCGGATGGCGGGGACCCTGGGGTTCGACACATTCCTCGCCGAAGACGCCTGCTTCACCTTCGCGCGAAAAGACTGGGCAGGCAGGCCGCGGACGGCCGGCGAAGTGCGTGCCATGAGCCTCGCCAACCTGGATGGCGAGTACTGCACCGTGGTTCGCACGGCGGAGGTTCTGGCGGAAGCGGGTTAGACGCCCGGCAGGGACCAGGCGGCGCAGAGGCGCGGTGACTCTACTTCTTTTTCTCCTGGGCCAGCTTCACACGCGCGTCGTCGAGTTTCTTGGTCACCTTGGCGGCTTCCTCGGGGTCGGCATTCGCGGGAGTGGCGTTCTGGAATCCCTTGAGTGATGCCTGCCACTGGGTAACTGCGTCGTTGATCCGGCCCTGCTTGAGATACACGTCGCCCAGATGCTCGTGGATCGTGGGATCCTGGCCGCGATCGAGCGCCCGCTGCAGCAGTCCCTCGGCCTCGTTCAACTTGCCCTGGCGGTAGTAAACCCAGCCCAGGCTGTCGAGAAATGCGCCGTTATTGGGAACAATGTCCAGGGCCTTCTTGATCATCTGGCTGGCTTCCTCCAGTTTCACGTTCCGGTCGGCCAGCATGTAACCCAGATAGTTCAGAGCTTCGGCATGGTTGGGATTGATGGCCAGCACCTTGCGGAATTCGGCTTCGGACGAATCATAGTGCTTGGTGCGCTCGTACATGGCGCCGCGCATGAAGAACACGTTGGCTTTTTCATCGTCGGTCGTGGCCGCTTTCTCGGCGTCTGCCAACGCCTTCTCCATCTCCGTGTAGCGCTTGGCCTGCTCGTAGAATTGCGCGAGCGTCACCAACTGCAACTCCTTCTCGTGTCCTTCGCTGGGAATTTTGTTCAGCTCCGCAACGGCCTCATTCAACTTGCCCTGATCGGCCAGGACCGTGGCATGCTCCATCTGGATGGCGTGATCGTCGGGGAAGCTCTTGAGAGCCAGGTCGGCCTCTTTCATTGCGTTGGTGAGATCGTTCGCCCGCACGTACGTCTCGATCACCTGCTCGGCTACATGGGTGGGCGTGACGATGTGCAGATCGCCCTCCTCCCGAAAGGCGTCGATGGCGGCCTGATACTGTCCCGCGGATGCTGCCAGGAGGGCATACTGCTCCAGCAGCCGGGTGCGGCTGCGGGCGTCATCTTCGGAGTACTGCCGGCGCTGGGTTTCGTCGAGCAAGGCTTTCAGAATCACGAGCGCCTGGTCGTTCTTTCCTTCGGCTTCGAGCAGGTTGGCATCGGCGAAACGGACCTCGCGGCTATGCGGATCGAGAGCCTTGGCTTTATCCATTGCCTGGCGGGCCTTCCCCATATCGTGCTGGGCCATGTAGATTTCGGAGATGCTGATCTGGAAGGACGGGTCGCGCGGCTCGTCGGCGGCCATCTGCTGGTACAACTTCAAGGCCTCGTCGAACTGTCCGGATGCCGCCAGGTCGGCTGCCAGGCCGGCGGCGAGCTTTTCGTTATCCGGCGCCATCTCGAGGGCCTTGCGAAGAACTTCGGCGGCCGACTTGTAATCGTGAACAGACTCATACTGTTCGGCCAGCATCGCGAGTGTCTGCTCGTTGGGATTCTTGGCGGTAGCGGCTTTGAGCTTTTCAATCGCGCCCTTCACGTCGCCTGCATCGGCCGCCAGGCCGGCCAGCCCGGTGAGCGCGTCCACGTTATCGGGCTGCGCTTTCAGAGCGGCATTGAAAGCCTTCTCAGCTTCGGCCGGCTGGTTGGACATGCTGTAGAGCTGCCCCAGCTTCACCCAGCTATCGGCATCGCTCGGGTCCTTCTGGGTGATTTTGTCGAACTGCTCCATGGCGTGCCGGAGGTTTTCCTGCGTGGCGCTACGGGGCTGGCCTTCACTCAGGGCGCGGAAATAAATCCGGCCCAGCATGCGGCGCGCATCCAGGTTGTCGGGATTCTGGGCGAGCATGTCCTCGGCCAGATTGATGGCATCGCGGAGGCGGCCCGTCCCGATATAAAGATCGGTAAGCTCTTCCAAGACGATGCTGGACGAAGGAT
>Ga0335078_10013263_pt1 | contig 12219 bp, 12 predicted proteins | sample Lox_Sample_32_FD_206711 | JGI IMG/M metagenome (GOLD analysis project Ga0335078, IMG submission 206711) | Soil microbial communities from Loxahatchee National Wildlife Refuge, Florida, United States - Lox_Sample_3.2 | ecosystem: Environmental > Terrestrial > Soil > Wetlands | place: USA... | reverse complement strand
GACTTTTTCGAACGGTCGACGATCTCGTGAGCTATCAGCAGCTTGGCCGCGAGTTCGCCGACAATCCGCCCCGCCTTTCTTATCTGAAAGAATCTATCCCCGGCTAAGGACTGGATGGATCGATCGGTCTACGGCTCCGCCGCGGCCGGCCGGCGAAAAATCGTGCGGCGTCCAGCGGAAAGCACCGACGACGAAGCCATCAGCGCCAGCCGGAACAGCCGAACCGGGTAGTAGAGAAATTTGAGGGAGGCTGGCAGATGTACGAATTCCCAATCGGTGCTGGTCGGAATCAGCAGGCCGTGAACGATGTATCGCAGACGCTCGGAGTTATGTCGCAGCAGGTGCAGGTGAGTGATCGGGATGATACGCAGCGGCGGCATCTGCATCTGAAGATATGGCTCGAGCCATGACGGAAGCTCGCCGATCGGTCCGCGTGCGAACGGCGGCGGCCCGATGAGAAAGTTGAACACCACGGCGGTCAGCTGGAGCACCTCCTGCCAATCGAAGCGCTCGGCCTTCTGCCACACGCGATCAAAATCGATACCGCCGCGGTCGCACGCCTGCTGAATGTCGGCCAACCACTTGAGACCGAGCCAGGCGTCGCGCGCCGCATGCGCGGCGAGAAATAAGAACTCCCACTCCGGGCTAAGCGCCCAAGCGGGAACGCCAAGCGCGACGGTGGGGCGCGCCTCCGACCACAGATCTTCGATCGCGCCCTTGTCCAGCGGCCGCCACCACAGCACGCCCCAGTGAAGATCGAGGTCGTGTCTGAACGAGTCGCCGGGGCATACGAATGGATACTCGATAAACGACGCCAGCAGCCGTCTGACCGACCACTGCGACGATTCGGCGCGATAGCCGATAGTTGCGATCAGTTCGATCGAGCGCGCGACCGCGTCACGCGGAATCAGGATGTCGATATCGTCGGACACTCGCAGCATCAGGTCGCCGTAGAGCGATTCGGCGAGCGCCATCCCCTTGAGCGGGATCGCCGGAATCCGAGCTTGATCGAAAAGCCGCAGCAGCTCGGTCAGGCTGCGCGCGGCAAGCGCGTTGGTCGCGGCAACTTCCCGATTGATCGCCTCGAACCGCTGCTTTACGCCAGGCGGCACTTGCGGAAAACCCAACTCCTGGAGGTGGCGATGAACCAGCGGCAAGACCCGATAGTATTGCGGCTGATCGAGTATCAACGACCAGTCCAATTCGCGCGCCAGCAGCGCGCGCGCGCGCGATTGCAGCTCAGCGCTGAGCTTGCCGCGCGCCATCAGCAGCACGAGCTGATCTTCCGGCGAAAAATTACGCTTTGCGGTCATCGTCGCGCAACGAGGAATCGTCGAGCATGACGGCCCGCTCGGAATCGGCGGCGCATCTGTTTGAGCCGCGCGCACATCGTCAGTACTGGTCGAGCGTGCCCGCAATCCTGGTATAGCGGGCTGCGACCTGGAAACTCACGATACCCAACGGGAAGATGATTACCGCGATCAGCAACAGCGGCGCCACACTGGGCCACAGCTCCTGCCACGGCGCGCCGCGCAGCAGGGCGGCGCGCAGACCTTCGATCGCGTAGGTTATCGGCAGCATCGCCGACGCCTTGCGCAGCCACCACGGCAAGACCGCGACGGGATAAAGCACACCGCCCAGCAGCCACGACAGTCCGCCGAACATCCATACCACCGGATTGCCGCGCTTGAACACCATCACGAAGCTGGCCGAGAGCGTACCCAATCCGCTGAACGCGACGATCGACAACAGCAGGATGATTCCGGCGGCGCCGAGGCTTCCGTCCGCGAACCGCACGCCGAAAATGCCGATTCCAATCGCGAGATAAACCATCACCACCAGTGACGTCCACAGCAGCGGGTAGGCAGCCGACAACAGGATGATCACGGGCAGCGAGGTTTGCGTCGACAGCAGCGCACCGAGCGTGCCCGCGAGCTGAGATTCGCGAATACCGCGCGAGAACGCTTCCAGCGAGGTCGTAAGATATTCGTGCACCGCGACCCCGATCAGCACGAACGCAAAATAACCTTGCGTCCCGACCTTGTCGGCGGAAAATCCGGACAGGCCCACAAAGCGCGCCAGGTAGTAGTAGCCGGCGATCGTGAACACGATCGAGCTCAGCTGCAGCAGCATGCCGAAGCGGTAGCTGGTCTCGATCAGAAAATCCCGCTTCAGAAATGCCCACAGCTTTTTCATCAAAGATGGCCCGCCTGATGCGCCGACGTGCCGCCGTTGCGAATCGCGCCGCGCACTTCGGCCCAGGTTCCGCTCGCCGAAATCCTGCCCTGCCCCATCAACGCGATTCGATCGCAGCATTCGCTGGCGTCTTCGAGGCTGTGAGTGACGATCAGGATGGTCTTGTTGAGCTTGTCCACCAGCGTGCCGCGCAGGAAGTGGCGGAACTCGGCAGCGGCCGCCGGATCGAGGCTGCGCGTCGGCTCGTCCAGCAGCAGCACGTGCGGATCGGTCATCAGCGCGCGCACCAGCCCGAGCTTTTGTTGCATCCCGTTCGAGTAGGTCGCAAAGCGCCGGTCGATTGCATGGCTGAGCCCCAGCATCTCGGTCAGCTCAGCGATTCGCTCGGCCGCCCGATCGGATTCGATATTGTTCAGAGCGGCAAAGAACTCGAGGTTCTGCCTTCCGGTCATGCGGAAATAAAAGCTGCGCTCGGTATCGAGGCAATAACCGATCGCCTGGCGCACGAGGCTCGGCTGACGAACCACGTCGCAGCCGGTTACGGTCGCGTCGCCGGCGGTCGGCAAAACCAGCGTGCAGAGAATTTTCAGCAGCGTGGTCTTGCCCGCGCCGTTGGGCCCGAGCAAGCCAAAGATTTCGCCGCGCCCGACTTCGAGATCCACGCCGTCGAGCGCGGTGGCGGAGCGCGTCGCAAAAGGCCGGCGGATGATTTCTCCGAGGTCTCGGCTCAGCGCAAATCGCTTGACCAGGCTTCGGACCGAGATCGCCGCAGCATTCATCCGGCTTTCAGATCCGCCGCGATCGCGTCGCGCACCGCGGGCAATAAGGCAAGGTCATCCGGCAATTTGAGCCGCCGCACCGGTACCTGCGAAATTATTTTTTCGACGAAGCGAAACTGCCGCTCCAGCATCACGCGATCGGTCGAATCGAGCCGAAACAACGAAGCCACCAATTCAAGAAAGGCCGTTCCGCGGGGCATCGGCTCGATCAGTGGCGACTCGACCGCTTCGCCCGAGTCGCCGGCAACCTGCCGCACCAATGCATAGATGCGCACCAGCGGCCAGTTGCGCCAGAAAATCTCGTCCGATGAATCCGGTGCGATTACGCGCCGCTTCGGCGTGTAATCGGCCACCGGTATCGCGCCGCTATCTCCACGACCCAGCGCCGCGACGCTATCTTCCCATAGCCGCACGCCGGGATAGGCGGGAATCGCGAACATCTGTCCGTTCTCTTCCTTCACCGCAAGACAATCGTCACTGAGCACGGGAAATCCCGCAAGTTGAAAAGCGGCAGCCAGCGTCGACTTTCCGACCCCCGACGGACCGACGAAAGCGCACAGCCCCGGCGCCAGCAGGGCCGAGGTCGCGTGAAGCGCATCCTGGCCGCGCAGGTTCAGCACCAGCGGAATCACCTGGTCGATAAACAGATGGCGCAGGGTGCGCGCGGAGATTTCAGAATGCGGAACGCACGAAACTTCCCGACCGGCGGTGTCGATAAGGAAATCGGCCAGATCGTGAACACGAACGAGGTATCCGGCGTCGGTCCGGGCGCATGACAGCCACGGCTGGCCATTGTCGAGCGCGTCCGAAGTGACCCAGTTTCGAGGCTCGGGCGCGGCGCGCTCGGAAGCTTCGCGAACGCGGAAACGCACATCGGCTTGCCCGTTTTGGTTCTTGTCGGCCAAAGGCAATTCCGGCAACGGACTGTCGCTGCCAACCGTCAGGCCGCAGATACGGTAACGCACAAAGCCTAGATTCTCGGCGCCAGCCAAATGAATGGGCAGTGCTTAGCGGCCATTTCGGCCTTCGCACTTCGGCAAAATACTATAGCCTCTTCGAAGTGAGCACGAGCGGATAGCCTTTCGAAACGCAGATTCGCCCGGACGCGTTCGAAGAGACGGTTTCGAATCCCTCAACCTTGGCCACACGGTCAAAGGGAGTCAACACACCCAGCGGACCCGAGCGAGGCTTTGCAATCGCCATCGATAGGCGGTCTCGCACGGCTTGAACAGTTTTTAAACGGAATTCGAAATGGACGATGGTTTACGGCTGCGACCCGTCGGCGCTCGCACCAGCGGATCGCAGCCTTCCAATTACCTTTTTAGCCAACAAGTCTCATACGGCGCCGTCGGTCAGGCAGCCTTCGAGGAACCACGCCTCAGGTGCCCTTACGGGTGCCACCCTTGTCGCCTAGCGCGCCGGTCTTTCTCGTCAGTTTAGAGAGGCTACCGTATTTTTTAAGCTCCGGCTTCGAATAAACCTTCTTGTTAGCTGCCTCCACCTTCGCCGACGCTTGCTCCTGGGGTAACTGCGACATAAATCCTCCGTTCTTAATAGGCGACGACCCGCAAGCCCCAAGGCTTTCAGCCCGCCTTGGCTATAGACCCGATCCCAAAAAGACGGTCTTGAACCACAGGTTGATCCCAGTGACCATCCATACCGGGTAACAGTGGTTTATACACCCTTGCCTTCGCCCGATGCAAGCTTCATGATCTATTTCGAGTCTAAGCATCTTACGTGCTTGTTTGCCGTCTATCCATCCTAGTTGTTCTATAGGAAGATCATCAAACAATGTCTCGCCGCCGAGTTGCGCGAACGCTTCGTGGAAGGTGTTGGTGAAGTCCCCCTTTGACCCGCGCAGACGCACTGACTCCGGTAGCAGCCCGCGCATCGCCTGCCGCAATACGAACTTCTGCTGATGCTCCCGCCATCGCTGAGACTCGGGCATCTGTACCGAAAACTCGACGATTCGCCGATCGTGAAACGGATGCCTCGACTCCAGTGCGAACCAGGCGTCCGACCGCTCCTCCATCTCGAACGTATGGACATTGGTTCCGTGAAACACCTCCCTGTAAACGTCCTGCTGCGCGAAGGTCGGGAGGCTGGGCAGCATCGGCGTCGCCTGAAGCCGCTCGATGAGATTGACGCGGCGCGCCAATTGCGGGTCAATCCAGGGAAAGAACTCCTTGTTCCACCCGCGCACGCTGCGAATCGCGCGCCGGAGCGGGTCAGGCAGCAGCGGTGCAACTCCTGACGACAGCGCTCGCTCCAGAGCCGCGCGCGTTCCCATCCTCGAAGCTTCCCATCGCACCTGCCGGATGAAACCGGCTATCTGCCACTGCCGCAGCATATCCGCGTAGTAGCGCATAGTGCGGCCCACGCGATCGTCGCCGCCATGCCCGGTAAGGTTCACTCGCATCCCCTTGCTGCGCGCCAAGGCTCTCAGCGCGTTATTGCCCACAGCATTTGGATATGTAGGGAAATCGAGCGAATTTCGAACCGATTCGAGGTAAACCGAATTCTCCGGCGGCGGGACCCTGATACGATTGGCCTTTACATTCCACATCCGCACCACGTCGTCGATATAGGCCGCCTCATCCGACGGGCCGGGCGGGAACATCTCCGAGAAGGTCTCGAAGCCGAGATTCGACGCCTCGCCCGAGCGGTACAGCGCATGTGCCATCACCACCACGGACGAAGAATCGAGTCCGCCACTGAGATCCGCACCAATCGGTCCCCGCGCCCGCAAGCGGCATCGAACAGCTTCCTTGAAAAGTTCGAGGAAACGCTCGGCGTATTGCTCGTCTGTTCGGCAGCCGCTGTCGGAGGCCGGATCGATATCCCAATAGCGTCTAATTCGCGGAGAGTTGCCGGCCTCGATGATCAGGAGATGGCACGGCGGCAGGCGGAAGATTCCTTTGTATAGCGTCTCCTCGGTGTTGACGATGTATGCACTCAGGTACTCAGCGACCATGCCCTCGTTGGGCTCGCGCCGGATCGTGGGATCTTCGAGGATTTGGCGCAGTTCGGAGCCGCACCTGAAGGTTTTCGCGTCGGCGTAATAGTAAAACGGCCGGATACCGAGCGGATCGCGCGCCGCGAGCAACCGCCGCCGGCGCTTATCCCAAATCACGAACGCGAAATCGCCGATAATCCGGCTTGCGCAGTCGTCGCCCCACAATTGATACGCTCGCAGCAGCAGTTCCGAATCGGTGTCGGTGCGAAGCGAGGCGCCCCTGGCTTGCGCGGCAGTGTTCAGTTCGTCGCGATTGTCGATACGCCCGTCGAACGTGACGACGAGGTCGCGGGTTTCGTCCGCGAGAGGCTGCTCTTCGCTTAGTGATTCCGGCGTCGTTCGAAGCATCCGATGGCCCAGGCCGATCGGACCGTCAACGAACAGGCCGCTGCCGTCAGCCCCGCGATCGCCGACGACGTCGTTAATCCGGCGCAGCAGCTCCCGGTCAACGGGGGTGCCGTCGAGATTGAAGATCGCGCTGATGCCGCTCATCGCGTCAGGTCCGCAGCAGAATCGCGAACTGCTCTGGGGTATCCGGGCGATCGCCGATCACACGTCCCTCGGTTTCGATCCAGGCGTGCGCGTTGAATACCGAGTTCTCCCGGTTGACGCCAACCACGAGCTCGGCTGGACGGCCGCGAGCTTTCAGCAGCCACAAAATCAGCAACGAGCGCCCCAGGCATCGGCCGGTGCCGTAAGAAGCTCTCGCGGCGAGGTCGGCCAGCGCGCACAGCCGCTCGAGGTTGCGGCGCCGGCTGAGCAGCGGCAGATGTTTCAGCAGTGGGTTATTGGCGTATCGTGCAACCGCGGTGGTCAAGCGCGGCAGCGTCGTGAGTTTCAAGCCGGCGCGCAGAACCAGCCCCAGCGCCAGAAGTTGGAATACGATCGGCCATTCGGCCGCAGAGAGCTCAGCCAGTCGGCGGAATTTGCTCACCGTTGATCCGGATCAGCCGCTTGTCGGCCAATTGTTGAATCAGTCCGTCGACGTCCTCGCGAATCTGATCCTCAGGAGCGTCGTATTCGTTCATCAGGATTTCGACGATCTTTTCGCGCGATCCATGCTCCGCGATCAGACACCAAACCCGGCTGCCAACGCCGTCCAGGCCGAAGTAAGTGCCACTGGCGACGTGCAGGATCACCACTTCGTCGCTCAGGCGCTGCCAGACTACATCGTCGATCGTCAGCTCCATGGGCAACAGAAGTCACATCTCGAAATCGTTTGCAATAAAGCTCCGAAGCATCCACCCGCCAGCGCTTTAGCCGGTTGAATTTTCACTTCTGCGCGATCCGCCAATGAAAGAGATTAGCAAAATTTCGATCGGCAAGATGCCGCTACCAGCCAAACAGCCATCCGACCAGGATCGCCACGAACAGCACCAGCCCGAACTCGAGATGAAGCTGCGCCGAGCGCAGCACCGCGAGATTCAGCTTGGCGGGCTGGTTTTCGTTGAACACGATCTTCAACTCGTCGCGCGCCCGTCCGAGCGTGACGAACGTCAGCAATACCGTCCACGGCATCGCCCGCATCAGCACGCCCGCAACGATTAGCCCATAGGCTCCCAGGTCGAACGCGAGCAGCTCGAGGTTGGCGGTGCGCCGGCTCAGCAGATTTGCCAGCGTGCGCTTGTCATAAACCCGATCGCTTTCGATATCGCGGATGTTGTTGACGTGCAGAATCGCCGCGACCAGGCACGCGATCGGCAGCGACGCTATCAGCGGCTGCCACGCGAACTTCAGCGCCATCACGTAGTAAGCGCCCAGCACGATCACCGGTCCCATGAACAGGAACACGGTCAGCTCGCCCAGCGCCACGTAAGCGAGCGCGACCGGCGCGGCGGTATAGAAATATCCAGCAGCGACGCTGGTGATGCCCAGCAACAACACCGGCCATCCGCATTGGTACACCAGGATCAAGCCGAAGATCGCACCGATCGAAAACGCAGCGATACCGCCCCACCAGACCTCGTCGGGGCTGAGCAGCTCCTGCTGGATCACCTTGCTGCCACCCATCGAATCGGGAGAATCGGCGCCCTTGACGTAATCGTAGTAGTCGTTGATCAGGTTGGTGCCGATTTGGATCGCAAGCGCACCCGCCAGCGCGAGAATGAATCGCGGTAGCGAGAAAAATCCGTCGCGCGCGGCCATCGCCGCGCCTACCAGCACCGGCGTCGCCGACGCGGTGAGCGAGTAAGAGCGAATCGCCTGAAGCCAGATCGCAAAAATACCTGGCCGCGAGGATCCGCTGTGTGAAACCAATGTTGCTTCGGTCATGGCTGGTCGATGCCGCCTCGATTTACTTGGACTTCGCTAGAATAGAATGTTTTCGGCCCGAAACCGAGCAATCTCATCGGTCGAATACCCCAGCAGTTCGCCCAGCACCTGCTCGGTATGTTCGCCGATATTCGGCGCCGGGCGATATTCGGGCTGAAGAGCGCTGAACCCAGCCGGCAGGCCGCATACGGCCCGCTCGCCGACTTCCGTATGAGCCATCTTCTTGAGCAATCCCGACGCCAGCAAAGCGGGATCTTTGATCAGCTCGTCGCATCGATAGACCGGGCCTGACGCGAGCTTGCGCGCGCGCAGTCGCGCCACCAGCTCGTCGCGCTCGAAATTTCGCGTCAGCGCCGCGATCTCCGGCTCGAGGGTTGCGACATTGCGCAGCCGCGCTGAGGTCCGCTCGAAGCGGGAGTCACGTGCGAGCTCGGGCTTGCCGAGTGCATCGCACAGCTCGCGGAACTCGTCGTCGGTGGCGATTGCGATCGAGAGCCAGCGATCGTCGCCGCCGGTGGGAAAAACTCCGTGCGGCGCGATACATTCGTCGCGATTGCCGATCGCGTGGCCATCGCGTCCGTTCATGAAAAAATCCATGAACGCCTCCGGCAGCATCGACGTCACCAGCTCCGCCATCGACAAATCGATGAACTGCCCTTCGCCAGTGCGCTGGCGATGATGCAGCGCGGCCATCAGCACAAATGCCGCCGCGACGCCGACCGCAAAATCAGGCCACGTCCCTCCGATACCGCTGGGAGCGCCGTCCGGATAACCGGTCAGATGGCAGATACCGGCGTAAGCCTGCGTCGTCGGCCCCCATCCGACCGCGTGCGCGTACGGACCGGTCTGGCCGAGCGGCGTCGCCGCCAGCATGATCAGTTCCGGCTTGAGGCGCCTGAGATTCGAGTAACCGAGACCGAACTTGTCCATCGTGCCCGCGGTGAAATTCTCGGTCACAATATCGCTGGTGGCAATTAATCGGCGCGCGATCTCGGCACCCTCGCGATGCGCCAAATTGAGCGTGATGCTGCGGCGCGAGAAGTTGATCGCGTTGAACATCCCGCTGCGGTTCGGCCCCATCATGCCGTCGGTGCCGCTGAGGAATCGCACGATATCCGGCGAGCGCATGCTCTCGATTCGAATAACGTCGGCGCCCATCGCGCCCAGCCACGCGGTCGCGTGCGGGATTGCGAAGATCCAGCCGAAATCTGCAACCCGCACGCCTTCGAACGGTAGGGGCGGGCGCGGCGGCCAGGCTGCCGCGTCCGCCCCTACCGTAGCTGCGTGGAGGAGGACGCGCGCGGCTTCGCCGCGCGCGTCCTCCTCCACGCCCTTCGCGACCGCCACCAACGCCTCGCGATTGTGCTCGCCCAGACGCGGAGCGCCTCGGCGAATCCGCCACGGCGTCGCGCTCAGCACGTAGGGCGCTCCCGGCTGCTTCACTTCGTCGGCGGCGCGATGCTTGCGCTCGACGAAGAAACGCCTCGCCAGGTACTGGGGATCGCCCGCAACCTCGGCGGGAGTATAAACCGGAAAGCAGGGTACGTGCTCGGCCTGCGCACGCTCGAAGATCTCGCGCTTGTCGTGTTCCATCAGCCACGCGATCATCGCGGCCTCGAGCGCGTCGGCGTTGGCCAGGCGCGCGGGCAGCGTATCGAACAGCTCGCTGTCGGCCCACGCCGGACTACCCATCATTTTCTTGCTGCCCTTCCAGAAGCGATCGGTGAGCGCGCTGAAGCTGACCCATCCGTCGCGGCACGGAAACACCCAGGGAAAGTTGGTCTTGAGCCGCGTCAGCATCCGCGCGTACATCGGCGCAGTCGGAACGTCATGCGTCAGAACGGCCAGATGAGGCCGCACCATGCTGACCATCGAGAGCCATTGGCTCACGTCAACGTGCTGGCCCTTTCCGGTCAATCGGCGATGGAACACCGCGCACATCGCCGCAGCTGCCGCGGTGTAACCGGTCAGATAATCGCTCTGCCGCGCGGCCGCTTTGAGCGGCGGCTGATTGGCCGGATCGGTCACCTGGTTGAGCGGGGTCTCGAAACCCACTCCGCTCATATGAGTAGCGATCAAATCGCCGCCGCGAAATTCGCTGTATGGCGAATCGACACCGAAGAAGGTTAGCGACACCACGATCAGCGACGGGTATCGCTCACACAGCGCCCGCCACTCCAGGCCCAGCCTTTGGCTCAACCCCGGCGGATTCGGATTCAGCAGGATATCGGCCGACGCGAGCAGCTCGAGCATCGAATCGCGATCGATCGCTGCTTCGAGGTCAAGTGCGACGCCGAGCTTGTTGGCGTTTAGATAAAGATGAAGCCCGCCGGTCTCGGGATCGGGCAGCTCGTCGCGAAACGGACCGCGCCATCGCTCGGCTGCGCCGCCGCGCCGCGGCTCGATTTTGATTACGCGGGCGCCGAGATCGGCAAACGCCTTCGCCGCCATCGACGCCGCGAAAAATGGCATCGGATCGAGGCACGGCAGCTCGACGACCGTGAGGCCGTCCAGCGCCATCGGCGGCTCGCAAAACTCCGGGACCATCACCGCCATCTAGATTTTCCCGTTTTCCCGCAGATGCTCTATCAGTTCGAGGAGCTCGCACATCGAGCGCATCACGAAATCGGGCTTGAATTGCGGATGAGCGCACAAATGATCGTAGCTGGCGGCACCGGTCGCGACCGCGATCGCCGCCCCAAAACCGGCGTTGGTCGCCGCCATGATATCGCGCGGCTCGTCGCCGACGTACATGCAAGACTCAGGCGCTACGCCCGCGCGGATCGCGGTTTCTTTCAGGCTCTCGCTCTTGTCGAGCGCCTTCAGCGAAAGCGTGGCCTGGGTCGAAACGTGATCCAGGTAAGAAGCCAACCCGACCATTGCGAGCTTTTCCACCAGGCGTTGAGGATCGCCGGGACGGCTGGTGATAACGCCGGTGGCGTAATCGCGGCGCTTGAGCTCGGCCAGGGTTTCGAGCACGTGCGGCAAGACCTCGAAGCGCTCGGAAGAGTCGGCCTCGCTGAGGAACAGCGCGAACGCGAGCTTGCTGTAAGAGGCGCGGATATTGTCCGGCAGCCCCAGCCACAGATCGTTGCGCGCCATCGAGTTGTCGAACATTTCGCGGGTCAGCGGCGGCTGATGGCCCAACTGGTCGAGTGCACGGCGCGCGGCGCTGAAGAGCGGCCCATGGATATCGACCAGGGTGCCGTCAAGATCGAAAAAAATTGCTCTGAATTCCAATCCCGCCACGATTCAGCCAATCCGCCTGCGCGTGTTGAAGCCGAGCCCCTCTAATCGTTGAACCTGTTTGGCTTGCCCATTGTCAAGCCTCGCCCGATTCTCTAGAGAGAAGCACAATGAGTTACTGCGAAATCGCACGCGGCCACCCGGTACACGGTCCGTTTCACGATCGTGAGCACGGTTTTCCGATTCGAAATGACAACGATCTGTTCGAGCGGTTGATACTCGAGATCAATCAAGCTGGGCTCTCGTGGCTCGCGGTGCTGAAGAAGCGGGATAACTTCCGCGCGGCATTCGACAATTTCGCGATCGACAAGATCGCCGATTACGGCGCAAGGAAAAAATCCAAGCTGATGGGCGATGCCGGAATAATCCGCAATCGTCTCAAGATTGACGCTGCGATCGAAAACGCGCGACGCATCGCGGCACTGCGCGATCAACACGGCTCGTTCGCGGCCTGGCTAGATCTCAATCATCCGATGCCGAAAGAGGAATGGATCAAGCTGTTTCGCAAGACCCTGGTCTTCACTGGCGGCGAGATTACCAACGAGTTCCTGATCGGCGTCGGCTATCTGCCGGGGGCGCACGACGAGGCCTGCCCGATTTTCGCACGCGTCGCGCGCGAGAAGCCGCCCTGGATGAAGTCTGAGGTGAAACGCGCGACCGCCAAGATGCGCGCGAAGACGTGATGTTATGCCGACGAATCGTTGCAGCAGC
>Ga0335078_10013262_pt1 | contig 12220 bp, 7 predicted proteins | sample Lox_Sample_32_FD_206711 | JGI IMG/M metagenome (GOLD analysis project Ga0335078, IMG submission 206711) | Soil microbial communities from Loxahatchee National Wildlife Refuge, Florida, United States - Lox_Sample_3.2 | ecosystem: Environmental > Terrestrial > Soil > Wetlands | place: USA: Florida... | reverse complement strand
ACGCCCACGGTGACGCCGATCAGCCAGGTCGTGACGGAGAGTTTTGAGTTGTGGATTCCGGCGACGAAGGGTGTGAACAGCGTCGGCGGGCTCGGCGTCAACGTGCTGTCGACCAATATCGACGACTCCGACAACGGCGTGACCAATTTTCAGGATCAGCCCATCGTGTTCTTCGACGACAGCGGCGAGATCGTGACGTTTTCCAACGAGCCTTCGCCGCAGACCATCGTGCAGATCGGCGATTGGAGTCCCTGGGTCGGCAAGGCGATGACCAACATGCTCGTGTTGAACTATACCGCCGGCACGTTCTCCTTCTCCGTCAACGGCGTCCTGCAGACGAACATGCCGATCCCCGGCTACATTACCTCGCTGTACGACGCCGCGAGACTGATGGTCTCCGAAGATATCGGAAGCCCGTCGCCGGGCAACGCGTTCGCGGTGGGCAACATCAGCGTGAGCACCCCCACCGCCGTCACCAACCAGGACGTCGCCTTTTACGTGACGGCGGCCAAAGGACAGTTGTACAACCAGACCGGGCCGGGCACGGTCGCGCTGATGAGCACCGGGTTCGTCTTCCTGACCCAGGTCAATGGCACGGGCTCGAATACGGTCCTCGGGGCCGCGGACCGGATCCCGGGCGGCAGCAACCTGGTGCTGAGTCTGGAGGACCCGAGCAGTTCCTCCTATAAATCGAAGACATTGTTTGGGTCAAAAGCGGCGCTGGACGCCGTCTACGCCAGTGGCAGTTACACGCTGAGCATCTTCTCGGCGGACGACGGCACGCTCAGCTCCGCGTTGACTCTGCCGGCGGACGACTATCCCAGCACGCCGCAACTGGCGAACTATGACGCGGCCCAGGCGATTGGGACGTCGACCAATTTCACACTGGTCTGGGGATCGTTCACCAACGGCAGCACCAACGACGCCATCAGCCTGGAGATCGATGACTCGATGGGCGGCACGATCACCAACACGCCCGACGTGGGCCAGCCGGGCCAGTTGGACGGCACGGCGACGAGCCTGGTCATTCCCGCCGGGACGCTGGCGCCCGGCGAGTCCTACACCGGGTACTTGGAGTTCATCAAGGTCGGCGGCCGCAACACCAACAGCGTGCCCGGCGCGCTCGGCTTGACCGGCTACACCGAAGAGACGCAATTTGGCCTGATGGCCGGCGGCACGACCGTGTGCACCTACGCAATCAGCCCGACCAATGCGACCTTCAACGGGTTGGGCGGTTCCAGCTCGGTGAACGTCACCGCCCCGGTCGGCTGCCCTTGGACCGCCACCAATAATGACAGTTTTATCACCATCACCTCCGGCGCCAGCGGGTCCGGCGACGGCACCGTGATGTATTCCGTCGCCGAAAACACCGGTTCCAACGCCATCACCGGCACGATGACCATTGCCGGGCAGACGTTCACCGTGATGGAATCGTTCGTCTGTATCTTTCATTTGGATTCCTTCAGCGCCAGCTTCCCAGACACGGGCGGCGCCAGCAACGTGACGCTCACCATCAATTCCACCAACTGCAACTGGAACGCCACCAGCAACAACGGCTTTATCACCCTGACCGGCCCCACCAATGGCGCCGGCAGCAGCGTCATCAGCTACACGGTCGCCGCCAACGGCACCACCGTCCCGATGGACGGCTCCATTGTCGTGGCCGGGATCACCTACCCCATCGACGAGGCGGCCGTGCCGTGCTCCGTTTCACCGGCCACAACCAGTGCTGCGTTCCCCTCCACGGGCGGCGCCAGTAATATCGTCATCAATGCCAACGGCACCAACTGCGCCTGGATGGCCGCCAGCAACAGCGGTTTCATCACGATCACTTCCGGCCCCAGCGGGACCGGCAACGGTGCGGTGGACTACACCGTCGCCGCCAACTCGAATGCCGTCATCCAGACCGGCACGATGACCGTTGCGGGCCAGACGTTCACCGTGACGGAAGCCGCCGCCCCGTGCAGCGCCTCTCCCGCCACGACCAGCGCCACGTTCCCGGACACGGGCGGCGCCAGCAACGTCATCGTCAACGCCAACGGCACCAATTGCGCCTGGTCGGCCGTCAGCAATAGCGGGTTCATCGTCCTGACCGGCGCCACCAACGGCGTGGGCAGCGGTGTAGTGAGCTATTCCGTGGCCGCCAATACGGGGCTGGAGGACACCAACGGCACCATGACTGTCGCTGGGGAAACCTTCACTGTCACGGTCGACGGCACGGCCCCCGGCTGCACGTTCACGCTCACCCCGTCGAGCGCGAAGGCCGGCGCCGGCAAGAGCACCAGGACCGTGGCCGTCAAGACCCGTGGCACGAACTGCGTGTGGATGGCCGCCAGCAACAACGCGTTCATCACCGTCACCAAGGGCTCCAGCGGCACCAATAAAGGTTCCGTGTTCCTGTCCATCGCCTCCAATCCCGATGCCGAGGCGCGCACCGGCACCGTGAGCATCGCCGACGAGACGTTCACCGTGGCCCAGGCCGCCGCCAAATGCAGTTTCACACTCGAGACCAACGTCGTCGCCTTCGGCGCCGCCGGCGGCTCCAGCAACGTCATGGTGACCGCCAACGGCGGCGCTTGCGAGTGGAAGGTGGTCAATTCCCAGAAATTCATCACCGTCACCTCGACCAACGTCTTTTCCGGCGACGGCACTGTCGCCTACACGGTCGAAAGCAATGCCACCGCCAAGGCCCGCACCGGCACCATGACGATCGCGGGCAAACCGTACAAGGTCATCCAGGCGGCCCCTTGACCCGGCCGCGGGTGTCAGTCGCCGGCAGGCGCGGGAGCGAGTGGACGCCAGCCCAGGACGTCTCCGTTCGGCTGTCGCTGCAGGTCCGCCGCGCGGCTGGAGGACGTGCCGGGAATGAATTCATGTCCGAGATTGATGACCGTGAGTTGACCGGGCATGATGATGGCTTTGACCTCCACCAGCCCATAGTCCTGCGATTCCGCCTTGACGATGTACCGCCCGGCCGGCAATTGGACGAGGGCCGGGTCTTCATCGTAGAGCCCCACCGAGTTGGCGACGCTCTGCACCAATTTCCCGTCCATCGAATCAATCTCATAGCTGGTGTGGGGACGGTAATTCATGTCCCCGGCGTTGACGCGCGCGGTCGCAGACCAGACCTTCAGGTATCCCAGCGGCGCCTGTTCCCGCGTGGCGGGCGGCTCGGGGCCGACCGGGCCGAGGACCAATGTCCTTTGCGAAGTGGCGCAGGACGCCAGGAACGGCAATATCAGCGCCAGCCGTCGGGCCCGGCCGAGCTTGGTGAATGGCATCTTCATCATATATATTGCTCCTGAGGCTACTGGAAGCTTGTGCCACACGCGGCGGGGCATTGAAAGCTTCTGAACGGAATTTAACTTAAGGCTCATGACCCTTTAATGATGAGGTGTTAGACTGCTGGTGCCATCAAGCATGGCGCGCCTCCGTGACCCGGACCGGCTGAACGGCAGCCGCAAAGGCGTGTCCACAAAATGAGGAACGGCGGTTATGCGATTGTTGCTGGTCGAAGACGAAAAGAAAGTGGCCGATGTGCTCGCGCGAGGGCTGCGCGCCGAACGGTTCGCCGTCGACGTCGCCTACGATGGCGTGAGCGGCTGGGAATTGGCCTCGTCGGTCGACTACGACCTGATTGTCCTCGATCTGATGCTGCCGGGCCTGGACGGCACGGAGTTGCTTCGCCGGTTGCGCCACAAGGGCAGCAACGCCGCCGTGCTGGTGCTCACCGCACGTGATGCCACCCGCGACAAGGTGGAGAATTTCGAAGCCGGCGCCGACGATTATTTGACCAAGCCGTTCGCGTTCGCCGAATTGCTGGTGCGGATCAAGGCGCTGTTGCGCCGGCCGCCGGCGGGCCGCGACCACGTCCTGCGCGTGGCCGACCTGGAGGTCGACCGTCTCGGCCAGCAGGTGCGCCGGGCGGGCAAACGGATAGAACTGACCGCCAAAGAATACGCCCTGCTGGAATACCTGGCCTCCCATGCCGGCCGGGTGCTCTCCCGCACGATGATCATCGAGCACGTTTGGGATGAAAGCTTCGAGGGCCTGACCAACATCGTGGACGTCTACGTGCGGCATCTGCGCGAAAAAGTGGACGAACCGTTCGAACGCAAACTGATCCGCACCGTGCGCGGCGCGGGCTACTGCCTGACGGACGAGAACGAAGCATGAACACGCGCTCTCTACGATTCCGGTTAGTGGCCTGGCACGCCGGGCTGTTGACCGCCATCTTCGTGCTGCTGGCCGTGCTGATCCTGCTCGGGCTGCGACATTATCTGGAAGCCGACCTGCGCGACACGCAGGCCCGGCGCGCCGGGCAGATCGCCGACACCCTGCTGGCCAACCTGAAACAAACCGGCCCGGACTTTCTGGCACAGGAAATCGAATCGCTTTACGCTCCCGAAGCCAACGACCGGTTCATCCGCATCAGCCGCCAGGACGGCCAGGTGCTTTACGTCTCCGGCCCGCCCAAGGACCAGAGTTTCGACTCGACAGGGCTGGCCGCGGCGGCCCCCGCGCCGGTTCCCGCGAGGAAGGTGAAACTGCCCGGCAATATCACTCTGTTGATTGCGACCCGGCCGTTCCTCGCGCCCAGCGGGGACCGTTATCTGGTCGAGGTGGGCGCGCCGACCACGCCGATGGATACGATGCTGGAGCAGTTGCTGACGCTGCTGGGCATCGGGTTGCCCCTGGTGGTGCTGGTGGGCATCGGCGGCGGTTATTTGCTGGTGGGACGCGCCCTGGCGCCGGTCGACCAGATCAGCCGCAAGGCCGAACGGATCACCCAGCATAATTTGGGGGAACGGCTGCCCGTGCCGCGCACCGCGGACGAACTGGAAAGACTCTCGTTGTCGCTGAACCTGATGATCCAGCGCATCGAGGACGCGTTGCTGAACTCCAAGCGGTTCGTCGCGGACGCGTCGCACGAGTTGCGGACGCCGCTGACGGTGCTGCGGGCCGAATTGGAGAACCTGATTTCCAGCGGGCATCTCACCCTCGAACTGCGCGAAGCCGTGGGCAGCGTGCTGGAAGAGGTCGACCGGTTGGGCCGGATTGTCGAACAGCTCTTCGCCCTGTCCAGGCTCGACGCCGGAGAAGCCCGGGCCGAATGGGTGTCCTTCGACCTCGCCGAGTTGGCGGCGACGACCGCCGATCAAATGGGCCTGCTGGCCAAGGACAAGGGCATCGCCGTTTCTTGCGATGCCAACCGGCGCGTGCCGGTCAAGGGTGACCGCGCGCGGCTCAAACAGGTCGTCGTGAACCTGCTGGACAACGCCATCAAGTACACACCGGAACACGGCGTGATCCAGTTGCGCGTGGCCGCCATCAACGGCCGCGCGGTGCTGGAAGTCTCCGACAGCGGCATCGGCATCCCGCGCGAGGCGGTGCCGCACATCTTCGACCGGTTTTACCGTGTGGACCAGGCGCGTACCCGCGACGCGGGCGGGGCCGGGCTTGGGTTGTCCATTGTCCGGTCGATTTGCGCCGCGCACGGGGCGGAAGTGGACGTGGAAAGCGACGTGGGCAGTGGCAGCCGGTTCCGCATCCGCTTGCCGCTGGCCAACGGCGAGAAATCCCCCTGAACATTTTATGGAACCGACCATGGAATCATCCTCTCAACATCCCGCAGCCCGCTCCCGGGCGCGGCTGGTCGTGGCCACCGGGGCGGTGGTTGTGCTGGCCGGGTTGATCTGGCTCCTGTTGCGCACGCGCGCGGAAGCCGACCGCCTGCCCGCGTCCACCAATCTCCCCGTGGTGGCGGTGACCAAAGTGGAACGTCACGATCTGTCCCGGGAGGTGACCATTCCCGCCGAATTCCGTCCGTACGTGGAGGTAGAGTTGCACGCCAAGGTGTCCGGGTACGTCGACAAGATGAACGTGGATTTCGGCGACCGGGTGAAGGCCGGCCAACTGCTGGCCACCCTTGAAGTCCCGGAATTGCGCGATGAACTGCATAACGCCATGGCCGCGGAGCAGAAAGCAGAAGCCGATCACACGGATGCCGATCTCATCTACACGCGCCTGGTGGGAGTCAACGAGCAACAGCCCAATCTCGTCGCCCAACAGGACCTTGACACCGCCCATGCGAAGGACCTGGCCACGGCCGCCGCCATTGTGGCCGCCAAAGCGGAGGTGCAGAAATATCAGACGCTGCTGGCCTATACGCAGATCACTGCTCCGTTCGACGGGGTCATCACCTGGCGCTATGCCGACCCCGGCGCCCTGATCGAGGCGGGCACAGCCTCCGCCACCCAGGCCAAGTCGCTGCTGCGCATTTCCGACAACTACCTGCTCCGGCTCGATTTCCCCGTCTCTGTGGAATACGTCAAGGACATCCACGTGGGCGACAAGGTGGAAGTGCGCGTCGAATCGCTGGGCGGCAGGCCCTTCACCGGCACCGTCACGCGCTTCACCGATAAGGTGGCCGACAACACGCGGACGATGATCACGGAAATCGAGGTGGCCAATCCGGACCTCACCATTGTCCCCGGCATGTACGCCACGGTGGTGTTGAAGGTGGAAGACCATCCTGATGCGCTGGCGATTCCCCTCCAGGCCGCGCCCGCGGCGGGGACGACCGCGGTGCTGCTCATCAATGACCGGCGGGAAATCGAGGAACGGCCCGTGACGCTGGGACTGCAGACGCCTTCCGAATACGAAGTCGTCTCGGGCCTGCAGGAAGGCGATCTGGTGATGATGGGCAATCCCGCCCAGCTCAAGCCCGGCCAGAAAGTGGAACCCAAACTCGTCCCGCCCCTGGTGATGGAATGAATACCCCATTGACGGCCGCTCAACTGGAAGCCTTGCGACGCCTGGACGCCTGCACGCTGGCCAACGCGATTGAACGGTTCCACCACCGCCTGCGCAACGAGGGATTTGTGGACGGCAGCGTGCGCTGTTTGTTCCCCCATCTGCCGCCGATCGTCGGCCACGCGGTGACCGTCAAAATCCGCGGCTCGTCCCCGCCGGTGGCCGGTTCGGTCTACCTGGACCGCACCGATTGGTGGGACTACGTCGTGACGGTGCCGGCGCCGCGCGTGGTCGTGGTGCAGGACCTCGCCACCCGGCCCGGGCTGGCCTCATTGCTGGGCGCGGTGCACATCAATATCCTGCACGCCCTGGGCTGTGTGGGCGCGATCACCAACGGGTCCGTCCGGGACATTCCCGAGGCGGAGCGGCTCGGTTTTCAACTTTTCGCGGGGGGCGCTTCGGTGTCGCACGCGTATGTGCACATCATCGAATTCGGCACCCCGGTCGAGATCGGCGGATTGAGAATCCAGTCCGGGGAACTGCTCCATGGTGATCTGCACGGGGTGCAATCCATCCCCGCGGATATTGCCGGCCAAATCCCGCCGGTGGCGGCGGAAATCTCCGCCCAGGAGCGGGCGCTGATTAAACTGTGCCAGTCGCCCGGCTTCTCCATTGAAAAGCTGCGGGCGGCCATCGAAGGCGACGACCGGTAACCCACCACGGCCAGTCATGTCACGTTTCGCACTTCGTTATCCTTACCTGATCATCGTGCTGTGCCTGATCACCTGCGTGGTGGGCGTGACCAGCCTGGGAACCATGCCGGTCGACCTGTTTCCGGCGATCCGCATCCCTGTCGTCGTCGTCGCCACCTTTTATTCCGGGATGGCCCCGGAGCAGATCGAGAACGACATCACCGGCCAGTTCGAACGGATGTTCACGCTGGCTTCGGGCATCGACCACATGGAATCGCGCTCGCTGACGGGCGTGAGCCTGATCAAGGTCTATTTCCAGCCCGGCTCCAATCCCGACTCCGATGTCACCAGCATCGCCAATCTGGCGATGGCCAGCCTGCGGTATTTGCCGCCGGGCACGCTGCCGCCCATTGTCATGCCGTTTGACGCCTCCAGCTTGCCGGTCTGCCTGGTCACGTTGAAAGGCCAGGGACTGAGCGAGGCGCAACTGCGCGATCTGGGCCAATTCACCGTTCGCAACCAGATGGCGGGTGTGCCGGGCGCTTCGGTGCCGCCGGCGTTTGGCGGCCGCTATCGCCAGATCATGGTCTACGTCGACCCGCTCAAGCTGGAGGCGCACCAGTTGAGCGTGATGGACGTGGTGCGCAATGTGAACGATGCCAACCTGATCCTGCCGGCCGGCGATGTGAAGATCGGCCCTTACGATTACAATGTCTATGCCGACAGCCAGATCAACGCCATGCCCGACCTCAATGCGGTACCGCTGAAAACGATGGGCAACGCGTCCGTCCTGGTGGCGGACGTCGGCAAGGCCGAGGACGCCTCGCAAATCCAATACAACATCGTCCGCGTCAACAGCCAGCACTCGGTCTATCTGCCGGTGATGAAGATGGGCGGCGACGCCAACACGATTGCCGTGGTCGACAGCGTGAAAAACCGCGTCGCCCATCTCCTGGACGTGCCCAAACGGCTCGTTACCGAGGTCGTGTTCGATCAATCCGTCTTCGTGCGGAAGGCCATCGAAACGCTGGTCCACGAAGGCGCGATCGGGCTGGTGCTCACCGGGCTGATGATCCTGTTGTTTCTGGGCAGCCTGCGGGCCACTGCGGCGGTGTTCCTGTCCATCCCCTTGTCGGCTTTGGCCGCCTTCTTCGCGCTTTCCCTGGGCGGGAACACCATCAACGCCATGATCCTGGGCGGCCTGGCGCTGGCGTTTTCCCGGCTGATCGACAACTCGGTGATCGTGCTGGAAAATATTTTCCGCCACCTGGAAATGGGCGAAAGCCCCGAAGTCGCCGCGGAACGGGGCGGCAAGGAAGTGGAGCTGGCCGTGCTGGCGGCGACGCTGACGACGGTGGTGGTGTTCTTTCCGGTGGTATTCCTGTACGGCGTCAGCCGGTTTTTGTTTACAGCGCTGGCGTTGTCGGTGGTGCTGTCGCTGTTCGCCTCTTTTTTCGTGGCCATGACGGTGGTGCCGCTGTTCTGCGCGAAACTGATCAAGGGCCACGCCGGGCACGAGGAGGGCGGGCACGAGGCCCCGAAAACGTGGTCGCAAAAATTCAATGCGGGATTCAATCGCCGGTTCACCCGGATGCTCGACCGCTACGAAGGCTCCCTGAACGTCGCCCTGTTGCGGCCGCTGGCAACCGTGCTGGCCATTACCGGCGTTTTCCTGCTGAGCCTGGCGCTCTATCCGTTTGTCGGCAAGGCCTATTTCCCGCGCACCGATCCCGGCCAGTTCGTCATCAACCTCAAAGCGCCGTCCGGCACGCGCATTGAGTTGACTGACAAATTGGTCAGCCAGGTGGAAGACATCGTGCGCGAGGTCGTGCCGGAGCGCGACCTGAAGATCATCGTCTCCAACATCGGCGTGACGCCGGGTTTCTCCGCCATCTTCACGCCCAACTCGGGACCGCACACGGCGTTCATCCAGGTGGGATTAAACGACGGCCACCGGCTGAGCAGTTTCGCTTACATGAACCTGGTGCGCGACCGCCTGGCGCGCGATCTGCCCCAGGTCGCCGCCTACCTGCAGACCGGCGGCCTGGTCGACGCGATCCTCAACCAGGGCATGCCCGCGCCCCTGGACATCCAGGTCAGCAGCATGGACATGAAGGCCGCGCACGAGGAGGCCAACACGATCGCCCAACAGGTGCGCGCGTTACCCGGTGTCAGCGACGTGCTGGTGCCGCAGGACGTGGATTATCCGTCGCTGAAATTGAGCATCGACAGGGAGCGCGCCAGCGAACTCGGGCTCAGCGCCAAGGAGGTCGTCGACAGCCTGATCACCGCCCTCACGTCGGACCAGATGATCGCGCCGAGTTACTGGATCGATCCGAAGACGGGGAACAACTATTTCCTGACGGTCGAATACCCGGAAAACACGGTAAAGAACCTGGCTGACCTCGGTTCGATGCCCCTGCGGGCGCCGAATCTGACCCATCCGACGCGGTTGGACTCGGTGGTACGCATCTCGCACGTCAACGCGCCCACCGAGGTGGACCACTATCAAATCCGGCGCACGGTGGACGTGTACGTGGCGCCGGTGGGTGAAGACCTCAGCCGCGTGTATGCCGGCGTGCAGAAGATCGTCGACCATACCGACCTGCCGGCCAACATGGTCATCAACGTGCGCGGTTCGGTGCAGGCCATGCGCGCGTCGTTCAAGAGCTTCGGGTTGGGGCTGCTTCTGTCCACCTTGCTGGTCTATCTGATCCTCGTGGCGCAGTTTCAGTCGTGGGTGGATCCGTTCCTGATCCTGCTGGCGGTGCCGACCGGGCTGACGGGGGTGATCTTGTTCCTGTTCATCACCGGCACCACCCTGAACGTCATGTCGCTGATGGGTGTGATCATGATGGTGGGCATTGTGGTCTCCAACAGCATCCTCATCGTCGAATTTACCAACCGGCTGCGTGCGGAAGGACGCAGCTTGCGGGAAGCGGCGGCTCTGGCTTGCCGCGTCCGCTTGCGGCCGGTGCTGATGACCTCGCTGGCCACGTTGATCGGGCTGATTCCGATGGCCGCCAAACTCGGCACCGGCAGCGAGGCCTACGCGCCGTTGGCGCGCGCGATTATCGGCGGCCTGGCCGTTTCGGTGGTGCTGACGGTGTTCATCGTCCCGGCGGCCTACTTGCTGGTATATCAACGAAAAACCACCGCGGCGGGACCACCGCAGGAGGCTTCATGATCGGCAAACTGGCCATCTTGGCGGCGGTCTGCAGCCTGGCCCTCGGCCCGGGCACGGCCCAGGCGGAAGAACCGCTGTCCCTGACGCTCCGCGAGGCGGAATCCGTCTCGCTGCAGAACCATCCACGGATCACCGAGGCCGACCTGCTCGCGCTGGCTTCCCGGGAGCAGGTAACAGAGGTGCGTTCCGGGTTCCTGCCGCAAATGACCTTCGACGCCACCGCGGTCGGGGCGGGATCTGAGAACACCCGGATCGCCGCCGGCGGTCTGAACAACTCGTCCATCTACGAACGCGACGCCGAGGGCTTGACTGTGACCCAGATGATCACGGATTTTGGCCGGACCATGCATTTGTTGAACAGTTCCCTTGACTACTCGCGCGCGGCGCAAGCCAACGCGGAAGCCGCGCGGGAAGAATTGTTGCTGCAGGTGGACGTGGCGTTTTTCACGGCGCTCAAGGCCCAGTCCATCCTGGCCGTGGCCCACCAGACCGAGGACGCGCGCAAGGTGGTGCTTGACCAGGTCCGGGCGCTTACCCAGAACAAACTCCGGTCCGAATTGGACCTCCGGTTTGCCGAGGTGGACTACGAACAGGCGGCCGTCCTGGTGGCCCGGGCGGAAACCGACCTGGCCGCCGCGTTCGATTCCCTGTCCACGCTGCTGGGCGACCGGCAAATGCGCCGCTATCAACTGGTCGAAGAACCGATGACGGCCGCCGGGACGGTCGAGCCCTCCGCGCTCGCCGACGTGGCCCTGGCGCAACGGCCGGACCTGGCCGACCTGCGCCTTCAACGGGACGCCTCGGCCCAATACGCCCAGGCGCAGAAGGCGCTGAGCTACCCGGTCATCGATGCCTTCGGCGCCGCCGGCGTCATCCCGGTGCGTGACGAGTCCCACTTTGAGAGCCGCTACGAAGCGGCCGGTGTGGACCTGAGGCTGCCCATCTTCGATGGCGGCCTTCGCGCCGCGGAACGGACCGAGGCGGAATATCGCGCCGACGCCGCGGAGGAAAAACTGCGGGACGCCGAAAACACCGCGATCCACGACGTCCGCGTGGCGGGGTTGAACGTCAATTACGCCTACCAGCGCCTGGACCTGACCCAAAAACTTTTTGTCAACGCCAGCGAAGCGTTCGATCTGGCCCAGGCCCGTTACAAATTGGGCAGCAGTTCCATCGTCGAACTCAGCCAGGCGCAATTGAACAAGACCCAGGCCGACATTGACTTCACCAGCGCGAAGTACGATTTCGCCATCCGGCACGCGGAACTGAATTTCGAGCTCGGGACCACCCAGTAAGGCGCGCGCTCACATGTCGCGGGCCGACCAGCCGATGATCCGTCCGTCGGCCATGTGCACGAGTTGATCGCTCGGCGCCCCGGCAAAGCGTTTGTTCTGCCCGGCTTCCAAATTGACCAGCGTCAACCGGCCCGGCTCGATCACGACCGGGACCTGGACCAGCTCAAACCTGTCGGCCCAGCCCTTGATGAGATACCGGCCCGGGGGGAGATGGACAATCGTCGGGCGCGGATCATGATAGCTCGCCGTGTTGCGGACGCTCATGACCCGGTTGCCGTCCGTGTCATACA
>Ga0335078_10013261_pt1 | contig 12220 bp, 11 predicted proteins | sample Lox_Sample_32_FD_206711 | JGI IMG/M metagenome (GOLD analysis project Ga0335078, IMG submission 206711) | Soil microbial communities from Loxahatchee National Wildlife Refuge, Florida, United States - Lox_Sample_3.2 | ecosystem: Environmental > Terrestrial > Soil > Wetlands | place: USA... | reverse complement strand
TCATGCGCTATGTCATCGCGGCGAGCGGCGATCAGATTTTTCCCGAAGGCGGCGGCATGCTGATCCGCGACGATAACGGCGATGTCATCGGCGCGGTTGGCGTCACCGGCGACACCGAAGATCGCGACGAAGAGCTTGCGATCCACGGCATCCACGCCGCGGGGCTCAAGACCGACGAGGATTGCCGCGCGATGGGCCGCAAAATCGGTCTGCTGCCGAAAAAGTAATATCAGTATCAGGATCAACGGGGCATCATGAAAATCGGACTCTTCGATCACGTCGAATATGGCGAACGGCCGCTGACCGAGCTGTTCGACGAGCGGCTGCAATTCGCAAAGCTCGCCGACGATGCCGGCTTCTATTGCCTGCACGTCGCGGAGCATCATCAGACGCCGCTCAACATGGTGCCGGTGCCGGGCGTCTATCTCGGCGCGCTGGCACGCACGACCAAAAACATAAGAATGGGGCCGCTGGTTTATCTGCTGCCGCTCTATTCGCCGCTGCGGATGATCGAGGAAATCTGCATGCTCGATCATTTGAGTCACGGCCGGCTCGACGTCGGCGTCGGGCGCGGCGTGTCACCCTACGAGCTGAAATTCCACAAGGTCGTACACGATCAATCGCGCGACATTTTCATCGACGCTTTCAAGTGCATCAGCACCGGCCTGACGACCGATTCTCTCAGCTACAAGGGCGAAAATTATTTCTACGAAAAAGTGCCGATCGCGATGCACCCGTTGCAGCAGCCGCATCCGCCGTTCTGGTACGCCTCATCGAGCGAAATTGGCTCTGTCTGGGGCGGCGATCACGGGTTACATTTCGTTACGCTCGGACCGACGCCTTCGGCCAAGGCCAATATCGAGGCTTACAGGAAAGCCTTGGCCAAACGTGGCGGTCCAGTGCAGCCCAAATCCGAGTTTTCCGGCGGCGCTGTGATCGGCGTGATGCGTCACGTTTTTGTCGGCGAGACCGACGCCGAAGCGCATCGCTTTGGCAAGCCGGCGATGGACTATCACCTCGGCAACATGAATTGGTTGCGCGTCAATCAGGGCGACACCAATCTGACATCGCGGCTGAAAATCCCGCACGGCGAAAGCTTCGAGGATTGCCTCGCCAACGGCTCGGTGATTGCCGGCTCGCCGGCAACTGTGCGCGCCACGATCGAGAAGCACGTCAAGGAGCTCGGCGTGAACTATCTCGTCACCTACCCGTTCATGGGAACGATGTCGCTTGCCGACGCCAAGCGCTCGTTTGCGCTGTTCCGCGATGAAGTGATGCCGCATCTGGCGAAGCTGTAATGCTTCGCTAGTTGCCGCCGTTGTCGGCCCCCTGCTTCGCATCCGCGCGTAACGCGTCGGGATGCGGCATGGCGATAATGTTGTAGCCGGAATCGACGAAATGGATTTCGCCGGTGACGCCGGTGGAAAGGTCCGACAGCAGGTAAAGTCCGGCGCCGCCAAGCTCTTCGAGGGTCACGCCGCGATGCAGCGGCGAATGCCGCTGCTGGAACGCGAACATCGCCCGTGCATCGCCGATCCCGGCGCCGGCAAGCGTGCGGATCGGACCCGACGAGATCGCGTTGACGCGGATGCGGTTGCCGCCGAAGTCGACGGCGAGATAACGCACCGAGGCTTCGAGCGCCGCCTTGGCGACGCCCATGGCGTTGTAGTTCGGCATCGCCCGCTCGCCACCGTTATAGGTCAGCGTCAACAGCGAGCCGCCGTTCGGCATCATGGCGGCGGCGCGGCGCGATACTTCGGTGAAGGAAAAGCACGAGATCAGCATCGTGCGCACGAAATTCTCGCGCGTCGTGTCGGCATAGCGGCCGGTGAGCTGGCTCTTGTCGGAAAAGGCGATAGCGTGAACCAGAAAATCGAGCGTTCCCCAAGCGCGATTCAATTCGGCAAACACCGCGTCGACCGAGGCCAGATCCTCGACGTCGCACGGCAGAACGAGATCGGAGCCGACCGATGCAGCGAGCGGCTTTACGCGTTTGCCGAGCGCGTCGCCTTGATAGGTAAACGCGAGCTTGGCGTCGTGCGCCGCGAGCGTGCGCGCGATGCCCCAGGCAATCGAGTGGTCGTTGGCGACCCCCATGATAAGGCCGCGCTTGCCGTTCATTAGCCCCGGCATGCGGTCAGGCGTCCACGTGCTTGAACACGACGGAGGCGTTGGTGCCGCCGAACCCGAATGAGTTCGACAGCACACAGCCGAGTTTCACGTCGTCCTTCCGGGCGCGCACGATCGGCATGTCGGCGAAGGCCGAATCGAGTTTTTCGATATTGGCGCTTTCGCAGATGAAGCCCGAATTCATCATCAGCAGCGAATAGATCGCTTCCTGCGCACCGGCGGCGCCGAGCGAATGGCCGGTCAGCGATTTGGTCGCCGAAATCGGCGGGCACTTCGCGCCGAACACTTCGCGGATCGCTTCGATCTCTTTCAAGTCGCCGATCGGCGTCGAAGTGGCATGCGGATTGATGTAATCGACCGGCGGCTTGACGGTGGCGAGCGCCATTTTCATGCAGCGCATCGCGCCTTCGCCGGACGGCGCGACCATGTCGGCGCCGTCGGAGGTCGCGCCATAGCCCGTCACTTCAGCGTAGATCTTGGCGCCGCGCGCCTTGGCGTGATCGAGTTCCTCGAGCACGAGTACGCCCGCGCCGCCGGCAATGACGAAACCGTCGCGGTCGGCGTCGTAGGCGCGCGACGCTTTGTCCGGTGTTTGATTGAAGCTCGACGACATCGCGCCCATGGCGTCGAAGAGGACGGATAGCGTCCAGTCCAGTTCTTCGCAGCCGCCGGCAAAGATCATGTCCTGCTTGCCGACCTGGATCGTCTCGTAGGCATTGCCGATGCAATGGTTGGATGTCGCGCAGGCCGACGAGATGGAATAGTTCACGCCCTTGATCTTGAACCAGGTGGCGAGCGTCGCCGAAGCGGTCGACGACATCGCCTTCGGCACCGCGAACGGCCCGACGCGCTTCGGTCCCTTGCTGCGCGTGATGTCGGCGCTCTCGACGATGGTCCGGGTCGACGGACCGCCTGATCCCATGATGATGCCGGTGCGCTCGTTCGAGACATCCGGTTCTTCGAGGCCGGCATCGCGGATCGCCTGTTCCATGGCGACGTGATTCCAGGCGGCGCCACCGCCGAGAAAGCGCATGGCACGGCGGTCTACTGTTTCACTTGGGTCGAGCGTGGGCGCGCCGTGCACCTGGCAGCGGAAACCGAGCTCGGCATATTTGTCGGCGCGCACGATGCCCGATTTTGCCTCGCGCAGCGACGCCAGCACTTCATTCGTGTTGTTGCCGATGGACGAGACGATGCCCATCCCGGTGACGACAACGCGTTTCATCTTTGCCTCAACTGGAATTCTGATTGGAGCATGATCTTATCCGAAAACCGTCCCCACGTTTCGGAATCTTGCTCGATGCGCCGGGCGCGTCACGCCCCGTTAGTTTGCGGTTCGGCGTCGCGGAACAGACCGACTTTGAGATCGAGCGCGCGGTAGATCACCGAGCCGTCCGCAGAGAGCCAGCCATCGGCGATGCCGAGAACGAGCTTCGAGCGCATCACGCGCTTGATGTCGATGCCGTAAACGATGTTCTTCATCGTCGGCAGCACCTGCCCAGAAAACTTGATCTCGCCCATGCCGAGTGCACGGCCTTTGCCGGGCGAGCCAAGCCAACCGAGAAAGAAGCCGAGCAACTGCCACAGCGCGTCGAGCCCGAGGCAGCCCGGCATTACCGGATCGCCTTTGAAATGGCAGGGGAAGAACCAGAGGTCGGGCTTGAGATCGAGCACCGCACGGACCAGTCCTTTGCCGTATTCGCCGCCCACTTCGGCGATCTCGGAAATACGGTCGAACATCAGCATTGGCGGCAGCGGCAGTTGCGGACCTTCGGCAAAAAGCTCACCGCGCCCGCAGGCGAGCAGGTCTTCGTATTCGAAATTCGAACGGCGCTCCTGCATTCTTCGTATTCGTTGTCCAGCTTCGCCGTTTCCGGCCTGATGGTTGAATCCCTAACATATTGGGGTAAATGCGGCAAAGCCGCACCTCGGCATCGCTCCTGCGCGGTGGGAAACCGCCCAGGCGGCATTTTGGCCGGGGATTTGCAGCAAGCGCCGGCTGGCGTATAATAATTTCAGTTGCAACGAAGTCTTGGCGGCCTCGACTGGCCGCGTGGTGCCATATCATGACCGAATCGCGTTCAATCCCCGGTGCGAGCCCAGCCGCTCTCGCGGCCGTTATGCCGTCGCAACCGGGCCGTGCCGACCTCACCGGATGTCCCTGGCATGACGTCAAAGCGAAACTGCGCGACGTCGGGCTGCGTCCGACGCGGCAGCGCATGGCGCTCGGCTGGATCCTGTTCGCCAAGGGCGACCGTCACGTAACGGCTGAAATGCTCTACGAGGAAGCGACCCGCGCCAAGGTGCCGGTGTCGCTCGCGACCGTCTACAACACGTTGCATCAGTTCACCGAAGTTGGCCTGTTGCGTCAGGTCGCGGTCGACGGTTCGAAGGCCTATTTCGATACCAACAATTCGGAGCACCACCACTTCTTCGTCGAAGACCGCAACGATCTCATGGACATTCCGGCGAACGACGTGGTCGTCGGCAAGGCGCCGATCCCACCGGAGGGCTACGAGATCGCGCGTATCGACGTGGTGGTTCGGCTGCGCCGCAAGAGCGGCTAAGACTCCTGGCTGAAAATCGATCGCATGGACAGCCGCGGGCTCTCGCTCGCGGCTTTTTGCTGACTGCGCCGCGCGTCCTTTGACGTGTGCAAGTCCCAGCCATGCAATAAGGAACATTGCAGCTTGCGTTATTAGAATAGCTTTGATATCGATAAGAATCAATATATAAAACATCACTTTTAATGTCGTGATAACCGCCGGCCAGCTACGCGCCTCGCGCGCTCTTCTCGGGATCGATCAGCGCAAACTCGCCGAATGCGCAGGATTGTCGTTACCGACAATTCAGCGGATGGAAGCCAGCGAAGGCGTGATCCGCGGCAATGTCGATTCGCTGATGAAACTCGTTGGTGCGCTCGATGCGCTGGGCATCGAGCTGATTACCGACAATGCGGCGAGCCTAAGCGGCGGCCGCGGCGTGCGCCTAAAAAGGCCGGCGTCGTGACGCTGACGGTCTTACTCACCTGCGCCGCGGTTCTCCTGGTCTTGAGCCCGGTCGCAGTGATGCTCGGGCGGTCAGTCACGGCAATCCGACTGCTCTATGGCGCAACCATGGTTGCGACAGCGGTTTCGCTCGCTGCCGTATTGGCATGGTTTCTCGGTACAGTGCAGCCCGAGACCGTGACACTGCCGATTGGCGTGCCGTGGCTCGGCGCGCATTTGCGCCTCGACGCGCTGTCGGCATTCTTTCTGATTGTCGTGGACCTCGGCGCGATGAGTGCGAGTCTGTTCGCGCTCGGTTACGGCGTGCACGAAACCGCGCCGGGACGCGTGCTCCCGTTCTATCCAGCGTTCATCGCCGGGATGACTGTCGTCGTGCTCGCTGACGATGCTTTCACGTTTCTCATCTCATGGGAGTTCATGTCGCTCACATCGTGGGCGCTGGTGATGTCGCATCATCGCGTGCCGGAGAACGTGAAGGCCGGATACCTCTATCTGATCATGGCGAGCTTCGGGACGCTGGCGCTGTTGCTTGCATTTGGCCTGCTCGCCGGCCCTGACGGTCTCTACACGTTTGCGCAGATGCGGGCCGCACATCCGTCGGCGGTGTTAGGGGCGATGGCGATGCTTCTGGCGCTGGTCGGCGCCGGCTCCAAGGCGGGTCTCGTGCCGCTCCATGTGTGGCTGCCGCTCGCTCATCCAGCGGCCCCGAGCCATGTATCCGCACTGATGAGCGGCGTGATGACGAAGGTCGCCGCCTACGGCTTCGTACGCATCGTCTTCGATCTGGCCGGCGGTCCGGCTTGGTGGTGGAGCATCGTCGTGCTCGCCTGCGCCGGCGTAACGACGGTGATGGGCGTGCTCTACGCGCTGATGCAGCACGATCTCAAGCGGCTGCTCGCCTATCACACGGTAGAGAACATCGGCATCATTTTCATCGGGCTCGGACTTGCATTGGCTTTCAAGACGTACGGCATGATCTTCCCGGCGGCCTTGGCGCTGACCGCCGCGCTCCTGCACGTATTCAACCATTCTCTGTTCAAGAGCTTGCTGTTCTTTGGCGCCGGCGCCGTTCTCACCGCGACCGGCGAACGGGATATGGAGCATCTCGGCGGCCTCATTCACCGCATGCCGCGGACGGCGTTCGTTTTTCTGATCGGCTGCGCGGCGATTTCGGCGCTGCCGCCGCTCAACGGCTTCGTCTCCGAGTGGCTCACCTTTCAGGCCATCCTGCTCAGTCCGCAACTGCCGTTATGGGGCCTTAAGCTCCTTGTCCCGGCGGTCGGTGCGCTTCTGGCGCTCTCCGCGGCCCTCGCCGCGGCGTGCTTTGTCAAAGCCTATGGCGTGACGTTTCTCGGCCGTCCGCGCACTGCGGCCGCCGGCAGTGCACGTGAAACCGATTCATATTCGCTCGCTGCGATGATGCTTCTCGCGGCGCTTTGTCTCGCCGCCGGAATTCTGCCGGGCTTGTTCATTGACGGGCTGGCGCCGGTCAGTTCCTTCCTGCTCGGCGCCCACATGCCCGTGCAGAGTGGTACGCAATGGCTTTCCATCGTACCGATCGCCGAAAGTCGCAGCTCCTATGATGGCCTGCTCGTATTCCTGTTTATGGTCTTGTCGGGCGGTCTTGCTGCCTTCGCGATTCACCGCTTCGCCTCGGATCGCGTGCGCCGGGCTCCCGCCTGGGACTGCGGCTATCCCGATGCGAGCCCGGTGACACAGTATTCGGCGGCGAGTTTCGCCCAGCCGATCCGCCGTGTTTTCGGTACCACCGTATTCCTCGCTCGCGAGCGCTGCGAGATTCCGCCGCCCGGCAATACGCAGCCGGCGAGATTCGCGGTCGAGCTTCACGATCTCGCTTGGGATTCGATCTACACACCAATCGGCATCGGGATCGGTTTCGCTGCCGACCGGCTCAATCGGCTCCAGTTCCTCACCATCCGCCAATTCCTGACGCTCGTGTTTTGCACGCTGGTCGTTCTGCTCCTGGTCCTTTCCATATGGTCCTGATCCGCGATTTCGCCGTTCAGTGCTCGCAAATGCTGCTGGTCTTGCTGCTGGCGCCGCTGTTCACCGGATTCGTGCGCAAAGCGAAAGCACGCCTGCTGCGCCGGCAGGGACCGTCGCTTATTCAGCCCTATCTCGATCTGGCGCGGCTGATGCGCAAGGAGGCGGTGCTGGCGGATAGCGCCTCGTGGCTGTTCCGCGTCGCGCCGTACCTGATTTTTGCCGCCACATGGGTAGCAGCAGCGCTGGTGCCCACGTTTCGCAGCGGACTTCTGTTCTCGTGGTCGGCCGACCTCATTGCCATCACAGCGCTTATCGGCAGCAGTCGTTTCTTTCTTGCGCTTGCCGGGATGGACGTCGGGACGAGTTTCGGCGGAATCGGATCGAGCCGCGAGGTGATGATCGCCTCGCTCGCCGAGCCGGCGATGATCATGATCGTCTTCACGCTGGCGCTGATCGCGGGATCGACGCAGCTTTCCAGCATAGCGGCGTTCATGGCGTCTCCCGAGGTCGGGCTGCGGGTTTCGGTCGGCCTCGCACTCGTGGCCCTGATCATGGTGGCAATCGCCGAGAACGGCCGCGTCCCTATCGACAATCCGGCGACGCATCTTGAACTGACGATGGTGCACGAGGCTATGGTGCTCGAATATTCGGGCCGCCACCTGGCGCTGATCGAACTGTCGGCCTCTCTCAAACTCGTCCTTTACGTTTCGTTGATCGCCTGTCTGTTCGCGCCATGGGGCATCGAGCCCGCCGGCGCAGCATTGCCGGCGCTTGCCGGCGGCTTCGCCGCCTATATCGGCAAGCTCGCCGTCGGCGGCTTCCTTCTCGCGCTGTTTGAAACCTCGATCGCCAAGATGCGCGTCTTCCGTGTCCCCGAATTTCTGGGCGCCGCGCTAATGCTCGGTCTCCTGGCGGCGCTGCTTCGTTTCGTTTCGGAGAGCTTCTGATGAGCGGTATCGATCTCGACATTGCTCATCTCCTTGCCGGCCTGCTTGTGCTGATCAGTTTCCTCGAGCTTTATCAGGACAGGCTTTACTCGCTTCTCAACACCTACGCGTTCCACGCTTTGGTACTCGCGGCTTCGGTCGCCTGGCAGGCACTCATTCAGGATGCGCCGCATCTTTATGTCACGGCCGCGATCGCGCTCGTGTTCAAGGCGATCGTGATCCCGGTATCGCTGCACCGGATCATCGTGCGGTTGGGCATTCACCGCGAGATCGAGCCGGCCGTGGGCACCGGCTTCACCATGCTCGCCGGCATGGGCCTCGTCGCACTCTCGATGGTGGTGATGCTGCGGGTTACGCAGGAGGCCGATCCACTGGCACGCGAAGATCTTGCCTTTGCGCTCGCAGTCGTTCTGCTTGGCTTGTTGATGATGGTGACGCGCCGCAACGCGGTCAGTCAGGTTGTCGGCTTTATGTCGCTTGAAAACGGCTTGGTCCTCGCGGCCACGGGCGCGAAGGGCATGCCGCTCGTCGTCGAGATCAGCGTCGCGTTTTCGATCCTCATCGCTTTTATCGTAATTGGCATCTTTTTGTTCCGCATCCGCGAGCGCTTCGACACCGTCGACGTGCAAATCCTCGACCGCTTTCGCGGAGAACGCCGATGACATTTGACGCTCTCGATGGCGTGCTCGTGATTCCGCTCGTCGCCGCGGCGCTGTTCGCGCTGCTGCCTGATTACCGGATAACCGCGCGCCTTAATGTCTTGGCGACGACGCTGACTTTCCTCTGCGCGCTGTCGCTGTTTTTCGGCAAACCCGAGCCGGGCTCCTACCTTCTGATCGACGATCTCAATGGCACGTTCATCGTGCTGACGACTTTCGTGGGGTTCACGACCAGTATCTTCAGTGCCAGCTACATCGCTCATGAGCTTGAAACCGGTCGGCTGACGCCGCCTTTCGTCCGCTTCTACCATGCGATGTATCAGATGCTGATGTTCGCGATGAATCTCGCGCTCATTGCGAACAATATCGGCTTGATGTGGGTCGCGATCGAGATCGCGACGCTGACCACCGTATTGATGGTGGGGATTTACCGCACCCATGAGGCGCTTGAAGCGGCCTGGAAATATTTCATTCTCGGCAGCGTCGGCATCGCGCTCGCACTGTTCGGCACCATACTCATTTACATGGCGGCACGGCCCGTCGTCGGCGAAGGTCTCGATGCCATGGTGTGGAGCGTGCTGGTCACGCGCGCGGGCGCTTTCGATCCCGCATTGCTGGACGTCGCCTTTGTCTTTCTGCTGCTCGGTTACGGCACCAAGGTCGGACTCGCGCCGTTGCACGCGTGGCTGCCGGATGCCCACGCCGAAGGTCCGACTCCAATCTCGGCGGTGCTCTCGGGCCTGCTGCTCAACGTCGCGCTCTACGCGCTCCTGCGGTTCAAAATGCTGCTCGCCGTAAATCCTTTGGCGCTGGCGCCCGGACCGCTGATGGTCACGCTCGGCCTGATCTCGCTCGTCTTTGCATCCTTTATGCTGTTCCGGCGGCGCGATATCAAACGCATGTTTGCTTATTCCTCTATTGAGCACATGGGCATCATTACATTCGCGTTCGGCATGGGCGGTCCGCTCGCCAATTTCGCCGGACTTTTGCATATGACCATGCACTCGCTGACCAAGTCGGCGATCTTTTTCGCCGTCGGGCATGTGGCCCAGGTCAAGGGCACGCAGCGTATCGCCGACATGGGCGGGCTGACCGAAACCAATCCAGTGCTCGGTTGGACTCTTATCCTTGGTGTCGTCGCCATCGCCGGCCTGCCGCCGCTCGGTATTTTTATGAGCGAGTTTCTGGTGGTGAGCTCGACCTTCGCCCGCACGCCATTGCTCGCGCTTATCCTCGTGTTCGGCATCGTGGTCGGATTGGCGGCGCTGTTCTTGCGCCTCAATACGATTGCGTTCGGCGAGCCGCGCGGACCGACTGCCGAAACCAAAGCATCTTACGTGCCGATGTTCGCGCATCTGGCCCTTGTGCTGATGACCGGTATCTATCTGCCGCCGACATTGGTCGGCTGGTTCGAAAACGTCGCGAGGCTTTTGGGATAGTCGGATGGCGCTTGCTGAAATCATCGCACAAGGCCGCCGCGTCGACGCCCACCGTCCCTGGCCGCGCGTGGTCGTAACTGCGGACGGCTGGAACGGCGTCGCGAATGAGCTTGCGGCCGGACGCGCGACACTGTTGGGCTTATGGGGCGATGCGGGTGCATCCTGCGCGGTGCACATGGCGGTGATCGAGGATCGCACCAACAACATCGCAGTCTTTAGTCTCGAATGTCCGCAAGAAACTTTTCCCTCGGTCGGCGCGCTGCATCCTCCGGCCATCCGGCTCGAACGTGCGATTCATAGTCTTTATGGCCTGCGGCCCATCGGATCGCCGGACACGCGGCCGTGGCTCGATCTCGGTTTTTGGGATGTGCAGTATCCGCTGGGTGAGCGCCTGCCGATGCCAGACGTTCCATCCACCTACACGTTCCTGCCGGCCGAAGGCGACAACCTCCACCAGATTCCCGTCGGCCCGGTCCATGCCGGAATTATTGAGCCCGGGCATTTCCGCTTCACTGCCGCCGGCGAAACAGTCGTGCGGCTCGAAGAGCGCCTTGGCTACGTGCATAAGGGGATCGAGTCGCTGATGTCGGGTGCGACAATCGAACAGGCAGCCAAGCTTGCCGCGCGCACGTCAGGCGACAGTACGGTGGCTTATGGCATCGCGTTTGCCCATGCCGTCGAAGCGGCATTGAACGTCGAGGCGCCGCCGCGGGCGCAATATCTGCGTGCGCTGATGGCCGAGCTGGAACGGCTAGCCAATCATTTCGGCGACATCGGCGCCATCTGCAACGACGCATCGTTTTCGCTGATGCACGCGCACTGTGGAATTCTGCGCGAGCTGGTCTTGCGCACGGCCGACGCCTGTTTCCGGCACCGGTTGATGATGGACCGCGTCGTGCCGGGCGGCGTGACGCACGATCTTCATCCTGACGCCGTGGCTCGCATCCATGAGATGTTATCCAAGATCAAGCAGCGATTTCCCCGGTTGATCGAGCTGTACGACAACACCGCGTCGCTGCAAGACCGAACCGCCGGTACCGGCATCGTCCGGACCGAATTCGCACGGCAATTCGGTGCGCCGGGCTATGTCGGTCGCGCCAGCGGGCGCAATTTCGATGCGCGGAAAACGCCAGGCTATGCCCCGTATCGCCATCTTGATTTCGACGTTCCTGTTTTGACGGCAGGCGACGTCAATGCCCGCGTCTGGATAAGAATTCGCGAAATTGAGCAGAGTTTGGCGCTTGTCGCGCGGCTCATCGATCGCCTACCCGAAGGACGGATTGCAATTCCGCTGGCTGCCGGCACCGGCGAAGGCCTGGGACTTGCCGAGGGCTTCCGCGGCGATGTGCTCGTTTCGGTGCGGCTCGATGGCGGCCGCGTCAGCCGTTGTCACCTGCGCGATCCATCGTGGTTCCAGTGGCCGCTGCTGGAAGCCGCGATCGAAGGCAATATCGTCGCCGACTTTCCGCTCTGCAACAAGTCGTTCAACTGCTCCTATGCGGGACACGATCTTTGATGCGCAGAACTCTGTTTGAAAGTCTCACGCATCGCCCGTTGACGGAAGCGCCGCCGGCGGCAGATGCCGATGCCTTGAACGAACTGGCCGCGAGTCTCAAGCGCGTGTCGCGACGCCGGCTGGGCCGCAGTCTCTCGATCCGCGAAGTCGATGCCGGTTCCTGTAACGGCTGCGAACTGGAGATTCATGCGCTCAACAACGCCTTCTACGATCTCGAGCGTTTCGGCCTGCGCTTCGTGGCTTCGCCGCGTCATGCCGACGTGCTGCTGGTGACCGGGCCGGTCACCAAAAATATGCGACAGGCTCTGGAGCGGACCTACTTGGCGACGCCGGCTCCGAAATGGGTGGTTGCGCTTGGTAGCTGTGCGCTGGATGGCGGAATTTTTTCCGGAAGTTACGCGGTCACTGGCGGAGTGTCCGATGTCGTGCCCGTCGATTTGCACATCCGCGGTTGCCCACCGCCGCCGGTTGAAATTCTGAAAGGATTGCTTGCGCTGTTGGAGTCGCAAACCGG
>Ga0335078_10013260_pt1 | contig 12220 bp, 9 predicted proteins | sample Lox_Sample_32_FD_206711 | JGI IMG/M metagenome (GOLD analysis project Ga0335078, IMG submission 206711) | Soil microbial communities from Loxahatchee National Wildlife Refuge, Florida, United States - Lox_Sample_3.2 | ecosystem: Environmental > Terrestrial > Soil > Wetlands | place: USA: Florida... | reverse complement strand
GGGAACCCGGCGGAAACCGCCTTGGTCACCGCGCTCTTCGACGAACTGGTCGAACTGCTGCGCAAGGGCACCGATCTGACCGCGGACGCGGTGGAGCGGACCGCGGCCATGCTCCGCGCCGAGCGCGGCGTCCGCCCGGCGGACGTGCTCACGGTCGGCATCCTGTCCGCCCGAGGCCGGACGATCCGGCCCAAGACGCTGAACCAGAAGCGGTACGCGGACGCGATCGACAAGCACACGATCGTGTTCGCCATCGGCCCGGCCGGCACCGGCAAGACCTACCTGGCCATGGCCAAGGCGGTCAAGGCCCTGCAGGCCAAGGAGGTCAACCGGATCATCCTGACCCGGCCCGCGGTGGAGGCGGGGGAGCGGCTCGGATTCCTGCCCGGCACCCTGTACGAGAAGATCGACCCGTACCTGCGTCCGCTCTACGACGCGCTGCACGACATGATCGACCCGGACTCGATCCCGCGCCTGATGGCCGCCGGCACGATCGAGATCGCCCCCCTGGCGTACATGCGCGGCCGTGCGATGCCGTTGGCAACACCCGTGCTCACCCCGGATGGCTTCCGGCCAATAGGCGAGCTCGCCGTGGGTGACCTGGTCATCGGATCTAACGGTCGGCCCACGCCGGTGATCGGCGTCTACCCGCAGGGGCAGAAGGACATCTACCGGCTCACCGCCCAGGACGGAGCCTCGACTCTGGCCTCGGGCGACCACCTGTGGGCCGTGGCCACCCGTGACGACCGGCGCCGCGGCAAGCCGCTCCGGGTCCTGACCACCCGCGAGATGATCGGCAACCTGCGCGCTAATCACTCCCACCGCTACGAGCTTCCGCTGCACAGCGGGCCCGTACGTTTCCCGTACCGGGAAATCCCGATGGATGCCTACGCGCTAGGGCTGCTGCTCGGAGACGGCTGTCTTACCGGAACAGTTACCCCGAGCTTCGCCACTGGCGATCCAGAGCTGGCCTACGAGTTGAAGCGACTGCTACCGGGGATCGATGTCCGCCCCAGACAGGGCCCCAACTACATGTTGAGCCAGCTCACATCGCCGTGGGCGACCACCACCCTTGTCGAGAACCCGGTGACCGGGGCGGTACGTCGGCTCGGCCTGTATGGCACTCGCTCCACGACTAAGTTCGTGCCTGACCTCTACATGTACAACTCGGCCAGGGTCCGCCTGGCCGTCCTGCAGGGCCTTCTCGACACCGACGGCGGCCCGGTCACCCAGAAGGACCGGACCTGCCGCGTCCAGTACTCAACCGCCTCGCCGCGCCTGCGCGACGACGTGATCTTCCTGGTCCGGTCGCTGGGCGGAATCGCATACACCCGCACCCGCCTTGCCCTCGGCCGGGCCCCTGGCTTGGCCAAAGGACGCCCCGTCTATCACAGGCACGACGCGTACATCATCGACATCCGGCTCCCGGAAGGCAGCGAGCCGTTCCGGCTCCGGCGGAAACTGGCCACTTATCAGAAGGCCGGCGGCGGCGGGCGCCCGATGCGCTTCATCGAGAGCATCGAGCCGGCCGGTACCGCGGAGGCGGTGTGCATCGCGGTGGCCGCGGCCGACTCCCTTTACACCACCGAGGACTTCCTGCTCACCCACAACACCCTGAACGACTCGTTCATCATCCTGGATGAGGCGCAGAACACCTCGGCCGAGCAGATGAAGATGTTCCTCACCCGGCTGGGCTTCGGCTCCCAGGTGGTGGTGACCGGCGACATCACCCAGGTTGACTTGCCGGCCGGGCAGGTCAGCGGCCTGCGCGTGGTGCAGGGGATCCTCGACGGCATCGAGGACATCCATTTCGCGCGCCTGACCAGCCACGACGTGGTAAGGCACCGCCTGGTCGGCAAGATCGTCGACGCGTACGAGCGCTACGACGCGCAGGAACGCCAGACGCAGCTTGACCGGGGTGTTCAAGGGTCCCGGCCTGCCAGGCGGAAGGGCAGCTAGGACCCGATGAGCATCGATATCGCCAACGAGGCGGGCGTCGACGTCGACGAGGTGGGGCTGGCCGCGGTCGCCCGGTTCACGCTGGACCAGATGCGGATCCACCCGCTGGCCGAGCTGTCGGTGCTGCTGGTCGACGAGCGGACGATGACCGAGCTGCACGAGCGGTGGATGGGCGAGCCCGGCCCCACCGACGTGCTCGCCTTCCCCATGGACGAGCTGCGGCCGCCGCACCTGGGCGGCAACCGCGACGACCAGGGCCCGGAGCCCGGGCTGATCGGCGACGTGGTGCTGTGCCCGCAGGTCGCGGCCGAACAGGCGGAGAAAGCCGGTCACTCCACCCAGGACGAGCTCGAGCTGCTGTGCGTGCACGGCGTCTTGCACCTGCTCGGTTACGACCACGCCGAGCCCGAAGAGCACGCCGTCATGTTCGGCACCCAGGATCAGCTGCTCGAGGCCTGGCGGGCAGCGCGGAACACGAGGGAGCGACCAGGCTTATGACCGCCCCGGCGTGGCTGCTGGTCGCCGCGGCCGTGCTCGCCCTCGTGGCGGGCTGGTGCGCGAACGCGGAGGCCGCGCTGGCGCTCGTTTCCGCCACCGGTGCGGCCGAACGGGCCGGAGACAGGCACGGCAAGCTCGCCGCCGTGGCCGCCGACCTGCCCCGCTACATGAGCGTGCTGCTGCTGCTCAGGGTGTTCTGCGAGGTCTTCGCCGCGGTGCTGGTCACGGCGGCCTTCGTCAGCTGGCTGGGCAACGACTGGCGCGCCGTGCTGGCCGCGCTCGCCGTGGTGATCGGGCTGCGCTACCTGCTGACCGGGGTGCGTCCGCAGACCGGGCGCGTGGGGCCGCGGACCGAACGCACTGCCCAGCGCGCGGCGGCGTTCCTGTTCCCGCTGACCCGGGCGCTCGGCCCGCTGCCCAGGCTGCTCGTCGCCTGCGGCAACGCCCTGCCGCCGACCCGCCGGGCCCGGACGCCCGCGGACGAGGAAGGGCCGGTGGACCGGGCCGAGCTGCGCGGCCTCGTCGACTACCTGGAGCGCAGGAACGGTATCGAGCCGGGTGAGCGGGACATGGTCCGTTCGGTCTTCGAGCTCGGCGACACCATCGTCAGGGAAGTCATGGTGCCGCGCACCGACATGGTGTTCATCGAGGCCGACAAGACCGTCGGGCAGGCCCTCTCGCTGGCGCTGCGCAGCGGCTTCTCCCGGATTCCGGTGGTGGGCGAGAACGAGGACGACGTGGTGGGCATCGCCTACCTGAAGGACATCGTGGCCTGGAGCCACGAGCACCTAGGTGCCGAGGCGACCGAGAAGGTCGCCACGGTGATGCGCCCGGCCAGCTACGTGCCGGACAGCAAGCCGGTAGACGAACTTCTCCGCCAGATGCAGGCGCAGCGCAACCACGTGGCCATCGTGATCGACGAGTACGGCGGCACCGCGGGGCTGGTCACCATCGAGGACATCCTGGAGGAGATCGTCGGCGAGATCACCGACGAGTACGACAACGAGCAGCCCCCGGTGGAATGGCTATCCGGCGGCTCGGCCCGGGTCACCGCCCGCCTGTCCGCGACCGAACTCGGCGAGCTGTTCGGCGTCAACCTGGAAGAGGAAGACGTGGAGACCGTGGCCGGGCTGCTGGCGCACGCCCTCGGCCGGGTCCCGATTGCGGGCTCCACCGCGACCGTTCAGGGCCTGCGCCTCACCGCGGAGAACCTGGCAGGCCGGCGCAATAAAATCGGCACGGTACTGGTGGAACGCGCCGGTCATCCCGCACCCTAGACGCAGCGCCGTAAACTCAAGGGGGTGAGCGATGTGACTCTGGATCCGGAGGATCTCAAGATCATCACGCTGGCCCGGTCCTCCCGGGCGCGGGTGGCGGCGTCCGAGGGCGCGGCGGTCCGCGACGAGACCGGCCGCACCTATACCGCCGCCGCGGTGGCACTGCCCTCGCTCCGGCTGTCCGCGCTGCGCCTGGCGGTGGCCATGGCGGTGTCAAGCGGCGCGCGGAAGCTCGAGGCGGCCGCGCTGGTCAGCGACGCCGACCTGGACCCCGGCGACCTCGCCGTGGTCCGCGACCTGGGCCCCGACGCGACCGTTTTCCACGCCGCCCCCGACGGCACCGTCCGCCAGACGCTGCACCCTTAACCCCACGCCAGCCGCACCGGTGCCGCGGGCACGCCGTCGCTGACCAGGCTGTCCACCAGGTCGCTCAGCCCGGTGGGCGCGATCCTGTCGCCGGTCGCCCGCAGCCCGGCGCAGGTCAGCCGGGCGGTCGGCCGGAACCTGGGCACAGCACGACCGTAGCGCCATTTTTTTTCTATCCGAACGGGCTGGGTTCCCGCCCTCCTGACATGCGCGAGAATTGACGGGTGAACCAGCCTCCGTCAGCCCCTGCCTTCCGCGCCGGGTTCGCCTGCCTCGCGGGCCGCCCGAACGTCGGCAAGTCGACGCTGACGAACGCGCTGGTCGGCGCCAAGGTCGCCATCACCAGTGATCGGCCGCAGACCACCCGGCGGGTGATCCGCGGCATCGTGCACCGTCCGGACGCGCAGCTGATCCTGGTGGACACCCCCGGCCTGCACAAGCCGCGCACCCTGCTCGGCGAACGGCTGGACAGCCTGGTCCGGTCCACTCTCACCGAGGTTGACGTGATCGGGTTCTGCGTCCCGGCCACGGATCCGGTCGGTCCCGGGGACCGGTTCTTCGCCCGCGAGCTGGAGAACGTGAAGAAGACGCCGGTCGTGGTGATCCTGACCAAGTGCGACGGGGTCCCGCCCGAGCGGATCGCCGAACAGTTGGTGGCCGTGAGCGAGCTGGGCGACTGGGCCGACGTGGTGCCGGTCTCCGCGGTGACCGGGTTCCAGCTCGACGTGCTCGCCGACGTGCTGGTCTCGCACCTGCCCCCGGGCGTGCCCCTCTACCCGGACGGCGAGCTGACCGACGAGCCCGAGCAGATCATGGTGGCCGAGCTGATCAGGGAGGCCGCCCTGGACGGGGTCCGGGACGAGTTGCCGCACTCGATCGCGGTGGTGGTCGAGGAGATGGGGCCGCGGCCGGGCCGCGACGACCTCACCGACGTGCACGCCGAGCTCTACGTGGAACGGCCCAGCCAGAAGGCCATCGTCATCGGCACCGGGGGAGCGCGGCTGAAGCAGGTGGGCAGCCGGGCCCGCCGCCAGATCGAGGCACTCCTCGGCACCCGGGTCTACCTCGACCTGCGCGTCAAGATCGCCAAGGACTGGCAGCGCAACCCGAAGCAGCTCCGCCGCCTCGGGTTCTACGACTGAGCTGGCCCTTTGACCCCTTCGATCCCTTTGACCCGGGCCGCCGGCCAGACCCTTCAGTCTCAGCAGCCTCTGGAGCTGCGCTATCGGCGCGCCGGTGCGCCTGCCCCAGCGAAAATCGAGGTATCGGATCCGCATCGGCAACAGCGTCGCGCGGGCCGGCGGAGACATCGGGAGACATGATGGATTCAGCTGTGGCAGAGGGGATCCACCTTGCTGATCATCTTCGGCTTGCGCGTGTTCTACCGGACGATCGCGCGGGGCACCTTCCATTGCCGCCGCTGCGGCGGCGACCGGGAGTACCGGCACCGGGACGGGCGCAGGTGGATCACGCTGTTCTTTATCCCGGTCATCCCGCTGACCTCGGTCGGGGACCACGTGCAGTGCACCACCTGCCGGACCCGTTACGTGACGGACGTGCTCGGCCAGCCGACTACGGCGCAGATGCAGGCCGCGCTGCCGGCCGGCATGCGGGCCGCGGTCTCGGCCATGCTGCGGTCCGGTGATCCGTCGAGCCCGGTGCCGCGGCAGCGGGCGATCGAGGCGGTCATCGGCTCGGGCGTGCCGAACTACGACGAGGCCATGCTCGACGCCGACCTCATGCAGCCGCTCGAGACGATCCGCCCGGCCCTGAACCGGGTGGGGACGCAGCTGACCATCCAGGCCAGGGAGTGGTACCTGGCCGAGCTGATCCGCATCGCCCTGGCAGACGGCCCGCTCTCCGAAGCCGAGCGGCACGCCGCGCTGGCCATCGGCCTGGACCTCGGCATGACCCAGGCTCAGGTCATCGGCGTCGTCGCGATGACCGAGGAGTCGGCCGGCCTCGACTGACCCCGGGCCTAGCCGGGCAAGCCGGCCACGGCCGCCACATCGAGCCGGAACCACGTATTCGGCGGCCCGAACACGGTGTAGCCCATCGCCTCGTTGACCGAGATCATGTGCTCGTTACTCTCGGCATTCCACGTCGAGATCCGCTCCAGCTGCGGCTCCGTGGTCGCCAGCAGCTCCATCATCGCGATCTTCGCCAGAAGCCCGAGCCGGTGCCCGCGATGCTTCCTGATCACGACGGTGTTCATCTGGAACCCCCAGCCCGGGTCGGCCGGATCCACCGCGATCTCGCTCAGCGCCGCCAGCTCGCCGGTGTCGGCGTGTCGCGCCACCACCGTGTAGCTGCGCAGCCCGTAGAGCGGGCGCAGGTCGTTGACGCCTTCGCGGATCCGCTGCGCGTCCCATTCCTCATGGGCGATCTCCGGGTCGCGGGGGGCGTCGCTCATGGCGTTGTAGAGCATCGCCACCTGCTCGAGGAAGTCCTCGGGTACCGGCCCGGCCCATGACTCCAGCGAGTAGCCGGCCGCGGCCAGTTCGGCTGGCCCCCGCAGGCGGGCGAGCTTCCCTTTCTCCAGCCGGCCGATGTCGAGCACGCGCTGGACGTCCACCAGGCCCGGTCTGGCCCCCACCGAGCGGGCGAACGCCTCGCCCGGGGAGCCGCGACGCGCGCCACCGTTAAGCACGGTCCGCCCGTGCGCCGCCGCGCGGCCCGCCGCATGCCGCAGCAGGGCGAGGCCGAGCCCGCGCCGCCGCTCCGCTGGGTGCACCACGAGATCCAGGCCAGCCTGATCCAGGTTCTCCCTGGACGGCAGCCCGAGGCGGTACCAGCCCGCCGCCGAACCCTGGTCAACCGCCAGCCACACTTCCCTCGGGTCACCGCTCCAGCCGACATTCAGCCAGCCGCCGAACGGCCGCTCGGTGAACCACGGCCCTTCCGGTTCGTCGACACGCTGGGCTGCGTGGTAGACCTCGAAACACTCGCGGGTCTTCTCGGTGTCGGCCAGGTCGACCTGCTCGAGTTTCATGCTCACAGCCAACCCTGCCGGGCCCGCTGACGCCACCTAATATCCCGTCGCTCCGGCCACGGCGGTGCACCCGGCGTTCCTCGAAGCGCGCCGAACTGGTATGGTGATTCGCAATGTTGCGCGAGCTGCTCCTCCTTAGCGGCCGCGGCGGGGGCCGATAGGCCGGCTCCCTCGCCGCGGGGCGTTGGCGTGTCCGCTGGCCATTAATCAGGCACCACACCGCCCGCAAGCGCTAAGGAAGCAGCCACCCATGCAGCATGATCCCGCGTTCAAACGCGTTTCGCCCGTACAGCAGCAGCCCAGCGGCATGCCGTGTCATCGCTACGCGCCGTTCAAACCCGTCGACCTGCCCGACCGCACCTGGCCCGCCAAGTCCATCACTGCGGCGCCGCGCTGGCTGTCGACCGATCTACGGGACGGCAACCAGGCGCTGATCGACCCGATGAGCCCGGCCCGCAAGCACAAGATGTTCGAGCTGCTGGTCCGGATGGGCTACAAGGAGATCGAGGTCGGGTTCCCGGCCGCGAGCCAGACCGACTTCGACTTCATCCGCGAGCTGATCGAGGAGGACCGGATCCCGGACGACGTCCGGATATCGGTGCTCACCCAGGCCCGGGAGGACCTGATCGAGCGCTCGGTCCAGTCGCTGGTCGGCGCAAACCTGGCCACCGTGCACCTGTACAACGCCACCGCGCCGATCTTCCGCAAGGTCGTGTTCCGCATCGACCGCGAGGAGTGCAAGGCGCTCGGCGTCGAAGGCACCCGGCACGTGATGAAGTACGCCGAGCACTACCTGGACGGGACGGATTTCGGCTACGAGTACTCGCCCGAGATCTTCATGGACACCGAACTCGACTTCGCGCTGGACGTCTGCGAGGGCGTCATGGACGTCTGGCAGCCCGGCCCGGGCCGGGAGATCATCCTCAACCTGCCGTGCACGGTCGAGCGGTCCACGCCGAACGTCTACGCCGACCAGATCGAGTGGATGAGCCGGAACCTGTCCCGCCGCGAGCACGTGTGCCTGTCGGTCCACACCCACAACGACCGCGGCACCGCCGTCGCCGACGCCGAACTGGCCGTGCTGGCCGGCGCCGACCGGATCGAGGGATGCCTGTTCGGCAACGGTGAGCGCACCGGCAACGTCTGCCTGGTCACCCTGGGTCTCAACCTGTTCAGCCAGGGTATCGACCCGATGATCAGCTTCTCCGACATCGACGAGATCCGTCGCACGGTCGAGTACTGCAACCAGCTCCCGGTCCACCCGCGCCACCCCTACGCGGGCGACCTGGTCTATACCGCCTTCTCCGGCTCCCACCAGGACGGCATCAAGAAGGGGTTCGAGGCCCTCGAGGCCGAAGCCAGGAACGCGGGCGTCCCGTTCGCCGAATACCCGTGGGCCGTGCCGTACCTGCCGATCGACCCGCACGACGTGGGCCGCACCTACGAGGCGGTCATCCGGGTCAACTCGCAGTCTGGCAAGGGCGGCGTGGCGTACGTCATGAAGGCCGAGTATCAGCTGGATCTGCCGCGCCGCCTGCAGATCGAGTTCTCCCGGGTGATCCAGGGCCACACCGACGCCGAGGGCGGCGAGGTGACGCCCGGGCAGATGTGGGAGATCTTCTCCGCCGAGTACCTCAGCCCGGGTTCACTGGCCCTGCTGGACCACCAGACGTCCTCGGTGGTCGAGGCCAAGCACGCCCTCGCCGCGGAGATCTCCGTCGACGGGCGCGCGCAGCAGGTCGACGGCGTGGGCAACGGCCCCATCTCGGCGTTCTGCGACGCGCTGGCCTCGGTCGGCGTCGACGTCCGGGTGCTCGACTACAACGAGCACGCGCTGACCGCGGGCACCGATGCCCAGGCCGCGGCCTACGTGGAGTGCGAGATCGGCGGCGACGTCTTCTGGGGCGCCGGCATCGACACGAACACGGTCACGGCCTCGATGCGCGCGGTCCTGTCCGCGGTGAATCGCGCCCGCCGCGGCTGACATCCCCGGCTCGGCGCGCAAGGCAACCGGTCCGGCGGGGGAGGCTCACAAGGCGGCCCCCGCCGGACCGGTTCATGTGCGGCAGATTGTCCCTGCCGTGCGAGAGAATGGGTAGGTGCAGCTCTACCGGGATGACGGCATCGTGCTGCGGACGCAGAAGCTGGGCGAAGCGGACCGGATCATCACCATCCTCGGCCGCACCAGCGGCCGGATCAGGGCCGTGGCCAAGGGCGTCCGCCGGACCAAGTCGAGGTTCGGTGCCCGGCTGGAGCCGTTCACTCACGTCGACCTGATGCTGCACACGGGCCGTTCGCTGGACATCATCACGCAGGCGGAGGTCATCAGGCCCTACGGCATGCCGCTGGCCGGGGACTATCCCCGTTACACCGCGGGCGTGGCGATGCTGGAGACGGCCGAGCGGTTCACCCCGGTGGAGAAGGAACCCGCGCTGCGCCAGCTGCTGCTCCTCATCGGCGGGCTGCGCTCCCTCGGCGACGCGGAGCACCCTCCTGGCCTCGTGCTCGACGCCTTCCTGCTGCGCTCGCTCGCGGTGGCAGGGTACGCCCCCGTCCTGCAGGAGTGCGCCCGCTGCGGTGCACCTGGAAGCGGGGCGCCAGGCAGCGATCGCGCCGGGCGCGCCGGCGCCGGCGCTAGGCCGGCCGGCGGGCGGAGGCTGCCGGCTTTCGCTGTCGCGGCCGGGGGGATGGTGTGCGCCTCCTGCCGCCCGCCCGGTGCGGCCTCACCCGCGGCGCCGACCGTGGCCCTGATGCTCGCGCTGCTGACCGGCGACTGGGACCTGGCCGACCGCAGCGAGCGCAGGCACCGGGTAGAGTGCAGCGGTCTTGTGGCCGCGTATCTTCAGTGGCACCTTGAGCATTCGATCCGTTCACTGCGACACGTGGAGCGCGTCTAGATGGGGAGCAAGGGCGTACGCCCGCCCGATCCGCATCCGAGCGGCGTGAAGCCGCCGGACATACCGGCTGAGCTCGTCCCGAGGCATGTCGCCCTGGTGATGGACGGCGACGGGCGCTGGGCGAAAAAACGCGGGCTGCCCAGGACCGAGGGCCACAAGGAAGGCGAGTCCTCGCTGCTCGACGTGATCATGGGGGCGATCGAGCTCGGCATTCCCTACATGTCCGCTTACGCCTTCTCGACCGAGAACTGGCGCCGCACGCCGGACGAGGTCCGTTTCCTGATGGGGTTCAACCGCGACGTCATCCACCGGCGTCGTGACCTGCTGAACGAGATGGGTGTCTGCATCCGCTGGGCCGGCCGCCGGCCCCGGCTATGGCGCAGCGTGATCCGCGAGCTCGAGCAGGCCGAGCAGATGTCCGCCGGGAATTCGGTGCTGACCCTGCAGTTCTGCGTCAACTACGGGGGCCGGGCCGAGATCGCCGACGCGGCCGCCGCCATCGCCGCGGATGCCGTCGCGGGAAAGCTCCGGCCGGACAAGATCGACGAAAAGGTGTTCGCTCGCTATCTGGACGAGCCCGCCCTCCCTGAGGTCGATCTTTTCGTCCGGTCCTCCGGCGAGCAGCGTCTTTCGAACTTCCTGCTCTGGCAGTCCGCCTACGCCGAACTGGTTTTTCTCGACACGCTCTGGCCCGATTTCGACCGGCGGCACTTGTGGCACGCCTGCGAGATCTACGCGAGCCGCGACCGCCGGTACGGCGGTGCCCGGCCGAATCCAGTGGGGCCGGATCCCGTAGCACCGCCCTCCGGGGTCTGAATACCAATTCGCGATCACCGGCCCTGGCTCCTAAGCTAGGGCGGGATTCGCGCCCGCCGACCGCCAGCCGGATGGAGACCTTCACCATGGCACTGCGCAGTGACCGCCTCGACGCCATCGTCAGCCTGAGCAAGCGACGGGGGTTCGTCTACCCGTCCAGCGAGATCTACGGAGGCCTGCGGGCCGCCTGGGACTACGGTCCGCTCGGCGTCGAGCTGAAGAACAACATCAAGCGCCAGTGGTGGCGCGCGATGGTCACCGAGCGCGATGACATCGTGGGCCTCGACTCATCGGTCATCCTCGCTCCCGAGGTGTGGCAGGCCAGCGGCCACGTCACTGAGTTCACCGACCCGCTCACCGAGTGCTCGTTCTGCCACAAGCGCTTCCGGGCCGACCACCTGCTCGAGGCCTACGAGGACAGGCACGGCCACGCCCCGGCCAACGGGCTCGCCGACCTCACGTGCCCGAACTGCGGAAACCGGGGCACGTTCACCGAGCCGCGCGTGTTCAACCTGATGCTGCGCACCCACCTGGGCCCGGTGGAAGACGACTCGGGCCTGGCCTACCTGCGCCCGGAGACCGCGCAGGGCATCTTCATCAACTTCAAGAACGTGCTCCAGACGTCGCGGAAGAAGATCCCGTTCGGTATCGGCCAGGTCGGGAAGTCCTTCCGCAATGAGATCACCCCGGGCAACTTCATCTTCCGGACCCGCGAGTTCGAGCAGATGGAGATGGAGTTCTTCGTCAAGCCGGGCACCGACGAGGAATGGCACCAGACCTGGATCGACACCCGCCTGGAGTGGTACACCGACCTCGGCATCCGCAAGGAGAACCTGCGGCTCTACGAGCACCCCGGGGAGAAGCTGTCGCACTATTCCAAGCGCACGGTCGACATCGAGTACCGGTTCGACTTCACCGGCAGCGAGTGGGGTGAGCTCGAGGGCATCGCCAACCGCACCGACTTCGATCTCAAGACCCACCAGGAGGCGTCCAAGCAGGATCTGTCCTACCTGGACCAGGAGTCGGGGGAGCGGTTCATCCCGTACGTGATCGAGCCGGCCGCCGGCGTCGACCGCGGGGCGCTGACCTTCCTGCTCGATGCCTACGCCGAGGACGAGGCGCCGGACGCCAAGGGCAAGATGGAGAAGCGGACGGTGTTGCGGCTGGACCGCAGGCTGGCCCCGGTGAAGGTGGCGGTGCTCCCGCTGTCCCGCAACGCCGACCTCTCGCCGAAGGCCCGTGACCTGGCGGCAGCGCTGCGCAAGCGGTGGAACACCGACTTCGACGACGCCAGCGCGATCGGCCGCCGGTACCGGCGCCAGGACGAGATCGGCACCCCGTACTGCGTCACCGTCGACTTCGACACGCTGGAGGATCATGCCGTCACGGTCCGGGACCGCGACACCATGCAGCAG
>Ga0335078_10013259_pt1 | contig 12220 bp, 12 predicted proteins | sample Lox_Sample_32_FD_206711 | JGI IMG/M metagenome (GOLD analysis project Ga0335078, IMG submission 206711) | Soil microbial communities from Loxahatchee National Wildlife Refuge, Florida, United States - Lox_Sample_3.2 | ecosystem: Environmental > Terrestrial > Soil > Wetlands | place: USA... | reverse complement strand
TGCTGCTCGACCATGCCGGCCACATGGAGGATCTGGAGCTGGTCACATCATCGGGCTCGCCGCTGCTCGACGACGAGGCGCGCCAGATGATCGTCGCCGCGACGCCCTTTCCTCCGGCGCCGAGCGATTATCCCGACCGCATTCCGCTCAAGATCAAGATCCATCTCTTCCCGCAGTAGCGCCCAGGCGCGTGAGGTGGCGGCGCACCGGGAAGAGATGCAGGTTGAAACGCCTGGTCACGAGCCCCCAGAGCCCGTCCTGCGCCAAGAGCATGATCGCCACCGCGGCCATGCCGAGCAGGATGAGGTACCAGGTGCCGTACTGCGCGAGCGTCTCGCGCAAGCCGAAATAGACCAGCATGCCGACGATCGGCCCCTCGAGCGTGCCGATGCCGCCGATCACCACCATGAAAATGACGACCACGGTCCAGTCATTGACGCTGAACCCCGCCTCGGGCGAGATGCGCAGCTTTTGCAGGAAGATGAAGGCGCCGACGAGGCCGGTGCAGCCGGCCGTCACGACATAGACCATGAGCTTGGTGCGGAAGGTATCGACGCCGAGGCTCTGCGACGCCGGTTCGGAATCGCGGATCGCGGTGAGCGCCAGTCCGTGGCGCGAGCGCAGCAGCAGATAGGCCGCCGCGAACACGACCACGACGATGGCGAGCGCGATCCAATAGACGATGAGGTCGCGGCCGGCGCGATCGGGCGAGATTTGCCGCACGATGTCGGGCGTGAGGCTCATGCCCGATCCGGCGCCGAGCGCCTGCACCAAGGTCACCGCGAGCGCGAAGATCTCGGCCAGGACCCAGGTGCCGACCGCGAAATAGGCGCCGCGCAGGCGGAACACGGCGAACGCCATCGGCAGCGAGATCGCCGCCGCGATCGGTCCGGCGAGCGCCAGCGCCACGAGCGGATGCACGTTGAGCTGGCTCGTCAGGTAGTAGAGCGAATAGCCGCCGATGCCGACGAACGCCTGCTGCCCGACCGAGACGAGCCCGGCATAGCCCGCCAGCAGGTTCCAGAGCTGCGCCAGCGCGAGGTAGTAGGCCATCTCGCCGACAAGCCGCATCGCGCCCGGCCCGGCGTAATAAGGCAGCGCCGCGAGCACCGCCAAGGCGCCCGCCAGGACGAGGGCGAAGAACCGGCTTTCGAGCGTCGAGCGTTCGACCCGCAACTCGGCCATCAATCCCTCGTGTGCGGGAAGAAGCCGCTCGGCCGCACTAGCAGCAGGACGAGGAACGCCAGATGCCCGGCCAGGATCTCCCAGTTGGGCGAAAGCGCCGCGCCGACCGCCTGCGCCACGCCCAGCACCATGCCGCCCAGAAGCGTGCCCCACAGGCTGCCGAGCCCGCCGATGATGACCGCCTCGAACGCGAAGATGAGGCGGATCGGCCCCGCCGCCGGGTCGAACGTGGTGCGGATCGCCATCAGCACACCGGCGAGCGCCACGAACACCATCGCGATCGCCATCGCCACGGCATAGAGGTGGCGGTTGTCGATCCCCATCAGCTCGGCCGTGTCGGCATCATCCGAGGTAGCGCGGAAGGCGCGCCCGATCGAAGTGCGATAGAACAGAAGCTGCAACGCTGCGATCGAGGCGAGCGCGGTCGCGAACACGAGAAGCGGATAGGCGCCGATGTAGAGGCCGTTGAGCGCCAGGCTCGCCGTCTCGATCGCGCCGGCCTGGAGGCGGTAGGTGCTGGCGCCGAAGACCTGCAACAGCAGATTCTCGATGATGACGGAAATGCCGAAGGTGACGAGGAGCGGCGGCAGCAGCCCACCCGACAGCGTGAAGTTGAGGAGAAAGCGCTGCAAGACATAGCCCAGCGCGAACATCACCGGCACGACCACGACGAGCGTCGCGATCGAATAAAGGCCGGTCGCGTTGATCGTCACGAGCGCGACATAGGCCGCAAGCACGATCAGGTCGCCGTGCGCGATGTTGACGAGCCGCATGATGCCGAACGAAAGCGACAGCCCGACCGCGAACAGGGCATAGAGTCCGCCCAAGAGCGCGCCCTGGACGAGAATGTTGAGCCAAACCATCGCGTGCCCTCAGAGTCCGAAATAGGCGCGGGTGATGGTGTCGCGGGCGAAGCCGCGGCACGGCGCCGAAAGCGCGACCCGGCCCTCCTGCAGGCAGTAGAAGCGCGCGGCCGCGTCGAGCGCCCGGTTGATGTCCTGCTCGACGATGACGAGCGTCGTTCCCTCGCCCGAGATCGTGCCGAGCCGCTGATAGATGTCGCGGATGACGAGCGGCGCCAACCCGAGCGACAGCTCGTCGCACAAAAGGACGCGCGGGTTCGACATGAGCGCGCGGCCGATCGCCGCCATCTGCTGCTGTCCGCCCGAAAGCGCATGCGCCGGTACCGAGCGGCGCTCGGCCAGCATGGGAAAAAGCTCGTAGACGCGGGCGAGGGTCCACGCGCCGGCGCGGCCGCAATAGCCGCCGATCAGCAGATTCTCCTCGACGGTCAGGCTCGGAAAGAGCTTCCGGCCCTCCGGCACCATGGCGATGCCGCGGCGCACGATCTCGTGCGCCGGAAGCCCACCGATCGCCGCGCCGTCGAATTCGATCATCGCGCGCTCGCAACGGAGCGCGCCTGCGATGGTGCGCAGCAGCGTCGTCTTGCCGGCGCCGTTGGCGCCGATGACGGCGACCGTCTCGCCGTCCTCGACCGTGAGCTCGAGGTCGAAGAGCGCCTGGAAATCGCCGTAGAAGGCGCACAGGCCGCGCGTCCGCACCAGGCTCATGGGCCGGGCAGACCCATATAGACTTCCTGGACGCGGCCGTCCGCCATCACGGTGCGGGGATCTCCCTCGGCCAGGATCTCGCCGAAATTCATCACCACGAGCCGCGTCGCGACCGAGAGCAGCGCGTGCACGATGTGCTCGATCCAGACAATCGTCGTGCCGCGCGCGTGGATCGAGCGGATCGTCTCGACCAGCTCCTGGCACTCGGGCTCGGTCAGGCCGCCGCCGATCTCGTCGAGCAGCAGCAGCTTCGGCCGCAGCGCCAGCGCGCGCGCAAGCTCGAGGCGCTTGCGCTGCAACAGAGTCAGCGTGCGCGCCGGCGCGTTGGCGCGATCGATGAGGCGCGTGTGCTCCAGCACCTCGGCGCAGCGTGCGTAGCTTTCGCGTTCGCCGGAGCCCGCGCCGAAGATCGCGCCCACGAGCACGTTCTCGAACACCGTCATGTTCGCGAACGGGTGCGGAATCTGGTACGAGCGGCCGATGCCAAGACGCGAGCGGCGATGCGGCGCCACGTGCGTGATGTCGGCGCCGCCAAACACGACGCGGCCGCTGTCGGGCGCGACGTCGCCGGTGATGAGGTTGAACATCGTCGTCTTGCCGGCGCCGTTCGGGCCGATGACGGCCAGCGCCTCACCCTCCTCGACCGTGAGTGTGAGGCGGTCCGTTGCCCGCAGAGCGCCGTAATATTTCGAGACGGCGTCGAGCTCCAACAGTCCGGGCATTCACGAGTACTTGATGAACTCGAAGGCGCTGTCGAGCGGGATGTTCGGCGACGTCTTGTTGTAGACGATATTGAGGTCGTACTTGAACTTCTTGCCCGGCTTCCATTGCCCGCCGACGAGCGGCGTCGCGCACACGTTCTTGACCGGATTAATGGCGCCGCCCGCCTTCCAGGTGATCGGACCGACAAGCGAGTGATAGTCGGTGTCGGCGATCGCGTCGCGAATGGCGCCGGCCTCGAGCTTCTTCGCCCGCTTCAGCACGTCGACCGCGACCTCGATGGTGGCGTGCTTGAAGCCGATCGGCTGGGTCCACTGCTTGCCGGTCGCGGCCGTGTAGGCATCGCAGAACTGCTGCGCCGTCTGGTCGGTGAGGCCCGATTTGAAAGGATGGTGCTGCGACCACCACACTTCGGTTGTGAGGCCCGAACCGCGATCGCCCAGCGCCTCGACCGCCGACGGGAACAAGAGCGCCTTGGGCGGCGTCATGATCTTTGGCCGATAGCCCTGCTGCGCGCACTGGGTCCAGAAGATCGCGAATTGCGGCGGATTGAAGATGCCGCAGCCGATTTCGCAATTGCCTTCCTTGAGCTTGCCGATCTGCGCCGTGAAATCCTCGCTCAGCGGCGGATAGAGGCCGAGATCATCGACCTTCAGCCCTTTCGAGGAGAACACCGCCCCGAGCCCGTGCTGCGGATCGTGCGCGGCGATGCCGTCGGGATCGTTGGTCAGCATCATGCCGACTTGCTTGTTGGTCGGCAGCGACTGCCACATGTCGGCGAACATGTTGGCGAACTGGCCGAAGCCCCAGAAGAAGTGATAGGTCCACTCGAATCCCTTCGCCGGGTTGCCCTTGCGGCTGAAGAACCAGTCTTCCCACGGATCGTCGGCGGTGACGCACGGCACGCCGGCAAGCTCGCACTGGTCGGCGACCGGGTTGGTCGTGTCGCCGGTCGAGGAGGCGAGCATGATATCGACGTTCTCGTTGTTGATGAGTTGGGTCGCGACCTCGCCGGCGCGGTTCGAGGTCGATTGGCTGTCGCGGTAGAGGATTTCGACGGGATGCGTCTCGCCTGCCACGACGATGCCTTTGTCGAGCACCTTGCGCGCTTCGCCGATGACCCAGTTGTCGGCCTCGCCGAAGGCGGCGATGGGGCCGGTCTGCGGGCTGATGAAGCCGATCTTGACGGGCCGCGCCGCCGCGCGCGCCGGGCGCGTGAAGAGCGCGGGCGCCGCGAGCGCGCCGGCTCCGGCGCCGAGATACGTCACGACCTTGCGCCGCGACGGACGTTTCGTCGTCTTTGTCATGGGTCCCCTCCCAGTGTTTGCCCAAGTCTATCCGAGTGGGACAAGCGCTGGCAACGAAGCCGATGGGCCCCGGCCCACGGGATCATGTCTCCGTGACGAACACCGTGCCGACGCAGTTTTCCTCGCACCCGGGCGGGATGAAGAGCGCATCGACCGTGGCGCTGACGGTGCGCCCGGCGTGCTCGATCGCAATCTCCGCGCCGCGCGCGGGCGTGCCTGCGAGCGCCATGTGACCCTCGGTCACGTACCCGGCGCATCCCTTCGCCCGAAACATGATTGCAAACGTGATCGCTGGCATCGGTTCGGGGCGATATGGAGGCCGGAAGCGGAATCGAACCGCTGTACGAGGATTTGCAGTCCTCTGCATAGCCACTCTGCCATCCGGCCGGGATGGCGGCAGATATAGGGCCGTGCAAAGCGGCCCGCAATGTCGTTGTCTTGGCCGCGGCGCCTCTCTATAACTCGCGGCGCCGTTCATCCTTCTCGCGGATCCGATGCTCGATTACCGCGCCGCGCGTCTCAACATGGTCGAGAGCCAGCTCCGCACCAACAAGGTGACCGACCAGGCCGTGCTCGACGCGTTCCTCACCGTGCCGCGCGAGCGCTTCGTGCCCGAGCATCTGGACGGGATCGCCTATGTCGACGAGGACATCCCCTTGGGCGGCGGGCGCTTCCTGATGGAGCCGATGGTGCTGGCGCGGCTCATGCAGCTCGCCGAGATCGGGCCGGCCGACGGCGTGCTCGAGATCGGCGCTGCGACCGGGTATGCGAGCGCGCTTCTGGCGCGCATGGCCGCGCGCGTCGTCGCGGTCGAGAGCGAGGCGAAGCTCGCCGCCATCGCCCGCGCGCGGCTGCAAGAGCTGCAGATCGGCAATGTCACGCTGCTCGAAGGCCGTCTGGAGGAGGGCTATCCCGCCGGCGCGCCCTATGAGGTAATCGTGATCGGCGGCGCGGTCGGATCCGTGCCCGACGCGCTCGCGCGGCAGCTCGCCGACGGCGGCCGGCTCGTCACGGTGCTGAAAACGTCCTCGACCATGGGACAGGGTGTGCTGATGACACACGTGGCGGGCGCCTTGTCGCAGCGCGCGGTGTTCGATGCCGGCACGCCGTTTCTGCCCGGCTTCGCGCCGGCGCCAGGCTTCGTCTTCTAGGATGACGATGCGGCGCCCGCTTCTTCTCGCCTCGACGGCCATCGCCGCGCTTCTCGCGGGCGCCCTGGGCGCGCGCGCGGAAACGCTCGAGGAGGCGCTCGTCTCGGCCTACAACACCAATCCGCAGATCCTGGCCGAGCGCTCCAATGTCAGCGCGGTCGATGAGGGCGTGCCGCAGGCTCTCGCCGGCTGGCGACCGACCGTGCAGTTCACCGGCTCGGCCGGGTTCGAGCGGCTCGAGAACCAGCCGCCGGCGCCGCCGTCGGCGCCGCCCACCTTGACGATCCAGCCGAAGACGGTCGACGTCAATGTCACCCAGCCGATCTACCAGGGCGGCGGCACGGTGGCGAAGACCGCCGCCGCCGAACAGGCCGTCGAGGCCGAGCGCGCGCGCAATGCCGCGCTCGAAAGCACGATCTTCTTCGACGTCGTCCAGTCCTATTTCGACGTTCTGCGCGACCAGGCGACGGTCAATCTCAACATCAACAACGAACAGGTCCTGCGCCGCCAGCTCGAGGCGACGGAGGACCAGTTCCGCGTCGGCTCCTTGACCCGCACCGACGTGGCGCAGGCCGAGGCGCGGCTTGCCGCCGCGCGCGCCAGCCGCCAGCAGGCCGAAGGCACGCTTGCAAGCGACCGCGCGAATTTCGCGCGCTTCGTCGGCCATGCGCCGCAGAATCTCGAGCAGCCGGAACTGCACCCGGTGCTGCCGCAGACGCGTGACGACGCGCTGCGGCTCGCGGCGACCAAAAATCCGAACGTGCTCGCGGCCGTCTTCAACGAGGAAGCGGCTCGCTCGACGGTGACGGCGACGCGGGCGCAGCTGCTGCCGAGCCTCAACCTCGTGACCGACGTCAACCGCGCGCAGGAAACCGTATCGAACGGCCGCGAAACGACCACCGGCTCGGTCGTGTTCCGCGTCACCATGCCGCTCTACGAAGGCGGGCAGATCTATTCGCAGACGCGCCAGGCGGAAGAGAAAGTGGCGCAGAGCCTCGGCCTTACCGACGATGCGCGCCTGGCCGCGGTACAGGCCGCGACCCAGGCGTGGGAGACGATCCAGTCGGCGCGCGCCAGCACCTTCTCGCTGCAATCGACGATCAGCGCCGACCAAGTGGCGCTCGAAGGCGTGCGCCAGGAGCAGCGCGTCGGCTCGCGCACCATCCTCGACGTTTTGAACCAGCAGCAGGAGCTGTTCAGCGACCAGGTCTCGCTGGTCGACGCGCAGCACGATCTGGCGGTGGCGGAGTTCAACCTGGCGCAGCAGATCGGCGCGCTGTCGGCCGTCAATCTCGGCCTTCCCGTCAAGCTCTACGACGTGCGCGAGCATTACGACTCGGTGCGCAACAAGTGGATCGGATTCGGCGCCAAGAATTGACGCCGACCGGCGCGATGCTGGCCTTTTCGCGGTGCATCGCCTAGTCTCTCTCCGCCCGAGAAAGCGCCACGCCATGTCCGACGAGAAGGGTCAGCACGAGCCGTCGATGGAGGAGATTCTCGCCTCCATCCGCCGCATCATTGCCGAAGACAACGAGGCGCCCGAGGGGGGTGCTGCCGGCGCAGCCGATCCGCCGCCCGCGGCGGCCGACCCGCCGGAGGAGGACGCGGGCAAAGACGACATTCTCGAATTGACCGAAGTTGTGGAGGAGGAGCAACCGGTGGCGAGCCCTGCCGAGACGGCGGCGCCCAATGGCGCCGAGCCCGATTTCAAGCTCGAAGCCGAAGCGTCGCGCGAGGACGTCGCGGCCGGCGAGCAGGAGCGCCTCATCTCGGCCGCGACGGCCGCCGCTTCGGTCGCGGCACTGTCGCAGCTCGTCGCCCGTCCGCGCGACCGCAGCGGCGAGCTGCCGCTGGGCGAGACGAACCGCACGCTCGAGGAAATGGTGCGCGAGCTGATCCGGCCGATGCTCAAGGGCTGGATCGACGAAAACCTCCCGCAGCTCGTCGAACGGCTGGTGCGCGACGAGATCACGCGGCTCGTGCGCGAGGCCGAGAGCCGCTGAGCGGGGCCCGCGTTGGCGCGCGCCGAACTCGACAAGACCTTTCGTCCCGCCGAAATCGAGGCGGAGATCTATCCCGCCTGGGAGCGCTCGGGCGCGTTCGCGGCGCACCCCGACACGCCGCGCAAACCCTATTGCATCATGATGCCGCCGCCCAACGTGACGGGCAGCCTGCACATGGGCCACGCGCTCACCTTCACGCTGCAGGACATCCTCATCCGCTATCACCGTATGAAGGGGCTCGACGCGCTGTGGCAGCCGGGCACCGACCATGCCGGCATCGCCACGCAAATGGTGGTGGAGCGCCAGCTCGAGCTCGAACAGTCGAACCGCCACGCGCTCGGGCGCGAAGCGTTCATCGCGCGCGTCTGGGCGTGGAAGGAGGAATCGGGCGGCACCATCACGCGGCAACTCCGCTCGCTCGGCGCCTCGCCCGACTGGAGCCGCGAGCGCTTCACCATGGATGCCGGGCTGTCGGCCGCGGTGCGCAAGGTGTTCGTCGCGCTCCACAAGGAAGGGCTCATCTATCGCGACAAGCGGCTCGTCAACTGGGACCCGAAGCTGCACACCGCCGTCTCCGACCTCGAGGTGGAAAATCGTGAGACGCGCGGCAAGCTCTGGTATTTCAAATACCCGATCGAGGGGACGGCGGAATTCGTCGTGGTCGCGACGACGCGGCCGGAGACCATGCTGGGCGACACCGGCGTCGCGGTCCATCCCGAGGACGAGCGCTATCGCGCGCTCGTCGGCCGCCACGCGATCCTGCCGCTCGTGGGCCGCCGCATCCCGATCGTGGCCGACCCGTACGCCGATCCCGAAACCGGCAGCGGCGCCGTCAAGATCACGCCGGCGCACGACTTCAACGATTTCGAAGTGGGCCGCCGCCACGGCCTGCCGCTCGTCAATGTGTTCGACCGCGACGCGCGCCTTAATGACGAGACGCCGCCCGCCTATCGCGGCCTCGACCGGTTCGAGGCGCGCAAACGCATCGTCGCAGACCTCGAGGCGCAGAACCTGGTCGAGAAGATCGAGGACCACACGCTCACCGTGCCCTATGGCGACCGCTCGGGCGCGGTGATCGAGCCGTGGCTCACCGACCAATGGTATTGCGACGCCAAGACGCTCGCCCAGGCGGCGATCGCGGCGGTCGAACGTGGCCGCACCGTGTTCGTGCCGCGGCAATGGGAGAACACATTCTTCGAATGGATGCGCAACATCCAGCCGTGGTGCATCTCGCGCCAGATCTGGTGGGGCCATCAAATCCCGGCCTGGTACGCGCCCGACGGCCGCGTCTTCGTCGAAGAGACCGCGGAGGCGGCGCAGGCGGCGGCCTCGGCGCATTACGGCCACGAGGTACCGCTCGAGCGCGACCCCGACGTGCTCGACACCTGGTTTTCGTCGGCGCTGTGGCCGTTCTCGACCTTGGGCTGGCCCGAGCCGACCAAGGAGCTCGCGCGCTATTACCCGACCGACGTGCTCGTCACCGGCTTCGACATCATCTTCTTCTGGGTCGCGCGGATGATGATGATGGGCTGCAAGTTCATGGACGACGTGCCGTTCCGCACCGTCTACATCCACGCGCTGGTACGCGACGAGCGCGGCCAGAAAATGTCGAAGTCGAAGGGCAACATCGTCGATCCGCTCGAGGTGATCGGGCGCTATGGCTGCGATGCGCTGCGCTTCACCTTGGCCGCGCTGGCGGCGCAGGGGCGCGACATCAAGCTCGCCGAGAGCCGCATCGAGGGCTACCGCAATTTCGGCACGAAGCTGTGGAACGCCGCGCGTTATGCCGCCCTGAACGGCTGCGCGCTCGTGCCGGGCTTCGCGCCGGGCAAGGCAAAGCTCACCGTCAATCGCTGGATCGCGGGCGCGCTGGCCGCGTGCGCCGGGCGCATCGACGCCGCGCTTGCCGACTACAAGTTCAACGACGCCGCCGACGCGCTCTATCACTTCATCTGGCACAATTTCTGCGACTGGTATGTCGAATTCACGAAGCCGATCCTCGCCGAGGGCGAGCCCGACGCGCAGGCGGAGACCCGCGCCATGACGGCGTGGGTGACGGCCGAGCTGTGCCATCTTCTCCATCCCATCATGCCGTTTATCACCGAGGCGCTGTGGCGCCATCTCGCGGGCGAAGACGGCGGCATGATGATGCTGCGTCGCTGGCCCGCCTACGATGCGGCGCTGACGGATGCCGGTGCGCTCGCCGAGATGGACTGGGTCGTGGGCCTCATTTCCGCGATCCGCACCGCGCGCTCCGAGATGAACGTGCCGGCGGCGGCCGAGCTTGCGGCGCTTGTGATCGAAAGCACGAGCGACGGCGGCGCCTGGATCGCGCGGCACCGGGCGCAGATCCTTCGCCTCGCCCGGCTTTCGGCGCTCGATTCCGCCGGTACCGGCCGTCCGCGCCAGGGCGCGCTGCAAGTGGTCCACGAAGGTGCCACCATCCTGCTCAATCTTGCCGGCGCCATCGACTTCGCCAAGGAGCGCGCGCGGCTCGAGCGCGAAGCGGCGGGCTATCGCCAGGACATTGCCAAGAGCGAGCAGAAGCTCGCCAATCCGCAATTCGTCGCCAAGGCCAAGCCCGAGGCGATCGAGGAACAGCGCGAACGCGAGGCGGCCGCGCGCGAGGCGCTCGCGCGCGTCGCGGCCGCGCTGCAGCGCATCGGCGCCTGAGCATCAAGGAGGTTTGTCGCCATGCCGAAGCTCACTACCAAGACCGGCGAGATCGAAGTCTCGGCCGAGCGCGTCGCGCACATGGCCGACCGCATGTTCCGCCTGCAGGGGCAGGGGCGGCGCGACAGCTTTCTCGCCAAGGCCAAGGCGCGGATCGAGGCCGGCCACGGCCGCAAGGACGATGCCGCGACCGTCATCGCGCGCGAGGGAGGTGCATGAGCAAGGCATTCACGCGCGAGGATGACGGCGCCGAAGGCGAGGCGCCGGACGACGCGCCGGCGCTGCCCGAAGGCGTCAAGAACTACATGACGCCCGACGGTTTTCGGCGCCTGCGCGACGAGCTCGAGCACCTGGCGCGGATCGAGCGGCCGAAAATCGTCGAGACGGTGTCGTGGGCCGCCGGCAACGGCGACCGCTCGGAGAACGGCGACTACATCTACGGCAAGCAGCGCCTGCGCGAGATCGACCGGCGCATCCGTTTCCTGACCAAGCGGCTCGAGGCGGCGCACGTGGTCGATCCGGCGCAGCAGAGGAACCGCGCGCAGGTGTTCTTCGGCGCGACCGTGTGCTACCGCGCCGCCTCGGGCGAGCGCCTCGTCACCATCGTCGGCATCGACGAGGCCGATCTCGACAGCGGCAAGGTGAGCTGGATCTCGCCGATCGCGCGCGCGCTCTTGAAGGCGCGCGAGGGCGACACGGTCGAGCTCAAGACCCCGCAGGGGCCCGAGGCGATCGAGGTGGTGGAGATCCGCTACCCCGGCGACTGAGTGTTTCGACTATTTCTTCGCGCGCGCGGCGGCGTGCTGCTCTTTCGAGAGCGTCAGCTTCTCGGGATGGACGATGGTCTTGTTCACCGCCGCGCGTGCAAGCGCGAGACTGGCGAACTCGGTTTCCGCATCGGCGCGCTTCAGGATGTAGAGCATCGACACCGGCTTCGTCGTGCGCTGGTCCGCCACCGTGCGCTTCACGATGGTCCAGTGGACGCGCAGGCTCGCGCCCTCGTTCGCGGGATCGGCCACGTCCTCGAAGCCGCGGTCCACCACCGCCTCGGTGGTGTAGAGCTTGGGTTCCGGCTTGCGCGCGCGCTCGTCGCGGTCGCGGCCGCGCGGCGCTCCCTTGCCGGGACGGCGCGGCGGCCGGTCGCGGTCGCGCCGCGGTCCCCGGTCGCGCGGTCCCTTGTTGTCGCGCGGCGGGCGCGGTTCGCGCTGCGGTTCGGCCGTCGCGTCGGCGGCGCGCCGCTCGGCGCGGAAATCGCGCTCGCGCCGGCCGCGGCCAGGCGGCGCGCGCGGCGCCTCGCCTTGGCTCGGCGCGGCCTCCCCTTCGCGCGGCGCGGCTTGGCCTTCGGCTCCTTGTCCCGCGCCGGGCGGACGCGGGCCCCGGTGCCGGCGTGGCCGCCAGCGCGGGCGGCGCGGCGGATGCGAAGGCGCGCCCGGCGCCGGCGCTTGCTGCGGCGCGGCCGAGGCTTCGCCTTCGGGCTGCGGCTCGCCGGTCGCGGGCGCGGCGCCTTGCGGCGGCGGCGCGGCAGCGGCGGCGCCTTCGCCTGGCGGGCGCGGGCCGCGCCGGCGGCGTCGCCTGCGCCGGTGCCGCTGCGGCGCGACGCCCGGCGCGGC
>Ga0335078_10013258_pt1 | contig 12221 bp, 9 predicted proteins | sample Lox_Sample_32_FD_206711 | JGI IMG/M metagenome (GOLD analysis project Ga0335078, IMG submission 206711) | Soil microbial communities from Loxahatchee National Wildlife Refuge, Florida, United States - Lox_Sample_3.2 | ecosystem: Environmental > Terrestrial > Soil > Wetlands | place: USA: Florida... | reverse complement strand
GCGGCATATGTCCGAATGGCAGGAGCATTATCTGGAAACGCGCCGTTTGACCACGCGCATCGAAAAGGAATCCACCGCCAACGACTGAGCTATGGAACCCGAATACATGGTTCATACGGCGAACCAGATCGCACTGTTCTTCGCCAGCTACCCGCATGATGAAGCCGTGGCCGGCGTCACCGACCACCTCCAGAAATTTTGGGAGCCGCGCATGCGCAAGCAGATCATCGAATACGTCGCGCACGGCGGCGGCGGCCTGCACCAGCTCGCCCTCGAGGCCGTGAAGAAACTCGACTAACATCAATCCCCCGTCGTCATTCTGAGCGTAGTGTTCCGGTGATTCATGTTTTCCCGCCCGCAGGCGGGCCGGAACGCGCACTCGAAGAATCTCTCTTCGAGTCAACGATTGCCTGCTGATCTAGTTCGCGAGCGCTTGTAGGCGAACAGATCGAAGCCGAATGGCGCTCCCACCGCGCGCCCTAGCTCGTAGCGTCATTCTGAGCGAAGCCTGCCGCGTGACTTTTCTTTTCCGGAGATTGGCGCTGCCAATCTCCGGGCGGCACGCGCAGTCGAAGAATCTCTCTTCAGGGCAGGCGAAATTGTCTCGACTGCCCCTCGCAAAATTCCACGATCCTCGCCTCGGCCCAGAACCGTTCCGCGCCGCCCTCCCGCGAAATGAACGCGCAGTGCCCGCCGTGTTGCGGCGCCACGAACTGAATGTTCGGATTCTCGCGCAATGCGGCCCTGTCGAAAGTCCCATACGGTACGAACGGATCGTCCTGCGCCGTCAAAATCAGCGTCGGCCGCCGAATCGTTTCCAGAAAGTGCATCGCGCTCGACCGCGCGTAATAGTCGGCCGCTCCCTCGAAGCCGCAAAACCTCGCCGTAATTGCTTCGTCGAAATCGCGCACGTTGCGCACGCGCGCGAGATCGTCCCGCAACCCGTTCGCCGAATAGATCTCGGGAAACAATCCCGCCTTGTAGCTCATCCGGCGCTTCAAGCTCGTCACGAAGTGCCGGTTGTAGATGAAGTTGCGCGGCTCGCAGAGCGCGTCGCAACACGCCGCGAGATCGAGGCATGGCGCCACCGCCGCGATTCCGCGCAGTTCCGCGGGCGCCGAATCGCCGAATTCCCCCGCCATCTTCAGCACGAGATTCCCACCCATCGAGAATCCGGCGACGAAAATCTCTCGCAGCCGGTCGCGCTCGATCAGTTCGATCACCACGGTGCGAAAATCAGCGCTGCGCCCTGAATGGTAGAGCGTCGGCGTCAGGCGCTCGGTGCCTCCGCAATTCCTCTGGTTCAGGCGCACCACGTTGAATCCGGCGGTGTATGCCTTTTCCGCAGTGCCGAGCATGTAGCCCGAATCGCTCGATCCTTCGAGTCCGTGCAGCAGCACGAGCGTCGGACGCCCCTGCGGTTCGGACTGCCAGTGTGCGTCGCCGCGCAGTTGCGTTCCGGGCCTCCCCGCCGTGCCGGGCCTGCCCGCCGTGGCGGGCTCGACCTCGAAAAATCGCGGCTCGCTCGCCGGCAACTGCGGAAATCGCCGCCGCCACAACACGCCGGCAATCGTCATCAGGTGACGGTTGCGCAGCGCCAGATGTGGATTGAACTCTTTCACTGCCTACCATCGTAGGCAGTCCGCGGCTTTCGGGCAAGCCGGCGTGCGGACACGCGCTCCTTGTTTCGCCCGCGCGAAATTCGGATAATGCTAGGGCCGGTTCGGGGGCGCACCGGGCGCTGGAACAAGGGCTTAAGCCCTTTTCCTCAGCCGAAAGGGGAGCTATGCGAAAGTTCGTCCTGACGTTTGCCTTCGTCGTTGCGTGTGCCCTCGCCAGTTCCGCACAGCAGTCGAAGCCGCTTCTGATGCAATCCCCCACGATGAGCAAGACGCAGATCGCGTTTGCGTACGGCGGCGAGATCTGGATCGTGGATCGCAACGGCGGCGACGCCCGGCGCCTCGTCACCGGCAGCGGAATCGAGAGCGGCCCGGTCTTTTCGCCCGACGGCTCGATGGTCGCCTACACGGGCGATTACGACGGCAACGAAGACGTGTACGTCGTCCCCGCGACCGGCGGCGAGCCACGCCGACTGACCTATCACCCAGGGAGCGACGTCCCCCTCGGATGGATGCCCGACGGCAAGCGCATCCTCTTTCGCTCGACGCGCAACAGCTACTCGCGCTTCGAGCGCCTGTTTACCGTCTCGGTCGACGGCGGATTCCCCACCGAGTTGCCGCTCCCGATGGGCGTCGAGGGCTCCTTTTCGGCGGACGCGACGCAGATCGCGTACGTGCCGCGCTGGAATCGCAGGCTCGGCGCCGCTCCGAATTACATTGCCATCCAGCACTACCGCGGCGGGCTCACCGCGCCGATCTGGATCGCGAATCTCTCCGATTCCAGCATCGTCAAGGTGCCGCGCGACAATTCGAACGACTTCAATCCCATGTGGATCGGCGGCAAAATTTATTTCCTCTCCGACCGCGACGGCGCCGTGAGCATGTTTGCCTACGACGTGAACACGAAAGACGTCAAGGAAGTCGTCAAGAATGAAGGCTTCGACATCAAGTCCGCTTCGGCCGGACCCGGCGGAATCGTTTACGAAAAGCTCGGTTCGTTTCACGTCTACGATCTGGCATCCGGCAAGGCGAAGCAGATCGACGTCCGGGTGGCGGGCGACCTGCCTCAGGTTTCGCCGCACTTCGAGAAAGTCGCGGAGCACATTCTCGGCGCCGGCATTTCGCCCACGGGACAGCGCGCGGTCTTCGAAGCCCACGGCGAAATCCTCACCGTCCCGGCGGAAAAAGGCGACATCCGCAACATCACCCGCAGCCCCGCCGTCGCCGACCGCGATCCCGCCTGGTCGCCCGACGGCAATTCGATCGCCTACTTCTCCGACGAATCGGGCGAGTACGCGCTGCACATCCGCAGCCAGGACGGCATCGCGCCCGTCCGCAAAATCGATCTCGGCCAGCCGCCTTCGTTTTTCTATTCGCCGACGTGGTCGCCCGACAGCAAGAAAATCGCTTACAGCGACAAGCGCCTGAATCTCTGGTACGTCGATCTCGATCACCCAACGCCGGTCAAAGTCGATACGGACCGCTTCGACTCGCCGCTCCACGAGTTCGACGTCGTCTGGTCACCCGACAACAAATGGCTCGCCTACACCAAGCAGATCGAGAACCACATGCGCGCCGTCTTCGTCTATTCGCTCGACGACAAGAAAGCCACGCAGCTCACGGACGGGATGAGCGACGCGCTCTACCCGAATTTCGACAAAAACGGAAAGTATCTCTACTTCACCGCCAGCACCGACCTCGGCCTTTCCACCGGCTGGCTCGACATGACCAGCGACCTCCATCCCGTCACGCGCGCGGTCTATGTCGTCGTGCTGCGCAAGGATCTGCCCTCGCCGATCGCGCCCGAAAGCGATGACGAAAAGGCCGCCGAGAAGAAGGACGAAAAGTCCGATGCCTCCGCGGACCAAGACAAAGGAAAAGCGGACGACAAGACCAAAGATCAGGACAAGAGCAAGGAAAAAACGGAAGTCAAAGTCACCATCGATTTCGACGGCATCAGCCAGCGCATCCTCGCCTTGCCCATTCCGCCGGCGAACTACGCCGCGATGACGGCGGGCAAGGAAGGCGTCCTCTATCTGCTCGAAGCTGCGCTGGTGGACATTAGCCAGGGTCCGCCTCAAGTTTCCGTGCAGCGCTTCGACCTGAAGACGCGCAAGACGGAAAAAATCGTCGACGGCGTTCGCAACTTCGATCTTTCGAACAACGGCGAGAAGATGCTCTATCAGCAGGGCCAAAACTGGTTCATCACCGCCGCCGACAAAGCCGCGAAGCCCGGCGACGGCCAGTTAAAAATGGCCGACATGGAGGTGTACGTCGATCCCCGCGCCGAGTGGAAGCAGATGTTCCGCGAAATCTGGCGCATCGAGCGTGACTTCTTCTACGACCCGCACTATCACGGCCTCGATCTCGCGGCCGCCGAAAAGGCCTACGAGCCTCTTCTCGACGGAATCACCAGCCGCGCCGATCTCGACTATCTCTTCGGAGACATGCTCGGCTACATCAACGTCCAGCACATGTTCGTGGGCGGCGGAACGATGCCGGACATCAAGAAGATCAAGGTGGGCCTGCTCGGCGCCGACTACACGATCGAAAACGGCCGCTACCGCTTCTCGCATATCTACACAGGCGAAAACTGGAACCCCGATCTTCACGCGCCTCTCACGCAGCCCGGCGTCAACGTCAAAGAGGGCGAGTATCTGCTCGCAGTCAACGGTCGCGATCTTCGCGGCGAGGATGACGTCTACAGCCTCTTCCAGGAAACCGCCGGCAAGCAGACGGTCCTCAAGGTCGGCCCCAATCCGGATGGCACGAATTCGCGCGACGTCACCGTCGTCCCTGTGGACAGCGAGGACGCGCTGCGCAATCTCGCGTGGATCGAAGGCAATCGCCGCAAGGTGGACGAGCTGAGCGGCGGCAAGCTCGCCTACGTCTGGTTGCCCGACACCGCCGGCGGCGGCTACACGAATTTCAACCGCTACTATTTCGCGCAGGTCGGCAAGGAAGGCGCGGTGATCGACGAGCGCTTCAACGGCGGCGGCCAGCTCGCCGACTACATCATCGACTACCTGCGCCGCCCGATTCTTGCGTTCGTCAAAACGCGCGAAGGTGAAACCGCCGCCGAGCCCGAAGAATCGATCTTCGGTCCCAAGGCGATGATCATCAACGAATTCGCGGGCTCCGGCGGCGACGCCATGCCGTGGTATTTCCGCAAGGCCGGAATCGGCCCGCTCGTAGGCATGAGGACGTGGGGCGGACTCGTCGGCATCGGCAACTATCCGCAGCTGATGGATGGCGGCCGCGTCACCGCTCCCCGCTGGGCCATCTACGGCACGAAGGGCCAGTGGGAGGTCGAGAACCACGGCATCGATCCCGACGTCGAAGTCGATCTCGATCCCAAGCTCGTGCGCGAAGGCCACGATCCGCAGCTCGAAAAGACCGTCGAGGTCCTGCTGCAGTCGCTCAAGGACCATCCGCTGCCGACGTATCCTGCGCCCGAACCGTTCAACTATCATCCGAAGTTCTGACGCAGGCGCGTCCGCAGCGTCGGTTGGGACTGAAATTACCAACGCGAAAAATTGACAATTGTTTTGTGCCCCGATTGTTGGTTTTGTGTGACTTACGGACGAAAACAACTGGCAAGGCTTGACGCTTGTTTGCGCGGGAGACCCCCCGAAAAATTGCCGGATAGCGTGTGCGCCGATTCTTTGTTTTGAATGAGATACGGCGTTTTCTACTCGAAAGTCTTGTCGGATAGAAATGCACACGGAAATGAAAAATTTGAGATTGGAAATTTGAAAACGGAAAATCGCGGAGCCTCGAAAAATTTGGCGATTAGAACGGGGGCCGACCGTTTGTATGCAGCAACTTAGACCGGACTCTATTAACGGAATTTGGCGATTAGAAATTTGCGGGCAACTCCACCGAGGCACGGATGTATTCGTAGCGGCGCCGATTTGGCGTCTGCCTTTTCGTCGCGACATTCGTCTCGCTTCGTCCATCATTCTCGCCCCGCAAACTGCACCCGCCACGGCGGGCAAGCGTGGCCCGTTCGATCTAAGCACGATTGCGATGCGTTGAGAATTGACCCAAAGGACAGGATTGGTCGAGGACTAGGACTGACTGAACGGATGCGTAGGTAGTTTCATCCGCAACAGAGGGCCTCCACATTCATACCTCTTGCCTTCGTGTCGCTCGGTATATCGGGTTACAATCGGCCTCGCCGTGAAGCTCGCCACAACAGTCAACCGTGTACACGTAGAGATTGACCTTCCCGGCGTGACTGAGCGCGCTTTTGCCGGCGTCGGTCGCGCCTTGGAGCGGTTGCTCGCCGATCAGGAGATCAAAAATCGGGACGCCATCACGGAGGCGTTCCTATCAATTCTCCGCGAATGCCCGGAAGCAAATCCTAGCGACCTGTGGCATCACGTGGTCTATCGCCTATATTGCGAAATTCTGCCCCGCCATCGCCACCAAGACCCTAAGCAAAGTTGGGTAAGGGCATCTGGCGAAGCCCTGGAGCAGATCGTAGAGGCCATCTACGCGCCGGTTCTGCGATCGCATGGGATCGACATCAAGGCACTTATTAGCCGCGACCAAAAGAGGACAGTCTTGGGCGCGATGGGGCTAGGTGCTGAGGTGGGGGACTCGAAGCTGGACGTCGGCCTTTACGTGAACGCCAAAGGGAAAGAAAAAATCATTGGGGGTGTTCATGTGAAAGCCAGCTTGGCAGAACGAGTTTCCGATGATGTCCCGGCGAGTCGGGCGATGATGCGTAAGGGACTTCTGTCCCCGCTGTGGACGCTCGATGTAAAGTCGTTCCCGCCCCCGCACGGCGACCTTGTCAACAGGGGGGAACTCGGAAGCCCAGAGGCTCCCAGTGAAAAGCGGAAGTACATCGAGGAGCATGGCGACTTCGACAACTGCTACAGCGCCAATACTCGCTCGCTTCCAAGCGCTGCCCGAACAAGATCGGGCAAGCGAATCTATACGCTCGAACTGGCCAGACAACCGGATAGGTTCGCTACAGACGTGATCACTTTCGCCGACCGGAGGAAGGGGAGTGAAATTAGGTGAGCACAGATAGTTCTTGTCTCTCGCCATTTATCCAGTCGTTCGCAAGCTTGCAGTGGCTGGGATTGATTTCGAACCCCAGAAAGTCATGGCCCAGCCCTAAGGCAGCCTTCCCAGTTGTACCGCTCCCCATAAACGGGTCGAAGATGACGCCGCGCCTCTCAAGACCCGAGGCCTTAATGCACTGAAGCGGCAAGTCAAGTGGAAACGTAGAACAATGGGGAAGCGTGTTTGGGGTCTGCACCAGTTTCCATACGGAACCTACTGGGGGCTTGACCCTAAAGGAATGCCGCTCACTTTTCGCCAAAATATAGATCGACTCGTGTCGTCGGTGAGGTCTCCTACAGATCCCTTCAGGAAGAGGGCGCGATTTTTCCCAAACGACCTCGCCACGAAAGAAGAAGCCCAAATCGGTGAGACCAATCACCACCCGGTAGGGGATCGCAAGGAGATTCCCGTATCGGAGCCAGCCGACATCCTTCTGAACAAACGCACGCCTACCTCCGCGTCTCTTCGTGTAGGCTTGGTTCGTCGGAGCGAGACCGTTGCGATCTTTCCCGAGCGAGCTGTATTTGTAGTCGAGTTCTCGCCAGTTAATTGGCGTATTGAACGAATCCCCGATGTTCAGCCAGAGTGTCCCAGACGGTCGAAGGCACCTCATTGCCTCGGCCAAAATCTCCACCAAATTCCTTATGTAGTCACGCGGGTCAGCTTCACAGCCGAGGCCTAGACCTTCGCGCTGTCCCCAGTATGGAGGTGAGGTAACGATAACATCGAGGCTATCTGGCGGTATCTGCTTGAGCCCGGCAAGCGCCTCAGAATTGTGCACGGCGTTGAGTTTCCAAGGTCCAAGTGCGTGCATCGGGGCCGTCTGACTATGCACCGCACTGTTGATCCGCCCACTTCCCGTTTCGGTATGCTCAGTTGCAAAAAGGGGTTGTTGCATCGCCAGAATCCTAAACGACAGCAACTGACAATGCAACCCGCATGCCAAACGAACCGCGGGAATACCGGAAGACCGAGTGAGTGCGGAGGACTGCGCTCACCGCCGAAAGCTTCGCTGCAACCTATTTCGATATGCTCTTCGCGCGTGCTGGATGTAGAGACCGACCCAGAGGCGGTCGGAAATGCTGGGGCACAGACAAGAGTGTCTGTGCCATGAGAACCGGGCCACCTCCCTCCTGCGCCTTGCTTTCAAAAGGCGAAGCGCCTAGAATGAGTCGATCAATGAAGTTTGTGATCGACAAGAGAACCTTTTTCAAGCCCGGCGCACCTCGCTGGGCTTTCGTGTTTATGGGCTCACACGCGAGCCTGAGAGCCAGCACGATTCTGGAGACTCATTTCGCCTCTTCCGGGGTTAAAACCCCTGTGGAGGGAAGGCGTCATACGGCGGGGTTGAAACCCCGCCCTTCCACCGACGAGGTTCTTACAGCGTCGCAAGGGAGAGAAAGCCATGCCTAGAGAAGCCCTCTTTGTCACCACACGGGAAGAAATCGCGGGCGATCGACAGCTCGAACACGCGATCCCCGAAGGGCTGACGTTTGACGACGTGCTGCTGCTGCCCGGGAAATCGTCCGTGCTGCCGGCGCAGGCCGACACGCGCACGTTTCTTTCGCGCCGCATCGCGATCAACATTCCGATCGTCGCCGCCGCGATGGACACCGTGACCGATGCGCGCCTTGCCATCGCCATCGCGCGCCAGGGCGGGCTCGGATTCGTTCACCGCAATATGACCATCGACCGCCAGGCCGAGGAAGTGGACCGCGTGAAGCGCTCGGAAAGCGGCATGATTGTCGATCCGGTCACCATCTCGCCCGAAATTTCCGTCCGCCAGGCGCTCGACATCATGAACAAGTACAAAGTGTCGGGCCTACCGGTGACGCGCGGCCAGCGCCTGGTCGGCATCCTGACGAACCGCGACCTGCGCTTCGAGCGCAATCTCGATCAGCCGGTGGCGAACGTGATGACGAAGGAAAATCTCGTCACCGTGCCGGTGGGCACCACGCTCGACGAGGCCGAGCGCATCCTGCAGCAGCACCGCATCGAAAAACTTCTCGTGGTGGACAAGGATTTCAACCTCAAGGGACTCATCACCGTCAAAGACATTCAGAAAAAGCTCGAATTCCCCAATGCGACCAAGGACGAGCAGGGACGGCTGCGCGTGGGCGCGGCGATCGGCGCGACGGGCGATTATCTGGAGCGCGCGGTCGAAATGGCCAACGAAAAAGCTGACGTGCTGGCGATCGACACCGCGCACGGCCACACCACGCGCGTGATGGATGCGATTCGCGCCGTGAAGCACCGCCTGCCGGAGATGCAGCTCGTCGCCGGAAACGTCGCCACGGCGGAAGCAACGCGCGACCTGATCGCGCTCGGCATCGACGGGCTCAAAGTCGGCATCGGTCCCGGCTCGATCTGCACCACGCGCGTCGTCACCGGCGCTGGCGTGCCTCAAATTACGGCCATCGCGGAATCGGCGCGAGCGGCGGAAGGCTCGGGCGTGCCGCTGATCGCGGACGGCGGAATCAAATTTTCGGGAGACATCACGAAAGCGATCGCGGCGGGCGCGTCGGCGGTGATGATCGGCAGCCTCTTCGCGGGGACCGAGGAATCGCCGGGCGAGACAATTTTGTATCAGGGCCGCACCTTCAAGTCGTATCGCGGAATGGGATCGCTCGGCGCGATGGAGGCGGGATCGGCCGACCGCTACGCGCAAGAAGGCGCCGAGCGCGGCAAGACGGTGCCCGAAGGAATCGAAGGCCAGGTGCCGTACAAGGGGCCGCTCGCGGGGCTGGTCGAGCAGCTCGTCGGCGGGCTGCGCAGCGGCATGGGATACTGCGGCGCCGCGAATTTGAAGGAGCTGCAGGAGCGCGGAAAATTCATCCGCATCTCGCAAGCGGGGCTGCGCGAAAGCCACGTCCACGACGTGATCATCACCCGCGAAGCGCCGAACTACCGGCTGGAATAGGTGCGCTGGCTCAATCGCTGGTGGCCCGCGCTGGCCTGGGCCGCGGTCATTTCAGGATTTTCGACGTCGGTCTTCACGTCGGAGCACACCAGCCGCGTGATCATCCCGATTCTGCACTGGATGTTTCCGCACGCGGCGATGCAAACGCTCGCGCGGATTCATCACATCATCCGCAAGTGCGCGCACTTCACCGAATATTTTATTTTGAGCTTGCTGATCCTGCGCGGAATCCGCGGTGGAAAGCGCGAGACGCATGTGCGCTGGGCGCTCGTCGCGATCATCGTCGTCGCGGGGTACGCCTCGCTCGACGAGCTGCACCAGGCTTTCGTGCCCGGCCGCACGCCGGCTGTGACCGACGTGCTGCTCGACACGACCGGCGGCATCGCCGCGCAAGTCGTCGCCGCGCTCTTCGCGCTGTGGTTTCACGTGCGAGAGCAGCGGACCAGATCCGGCGGAGCGAGCGCGTAAAAAGAAAAAGCCCGTTCCGGCAAACCGGAACGGGCCGTTGTGATTCGGTGTTGCGCGGCCGCTGCTACTTTTCGGCGGCGGCTTCCTTTTCTTCCGGAGCTTCTTCCGCCGCGGCCTTCTTCGGTTTCTTTTCTTTTTTCTTCAGCTCGGAGCCGATGAACTCGAGAATCGCGAGTTCGGCGCCGTCGCCGATTCGCCAGCCGGTGCGGACAATCCGCGTGTAGCCGCCCGCGCGATCGGCGAAGCGCGGCGCGAGATCGGCGAAGAGCTTCTTCGTGGCGTTGGGGGTCATCAGAAAGCCGGCGGCCTGCCGGCGCGAATGGAGCGAATCGCGCTTGCCGAGCGTGATCATCTGTTCGGCAATCCGGCGCGCGGCCTTGGCGCGCAGGATGGTGGTGTGGATGCGCTCCTTCTCGATGAGATTCGTCACGAGATTGCGCAGCACGGCGCGGCGATGCGCCGGCTGCTTGCCTAGTTTCGATCCTGCTTTCAAGTGTCTCATGTTTTCGTCCAGGGCCGGCGCAACCGCTCAGATGGCCGCGCTGTCCTCCGGCGGCAGAGGCGCGGTCTGGCTCGGCAGCGGCGGCCAGATGATGCGGCCGTGGTCGTCGAACTTCATGCCGAGGCTCAAGCCCATCTTGTTGAGGATGTCCTTGATCTCGTTGAGAGACTTGCGTCCGAAATTTTTCGTCTTGAGCATCTCGGACTCGGTCTTCTGCACGAGCTCGCGGAGGTTTTGAATGTTGGCGTTCTTGAGGCAATTGTAAGAGCGCACGGAAAGCTCGAGCTCCTCGACCGAACGGTCGAGATATTCGAGGCGCGGATCGGCGTAGTTTTCGACCGCTTCCTCGGGAAGCTCGGGCTGCTCCTCGAAATTGATGAAGATGCTCATATGGTCCTTGATGAGCTTCGCCGCGAGGCCGATGGCGTCCTGCGGGGTGATCGCCGCGTTCGTCCAGACTTCGATGGTCAGCTTTTCGTAATCGGTCATCTGGCCGAGGCGGGCCGCTTCAACCGCGTAGTTGACCTTGCGCACGGGCGAGTGGACCGAATCGATCGGGATGTAGCCGATGGGCAGATCCTCGTCAAAGTTGCGATCGGCGGCGACGTAGCCGCGGCCGTTTTTCACGCGCAGCTCGAGTTCGAGCTTGCCGCCCTCGCTCACGGTGGCGATGTAGACGCCCTTATCGAGCACGGCGATGTCCGCGTCTTCCTCGATCTTGTCCGAAGTGACCGGGCCGGGCGTATCGACGCGCAGCGTGATCGTCTTCGGCTGGTCGGTATTCAGCTTCAGCGGAATCTGCTTCAGGTTGAGGATGATGTCCGTCGCGTCCTCGACGACGCCGGGAATCGGCGAAAATTCGTGCAGAACGCCTTCGATTTTGACGGCGGTGATCGCCGCGCCCTCGATTGAGCTGAGCAACGCGCGGCGCAGCGCGTTACCAACCGTGGTTCCCCAGCCGCGCTCGAACGGCTGCGCGGAAAACTTTCCGTACTTATCGGTGAGCGATTCGGGTTCTGCCGCCAACCGCTTGGGTTTCTGAAAGCCCTTCCACATATTTGCCATTCCTCCTGGCCCGCGAATGTCGGGGCCGCTAGCATTCCGAAAAATTCTGGGACCTTCAGGGGCTAAAGCCCTTTTTCTCAGCAGCCCCTGACGTCGCGGCTCAAGCCGCGACCTACAAAACTCGTCGTGAACAGCGTCCGCGTCTTGGAGACTACTTCGAGTACAACTCGACGATGAGCTGCTCGCTCATCGGCGGCGTCTGGACGTCTTCCCGGCGAGGCAGCGCCACGACGCGCGCCTTGAAGTTTTCACGGTCGATATCGAGCCACGGCGCGAGGCCCTGGGTCTGCGCCAGGTTGCGCGCTTCGAGCACCATCGCGTTCTGCTGCATCTTTTCCTTGAGCGCCACCTCGTCGCCAACCTGCACGAGATAGCTCGGGATGTTTACCTTGTTGCCCTTCACGCGGATGTGGCCGTGCAGCACGAGCTGCCGCGCCTGCGCGCGCGATCCGGCGAGACCGGCGCGATAGACGACGTTGTCGAGGCGGCGCTCCAACATGACGACGAGATTCGAGCCCGTCGGGCCCTTGGCGCGAACGGCTTTCTCGAAATACGAACGGAACTGGCG
>Ga0335078_10013257_pt1 | contig 12221 bp, 7 predicted proteins | sample Lox_Sample_32_FD_206711 | JGI IMG/M metagenome (GOLD analysis project Ga0335078, IMG submission 206711) | Soil microbial communities from Loxahatchee National Wildlife Refuge, Florida, United States - Lox_Sample_3.2 | ecosystem: Environmental > Terrestrial > Soil > Wetlands | place: USA: Florida... | reverse complement strand
TGAGCCTTTCGACCCTTTGGCGTCAGGCGGACAAGCTTCGCCCGGCGGGCGATCGGATCCGCCTCGACGACGGCGAAGCGTCTCTTCTGGAGGACGCCCATGGCCATGCTGATCGCCTCCTTCGACACGCCTGTCAGGAGCGGAAGGTCTCGAACCCGCACCCCTTTCTCATCGAGGACCCGCACCACGTTGGCGCTGATCGCCAGCGACAAGTCCGACTCGCGCTCGAACTCGATGGCGAACGCCAGCAGCACGCGTGAGAGGAGGGCCGACAGAGGGAGATCGGAACCGACGCCAGGTTCGCCTCCAATGCCTTCGGGGCGTCCGGCCGGCGCTCGCCGCTGGCGATCCGGCCCTCTGCTGAACAGCCCATATCCCAGGATCGGAAGGCAGTCGGGCAGGTTGGGGTCCATGTGGCTGGTCAACACCGAGAGTGATTCCCGAAGGTCATCGATTTCGTCCTTGCCGAAGCGCTCTTGCCAGCGCCTCTCGATGACGCCGAACAGCGGCCGCCATACTTCCTGAGCCCTCCGCCCCGCGGGGGTAGCGCGAATCACCCAGTCAGAGTGGGGAGGCTTTGGTCGGCGGTCGGCTGGGTCCGGCTCAACGACTATGTACCCCCACCTCTCCATGCCATTCAAGTTCGTTTTCGTGCGGGCGAGGCGTTCAAGCTCACGGACGCCCACGCCCTCCTCGCTGACGAACTGCATGCAGTTGAACCACATCACCAGCGACACCAGCCAGGGAGCGTGGAGCGAGCCGGCGGTCGGGCCATGTCTCGTCGTCCAATGAGGCATCTGCCGCTCCGACTCGTTGTCGAACTCGATGGTGAACGCAACCAGCGCCTGGGAGAGCAGGGTCGATAAGGGCAGACCTGCACTTCCGGAGCTGACGCTGGCGCACGGTTCGGTTTTGGTTGGTGATTGCACCTAAGGTCACGCGCCCGCGAAATCGCGCCTCCGCGGATAATCGACGATGATCGCCCGGCCATCCGTCAGGGCCTTGACCGAATGGCGGGCATTGCCGGGCACGATCGCAACCAAGCCCGCCCGGACGATCTGGGCTACACCGTCGATGGTCACCTCGAGCTCGCCCTCGATGACCTCATAGACCTCTTCCTGAGGATGGAAGTGTTCGTGAATCGACGAGCCGCGCGTGAAGTCGTAGTGCGCGAAGGTCATGCTCGGCGAATGGAAATAGCGTCCATACCAGCCGGGCAGGCGCTCTATAACATCAAGGCTGCTGGTGTCAACGAAGGGCATACCATCTCTCCCCTCGATAATCCTAGCACGGCTGGCCCGGATGGTTACAGGCGTCGCTACGATCCGTAGGTCCGAATGCCTTGCTCGCGTTCGCGCACGCAAACCCCAAAATCGATCAGTATAGTGACGATACCACAAATTGCCGCGACGGAAAGAAGCTTCGAAGTTACTCTCTTGCGTTATACTCACTCTTGGGCGACCAAACGTGCGACCCCGACCGTAAGGGGTAGATCATAAATGCTGCGCTGGATCCCGAGACCGAGAAACTCGTCGAGGCCCGCCGGCGCGGGCGCAAGCTTTCCCTGGCCGGCATCACGATCAAAGATCTCCGTGAGGAGGTGCGTCCGTGACATGGATTGTTGAAGGCTACGGGCAAGAGCGGGCCGGATGCCTGCGCTCCCAGGCGTGGTTTCTCGGCGTCCTGGCGGTGGTCGCCGTCGCCGGGTGCGTGGCGGCCACCCATGCCGCCGCATCCGGACAATCGACCCCGCCATCGGCAACCCCACCATCGGCAGCCCCGCTGACCGGAGCCCAAGCTGCTTCAAAGGGCGCCAACGTCGGGTCCGCTTGGAAGACCTGGAAGTCGCAAACCACGGGAAATGAGTATCGCGTCCGCGTGGAGAAAGGCGTCTTTCACGCGGAGTGGGTGAACGTCCCCGCCGACTGGGCCAAGCAGGGGGCGTACCTGCACACGGAGTGCCGTCGCACCGGCGGCAAGTGGGTGGGCACTTCGGTCAGCCATCTGCCCTGCACCTCGGGCGAGGGTCCGAGCATCGCCAAGTGGTGCGACCTGCAAACGCAAACCGAGATCGACTCGATTTCGCCCCAGCGTATTACCGGTCGCGGCCAGAGTCAGAGCAAGATCGATTGCCAGCAATGCAAGATTCTCAAAGCCAGTTGGGTTGACTTCATCTGGACGCCTAGCCGTTGACCTATTCATAGCGCAGCGCCGTCACCGGATCGAGGTGCGAAGCCCGCACGGCAGGGACGATTCCGCTCAGCACACCTACCACCACCAGGATCCCGGTGGAGAGCAACACCGTGCCCAGCGAGATAGCCAGGTGGATATCGCCCTTGCCGGAGGTGTCCTCGTACAAGGGACCGAGCAAGGGCAGCGTCCCGACAGCGGCGCTGAGGGCGTAGGAAAGGGCGATGCCGAGAGCCCCGCCCATCAGGGTCAGCACCAGGGCTTCGGCCAGGAACTGGACGATGATGTGGCGGCGCCGGGCGCCGAGGGCGCGCCGCAGTCCGATCTCCCGGATGCGCTCGTCCACCGACACCAGCATGATGTTCATCAAGCCCACGCCGCCGATGCCCAGAGTCAGAATGCCGATGAAGGTGAGCAGCACTTCCAGGCCGATGGTGATGCCATCGATGATGGGCCGGAATTCCTCGCGGCCGAACATCTGGATGGCCTGCTTATCGGTGGGCGAGAAGTGCTGGCGGTCGGCGACGACAGCGCGCACCTGGGCCTCGGCTTTGGCTTCGAAGACGGGAGCAATGGGCTCAAACACCAGCACGCTGCCGTAACGCGTATTCCAGAGGTCGCCGGCCGTGCTGTAGGGGATCCAGGCACACTCGTCGTCGCTGGTGAAGTAGTTGCTCATTTGCATCTTGCGGTCCATGGTCCCGACCACGGTGAAGCGCACGCCGCTGATCTCCACCGTCTCGCTCACGGCCGGGCGTCCACCGAAGAGTTTTTCGCGCAGTCGGGAGCCCATAAAGACCACGCGCCGGCGTTCCAGTTGGTCCTCCGGGCTGATCCAGCGGCCCAGGCTCGCGATCTCGTTGCGCATCTCTCCGTATTCGGGGCAGACGCCGCGGATGGCGGTGTTGGCCAGGCGTTCGCCATAGCTGATGGGCAGCCAGCGGACGGTTTCGAGACAGGCGTGCCGGACCAGCGTCGCTTGGGCGCGGATCAGTTCCACATCTTCTTTTTCGAACACCACGTGCTGGCCGGCGCGCTGACCTCCGGCCTGTTCGCTGGTGGTCTGCGGCCAGCAGATCACCGCGCCTTTGCCAAAGGCCTGGAAGGCCGTCACTAGGATGCCGCGGAAGCTGCTGCCATAAGCGATCAGCAGCGTGACCGCGGTGATTCCCCACACCACGCCGAGCATGGTGAGGAAGCTGCGCGTCGGTTGGCGCTTCAGGGCGTCCCAGGCTTGGCGGAGGACTTCGGAAAACATGGTCGTCAGCTTTCAGTCAATTGTCAGTCGTCAGTTCTCAGTTAGTTTTCAGTTCTCTGCTCTCAGTAATTATCCGGCGCCGCCGTGAACCTGGACTCCTCATGCACGGGGAAGGGCGAGGTCTTGACCCCATCGAAAATGCCGCTCCGGGTGCCTTTCGCGTTGTCCGCGAGGCGGCGTACGCCCAGCACCGGGGCTTGGGGCTTGGGGCCTGCCAACTGACGAATGGACAGACTCCCGCCCGCCTCGAATCCCAGCGCCTCGATGGGATCAATGGTCGCCGCGCGCCGCGCCGGATAGAGGGCGGAGAGTACGGCGACGGTCCCCAGCAGCGCAAAAGAGAGCACGGCGGACTGCCAGGTGGGAAGCAGGCCGGCGAAGTACATCGGCATGGGAATCAGATTCACCAAGCCGCACAATCCATAAGCGACACCCATTCCCAGTCCGCCGCTCAGAAAAACCACAATGATCGTCTCAATGAAAAACTGCCAGAGAATGCTGCGCGCGGTGGCGCCCACGGCCTTACGCACCCCGATTTCCTTGGTGCGCTCGCGCACCGCCACCAGCATCACGTTCATCACGCCGATGCCACCCAGGAAGAGCGTCACCAGGCCCACCGCGCCGAGGAAGTACTTCATGCCTTCGGTCATCGTCTGAAAGGCCTGGGCTTCCTCGACGGTGTCCCAGATCGCGGCCGCTTCCTTGTCGTGCGGATCAAAGTTGTGGATGCGAGCCAGGGACCGGCGCAACTCCCACTTGCAAGCCTCATGGTCCTGGACGGATTTGGGGGTTACCAACATCTGATCGATGCTGTCGGGAGTAGCTGGCGGCTTGTTGGGGAAGTCCCGCAGCATGACGCTAAAGGGCACGTAAACCTTGTTGACGTCGAAGCCGTCGTAGCTCGAATCCTGCTCCTTATGCTGCATCACCCCGATCACGGTGAAGGGAATGTCGGCAACATAGAGGGTCTCCCCCACGGCGGGGCGCGTGGCAAACAGTTGTTTGTTCGCCTCGCTGCCCAGGAAGGCGACATGGCGGGCGTGCGCCTCGTCGTCCCGGTTATAGAAGCGCCCTTGCGCCACGCCGATGCTGCGGATCTCGGCGAAACCGGGCAGCGAGCCGGTGACAGTGAGGGAAGCGCTGTTATAGAGACTGCGCAACGGCGAGTCGCCTCGCTCCAACTCCGGCAACACGTAGCGGCAGGAAGGAGCTTCCTCCTGGACGGCCAGGTAGTCGGTGGCGCTCCAGTTGATGGCGCGACCGGCCCGCAAGCCGCCGGCTTGCATGCTGGTGCGGCCCGCGAAGACGATCATCACATCCTTGGCAAAACCCTCCGACGCCCGCTGCTGCCCCACCCGCAGTCCCTCGCCGGCCGCCACCATCAGGGTGATGGAAATGATCCCCCAGGCGATCCCGAACATGGTGAGAAACGTCCGCAGCTTGTGGGACCAGAGGGTGCGGAGGGTGTCGAAAAGAAGATCCTTGAAGGTCATGATGCTCAGCTTTCAGCCATCAGCCGTCAGCCATCAGCTTTCAGCACGCGAGCTCTTTCTTGCTGGAAGCCGATAGCTGATGGCTGATAACCAGCATAGCTAACCGCCTACTGCAAGATGACTTTTTGCCCCTCAGTCAGCCCCGAAACCAGTTCGGTCTTGATGCCGTTCGAGATGCCGAGTTTCACCGCGACCTTGCGCCGGCCGGTGTCCGACTTGGGGTCCGGCACCTCGACTGCCGTGTTGCGATCTTTGTCGTAGACCACCGCCGACTCCGGGATCAGCAACACCTTGGGCTTCTCCTCCAGGATGATTTCCGCGTTGGCGCTCATGTTGGCCTTGAGCTCGCCAGTGGGGTTCTGAATGGAAACTCGTACCTCAAAGGTGGTCACGTTGTCCTTCTCCACTCCCATGGGAGAGATCTTGGTGACCTTGCCCTCGAATTTTTTGTCTTTGAACGACTCCACCACGATGCGGGCGCGCTGGCCGAGGTACACCTTGCCGATGTCCGCCTGATCGACCTTGCCCAGCACGTAGACGGTGCTCATGTCGCCCAGGGTCATCACCAGGGTCGCTTGCGAGCCCAGCACCAGGATGGAGCTGACAGCGTCGCCCACTTCCACATCGCGGGAAAGCACAATGCCGTCCATGGGGCTGACGATGGTGGAGTTGCGCAGGTCTTCCTCCACCCGATCGAGCGACGCCTGAGCCTGAGCCACTTGGGCTTTGGCGCGGGCGACGTCGGCCTTGCTCACCGCCACGCTGCGCTGCGCCGACATTTGCTTGTTCAGGGCCATCTGATAAGCCTTGTCGGCATCGTCGAGGGTCGAAGACGCCACCAGGCCGTCGACCGCCAGCTTGCGGTCGCGCTCCAGCGCTTCTTTCAAAAACGGCAGGTCGGGCCCTTGCGCGTCCACGATGTTGCGCTGGTAGGTGGCTTCGGCGGACTGCACCGCCGCCTGGGCTGCCAGCAAACTAGCCTGAGCTTCGTTGACGCCGGCCTGAAGCTGCTCTTTATCCAGGTCCACCAGCACGTCGCCCTGTTTCACCGTGTCGCCGTAGTCGTGGTAGATTTTCTGGACGATTCCGCTCGCCTTGGACTTGATCTCCACCTTGGCCAGCGGCTCGATCTTGCCCGTCGCCACTACCGAGCGCGCGACGTCGCCGCGTTCCACCTGCGCCAGCTTCGAGGCGTCGATCTGATGGTTGGTACGCAGCGCAGCCGTGAGGACCATGGTCGCCCCGGCGACGAGCACCACAATGACCGCAACCAGTATCCAGCGCCGCCGTTTGCGGCCGTTCTTGTGATTGTTGTTCATAAGTGCATCCGCCTTCGTTCTTTCCCGTCCAACTTCACCTACGCAGCGGGCGATTGAAATGTTCCGGTCGAGGTTGTGCGTTGTTCTCGGACTGCACCCGTTTTTGGCTTTCATTCCTTGGCCTTGTCGCTGGTCCGTCAGCAGACAAGTCCCTTAGCCAGAACAAACGGCCGGGCCCAAGGGGTTGAGGACGCGGTTACAGCCACCTGTTTAGACTGCCAAGGGTCGCTTGAGTTAGCGTCAACACGGTATGTGATGTCGTTTTCCACTCACGTAATGGCGGCCAACTGCCGAACAACTGACTGGAGTCGAACCCGATGCGAGCGAGCTCGTGTCGTCGCACACGGGTTGACGCCTTGGCAGCCAGGTTTATGGGACCATCCACGACCGCCGTCGGCTCGAGCGCTGGCACACACGCGGGAGCCCCCGTCTCTCGGTTCATTGCCGCCGGCCGGGTAAGGCAAGCGAGCCAACCAGCGATGCCGGTTATGTGGACGCCGCGCCCGAAACGGCTCCCTTCGCAGGCGCGGATGTGCCGCATCGCTTTGCTGTTGGCGTTCCTTCTGGGGATTCATCGCGCACTGCCGGGTCAGGAAGTCGTCGCAAGCCCTGATGCGGGAACCCAAGCCGCCCTGCCCACCTTGACGCGCATTCAGGACATCCGCCAACTCACGCCGGCCCAGGCTGAAGCTGGGTACCCCGTTCGCGTGCGCGCGGTGGTCACGTATTACGATCCCCGCCCCCCGAACGACCCTTCGGGCGGCGACCTCTTCATCCAGGATTCGACGGCCGGTATCTTTGTCGACGCTGTCACGCAACTGAGCCTGCACCCGGGGCAACTGGTCGTGGTCGATGGCGTCAGCGCCGGGCCGGATTTCGCGCCTCAGATAGCGAAACCGCGGGTGACGGTGCTGGGTGAAGGGGAGCTTCCCGGCGCCCAGCGCGTCTCCTTCGACCGCATGGCCTCCGCCGGCGAAGACAGCCAGTGGGTCGAGATCCAGGGAATCATCCGCTCCGCGATCGTTGAGAACGAGCACCTGGTGCTGGACGTCGTGGTCGATGGCGGACGCCTGCAAGCCATCGTACCGAACTTCCAGGGCCCCATCCCCCAAAGTCTCGTGGACAGCAAGGTACGGATTCACGGCGCGTGTGGGGCGCGGTTCAATAGCAAGAACCAGTTAATCGGCGTTGTGGTCTACGTACCCAGCCTCGCGCAGATTATGATCGACGAGCCTGGGCCCCCCGATCCGTTTTCGCTGCCGGCGCGTCCGATCGCCAGTCTCATGAAATTCACCCCGGAGAAGATCTCGGGTCACCGGGTTCGAGTGGAAGGAGTGGTCACGCTTCAGCGGATGGGGCGAACCCTATATATCCGCGATGCCACGGACTCGGTCTACGTCGAGACCGCGCAGCAGACCTCTCTCCAACCCGGGGATCGGGTGACCGTAGCAGGCTTCCCCTCCCTGAACGAGCTTTCTCCGGTGATGCAAGATGCGGTTTTTGAGCGCTTAGGTCAGGGTCCGGAGGTGACACCCACTAAGATCTCACCCCAGGAAGCCATCCGGGGCAACTACGACTCGCAGTTGGTGCGCATCGAAGGCCAGCTTCAGGACCAGCAGACGCCGCCGGGGGAAAGGGTCTTGGTGATGACCTCGGGCACCCTGGTGTTCGAGGCGAAGATCGACGCTGGCCAGGTTGGGGCGGCATGGCCCTTGCTGGCGCCGGGCAGCCGGCTACAGTTAACCGGTGTGTGCTCGGTCCAAGTCGGTGAAGACCGGCAACCGCACTCGTTCCGGATCCTGCTGCGATCCGGGAAGGACATTGTGGTGGTGAGCCGTCCCTCCTGGTGGACGGCACAACGCACGTTTTGGATCCTGGCGATCGTGGCGGCGGTTGCTCTCACCACCCTGGCGTGGTCGGTGGTGCTGGGGCGACGCGTTCACCATCAGACCGGGATCATCCTGGAGCGGTTGCAGCGCGAAGTCGTCCTGGAAGAACGCTACCGCGACCTGTTCGAAAACGCCAACGACATGGTCTACACTCACGACCTGGAAGGAAAGCTCACCTCGCTGAACCGGGTAGGCGAGCACATCACGGGTTACAACCGCCAGGAAGCGCTGAGCATGAATCTACTGGAGATGTTGGCGCCGGAGTCTCGTGAGTTGGCACGACAGAAGATCGCGCAGAGTCTAGCCGAAGCCCCGGCTTGCGCTTACGAAATTGAGATTCTGGCCAAGGACGGGCATCGCGTTCCGCTGGAGGTCAGCACCCGCGTCATCCACCAGGACGGCAAGGCGGTCGCGGTTCAGGGTAATGCCCGCGACATCAGCGAGCGGCGGCGCTCCGAGCAAGCCTTGCGCGACTCGGAGAGCCGATACCGGTTGTTGTTCGAGCGGAACCTGGCCGGCGTCTATCGCAGCACGCTGGAGGGGAGGATCCTCGACTGCAATGAGGCCTTCGCTCGCGCCTTCGGTTATGCGTCGGTGGAAAAAGCGCTCGCCCAGCAGGCCTCGTCTCTTTATACGGAAGCGGGGGGCCGCGACGCGTTCATCGCCCGGCTGCGGGAAAAAGGGAGCATCACCAACCAGGAGTTCTGCCTGCGAAGGAAGGACGGCAGCCCCGTCTGGGTGCTGGAAAATGCTAGCCTGCTGCGGGAGGAGAACGACGGCCTGGACGTGATCGAAGGCACCGTCATCGACATCACGGAGCGCAAACGCGCCGACCAGGCGATGGAGCAAGCCAAGGAAGCGGCAGAAGAGGCCAGTCGAGCCAAAGGAGAGTTCCTCGCCAACGTCAGCCACGAGATTCGCACGCCGATGAACGGAATCCTGGGGATGACGGAACTGGCGCTCGATAGCGGCTTGGACTCCGAGCAGCGCGAGTACGTGGAAGCGATCCAGTCGTCGGCTCAGTCCCTGCTCGCGGTTATCAACGATATTCTGGACTTCTCGAAGATCGAAGCGCGCAAGCTCGAACTGGAGGCCATCGGTTTCGACCTTCGCCCCAGTCTGCATGAAACCCTCAAGATGCTGGAATTGCGGGTTTACCAGAAAGGGCTCGCACTCGCGAATCACATTGATGCGGATGTGCCGGAGACCCTGGTAGGCGACCCCGGCCGCCTGCGGCAGGTGATCGTCAACCTGGTGGGCAACGCCGTCAAGTTCACCGACCAAGGCGGCATCTCGCTCCGCGTCAAGATGGAGTCGGCCGCCCCGGGCGAGGTCGTCCTCCACTTTGCCGTGTCCGATACCGGGATCGGCATCCCGGCCGACAAGCAAGAGTTGATTTTTGAAGCCTTCACGCAGGCCGATGGCTCAACGACGCGCAAGTTTGGGGGCACCGGACTGGGCCTCGCCATCTCAGCCCAACTGGTGGGAATGATGGGGGGCAGGCTCTGGGTAGAGAGCGAAGTCGGGAAGGGTAGCACCTTCCACTTTACGGCCCACTTTGGGATCTCGGCCCAGCCGCCGCGACCGGCGCTTCGCGGCGCGCCCGAGAAACTACAGGGCCTGCCGGTGCTGGTGGTGGACGACAACCCCGTGAACCGACGCATGCTCGAAGACATGCTCCTCGGTTGGGAAATGAAGCCTGCCGTGGTCGCGAGCGGCCTCGAGGCGTTGGAGCGGCTCCGGGCGGCGGCGGATGCGGGCGATGCGTTTCCCCTGGTTTTGCTGGACGCCCAGATGCCCCAGATGGATGGCTTCGAGACGGCGGCGCGACTGAGGGAGACTGCGCTCCGACCCGCCATCCTGATGCTGACTTCCAGCGGCCAGCGGGGCGACGCGGCTCGTTGTCAGAGCCTGGGAATTGTCGCCTACCTCACCAAGCCTATCAGCGAAGAAGAGTTGCAGGCCGCCGTGTTGGCCGGCCTCGAAACCAGGGCCGGGCAATCGGCCTCGCCCCCCCTCATCACGCGGCATTCCCTGCACGAAGGCCGCCTCAGCCTGCGCGTCCTGGTGGTGGAGGATAATCCCATCAGTCAAAACTTGGCCCGGCGCCTGCTCGAAAAACGGGGCCATAGCGTGGTCGTGACTTCTAACGGCGAAGAGGCTCTTGCCACCTTGAAGGCCCAACCGTTCGACGTGGTGTTGACCGACGTGCAGATGCCCCGGATGGACGGGGTCCAGATGACGGCTGCGATTCGTGACCGCGAGCGGCAGTCCGGCGGGCACCTCCCCATTGTCGGCATGAGCGCGCACGCGATGAAAGGCGATCGCGAACGCTTCCTGGAAGCGGGCATGGACGACTATGTTGCTAAACCGGTCCGGCCCAAGAACCTCCTCCAAGCGGTGGAATGCTGGGCAACAACGACCGCCATCCTGGAATCGAGCGCTCCGGCGGCGCGGCCGGCCACCGAAGCCATGGATCGGGAGGCGGCCCAGGAGAGGCTCGGCGGCGATACCGACCTCCTGGTGGAATTGGCCGGATTGTTTCTCGATGAGTGTCCTCGACTGTTGTCGGAGATCCGGTGCGCTGCGGCGCGGCAGGATGGCAAAGCCCTGGAGCGGGCGGCCGACTCCCTGAAGGGATCGGTGGCCAATTTCGGGGCCGACGCCGCCATGGAGGCGGCCGCGGCCCTCGCCCACATGGGTCGCCAAGGCCACTTGCAGAGCGCTCCGGAAGCGTGTGCCACCTTGGAGGCCGAAATCGAAGGGCTAAAGGAAGCCTTGGCCAACATCCTGGTGGAAGCGGACGAAGTCCCATCGGCGCCCTCGGCATCGCTGTAGTAAGCGGAAATGAGGAGACAGGAGTCAGAGTAAGCATGAGAAAAGAAGACGGGAGACAGGAGACAGAATCAAGACGGTCTTTATACCGATTCCTGAGTCCTGACTCCTGGCTCTTGACTCCTGACTCCTTATTCTCAATTATTTCCTCAGCCTCGAGCCCCCAAACTGACGATAGTACTATGGCGAAGGAGAGTACCAGTTGAGAGTTCTGGTGGCTGAAGATGATCCCGTTTCCCGCCGGGCCTTAGAAGCCTTTCTGCGACGGTGGGGCTATGACGTAACGGTGGCCGAGAATGGCCTCGAAGCCTGCCAGGCCTTGCAAGCAGAACCGACACCCAATCTGGCGATCTTGGACTGGATGATGCCAGGCATGGATGGCATCCACGTTTGCCGCGAGGTGCGCAGTCGAGGACCCGAGCCCTACATCTACATCCTGCTGGTCACTGCCAAGGATCGCAAGGAGGACGTCGTGGCCGGTATCGAAGCGGGCGCCGACGACTACCTCAAGAAGCCTTACGACCCCCACGAACTCAAGGCCCGGCTCCGCACCGGGCGGCGAATCGTCGAGTTGCAGCAAAAGTTGATCGCCGCCCGCGAGGAACTCCGCGTCCAGGCGACGCGGGATGCCTTGACCGGTCTCTGGAACCGCGCCACCATCCTCGAAATTCTGCGCCGTGAGTTCGACCGCTCCCTCCGCGAAGGCACGCCGCTGGGCGTCCTTATGGCCGATATCGATCACTTCAAGCAGGTCAACGATTCCCGCGGCCACATGGCCGGCGACCAGGTTCTGCGCCAGGTCGCGGAAGGCCTGAAAGGCGCGGTCCGCGCCTACGACTCCGTCGGCCGCTACGGCGGAGAGGAATTCCTGGTGGTGGCGCCGGGCTCCGACGTCGTCAGCAGCTTGCAACTGGCAGAGAGACTCCGCTCCGCTGTCCGCGAGGCGACCGTCAACGGCGGACCGGTAGCGGGTCCGGTCACCCTGAGCGTCGGCTTCACCTCCACCGGCGACTTGGGCGAGGCCGACTGCGATGTCCTCCTTCGCGCCGCCGACGCCGCACTCTACGAGGCCAAGCGAGCGGGACGCGACCGCGTGGAGATGGCGGCCGCGCAACTGGTCGCCTAGCCTGGCGACTCCCCGGGCCGGCTGCCGGGCTGAGACCGTGCTGCAACTTCTGTCGCTCGAGCGTGCGGTGTCTACGAGCCTGATCAAACAGTTAGTCGGCGCCACGTAGCA
>Ga0335078_10013256_pt1 | contig 12221 bp, 11 predicted proteins | sample Lox_Sample_32_FD_206711 | JGI IMG/M metagenome (GOLD analysis project Ga0335078, IMG submission 206711) | Soil microbial communities from Loxahatchee National Wildlife Refuge, Florida, United States - Lox_Sample_3.2 | ecosystem: Environmental > Terrestrial > Soil > Wetlands | place: USA... | reverse complement strand
GAAGATACTGGGAGGTCTAGTCCTTTAATGGGGAGGGCAGGGGCCGGAGGATTGGAGCTCTCACCGGCTGAGAGACAGGTCCTGCAATCCGTCTGCGACACGTTGGTGCCTTCGATTCCAGGCGGCTCGGAATTCTATCGTCGCAGGGCGTCCGACATCGGTGTCGATGCGTTGCTCGCCGAGGCAATCGAGAACTCCCTTCAGCCGGGGAACGCCAGAGACTTCCGAAGAATTCTCTCGGTCGTCGACAGTCCGCTTTACAACTTGGTACTCACTGGAAGCCCGGTCAGGTTCACGAAACTCGGTCCCGAGTCGAGGGAGAGTTATCTTCAGAGGTGGCGGGACAGCCCGATTGCCCTAAAGCGGACGGCATTTCAGGCACTGAAGAGGCTCACGGTCTTCCTTGCCTACGCCTCGGTGGGCACAGGAGGGACCAATCCCAACTGGGAGGAGATAGGGTACCCCGGACCGCACATGGACAAGCCTGTGCCTACCCCCGCTCAGCTCCGACTGAATCCGACCGCCGTACACGCTGACACCAGGCTGACCTGCGATGTGGTCGTGGTCGGCTCGGGAGCAGGGGGGAGCGTCATTGCCGATGCCCTGGCCGGTTGGGGATACGACGTGGTCGTCCTGGAACAGGGTCCGTATGAGACCTCGGAGACCTTCAAGCAGAACGAGATGAGGATGATGCAGAAGCTATTCCAGCAGAGCGGGACTGCAGCCACCAAGGACCTTTCCTTCGTGTTGCTGGCTGGGAGGGGGGCGGGCGGAGGTACGACTGTCAACTGGAACACCTGCCTGAAGCCGCCTCGAAGGATCTTGGCGGAGTGGGAGAATGAGTTCGGGATAGGTGGGTTGAACGACCAGAATTTCGCATCATATCTCGACGAGGTCTGGAGGACCATCGGTGTCAACTCCGATGAGAGTCAGAGAAACGGGAACAACGGTGTCCTCTGGGACGGCTGCCGATCGCTTGGCTACGAGGAAGGGTCAGACTATTGTCTGATAGAAAGGAACGCCATCGGGTGCGAACAGAGGTGCGACTACTGCACCTACGGGTGCGTCTATGCCGCCAAGCAGTCGACGTCGCTCACCTACCTTCCAGCGGCCCAGAGGAAGGGGGCGAGGTTCATCTTCGACACGAGGGTCGAGAGGATAGTCATCGACGATGGTTCGGCCAAGGGGGTCGTCGCGACCCACACGGATGACGGGAGGACCTGGCAGCTCGATGTGGCCGCCAAGGTCGTTGTTGCGGCCTGCGGAGGGATCGAGACCCCAGCGCTCCTGCTCAGGTCAGGTGTGAAGGACAAGAACGTGGGGAGATATCTGCGCCTGGACCCGACCGTCGCCGTTGGGGGGATCTTCGAGAAGCCCATCGAACCGTGGAAGGGGCCTCCACAGACAGTAGCAGTCTGGAAGTTCATTGATTTCGACGGGACCTATCACGGGTTCTGGGTCGAGGCCGCGCCGGCCCACCCCGGACTGTTCGCCCTGTCCATCCCCTGGACTAGCGGGAGGCACCACAAGGACTTCATGAAGCAGTATTACGCCCGTTCCTCGGCTTCCATCGTCCTGCTCCGGGAATGGAGCTCCGGAACGGTGACCATAGACAAAGATGGATACGCGGTCGCGACGTACGAGTTGGAGGCGCGCGACAGGGAGACCCTCATTAGCGGGATGGAGGAGACCGCCCGCATCCTGGCTGCGGCTGGGGCCGTCGGCGTGTGGACCACGCACAACGCCCAGGTCTTCGGTGGAGATGGCAAGACCCAGATCAAACCCGCCGACATCGACGCCTTCTCATCCGCGCTCAGGAAGCAAGGGATCGTGTACAACAGGATGATGCTCTATAGTGCCCACCTGATGGGCTCCTGCAGGATGAGCGCCGACCCAGCCCTGGGACCGACCTCTCCCAGCGGGGAGCTTCACACTGTCAAGAACCTCTTCGTTGGTGACGCCTGCGTCTTCCCAACGACCCCCGCGGTCAATCCGATGATCTCGATAATGGCGATGGCTCGCAGGACTGCAGAATCCATAAAGACCTCTCTCGGCGGGCGGTGACCGTTCTTCAATGTCGAAAGAAGCCGCGCGTCCTCCTTTCTACATCGTCGGCCTCCCCGAGGAACCCATCGAGGCGGACGAAGCGAAGATGAAGTTCGAAAAGCTCTCTGCCGAGCTGTATAAAGTCTACCCGCTCATCGAAGAAATCAGAGCGGTCGTGAAGTCCAAGAAGCCTGCCAAAACCCACGCGAGGTACGAAGTTTCGGTCGAGGTGTACACGCCGAAGGATAGGCACGCCTTCACGGAGACGGGTTACAACCTTGCCGCTGTCTTCGACTCAATGGGGCCCAAGATGAAGAGACTGATGTCGTCGAGGCAGTCGCGGGTGACCTCGAAAGGGAAGTCCGTGCGAAAGGAGAGTCCTGAGGCTTAACCGGAGGATCTGCCCAGCCTCCTGTTTTCTTCTTTCAGCTCATCCACTTCTGCCTTCAGCTTCGTAAGCGCGGTGGAGGCTTCGGCCGAAGCCATTAGCTCGTACACGGTCTCGAGTGCTTTCCTTCTCACCTTCCCCTCACGGTGGGTCTTCGCCACTTTTCTCAGTGTTTCGATGAACCTGCGGTCCTCCAACGCCCTGATGACGTTGTTGATGACGTAGAGGGTGACGCGGAAGTCCCGCGAATCTTCGAGTATCTCCCTCAGTATCGGTACCTCGTCATCGAGGATCTGTCCCCTCTCCTTTATCGCCTTCAGCGCTCCTACCCTCACCCGGGTCGCCCTGCCGTAGGTGAGAGACTCTTTGATTATCCTGTTCACCTCGTCCCCTTTGATCTTTCCCATGGCGGCCAGGCACGCCTCCCCTAATGTTTCGTTGGGCGTGCGGGTCTTCATAGCCTCCCTGAGGTGAGGAAGTGCCACCTCGGGCCAGGACTTCGCGAGGGCCAGGGCAGCTTCGCACCTCACGTAGGGACTTTCGTCTTCCTTGAGGGACCTGATGACGATGTCCTTTGCCCTCTCCTCCTTGAAGTTCCCCAGCGCCTCGACAAAGGCTCTTCTTGCTCGCCTCTCTTTCGGCGCTCCGAGCCTGAGCAGTGCCTCTAGCGCCGCCTCTGTCCCTATCTCTCCGAGAGCCCTGAATGCACGACTTCTGACGAGCCAGAACTGGTCCTGTGCCGCAGCTCGTGCCAGCCCCTCGACCGCCATCCCGTTCTTCATCTTCCCAAGCTCCTTCGCCGCTTCCGCCCTGCTCCAGGCGTCCTGGCTCTCCCCCAACTGGTTCAGAACCAGGTCCAGCCCCTTTTCGAACTTCAGTTTCTTGAGGAGCCATCTTCGAGGGTCGAATTCGACTATGCTCGGCTTCGACGGTAGCGAAAATGTCAGCGTCTGGTTGGCCGAGTCCAGGGTCACTCTGAAGGAGCGCCTTTCCCCTCCCACATAGAAGACCATCTCGCACGGGAGTTTGAAGATCGGGGTACCGTCGTCTGTCTTCTGCGCCTGCTTGACATGCAGCGTCGCAACCTTACCGGCTTCGTCCCACGAATATGACGCTTCGAACTCCGGGTGCCCTGGCTTGTAGAAGGCCTGCTCGAAGAACTCCTCGAGCTGGAGCCCACTCGACCTTTCCAGCGCCTTGCGGAAGTCGTCGGTGTCTGCGACAGAGTTGGCGAAGGACTTCAGGTAAGAGGCTATCCCCCTGAAGAAGGCGTCGTCCCCCATCACGAACCTGAGTTCGTGGAGCCTCGACGCCGCCTTGGGGTACAGATGGGAGTCGAAAAGGTCGTCCGGCCAGACGTAGTTCCTCTCGACGATCGCCCGCCTGTACTCGTCGGCGTCTTCATCGAAGTAGTCTCCAGTCCGGGTGTCGAGATGCCAGAGCATCTCGTCAACTCCGCGGGTCCTCTCAAGGTAGAGCTCCTGGAAGTACGACGCGAAGCCTTCGTTGAGCCAGGCATGCGCCCAGTCTGAGCAGGTGACCAGGTCCCCGAACCACTGGTGCGCAGCCTCGTGCGCTACCAGGTCGAGGGGCCTCGTGTGAGACGATGCGTAGGTCGTCGAAAAGTCTTCTTCCGAGGAGGCGTCCGGGTAGTAGTTCATCGCGAGGGTGGTCGCGTCGATGTTCTCCTCCCCTCCTGCGACGAAGTCCTCGACGGTCGTCTGGTCGTACTTCTCGTAGGGGTACTTCATTCCTGCCAACTCCCCGAGGACCTTGATCACCTTTGGAGTCTCGCCGAAGTACTTCAGCACGTCTTGCCTCTTCGACTCCGGGAAGTTGTAGTTCAGCTTGATCCCATCGACCTCTTGGACAATCTCCCCGAACTTCCCCGCGACGAAGGAAGTCAGGTACGTCGCGTGCGGTACATCTTCCCTCCAGTGATAGGTCGCGCTAGGGCCACCCTCGGCCACCGAAGTCAGCTTACCGTTCGATATGACCCTGAAACCCTTCGGGACTGTGAGTATGACTTCCGTGGTCGACCTTTCCCCCGGGTGGTCGTGGCAGGGGTACCAGAACCTGGCAGCTTCGGCCTCGCTGTGGGTCCACGCCTGGACCTCCTTGGTCGGGAATTCCTTGTCAGGACCGGTGAAGAAGACCCCGTCCGAGGGCACCGCCGAGTATTCTACCCTGACCTGATGGTTCCCTCCGCCGTCCAGGGCGACCGACAGGGTCGAGTTGTCGTACTCGAAGCGGGCCTTTTGGCCATCCACGGTCACCGAATTTATCGTCATATCGCTCGCGTCGAAGCGCGCCCACCCGAGCCCCTTCCGCATCGGTTCTATGTCGAGGGTACACGCACCAGCGATGCCCTTCTTCTCGAAGTCCAGGGCCAGTTCAATCTTGATGTGGCGGGTGTGATAGTCCCGCTGGGGAGGGTAATGGGGCTTCGACTCCGGAAGGAGAAACGACTTGTGAGTGCTTGCCATGGGCTCGCCGGGTCCTCCGATTCTTCAAAAGAGTTTCGAGCCCTGAATACTTTGAAATATCCACCCAAAGGCGGCGAACCGTTGAGCTCCCTCCCGCGGGTGATTCAAGGGCTGATCCTCTTCTCGACAGTCTTGGGGGTCGTCTTTCTTTGGCAGGCCTATCCGCTCCTTCCGTCAGACGCGTTCGGATTCGTCGCCTTCGGGTGGGTCCTCTTCGTAGTTGACAGCTGTCTCACCTTCATTAGACCCATGGTCTCCTTCTATCTCGGCATCGTGTTGGGAGTCCTAGCACTGGGGGCGACTCTCTCTCAGCCTGCACACTTCGCCCTTGTGGGGAGCGGTGCGCTCCTTGCGTCTGCGACCATAATCCTGGGCTCGGCAGCGGAGGCCCTCCTTGTGATAATCGGCGCTTACTACGTTATCGCAAACAGGAAGAAGGACCCCTGGGAGTGGCCTGACGTAAAGTCTCAGGCCTGACCGGGGCGGGCTCCAGGGCGCCTGCATTCCCGCCAACACCCTCGGGCAGTGGTCTCGAGCCGAAACTTGGCGCATTTGGCGGCAGATGAATTGTGAAACCAGATTATCGTGGCTCGAACAGGGAGGGAGATGCGACTTTTTGGAAAATGGCTGAATCGCCTATCTATCTCCCCTAACAGGTTAGGGACATGATTGCGCACGACGTGCGGAAGGAACTGGACGGCATGCCGCCTGGAACGCACGCCGTACTGGTATACGACTCCGAAGAGCGCAAGCAAGACGCGTTATTCACACATCTGAAGGTGGGTGGAAAGTATGACGATTTGGTCTACGTCTGCTCGGAGGAAACACCCGCCGAGGCCGAAACTGCAATGAGGAGGTTCGGACTAGATGTTGACGAACGGAAGAAAGAGGGGAGTCTCACCGTCAAGAACTATGATGAGGTATACATCGTCGAAGGCGAAGTAGACTCGCCAGCCATCATCAAGCGGTTCTCAGACCGCACCTATGACGACATCCAGCGGGGGTATGGGATGAGGGCAGCGGCAGAAATGTCCTGCTTCTTTGATCACAGGAAGGTGGACGAACTCGTGAAGTATGAAAACGACCTGCATCGGAAGTTTTCCTTCCCGGCCATGGGACTGTGCGGATACAGCCTTGTCAAGATGGTAAACACCGGGAACCTGGAAGCGTTCTGGCCGATTCTCAATGCCCACGCCCTTGTAGTAATGACCGGCCCCAACGGCAGCTTCGCCCTCAAGCCTGAGGAGATAGATGCAAGGGCTGTCGAGAAGACGATGGGCGCGGCCAAGGGCAGCATCCCGCAGGGCTGACAGCAAGAAGCCTAGACGTATCCCCAACTGATCAGCTTGTCACTATCGTGGACCCAGCGCTGACCGATATCGTTCCTGTAGAACATGTTGGGAATCATGACGTTCCTTACGTTCTGGTATGCCTTGTCGACGGCATCGGCGACTGTCGCCCCGGAGCCGGTGACCACCAAGGCGTACCCCGAGTTCCCTGCGATGTGCCAGTCTTCCTCCTCCAGTTTTACCTCGCCAATGTGTATCCCGTCGAGGTCCTTGCGCCTGAACAGTATTGAAGCCCCCTCTGAATATTTTCGAAATGCCTTCTCGTCTTCGAAGGGCCAAGGGGGGATCGCGACAACCACCCCGACTTGGTACCCCTTCTTCGTCTTCAGCTGAGTCTCATTGCCATGCGCGAGGTCAAAGACGAACTGCCCCCACTCGCTCGTGACCCCCTCCATCTGGATGCTTATCGTGGGGTAGCCTAGTCGACTCGTGAATTCAAGTGGCCATATGCCCTTGTTGTTCGCGATACAGTTGATGTCGATGTATCCGACGTACTTGCTCGCAGCCAGTTTGTCTTTCATCTTCAGCAGAGTCCTCTCAAAGATCGGGTTGTTCCTCGTGTAGTAGATCAAGGTCCCCATCTCGCCCGTGCTGGGTCCGAGTTCATTCGGGAAGAGCCTCTTGTGCTCGAAATTCACGCAAATCGGCATCATGAAGTCCTTCCCATTGAAGAAGGCCCCCACCGCGACTTCCACCCCCTCGGCGAACCTCTGGATCTGGAACTCCTTGATCTTCTTCGACCAGTTGGCCTTGTAGTGCTCCAGGACCTGAAGGACGTCCTTGCCGTCCACCTCTTGACCTATGAACAGGAGCTCCTTTTCGCTCTGAGCCTTCCCGCTGGGCTTGATGACGTATCTGTCAGGATTCTGCATTACCAACTCTATGGCCTTGTCGAATGAATCGAAGTTCCAGCTAGGAAGCACGTCGACCCCCACGCTGGCAAGCTCGGCCTGGCCAAACTCCCTGTCAAGCTCGAGCTTGTCTGTGTAGGCCGAACCTCCGAATACGAACTTCCCTTCCGCGCGCAGAGCTTCAGCCTTTGAGCCAAAACCGATGTCATCGAACATGATGACGTCCGCCCAGTCCTTCAGCGGTTCCCACTCATCCACTTTCTCGAAGAATCCAAGCCCGACATCTTTCTCTCCTTGATTGTGGCAGTACATCTTGACGTCGTGCCCTTCCTTCTTCAGCTGCCACGCAAGATCAGCCGACAGGCTTTCGAAAGTCACGAAGAGAAACTTCATCTGATGTTGAATAGAATTTCGGCTCGTTAATATCTGTTGCAAATCGCGCGATGATTGGAATCGGAAGGAGCTCGCCCGTCTTCGATGGCTCAGACTGTCGATGCTCCGGCGGTATCCAGCGCTCGGGCTAACATGTCCCTCGTCAGCCTGACGTCATCGGGGGTATGTGCGAGCGACAAGCAGAACCTGTTCTCTGGTTTCAGATAGATGCCGTGGGCGATGAGCTCGAGGTCGAGCAACCTCCGCGTCCGAAGGTCGGTGCTCTTGGCTTCGCGATAATTCCTGACCTCACCCCGCGTAAGGTAGAGGTTGAACATCCCGCCCTCCCCGAGAAGAAGGTGGGGGATCTTGCGCTCGGCCAGCTCTGCCGAGAACCCTTCCTTCAAGTCGGCCGTCCGTCTGCATAACGTATCGAACCTCCCATGACGTGATAGCTCCTCAACCGTGGCCCTCCCGACGGACAATGAAAGCGGGTTCCCATTGAAGGTCCCCGAATGAAACACCCTCGAGCGCTTCTCTCTTCTGGGGTCTAGGAGCCCCATCAACTCTGAGTCGCCGACGACGGCTCCTATGGGGTGCCCGCCACCTATGATCTTCCCCAGGCAGGTCAGGTCAGGCATTACTGAATAGAATTCCGCAGCTCCCCCGAGCCTCACTCGGAACCCTGTCTTGACCTCGTCGAAGACCAGCGGAATCCTGAGGTCCTTCGTCAGCTTGCGCAGGTCGGCCATGAATCGCATCTCCCCCGGGATCACCCCCTCTTCGAACGGCTCCATGATTACGCAGGCAAGTTCACGTGAGTGCCTGATCAGTCGCTTCTCCGTTGACTCCCAGTCATTGAACGGTAGCACCAGCGATTCCCTGAGCATGTCGTCGTCGACCTCAGCGCTATCGCCTATGGGGACCGGGGAGGACGGTCTCCCAGAGTCGCCGGTCTGGGGGGCATAGCTGAACAGGAGCCTGTCGACTGCTCCATGGTAGTGCCCTTCGAACTTCGCCACCTTCTTGCGGCCGGTGAACGCCCTGGCGAGCCTCACCGCCAGTAGCGTCGCTTCGAGCCCTGAATTGGTGAATCTGATTAGCCCGTCAGGATGATAGAGGTCCCTGAGCATGCTCCCATATCCGACCTCTACGTCTGTGGGGGTCCCCGTGACCGATGTCCCGAAATTCTCCATGACTCTCTGGATCGCCCTCTTCTGGACATCGCTCCCATGGCCGAGGACAGTTGCGCCATAGCTCATCAGGTAGTCGACGTACTCGTTGCCGTCCACGTCCCAAAGATGCGAGCCACTTGCACTCTTCATGAAGATCGGGTAGGGCTCGAAGTACTTGATGCCTGCCATCACCCCGCCCGGGGTGACTTTGGCCGCCCTGCGGAAGAGCTCGGCGGACCTCTTTGTCCTTGCCTGGAGGTGGCCGATCACGGAGCGCTCGTCGAAAAGGGCAGCCTGCACCTTCGCCAACGTCCTCCCTGGCGCTTTAAGTGTGGCGCAGACTCTACTCGATGAGCTTCTTCAGAAGGAAAGACGCGCACAGGATAAGCACTATCGTCGTCACGAGCAGGACCAGGATGTCGAGGGGGAGCCCCGAATAGTCCCCCGTGAGGAGCATGGCCCTCAGGGCGTCCACCACGTAACTGAGTGGGTTGTAGGCCGATATCTCCTGGAGGAATGGGGGCATGAGGGAGACCGGGTAGATGGCGTTGCTTGCAAAGAAGAGGGGCATGGTTATCGCCTGCCCGATCCCCATCATCCGGTCCCGGGTCTTCAGGACGGAAGCGAGGGTCATCGACAGGGCGGCGAAACACATGGCAAAGAGGACCACCACCAGGAAGACCCCTGCCACGTCCAGGGGGTCGAACCGGAGGTTGACGCCTATTATCAGTGCGAGGGCGAAGATCATTATCCCCTGGAATATCCCCCTCACCCCGGCAGCCAGGGCCTTTCCCACCACGACGGAGATCCTCGGGGAAGGGGTGGAGAGGAGCTTGGTCAGCAGTCCAACATCCCTCTCCCAAACTATGGTTATGCCGTAGAATATCGCCACGAAGAGGACCGACTGGGCCAGGACTCCGGGCGCGATGTACTGGGTGTAGGTGAACCCGCTCGGGATCTGGAGCGCCGATGCCCGGATCGCGCTGAACACAGTCCCAAAGATCAGGAGCCAGAGGGCGGGCTGGATGGCCCTCATCCATAGTTCGGTAGAGTCGTGCCGTATCTTCCTAGCCTCCATCTCGGCGATGGTGAGCGCGCTCGAGACAGACCGTTGCAGGTTGTTCATCTCGCATGCCTCGCTATGCTCCGCCGGGCGGAGCGGGCCTCCCGGAAGCTTCCTTCGTCCTGAAGAGATACCTTAGCGAATTTCATGAATACGTCATCGAGGGTGGGGCGGCTCAGGGATACCGATTCGACGACGGCGCCCTCCCCTTCCAGATAGTCGGTGAGCCTTGGGATTGCCCTCTCGCCGTCCACCGTCAGGATCTTCAGCGTCCCCTGGTCTCTGCCTGCGATTGTGCCCAGGTCCGGGGGAATCGAGTCAGTTATCGGACCTCTGACCGCGACCGTGATGACGTCTCCTCCCACCGACTTCTTGAGCTCGCGTGGAGCCCCGATGACAGCTATCTTCCCCAAGTTCATTATGGCGAGTCGGTCGCAAAGTTCGTCTGCCTCCGCCATGTCGTGGGTGGTGATGAGAATCGTGGTCCCGAAGTCCCTGTTCAGACGTCTGATGTGGTCTATGACCTGCATCCTAGAATGCGGGTCCAGCCCTATGCTCGGCTCGTCCAGGAAGAGCAGTTTCGGCCGGTTGACCAGAGCTTGGGCAATCTCGAGCCGCCGCATCATGCCGCCTGAATAGTGTTTCACCAGATCATCCGCTCTGTCGGCCAGCCCGAAGAGCTCGAGGGCCTCGTGTATCCTCTTGCTTCGCTCCGCCGGGTCCACGAAGAAGAGCTTAGCGAATATGAGCAGGTTTTCGTAACCTGTCAGGTCTCCATCGACTGAGATGGCCTGCGGGACGAACCCGAGCATCTGCCTGACCTCCTGCGGGAGCAGTAGGGCGTCGACCCCGAAGACCTGTATCGAGCCGGCAGTGGGCCTGGTCAGAGTGGTGATCATCTTGATCGTGGTAGTCTTCCCCGCTCCGTTCGGCCCAAGGAGCCCGAAGACTTCGCCCGCCCTGACCTCGAAGCTGATCGAGTCTACGGCCTTCGGACCCTTCGAATACGACTTGGTAAGTCCAGTAACCTGGACCGCGAGCGGCATCCCGTTCTCTGAGGACCGAGTGCCGATGGCCTCAGTGGTGGTAACGTTCACGCCTTCTTCGCCGTCCCTCGGTTGGCGGGGGCAGCCGGGATGTCACCGCTGGCCGCAAGGGCTTTCCAAAGTAGGTCATGGAGGGTTCTGCGCTCCCCTGCGTTCAGGGGTTCGAACAGGTCCGCCATGGCGGAGAGCTGGTCCTCTCTCCAGGCGTCGAGCTTTTTCGTTCCCTGCTTCTCTAGGATCACTGTCACGACCCTCTCGTCGCTCCCGCCCCTTTCCCTCCGTAACAAGCCTGACTTTTCGAGCCTCTTGACCGCAACCGACGCCGACCCGGCTGTGCACCCGATCGCCGACGCTAGGTCTTTCACCCTCATGTTCCCGCGTTCCATCAGTGTCCTGAGCACCCAGTATTGTTCCCTTGTTATCGCGCCCTTTCTCACCGGAGAAGCCGATCTCCATCGCTGCCAGATTACCATCAGCAGGTCGCCGACATCCTCGGAGGACATGGCGCCGCCGAAGGTCCACGCGTTAATTAGGCTATCGATTTATTTGACCATCAATGTTTCTTCTGCTCCGCCGAAGCATCCGGCCCTAGCAGTGCATTGAGCGCGGGCAGCGAGGAACATACGCCTGATGAGGTTAGCAGGCGCTATGACCCGCTACACATTTCTCGACCGTGTTGTCCAGGAGTAGGGATCGTCCACAGCCAATCTCGTTTTGGACAGCCCAGCTCGAACATCTTAGAAAGGGCTCCGCGGGACAACTGAATGGATGAGTGATACAGTGAGAATGGGCAGTGACGCCAGACGATGGGGCCCAAGTCTCCGCGGGACTATGTGACAGGATATAATACCAAGGAGAGGCCGGAGGGACCATCTGCATTGGAAGTCGGGAACGTGTTCAAGATTGCAGCAAGCGAAGCAAGGGTTCGCGGGTACCTGGCGAAGCTGGGCTGGGCGCACACTGCAAGCAGCAGTCAGACCGAGATGGACTCCTACAGGGACAAGACGAGCGGGAGGGTCCTATTCACCGAAGACATCACCGAAGGCTTCCCGGTGACCTTCCTCATGGGCCAACTAAGCCTGCGGGATTTCAGCAGGATGGCGAATGACCTCACCCCAGAGATCAATCTACTGGAGGTCGAGAGCAGTTGGGAGGGGAAACCGACGACAATTGTGGTCGCCATGTCAGAGGAACAGGTGAGAAGCATGTTCGGAAGGAGAGCGAAGATGAGGCCCCTTCCTGTTCGCCGTGTCGCCCGAGGCCGAACGTAGGCTCCCAGTTTCGAATAGGTCCTTCCTTGGATTCGTAGCCGGGTCAGACCGGACCAGGGTACGCCCTCTCCAACTCCCCCTTGTCCTCCTCAGTCAGTCTCCAGTCTGAAGCCCCGACGTTCTCAGTGACATGCACCCTAGTCGAGGCCCTGGGGATGGGGAACACGTTCTCCT
>Ga0335078_10013255_pt1 | contig 12222 bp, 9 predicted proteins | sample Lox_Sample_32_FD_206711 | JGI IMG/M metagenome (GOLD analysis project Ga0335078, IMG submission 206711) | Soil microbial communities from Loxahatchee National Wildlife Refuge, Florida, United States - Lox_Sample_3.2 | ecosystem: Environmental > Terrestrial > Soil > Wetlands | place: USA: Florida... | reverse complement strand
TAGCTCGGTACGGGACACCGGGAACGCCGGAACTGACTGACGCGCTTGAGCCGCTGGTTCCGGGACACGATGCGATCCTGATGGCGAATCACGGCGTGGTGACGTACGGGCCGACGCTCGAGAGCGCGTTCATGAAGATGGAGACGGTGGAGCACTTCGCCAAGATTGCTCTGGTATGCCACATGCTTGGGAAGGCGCAACCGCTGGGAGAGAAGGAAGTAGAGAAGCTCCACGAAGTGCGCCAGCGCTATAACGGAGTTCTGCCGCGGATGCCGGTGGCGGGCGAGGCGCTGGAGACCGTCAGGGCAGGTCAGAAGTAAGAGACCAAGTTAGAAGTTAGATTGAAGAAGTAAAACCCTCCTGATCTAAATAAGTTCGTTTTCTTCTGACGAGCGTGGTCCGTTGCGGGCTTTCAAATTACCTCGGCGGCTAAAGCCGCAAGCAAGGGCCACGCTTAATCGCATCGCTGAAGCGATGCGCCACCCAAAATCATTCCTCGACTGCGTTCCGCGATTCATCCCCACTCAAGCAAAAAACCGCGCTTGAGTGGGCCACCGCTCGCCAATCTATCGTTCACCGCCGATGCGAAAGCGGAAGCCGGCGCGGAAGTTGGCGGTCATAGCGGGGTAGCCGACGACCTCGTTGTAATGGCGGTTGAGGGCGTTATCGAGATTGGCGTAGGCGGTGATGTGGGAGTTGATGGCATACCAGCCTCCGAAATTGACGAGCGCGTAGCCGGCGGCGTAGGTGAAGTTGGGGTATGGCGGGAAGAGGAAAGCGTCGTCGGGACGGCGGCCGACGACGCTGCCGCTGAGATTCGCGCCCCAGTGATTCCCCAAATAGGTGAGCAGAGTTGTGCCCGCGTGCTTGGGACGACGGAGTAGTTGGTCTCCGGGGGCGTAGGGGTCGGATTCTGAGCTTTCGAGGACTTCGGTTGAAGTGTAGGTGTAAGCGGCGTTGAGCAGGAGGCGAGAACGAATTTTTCCCTGGAGCTGGAACTCGGCTCCTTGAGCGAAAGATTGATTCAGATTGAAGAACTGATATTCGCCGGTGGGATTGGGGACGGCTTCGATCTGGTCGTGAAAGAGATTGTTGAAGTAGGAGGCGGTGGCGACCCAGCGTCCGGCGAGGAATTTTTGCTCAATGCCGGCTTCGAAGGCGCGGGTGCGCTCGGGAAGCAAATTAGGATTGGGCGCGTATCCGAAGCCGGGCTCGCCGTAAACCTCGTAGAGAGCGGGAGTCATGAATCCGGTGGCGTAGGAGAAACGCAAACGCGTTCCGGAGAGAACGTTGCCTCCGCGCAGGGCGAGCAAGGTGAGCGCGACGCGCGGGACGCCGGTGTTGCCGTAGGCACTGTTGTGAACGAAGCGTCCGCCGACGATGGCGGTGAGCCGGCCGAACGTGGCTTGCTGCTGGAGATAGAGGTCTTGCTGGAGGCGCTGACCGGGGGCTTCGGGCGGGAAATCCTGATCGTTGACGAATCCGTTCTCATTTTCGATGCGATAGCCGAAAGTGCTGTGAGTGAAGCTGCGCTCGGAATAGTCGCCTTGATATTCAAATCCGGCGCGGTTGTCGTGCGTGGTGTAGCTGTCGGGAAATGAATCGTAACTGGTGAAATTGTTGTTCAGGTTGGTGTCGTTGTAGCGGTAGAGCGAGTCGAATCCGGTGAGGCGATGCTGCCATCCGTGGGAATTGATGGCGAGTTCGACGCTGCCGAGAAGATTGTTCTGGTGCGACCACTCGCTGGGATTGGGGGCGAGGACGGGATCGCCGTTGAAATCCCACTCGCCGGGCACGCCGGTATAGCTGTTGGCATGACGGACGCGCACGCGGAGCGCGACTTGATCGGTGATGGCGAGGCCGACGTTCGCTCCCTGCAGTGAGTTGGAATATTGGTTGTTGATTCCCTGCCCGCTGGTGTTGAACTGAGCGGCGAAAAAGTTGTAGTCGAAGCGGCGAAAGATGCCGGAGAGAGAAGCGTAGCCGTTGGCGGTGCCGAAGTTCCCTCCATCGGCGCCGAAGAGGAGTTCGGGGGTGGTAGTGCTGCCGTTGCGGGTCCAGACCTGAACCACACTGGTCATGGCGTCGGAACCATAGAGAGTGCTTTGCGCTCCGCGAACAAATTCGAGGCGGTCGGCCTCGGTGAGCGGGAGGACGCCGAAGTCGAAGGTGAGTCCGGGATTGTCGATGGCGACACCGTCGACAATAACTTTGTTGTAGGTCGATTCTCCTCCCCGTACAAAGAGCGATGAGATGGCGCCCCGCTGGCCGCTGGCATTGACGATGGCGCCGGGCAAGAAGCGGATGGCGTCGGAGGAAGCGGCGGGCTGCATAGTGGTGAGTTGACTTCCGCTGAGCGTGTCGACGGAGGCGCCGGCGAGATCGGCTGGGACAGGAGTACGAGTGGCGGTGACGACGACGGTCTCGGAAGCGGGAGCGATGCGAAGCTGGATAGTGAAGGGCGATCCGTTGCGGAGGGCGTCGTTGGGAATGGGAAGGGTCTCGACTGCGAATCCGGGTGCGAGGACTTTGACCTGGAGTGGGCAGGCCGGGAAAGGCGAGTCGGTGACTCTCAGTCCGGGGAGGGTGGCGATTCCCTCGGAAGAAGTGACTGCTTCTGTGGCGGTCTCGGCGCATTTTGAGGACAAAGACACTTGCGCGCCCGCAACGGCGGCGGACTGGGGATCGACGACTTTGAGTTTGAGATCGACGGCCGAAGCGGCCACGGAGAAAAACAGCGGCAGAAAAACGACGACAGCGGAACGCATACCATCTCCTTTACACGCGAAAGGGTTTCAGGCGATGGTTCGCGCCGGTCTCCTGGCTTTGCGAGTCAGGACTCTTACGAGTCCGGAATTGATGGCGGCGTCCTTCCCAGGCTTCTCAATATTTTATGAGAAAGATCCCAGTGAACGGCCGCGAGTGTCCTCGCATACAGTTGCGCGGCAGCGCGGGAATTGCACCCGCTTCCCATAGCGCCGATTTGCACCGGGCTACGATCACGCGCGAACCTAAGTTGACAAAGAGCGAGACAGCAGAGTGCTCACTGTAATTTGGGGAGGGGGACAAGTCAATATTCGCTGCTCGGCTACGGGCTTCAGGGTTTCGCGAGCAGCGATAAGCGAGCAGCGAACAGCAGCTTGCGGCTTTATGGCCTAGGTCGCAATACTGGAAATTCTGCTGATCCCACACGCCGAACATTTGCCTCGGCAAAAGCGGTGACGCGATCGAGCGCGGACTGGAGCTGGCGATGGAACGCCTGCATGGTCTCATCGCCGGCATCGGGGGGGACCTGTATTTTCGCGCTGACGCGCACCAGCGCTTTCGAGAACGGCTTGGGAATCATGAGCTGATCCCAGGTGTTGAGAACCCAGGGGTGGTCCAGCGCGACATAGAAGGCGGCCATGGGCAGTGCGGATGCGCGAGAAAGCGCGACTGGGCCGGGCTTGGCGACGTATTTCGGTCCGCGAGGGCCGTCGATGGTGAAGGCGACGGCGTGGCCGAGTTCGAGTTCCCTCTTCATTCCAAGCAACGCGGGTCCGCCGCCGCGGCTGCTGGAGCCGCGAACCGCGGTAAATCCCAACTTTTCGATTGTGCGCGCGATGTATTCACCGTCGAAACTGCGGCTCACCATAACGGCGATGCCGAGGCGGCGCCACATCCAGGAGGCGGGGAAGACGGCGCGATGCCAGAACGAATAGATGACACCTTTTTCGTGCGTTGCATCGGGAGGTGCGGGCGGTTCCTCCCAAGAGATGGAGTACCGCAGAGTGCGTCCGATGAGAGAAATGGCGATGTAGGTGGCCCAGCTGATGAGCGAGAGAAAAAAACGCTGGCGAAGGGTGAAACGCTTTTCGCTTTCCGCTATGCGCTCTTCGCCCGAGGAGGGGTCGTTGGTCCTCCGACCTCGACGCGGGGGTTCATCCGCGTGAGCTTGTGGCGCGCGAGCGTTGGATGGCACGCAGGTATTGTAGTCGGTGGTCGTTGGTTGATAGTCATTAGTCGATGCTCGTCGGGGAGGAGAATTGCAAACGACGAACGACCAAAGACCAACGACGAATTACGAGTCCAGGTAGCCGGTGATCCACTCTTTGACGCGGCGGCGGCGTTCGTCGGTGATATCGAAGCGGACGCCGAAGGTTTTGTTGGGCTTTTTCCAGGCGACGTTGCCGCGCACCCAGACACGCGGCAGGGTCAGCAGCGCGAATGAGACTTCGACCACGCTGCCCGGATCCGGCGGGTAATTGCACTTGAGGGACATGCCACCGGAGCTGATTTCCTGGCTGGTAGCGGTGAAGCGGCCGCCGTCATTGGTAGTGATGCCAACTTCAGTCATGACGGGAACGCGCACGTAGCGGCGGTATTCCTGAATGACGAGGGTGCGGGTGGCGCGAACCAGTTTGAGCGCGGCCGAACGCTCGAGCGGCTCATGAAAGACCGCGTTTAGACAGAGCTTGGAATAGCGCAGCGCTTCGCGCGCGTTGCCCCCGAGGCCGAAGATGACCATGCGACTATTGGAAGTGGAGGCGCGGGCGAGTTCGATGATCTCGCCGGCTGTGGCCCCGAGGGGAAGGACGCAGGCTTCAAATTTTTCGTTTTGCAGTTGAGCGGAGTCTTTTCGGGCAAGCGAGACGGTTTCGATGCCGAACTGCCGGAAGCACTCGACGATCATCGTGCGAGAGGCTTCGGGCAGATCAAATAGCGCAACGCGAGCAACACTTTTGCGATGGCCGGTTTGGGGAATGGGGGAGGTGCCGGTCGTTGCATTCATAATTTGTGGGGCATTCATGAGTTCCAGGACGTGAACTCCTAAAAGGGCATTCTGACGGGTGGTTTGGCGGGTGCAAAGATTTCGAAAGGGCGTGGGTTAGGGACAAACGGTACATCACCGAAGTCGTAACCAGCGGTAATCAAGGTTAGTCCCTTCGTTCCGGCGAAGTGGTTACCGTCGGTAGGGCGGATTTTCCTTTAATATGTTTCCTCTATTCATTTCGTTGATTCGGCGGCAACTTCAAGAATGATTACAGGCAAAGATATTCGGGCGGCGCTGAGCCGCATTCGCAGTGCTATCTATTTATCGCCGTGCGCAAGGTCGGAGACGTTTTCGCAATCGACGGCGAACCATGTTTATCTGAAGCTCGATAACCTGCAGCGGACGGGCGCGTTCAAAGAGCGCGGGGCTCTGAACAAGCTGTTGCTGCTGACCTCGGAGGAACGCGCGCGCGGAGTGATTGCGGCGTCGGCGGGGAACCATGCGCAGGGAGTGGCATATCACGCGGGGAAGCTCGGAATTCGCGCGCTGATTTGCATGCCGCTGACGACGCCCTTGATAAAGGTATCGGCGACGCGGAGCTATGGCGCGGAGATTGTGCTGCATGGGGCGAATTACGACGAAGCCTGCGAGGAGGCGGTGCGACGGAGCAAGCAGGATGGGATGACATTTGTGCATCCGTTCGACGATGATGCGGTGATTGCCGGACAGGGCACGATTGGGCTGGAGTTAATGCAGCAGCATCCGGATCTGGAAGTGGTGGTGGTGCCAATCGGCGGTGGCGGGCTGATTGGCGGGATTGCGTGCGCGGTGAAAGAGGCAAATCCGAAGATTCGAGTGTTTGGGGTGCAGCCGTCGCGGCTGCCTTCGATGAAAGTGGCGGTGGCGGAAGGGGTTCCGGTGACGGTGAATGCGGCCTCGACGATTGCGGATGGGATCGCAGTGCGGCGGGCGGGTGAGCGGACGTTGCCGCTCGTCGAGAAGTATGTGGACGACATCGTGACCGTGGAAGAAGAGGAGATCGCAAATGCGGTTCTGTTGTTGCTGGAGCGAGAGAAGACGCTGGCGGAAGGCGCGGGAGCGGCGGCGATTGCGGCGCTGGTGAATCGAAAGCTGCCGGTGATCGAAAAGAAAGTAGCAGTGGTGGTGGGTGGAGGAAATATCGACGTCACGCTGCTGGCGCGGATCATTGAGCGCGGTTTGGTGAAAGATGGGCGGTTGGTGCGATTGCGCGTACATCTGGGCGATTTTCCCGGTGCGCTGAATAAGCTGACATCGATTCTGGCGCAGCATCGGGCGAATATTGTGGAGACCGCGTATGACCGCGCGTATCACGGAGTAAATCTGGGCGAGACGGCGATCGATATCACGATGGAGACGCGGGGGCCGGATCATATTGCGGAGATTATCTCGGCCCTGGGTGCGGCGGGATATGCGCATGAGAGGGTGATGTGAAACCAGGCGTCAGGTGTTAGGTCTTGGGTGTCAGGTCCCCGGGATCAGGTATCAAATCTCAGGTATGAGCGCTAAGGGTTGAATCGCGTCCGCGGATGATAGACAGGATTCACGGCTGATTCGTAGTATGGTTTCGCCCCCTGGAGAATATTTCTTGTCGAGTGCTAACGCATCCAGCCAAGTTCTACCTCTTCGCGTTGACGCGCTGGTCAAATGCTTTGGCGCGGTCACGGCGGTGGATGGCATCACGCTCGAACTGCGTAGTGGAGAATGCCTCGGGCTGCTCGGTCCAAACGGCGCGGGCAAGAGCACGCTGATCCGAAGCATTGTCGGGCGTGTGATCCCGGATGCGGGCACGATTTCTGTCTTTGGCGCGCGGGCGGATTCGACGGCGGCGCGGAATGCGCTGGGGTGGGTGCCGCAGGAACTGGCGCTGTATCCGCGGCTGACGTGTAGGGAGAATCTGCACGCGTTTGGTCGCTATCACGGGCTCGGTGGCAAGGCGCTCGACGAGCAGGTGGAGCGGTGCCTGGGTTGGGCGACGCTGGCGGATCGCGCTGACGAGTTGGTGAAAAATCTCTCGGGCGGGATGAAGCGGCGGCTGAATATGGCGGCGGGGCTGATTTATCAGCCGAAGCTGATGCTGATGGACGAGCCGACGGTTGGGGTCGATCCGCAGTCGCGCAATCACATCTTCGAAATGATAGAGAAGCTGCGCGATGAGGGCATGTCGATCATCTATACGACTCACTACATGGAAGAAGCCGAGCGATTGTGCGACCGCATCGCGATTGTCGATCACGGCAAGATCATTGCGGAGGGCACGCACGCGGAGTTGGTGGAAAGCGCGTTTGGATCGCGCAGCCAGGTGGTGGCGCGGTTTTCGGGAGATGGCGGGGGGGATCCCAGCGATCGACTGGCGGCGTGGGTGGCGGAGCGCGGAGGGCAATCGGTGGATGGTGTGGTGCAGTTCACGGTCGATCGTCCGACGGAGATTGCCGGTTTGCTGGAGGGTTCGGCGAAGGCTGGGTTTGAGTTGATCGATGTGTCGCTGAGGAAACCGAATCTGGAGTCGGTGTTTTTGCATTTGACGGGACGGGAGCTGAGAGACTGAGGGAACCTATTGCAGAAGTCAGAAGTCAGATTGCAGAAGTGAAAACCCAAGGCAGAAGTTAGAAGTCAGATTTCAGATTGAAGAAGTGAAACCCTTTTTTCGTCGTTGGTCGGGTGTCGTTAGTCGTTGGGAGAACCGTCCTTCGTCCCTCGTCGTTCATCCTTCGGCGTTGGCAGAAGCAGTGTTTGACTGAGGACTAACAGCTAACGACTGTAGTACCTGCATACATATGATTTCAGCGATTGTTCGCACGGCTTTCGTTTCTCTGCGTCGCGATCGCGGCGCGCTGGCGCTAAGTTTCATCTTGCCGGTCGTATTCTTCAGCATTTTTGCGGTGATTTTTGGCGGGCGGCGGGATAGCACTCCAAAGATTCACGTGATCGTTGTGGATGAAGATCACAGTCCCGCGTCGGAGCGGCTGGCAAAGGGATTGGAAGCGGAATCGTCGTTGAAGGTGCAGAGGCGGCCCGATGCGGTGAAGAATGTGGAGCAACCGGAGTACACGGCGGCGACCGCCGAGGCAGCGGTGAAGGATGGAGTGGCTCCGGTGGCGGTGATTATTCCGCACGGGTTTGGAGAGAATCCAATTGCGTTTGGGCCACGCGATGAGAGCCGGCCGACGATTCAGTTGCTGGAAGATTCGAGCGACATGGTGGCTCCGCAGATGATCAATGGCTTGCTGCAAAAGGTCGCCATGACGACATTGCCGGATGTGATGGCGGAGCAGGGATCGAAGTATCTGGATCGGTTGGCCGGGCTGACGGCGGAGCAGCGGCAGCGGATCGAAGAAGGCATTCAGTTTTTGCGCGAGCGGGAAGAGAGCGGGGCGGCGGCGTCGGGCGGGGGCGATGGCGGGATCGTGGCCGTGAGTTCGCGGGCGGTGGTGGGCGAGAACAAGAAAAATCCGATGGTGTCGTTTTATGCGGCGGCGATTGGAGTGATGTTTTTGCTTTTCACGGCGAGCGGGGCAGCAGGGGCCTTGCTGGATGAGGCAGAAAGCGGCACGCTCGATCGCGTGTTGAGTTCGCATGTGACCATGACTTCCCTGCTGCTGGGCAAGCTGACCTATAACTCGCTGCTTGCGTTCGCGCAGCTGGTGGTGATGTTTCTGTGGGGATGGGCGGTATTCAAGCTGGATCTGTGGTCGCACGTGCCGGGGTTCATTGTGATGGGAGTGTTCACGTCGGTTGCGGTCGCGGCCTTTGGATTGTTGCTGGCGAGCATGTGCCACACGCGGGCGCAGTTGGGGGCGCTATCGACGCTGGTGATTCTGGTGATGTCGTCGATTGGCGGGAGCATGTTTCCTCGCTTTCTGATGCCGGAAGCGATGCAGAAAGCTGGTTTCTTCACGATCAACGCGTGGGCAATTGATGGGTTTACGAAAGTCTTCTGGCGCGATCGGCCGGTTACGGAGCTATGGCCTCAGGTGCTGGTCCTGGCGGGGATTGCGATTGCGCTGTTTGTGATTGCGCGGAGAGTGGCAAGGAAGTGGGAATACGCGTAGGGCAGGCTCTGGCTACTCGCTTCTCGCTACTCGCTTCTCGCTACTCGGCTTCAGGCTTCGGGCTTCCGGCTACAGGCTTCAAGCTCTCGCTGTTCGCTAATCGCTTCTCGGCGACAGGCGGAAGGGATCGGGCGTCAGGTCTCAGGTGTCAGGTCTCCACGAGAAGCAGACGCCGTTGCCAAGGCTTCGTTTACTGGACGGGAGGGCATCTGATTAGGGATTTTGAGTGTAATGATTCCATAAACAATGTCGGCTCCCATCGGCCGAGTAGACTTTGGAGGCGCAAACCAACCAAAGGGCTCGGGGAAAGGAGCCGAACATGCTGATTATAGGTTGTGACTATCATCCGAGCTTTCAGCAAATTGCCTTTGTGGAAACCGAGACCGGTGAACTGAGTGAACGACGCCTGGTTCATCGGTAAGAAGCAGAACAGTTCTACGGCGGGCTGAAAGAGCAAAACGCGAAGGTACGGGTAGGAATGGAAGCCAGCGGTCACGCGCGCTGGTTTGAGAGTTTGCTTCGCGAGCTGCAGTTTGAGTTGTGGATCGGGAATGCGGCCGAGATTCGTACGAAGCGGGTGAGGAAGCAGAAGACCGATCGTCAGGATGCGCAGTTATTGCTGCGACTGCTGATGGAAGATCGGTTCCCGCGGATCTGGGTGCCGGATTCTGAGAACCGGGATTTGCGACAGTTGCTGTGGCATCGACATCGATTGGTGCAGATGCGCACGCGAGTGATGAATCAGCTGCATGTGGTGGCGCTCAACGAAGGGCAGCAGCGCAAGAAGGCGTTGTGGCGGCCGGCGGGTCGTAAGGAACTGGAATCGTTCGAGCTGGCACCCTGGGCGAGCCGTCGACGCCAGGACTTACTCGAGATACTGGACCAACTGACACCGAAGATTCAGGAGCTCAGCAAGGCTCTGGAAGATGAGGTGGAGAAACGTCCGGTGACGCGACGGCTGATGACGCATCCCGGAGTGGGTCCGCTGACGGCACTGGCTTACGAGTTGGTGATTGGAACTCCTGAACGCTTTCACTGCGGGAAGCAGATCGCCAGCTATGTCGGGTTGGTTCCGACGGAAGAGTCTAGCGGCAGTCGTCGCCGACTGGGACACATCAGTAAACAGGGCAATGTGCTTTTGCGCTTTCTGCTGGTGGAAGCGGCCCAGGTAACGGTGCGGAGTCAGCCCGAGTGGAGGAGTAAGTTCTTCCATCTGGCGATGCGACGTGGGCGGAAGATCGCCAAGGTAGCGATGGCGCGAAAGCTGGCGGTACATCTGTACTGGATGTGGCGCGAGAGCCGCGACTACGGCCAGTCGAACAAGTTCGGTTCGCACGCGGGAGAGCCCGGACATCGCGATGGTGTGTAGTTCGATCATCGACGTAATGATTGGGCATCCCGCTCCCCTTACTGGGGAGTTCGAACAGGTAATCATGATCGCAGTTGGGATCGAAGAGATGGCTGGGTCGGACTGAGTTCCGACTCTGACGATTGAAAGCGAGCCCCAGGTTGGAAAGCGCAAATCATCTACGAGAGCGAAATGGCGCTCTACTTCGAGTGCACGCATTCGTGTGCTCGAATAGGCCTTGACACTGCCGACATTGTTAGAGATGCGATGTTGCAGCAACTGTGAAAATTCTCTGCTGACCTTGGTCTCGCTTGCGGTATAGCATTGCTCTCAAATGCGTACGTTCAAGTTGTCGCTTTTCATCGTCCTACTGCTCTCCACCACAGCGACCTCTTACTGTGAGGACGAGAAATCTGTCGCTCAGGATAATATTGCTCAACTCCTCGATGGACTTGCCAAGTCGGCAGTGTCCGGCGCTCCGGTTGACCGGTTCTTCAGCTCAGGTGCCCGAACCAATCAAAGAGAACGCATTCAGAGCTTGCAGAAAAAGGGGTTCACTTCATTTGAGTTCACCAATTACAGTTTGAAAGACTTGCAATTCGAAGATGCACAGCACGCGACTCTCCCAGCAACGATTAGATGGTCAGCCCACGACGAAGAAGCTTCTACTACCATCACGCTGCGCTTCGTGAAGGAGCAATCGAATTGGTACTTCGCTGACGCTGGCTTTTGGGAGGTGTCATTCCTCTGGTTCGCACCTTTGATTGCATACGGAGTTTGCTATGGATGCGGTGTGGTTCTGATGAATTGGCATTCCGGTCGCCAACAGTGGGCGAGTCCTAGCCGCAAGACCCTGTGGCAGTTCTTGTCTCTCGTTCCTTTCTCACTCTTTGTATATTTCGCCAGAAAACCTTGGGCTGTAACCGCCCCGAGAGCAGCGGCCATTGTGTAACTGACGAAAACAGGCGACAACGCTCAAAATCCCATTATTCAAATTGCTTGCGGAAGCGTTCAAGTTGTTGCTTAACCTCGGCGAGTTCGGTGCGGAGGGTGGCGACTTCTTCTTCCAGATGTGAGAGGCGTTCGGTATCGGCGGAGTGGTGAGCGGCGGAGGCCGCGGCGGGCGTAGCGGCGGCGTCGCTTGCAATGACGTCTCCGCTGAGGAGATGGGCGTAGCGCGATTCTTTGGTGCCGGGCTGGCGCGGGAGCATTTTGGCGAGCGGAGGCTGGCGCTCCATGAGCTTATGGAGGGCGGACTGAACGTCGTCGAGGGTTTCGAAGCGGTGCATGCGCTCGGTGCGTCCGCGAAGTTCGCCGGGAGTTTGCGGGCCGCGGAGGAGCAAAACGCAGAGGACGGCGGTCTCGGCGCGGGTGAAGTTGAAGACCTCTTGCGTGCGGTGCTCGTATTTGGTGACGCGGCTATCGGCTCCGCCAGCGGGGCCGGCGAGGCGATGCTCCTGAAGGCCGCTGAGCGCGTCGCGCACGGCGTTTTCGTCGAGCTGCATGACGGGGTCGCGATTCGACTTCTGGTTGCAGGCGTTGACCAGCGCGTTGAGGGAGAGCGGGTAGTACTCGGGCGTGGTGATGTCCTTTTCGATCAGGGCGCCGAGGACGCGGGCTTCGGTTTCGGTGAGTACGAAATCCATCTCGGAGCTATCCTACATCGAGAAGTGTCATAAACTGGTTTTGTCCCGCAATGTCCCGTCGATTCATTCTGATCATATTTCTTAGCTGCGCTGCACTGGTTGCGCCGCAAACGCGGCCGACTCCGCGAGCCGCCAAGCCAGCTGATGATTCGCGACTCTACCGCAATTTGGCCTTCGGATTCCGATATCAGGTTCCGTTTGGGTGGGTGGATCGGACAAAAGAGATGAGGGAGCAGGCCGCGCCTCCGCCTGCGGAGCCAGCGCAGCCGGCTGACTCGAGTTCGGCGAAAACGGGATCAAAGGCGAGCGGGCACGCAGGGGCAGAGTCGGGCAACCAGGGCGAGGTGTTGCTGGCAGTGTTTGAGCGGCCTCCGGAGGCGCGGG
>Ga0335078_10013254_pt1 | contig 12223 bp, 13 predicted proteins | sample Lox_Sample_32_FD_206711 | JGI IMG/M metagenome (GOLD analysis project Ga0335078, IMG submission 206711) | Soil microbial communities from Loxahatchee National Wildlife Refuge, Florida, United States - Lox_Sample_3.2 | ecosystem: Environmental > Terrestrial > Soil > Wetlands | place: USA... | reverse complement strand
CGGACACGCTCACCCGGACCTCCCCGCCCTCCGGCGAGTACTTGACCGCGTTGTCGATCAGGTTGCCGAGCACCTGGCGCAGCCGTGCGCGGTCACCGCGGACCGACGGGATCCTTCCGCGCACGCTCGTGACGACGTGCACGTCCTGCTGCGCGAACGACGCGGTCTCCACCGCGTCCTCGACGAGCCGCGCGAGATCGACGTCTTCGAAGCGGTAGCTGAACGTCCCGGCCTCGATCCTCGACGTGTCGAGGACGTCGCCGACGAGCGCCGCCAGCCGCGACGTCTCGTCGCCGATCAGGGCGAGGAACGAGTCTCGCTGCTCGGCGGTCAGCATCCGCCAGCGCTCCTGCAGGGTCCGGGCGGCCCCGATCACCGCGGCCATCGGGCTTCGGAGCTCGTGCGACACGAGCGAGACGAAGTCGGCGCGCAGCTCCGAGAGCCGGGCGAACTCGGCGACGCGACGCCGCTCGGCCTCGTAGGCGCGGATGTTCTGGACGGCGGTGGCCACGAGGCGGCCGAGGAGCGAGACGAGCTCGACCTCGTCCTCGCTGAACGCGTCGACCCGTGCACGCGCGAGCGAGACCATCCCGATCGGGCGCGCGGCGAGCATGAGCGGCGCAACGAGCTCGCTTCGCAGGCCGAGCGCGACGAGCCTCTCGTCCTCCGGGTACTCCTTCTCGGCGAGGTCGCGGCGAACGACCATCCGCCCGTCGAGGATCCGCTCGAGCACCGATCCTCGCAACGGGCCGATGTTCCCGGGCGGGAAGAGTTCGCCCGCCCCGCGACCGGCGGTTGCCATCGTCGTCGCCGTCTCGTCCTCGACGAGGACGATCGCGGTGCGTTCGAATGGAACGACGCTCCGGAGCTCTCGGATGAAGGCGCCGAACGCCTCCTCGAGCTCGAGCGAGGAGGCGAGCGCACGGGCGCACCGGTTCGCGGCTTCGAGCACGTCGGCGCGCCGGCCGAGCGCGTCGCGGAGCGTCTCGGCCTCGTGGACGCGTTCCTCCACGGCCACCCGCTCGGCGGCGAGGTCGTCGCGCAGCCTGCCCACGATCACGCCTGCGAGCCCGCCGACGAGCACGCGGACGGCGATCACGTTCGCCCCGGCGTTGCCGTGGGCCGCGTCGATGCCGATCGTGGCGGCGACCATCGCGATTGCCGTCGGGAAGCCGCCGACCAGGCCGAAGCGGAGCGCCGCCTCCGCGATCGGGATCAGGTACAGCGCCCGGTACGGCTGACCGGGCTGGTACGAGAAGACGGCGACGTAGCCGATCGCGATCAGCGCATCGCCTGCGATGGCGACGACACGGGCGCGCGTGCGCGCAGCCGGCCCGAGCTCGACCGACGCGAAGAAGGCGTCGAGCGCCGTCAGCGCCGCGAACGACCCGCTGACCGCCCAGGCCCACGCGCGATAGGAGACAGGCTCGCTCGTCAGGGCGACGGTGACGAAGCCGACGACGACGAGGGCGGCCCGCAGCAGGAGCAGCCATTGCCCGTTACGCCTCGGCACGCGCCTCCCGCCGCTCGAGCGACCACGCCGGATGGTCGGCCGCCGCCTCGCGCAGCGCGGCATCCTCGCCGACGTTCTGCGCCGCGATCAGCGCATTGAGCTGGAGGCGGCGGCCGTCGTTCCTCGGGACGTAGAGCCGTGCGTAGCGCTCGCGAAGCGCAGCCGGATCGTCTCGCAGCCATTCGAGGAGCGAGACGTGCGGCTCCGCGCCTTCCGGCAGCGGCGCGCGGGCGCGACGCTTCTCGACCCCACGGTTCCACGGGCAGACGTCCTGGCAGATGTCGCAGCCGTAGACCTGGGCGCCGAGGTGCTCGCGGTACTCCGCGGGCGGCGGCGCGGGCGCCTGCGTCCAGTACGACAGGCAGCGGTTCGCGTCGAGCGTCCCGGGCTCGTCGAGCGCGCCGGTCGGGCAGGCGTCGATGCAGAGCCGGCACTCGCCGCAGTCGAGGCCGAGCGGCGCTGCCGGCTCGATCTCGACGTCCGTCACGAGCGTCCCGAGGACGACCCAGGAACCGTGCCGGCGCGTGATCAGAAGCGTGTTCTTGCCGTAGAAGCCGACGCCGCTGCGCGCCGCCGCCTCGCGGTCGACGTGCTGGTTCGCGTCGACGAGCACGCGGTAGCTGCCACCGAGCCGGCGGCCGAGCTCGTCGAGCTTCTCGCGGAGGACGGCGTAGGCGTCGAACCACGCGTAGCGCGGCAGCCGGCCGTGACCCGGCGGCCGCTCGGGCTCGGGCAGCCAGTAGCAGAGCGCGGCCGAGACGACGGTGCGCGCGTCCTGCAGCAGCGTCTCGGGATGGCACGACTCCTCCGGCCGCGCCATCGTGAAGCGCATGTCGGCGAAGAGGCCGCGCGCCCGCCGTTCGCGGATGTGCCGCTCGGTCTCGACGTACGGCTGCGCCGCGGCCGCCCCGATCGCGTCGAGGCCGAGCTCGCGGGCAAGCGCCTGCAGCTTCTCGTGCGTCACGCGGATAGTCTGCCGCGGGTGCGCGCAGTGCGGATCCACGAGGACGGCGGGCCCGAGGTGCTCGTGCTCGAGGAAGCGCCCGATCCGGAGCCCGCGCCGGGCGAGGTGCTCGTCCGCCTGCGCGCGTCGGCGCTGAACCACCTCGACGTCTGGATCCGCAAAGGCCTCCCTTCCGTGCCGAAGCCGCGGATCCTCGGCGCCGACGGCGCGGGGGTCGTCGAGGCGCTCGGGGACGGCGTCTCGGGCTTCGAGCCGGGCGAGCGCGTCGTCCTCAACCCTGGCATCGAGGCCGGCGACGGCACGATCCACGTCATCGGAGAGCACGGCGACGGCACGAACGCCGAGCTGATCGCGGTGCCTGCGACGAGCGTCCACCCCATTCCCGTCGAGCTGAGCTTCGAGGAGGCGGCGGCGTTCCCGCTCGTCTTCGAGACCGCGTACCGGATGCTCGTCACCCGTGCAGGCCTGCGCGAGGGGGAATGGGTGCTCGCCTGGGGGATCGGCGGCGGCGTGTCGACCGCGGCGCTCGCGATCGCGAAGGCGCTCGACGCTCGCGTCCTCGCCACTTCCTCGAGCGACGCGAAGCTCGAGCGCGCCCGCCGGCTCGGCGCCGACGCCACCGTCAACCACGCAACCGGCGACGTGAAGGCGGCGGCCAGGGAGGCGACCGGGGGACGCGGCGTCGACGTCGTCGTCGAGCACGTCGGCGAGGCGACGTGGCGGACGTCCCTCGACGTCGCCGCCGCGGGTGGACGCATCGCCGTCTGCGGCGCGACGAGCGGGCCGAACCCGCCCGCCGCGCTCCATCGCATCTGGTGGAAGCAGCTCACGATCCTTGGCTCGACGATGGGGACGAACGCGGACTTCGCCGGCGCCTACGAGCTCGTCGCGAGCGGCCGAGCGCGACCTGTGGTCGACGAGGTGCTGCCCCTGGAAGAGATCCGCGCCGCACACGAGCGGCTCGAGGCGGGCGAGCAGTTCGGCAAGATCGTCCTCGCGATCTAGACCCGATGCCGCTCCGGAACCGCGTCACGCCGCTCGGCGAGCTGGTCGCGACGCCCGAGCGCGGGCTCGTGTTCGGCAACCGCGGGCGCCTCCACGACGACGACCGGCAGCTACGGCGCACGCAGGACGGACGCCGCTGGATCGCCTGCCGGCTCGAGTTCCGCGGCCGCCGCCGCGAGCCGATGCCGCTGCGGCGCTATACGGGCCTCTTCTTCCTCGACGACGCGACCGCGCTCGCGGCCGGCCATCGGCCGTGCGCCGAGTGCCGGCGCGAGGACTACCGCGGCTTCCTCGAGCTCGCGGGCGCTCCAGGCGCGGACGAGCTCGACAGGCGGCTGCACGCGGAGCGCGGACGACTGCACGAGCGGCGGCTGGACGAGCTGCCCGACGGCGCGTTCGTGATCGCCGAGGGCGAGCCGTGGCTCGTGCTCGGCGACGAGCTCCTCCGCTGGTCGCCGGGCGGCTACGCCGACCGCCGCCCGAGGAGCCTCGGCCGGATCGGCGTCGTGACCCCGCCGACGAGCGTGTGCGTCCTCGCCTCCGGCTGGCGCGGCAGCGTGCCCTTCGTCCACCCGTCGGCGGGCTAGCCGAAGCCGAGCCGGCGGCTAGGAGCCGCCGCCGGGGATCACGAGGCCCCAGATCTTGCAGGCGCCGCCCGTGTTGTATCCACCGAGATCGACCCGCGCGAAGGTGTCGACGCTTTCGGCCGAGGTGACGACGTCGAGATTCACCGTCACGCCCGAAGTGGTCGCGATCGTCGGCGCTCCCGTCGTCAGCAGCGACGCCAACGTCCCGTTGACGGCGTCGTTGCCGCTGGCGGACACGGTGTCCGTCGCCGAGGCCGGTTCCAGCTGGAAATAGACCGCCGCGACTTCGCAGACGTAGTCGACGTCGACGCCGTCGATCGTGGTCAGGGTGTGGAGCAGGTCGTCGTCCGAGGCGCTCCTGGTCAACGAGATCGCGCCCGGCCCCTGCGGCCCCGTGTCGCCCTTCGGCCCTTGCGGCCCGGTGGCTCCCGTGCTGCCTCGAGGGCCCTGTGCCCTGGTCGCGCCGCACTCACTGGACGCAGGGCGCCGGGAGAATCTTTCATCGAGCTCGGCCGGGCGACCGTCGGAACTTGAAAGCTGCCTACCTCAGACCTTGCCCTTGGCGAGGTCGAGCAAGCGCTCGAAGACGCGCCTGTCCTGACGCAGGCCGTCGTGCTCGAACTCGTTGGTCAGCCATGGGCGGAGCCCTCTGATCCGCGCCGCAGTCTCCTCGGAGAACGCCCGCTCAACGTACATGTCCTCGGCGTAGACGATCGCGGCGGCCGGCACCTCGTTACGCTCGAGCGCCTCGCCGTCGTAGAGCCGCGGCCAGTCGTGCTGCGCCAGCAGCTCCGCCGCCTCCTGCAGTGGCGCGAGCGCGCCGTAGTCCTCGAACATCCACGGGTAGACCATCTCGCCGGTGAAGAGCTCGGGCGACGACGCGAAGTCCTCGGGCATCGCGCGCTCGGCCGCCCAACGGGTCATGCAGCCGTCCGCATAGCACGCCTCGTGGACGATGGCGTAGAGCGGGTTGCGAGCGAAGTGGGTCGCCGATTCGACGTCGTGGCCGAACGCGGGCGACCCGGGCGGCAGGTCGAGCAGATAGTGGAGCCGCTCGGCTCCGTCGCTCATCCCGAGCATGCCGCCGAGCTGGCGGAAGCGCCGCGGCGTGAGAACGTCGCCCGACGGCAGCCGGAGCTCCCCGCCGGCGAGACGCTCGTGCAGCGCGAGCACGCGTCGGCGATCCTCCGGGTAGCGCTCGTAGAAGCGGCGGTTGCGCTCGCGGACCGTGGCGTAGGTCGCGGCGTAGACGTCCTCCGTCGGCCGCGCGATCGGCGGCAGCCCGCCGGTGACGAACGACTCGCGAAGCCCCTCGGCGAAGAACGAGAGATAGGTGACCACGCAGAACCCGCCGAAGCTCTGGCCGAGGACGCTCCAGCGCTCGACCCCGAGCTGCTGCCTGAAGGCCTCGGCATCGCGGACGATCGCGTCGGCGCGATGGTGGACGAGGTATTCGTACTGCTCCTGCGGCGAGAGACCCGGGAGCGTCCCGACCGGCGTCGATCGGCCGGTGCCGCGCTGGTCGAGCATGAGCACCCTGTAGTCCTCGAGCGCGCGCCCTAGCCACGACGGCGTCTTCGGCGAGGTCGGTCGCGGCGCCTCGGAGCCCGGCCCGCCCTGGAAGAAGACGAGGAACGGGCGGTCGCGGCCCTCGTCCGCGGCGATCTCGCGCGCGAAGACGTCGATCCGCCGGCCCGCCGGATCCGCGTGGTCGAGCGGCAGCGACAGCTCGTGGTCGGTGACGACGAGCCCGTGCACCTCGTGCGTGACGGTCACGTCGCGCGTCGTCTAGCCGAAGCCGAGGATGAACTTGGCGTCGTCGGACATGCGGTCGGGTGTCCACGGCGGGTCGAAGGTCAGCTCGAGCTCGACGTCCGCGATCCCCTCGACCTGGCGGATGGCGCTGTCGATGTCCTGCGCGATCAGCGGCCCCGCCGGACAGCCCATCGAGGTGAGGCTGTACGTCACCTTGACCGTCGAGTCCGCGACCTCCACGTCGTAGAGCAGGCCGAGGTCGACGATGTCCATGCCGAGCTCGGGATCCTCCACCTGGCGGAGAACCTCGAGCACCTCGTCCTTGGTCGCCATGACGCCAGTCTAGACGCGCCTCAATACCCCAGCAGCCGTACCTCCTCGCGCCGCTCGCGGGCGAAGAAGTGGACGCCGTCGACGAAGCGCACCCAGTTGCAGCGCGTGCACATGACGAGGGAGTGCGTCCGCGCGCTGTCGGCGAGGAAGCGGACGCCGCGCAGGAGGTCGCCGTTCGAGACGCCGGTCGCGGCGACGATCACCTCGCCGGGCGCGAGATCCTCGGTGCGGAAGACGCGACCGTACTCCTCGATCCCGGCATCTCGCAGCTCCTCGATCTCGCGGCGGGAGGTCGGCCAGAACTGCGCCTGTAGCTCGCCGCCGAGACAGCGGAGCGCCGCCGCGGAGAGCACCGCCTGCCGCGTGCCGCCGATTCCGATCGCGAGGTGGTCGTTCGTGCCGCGGATCGCCGCCGAGATCGACGCCGTGACGTCGCCGTCCTGGATCAGCTTGATGCGCGCGCCGGAGTTTCGGATCTCCTCGATCAGGTCGTGATGGCGGGGCCGGTCGAGGACGATCGTCGTGACGTCGTTCACGCGGCGGCCGAACGCCTCGGCGATCGCCTCGACGTTCTCGCCCACGGGCCGCAGGAGGTCGATCGAGCCGCGGGCGCGAGGGCCGACGGCCATCTTCCGCATGTAGATGTCGGGCAGCGTCGTGAAGCGCCCGGACTCGCCGGCGGCGATCATCGACATCGCGCCGTTGCCGCCGCGCGCGACGACGCCGTGACCCTCGAGCGGGTCGAGCGCGAGATCGACCTCCACCCCTCCCGCACCGACGATCGCGCCCGGTGTGAGACCGCCGGAGTCGTCGGGTGAGCCGAAGACGACCCGTCCGCGAATCGGCAGCAGATCGAGCGTCGCGCGCATGCCGTTCGCGGCGTCCGCCTCCGCCGCGTCCTCGTCGGCTCGCCCGAGCCACCGCGCCGAGACGAGAGCCGCCTGTTCGGTCGCCCGAAGGTACGCCTGGCACTGGCACGGCCGGCCCGGCTCGACGACTCGCTCCTGATCCTCGCTCACGGCTCGCTCACCCGCTCGGCGGCGTCGAGGACGAGGTCGGCAACGGTGCGGGCGGCGATCTCGGCGTCGTCGTTCTCGACCACCGGCACACCCGCCTCGAGGGCGCGCTCGACGAGCAGCTCCTGCATCCGCCGAATCTCGCCGAAACGCTCGAGGTAGCGCGACACCGGCCGCTCTGAATCCTCGTCCCGGTGGTGGAAGTGACGCGCGTGCTCCTCCTCGTCGGGGATCGCGAGCACCACGAAGACGGACGCGGCGAGCCGCGACGGCGGCAGCTCCACCAGGCCCGGCACGAGGTGGACGCCCTCGAGCACGAGCGACCATCCCTCCTCGAGCGCGCGCTCGGACGAGGCACGGACGCCCACGAGGACGTTCCGCGCCTGCTGGAGGAAGCCGAACTCGAGCGGATCGTCGGCGTCGGGGAACGCGTCCCCCGCCTCGAAGCTCGAGTAGTGGATCGACGGCATGAAGGCGGGCGAGAAGAACGCGCGCATCGTCTGGCGGACGAAGTCGGTCGAGGTGACGCGCGTGATCCCGAAGCGGTAGGCGAGCTCGCTCGCGACGGTCGACTTGCCCGTGCCGGTCGCTCCGCCGATGAAGACGACGATCGGCACGTCGAGCTCGCGCAGCTGCTGGTAGCGGCGCAGGCGGAGGATCGTCTCCCGGCCCTGCTCCTCGCCGAGGACGTCGACGGCGAGCGACTCGAGCTGCTCGAGCTCGACCCGCCCGCGCCCCTGCTCGGAGAGCTCGTCGCCGACGCGAGAGGCGAGCGCGTAGGCGCGGTGCGCAGGGATGCCGGCCGCCATGAGCGCTCGTGCCATCAGGCCGCGAGAGTACGGCAGCCCGAGCTCGTCCCCGCCGAGTGGCAGCGGCATGATCCGGCGCGGCTCGTTCAGCGCAGGCTCCGTTCGGCGACGAGCCCGCGCACGTGGTCGTCGAGCTCGTCCGAGAGGACGTCGTTGGCGGCGAGCACGACCTGAGCGCCGCGCTCGAGCGCCGCCTCGGCGACGACGTCGATCGCGGCGGCTTTCAGCTCGACGAGGTACACGTCCGCCTCGACGCGCTCGAGCTCCTCCCGCAGGAGGTCGCGGCGAGCGAGGCTGCGCGAGACGTGGACGATCTCCGCGTCGAGGTGATCGGTGGGGGCGGGCCCGGTGGTGAACACGGCCGCTCGCCGGCCGGCGAGCGGCTCGACGGGCCGCAGCCGGAGCTCCGCGCCGACGACCGGCACGTCGGCGATCTCCCGGATCGCGTCGCGGTCGGCGCCGCCGGTGTCGACGACGAGGTCGGAGACGAGCACGCGGTATGCGTTGAGGCCCGCCCGGACGTCGTGGCGGCCGTTCGTGACGAGGACGCGGGCGTCCGCCGCGACCGGCGGCAGCGCGGCCCCGCTCCCGTCGAGCACGAGCAAGTCGGGCCGGAGGTCGAGGGCGACCGCCACTCCTTCGAGGACGTTCGAGTCGAACGGCGCCCCGGCGAGGCCGCCGCCCGCCCGGCGGCAGCCGACGGTGGGAACGCCCGCGAGCGCCGCGGTCTCGAGGTGGTCCGAGGCCGCGTGGCGTCCGGAACGGGCCAGCGCGAACAGGTCGTCGAGCGTGGGCGGCGTCTCCACCAGCTCGGGCTCGGCCGGGCCGCCGCGTCCCATCGCGACCACGACGACCCGCCGCTCCTCCCCGAGCAGGCGCGCGATGTGGCCCGCGACCGCCGTCTTGCCGATCCGCTTGCCTGTGCCGATCACCGCCAGCGAAGGCGCACCGACCGGGTGGAGCGGAGGTGGATCGAAGCGGAAATCGGCGCCGACGTACGTCCGGCCGAGCGCGAGCGTGCGCGAGACCCAGAGCATCCGCTCGCGCGGTCCGAGCACCGGCTCGTCGGAGAGGTCGACGACGACGTCGGCCTCGACCGCTTCCAGCGTGTCGACGAGAGGAACGCCGTAGTCGTCGTCTCCGCTCAGCTTTTCCGTGCCGCCGACGAGGAGCGCCCCGACGATTTCGTAGGGCAGTCGGGCAAGCGCGTCGCGCACGACCGGCGGATAGTGCTCGCCGTCGATCAGCGCGAGCGCCCTCAAACCGGGCGCACCTCGTCCTCGATCCGAGCGGTGTACTTCTCGTACGTCTTCGTGTCGGAAGAGAACTGGATGATCCGCTCCTGGCCGTGGAACGGGTAGCGGCGCCACACGTCGACGTGCGTCCCGTCGACCTCGACGACGTTGTAACAGGGCCGCCCCTTTCCCCGCAGCCGCGAGGAGGAGACCGTGCCGGCGTTCACGACGAAGAGGTTCTCGAGCCGCCACGCGTAGGGGACGTGCTTGTGGCCCGAGAGGACGAGGTCGACTCCGGCTCGCTGCAGGGTCTCGAGCGTGTCGCCGGCGTCGTGGACGATGTTCCGCTCGCGGCCGGTTCCCGGCACCGGCAGCAGGTGGTGGTGGAGGACGAAGACGCGCAGGTCCGCAGGCTCCGCAGCGAACTGCTCCTCGATCCAGCGGTAGCGGCCGCGGCCGATCTGGCCGTTGTCGAGGTCGGGCTCGCTCGAGTCGACGGCGACGATCGTCACGCCGTTCCTGCGCAGGACCGAGTTGCGCTCGCCGAACAGGTCCTCGAAGTGGACGTAGCCGACGTTGCGGGAGTCGTGGTTGCCGGGGATCACGACCATCGACTCGCACGCGATCGTGTCGAGAAACTCCCGCGCGAGCGCGTACTCGTCCTTGAAGCCGTTCGAGGTCAGGTCGCCGGAGACGACGACGACGTCGGGCGCGAACTCGTTCACCTCGGCGATCGCGCGCTCGAGCAGCTGCGGCAGGAAGAACTGCTGCCCGCAGTGGAGGTCGGACAGCTGGACGATGCGGAACATCGCGCGAAAGGCTAGCCGGGGGGCGGGTTTCGGCGTCCGATGCGGCCGGTACCGTCCGTGGCGATGGAGCTCGAGCTCCCGGTCTTCCGGGCATACCGCGGCTCCGAGCCGCCGCGCTTCGCCAGCCCCGCTGAGCTCGAATGCGCGAAGGTCCTGGACTATTACGGGATCCCGTGGGAATACGAGCCACGGACGTTCGTGCTCGAGCAGGACGACGAGGGCCGGGTCAAGGAGGCCTTCACGCCCGACTTCTACCTGCCCGAGCAGGACCTCTTCGTCGAGATCACGGTCATGAAGCAGTCCCTCGTCACCCGCAAGAACCGGAAGCTGCGGAAGCTCCGCCAGCGGTATCCCGACGTCAAGATCAAGCTCTTCTACCGGCGCGACCTCGAGCGCCTCACCCAGCATTTCCATCTCGACCTCGTCAGCTGACCGCCTGCCGGCGGACGACCGGATCGGAGAGATCTACCTCTCCGCGGCCGAGCTCGCCGCTCGCGTGCGGGAGCTCGCAGCGGAGATCGCGGCGGACTACGCGGGCCGCGAGCCCGTGCTCGTCGCGTCTCTCAAGGCAAGCATCGTCTTCACAGCGGATCTCTCGCGGGCGCTCACGATCCTCCACGCGCTCGACTTCGTCGAGCTCGCCGGGTACGGAAGCGCCGGCATGGGAGGACACCAGCAGATCCGCGTTCTCAAGGATCTCGACCTGGACATCCGCGGGCGCGACGTCCTCATCGTCGAGGACGTCGTCGACACGGGGCTGACCCTCAACTACCTCGTCCGGACGCTCGAGCTGCGCCGTCCCGCCTCGGTTGCCGCGGTGACGCTGCTCGACCGGCCCTACCGGCGCCTCGTCGACGACCTGCCCGTGCGCTACGTCGGCTTCGTCGTGCCCGACGAGGTCTACGTCGGCTACGGCTTCGACCTCGACGAGCGCTACCGCGAGCTGCCCGACCTGCGCCTCGTCGACCTGCGCGGCGGCGCGCAGTAGCGCGAGGCGAGGAAGCGCCCGGCCGACGATCTCGAAGTAGGCGCTGACCCGGCCCTGGACACGGACGGAGCCGTGACTCCGCGGGATGCTCAGGGCAGACGTTCTCGGGCGGCGCCGACGCGTACACGCGGCGATGGTTCCCGCGTTTCGAGCGCTCGTAACGCCTCCGCCGCCCGTCGCCGCATCGGCCCGACCTGGGCGCGGTAGTCCTCGTCCGAGACCTTCCCCGTCCGGTGGTCGAACTCGAGCTCCTTCAGCGCGGCGAGCGCGCGATCGCGCTCCTCGGCGAGCTCGAGATGGCGCCGCGCAGCCGGGTCGAGCTCGTCGAGCCGGTCGCTCGCCGGCGCGGGATCGCGGAGGAAGGGCCGCGCGACGAAGACGACGGCGACCACGGCGAGCACGGCCGCCAGTGGAAGCGCCCAGGTCACGCTAGATCCCGACCGGCGCCGCGCCCGCCGCGTAGCGGGCGGCAAGCCGCCGCTGCTCGACCGCGTCCGGCCACATCGCGACGAGCGCGCCGGCGACGAAGAGGAATCCGGCCGCCCAGACGAGGTTGACCAGCGGCTTGACGAGGACCTGGAGATCGACCTTGTCGCTGTTCGGGACCCCGTGCGCGATCGTGTAGACGTCGCCGAGCATGCGCCAGTCGTGGTGGATGGCCGCGTTGACCGACGAGTTGTCCCCCGTATAGACGCTCTGGCCGGGGCTGAGGACGAAGTGCTCTCCGTGCCCCGAGGCGGCGAGGATCGCGCGGAAGCCGGTGTAGTCGGCTCCCTTCGTCGCGACCATCGATTCGTACTTGAGCGTGAAGCCGTCGGCGGTGATGGACTGTCCCGGCTCGAGGATGCGCTCACGCTGGGTCTGGTAGGCGCTCGAGCCGGCGATGCCGATGGCGAGCAGGACGATGGCGGCGTGGACGACGTAGCCGCCGTACCGGCGCCGGTTTCGCCCGATCAGCCGGACGAAGGAGCCGGTCGCCATCCGGCCGCGGATGAACTCGAGCACGATCGAGGCGGCGACGAAGGCCGAGAACGTGTACGCCAGCAATCCCGGCCAGGAGCTGTCGAAGCCGAGGGCGAGCAGGACTCCGCCGACGACGACGGCGGCCCCGAACGGGATCAGGAAGGTCTTGCCCAGCGAGCGCAGCGATGCCCGCCGCCAGGCGACGAGCGGGCCGAGTCCCATCAGCAGCAGCAGCGGCAGCCCGAA
>Ga0335078_10013253_pt1 | contig 12224 bp, 11 predicted proteins | sample Lox_Sample_32_FD_206711 | JGI IMG/M metagenome (GOLD analysis project Ga0335078, IMG submission 206711) | Soil microbial communities from Loxahatchee National Wildlife Refuge, Florida, United States - Lox_Sample_3.2 | ecosystem: Environmental > Terrestrial > Soil > Wetlands | place: USA... | reverse complement strand
GCCCTTCGAGAGCATCGCCTCGTACCAGCGCACCAGCGTGCGCATCGGCAGGTCTCCCGGCGGGTTGCGCGGGTGCGGGAACGTCGAGCCGCTCGAAATATGGAAGGCGTCGACCCCCTTGCCGTCGTCAAGGAGCAGCTTGCAGATTTGCAGCGTGTCCTCGAGCTGGTTGCCCTTCTTTTCCCAAGGGTAGAGCCAGTTGTTGTGATCGACGCCGTTGATTTTCATCTGCAGGTGAAAATCCTGCCCGACCTCGCGCCGGATGGCGCGCACGATCTCCAGGACGAAGCGCGCCCGGCGGTCGACCGTTCCCCCATATTCGTCGTCGCGATCGTTGATGCCCGAGCTCAGAAACTGCGTGATGAGATAGCCGTTCGCGCCATGCAGCTCGACGCCGTCGAGCCCGGCTTCCCGGGCCCGGCGCGCGCCCTGCGCGAAATGCTCGACGACATCGCCGATTTCGGCGGGCGTCATCGCCTGCGCCTGGATGCCGTGAAAGAAATCCTCTTTGCTGGTCGAGCTTAGCGCCTTCTTGAAGAGATTCTCGACGCCGCCCATGTCCTGCTGACGCCCCGAATGGGAGAGCTGCATGATGAAGCGGCAGTCGTAGCCATGGATGCGCTTGCCGACTTCCCGCCAAAACGGGAGCTTGTCGTCATCGTCGATCATCGCATAGCGGGTCAGGATGCGGCCGCGCACCATTACCGGGACGTAGGATGAAATGATTGCGCCAATACCGCCTTTGGCGAACTTTTCCTCCCAATTGATTCGGGCGTTCGTGCCGTGACCGTTATAATCGTCGAAGGTGCCCGCGATGCTCGATCTCAGGAGCCGGTTCTTGACGTGCAATTTCCTGAACTGCAGCGGACTGAAAATGAGCGCCGCGTTGTCTTCGTGCAGAAACTGCTCATTGGCTGACAAACTCATAGGCCCTCACCTTAAGTCAAGTGAACCCGCTAAGCCGATGGTAGCTCTTTCTTCGCGGTTGGCAACGGCTTTCTCAGAATTTTTCGCATTCAACGAACTTGGAAGGTCCGCCCGCGAGGCGGCGGAAGCAGTGATATCTATCGATGCGGCGTAGGTGCGTTGCAGCGAGTTCTTTTCGAAAATTCCCTTCGCAGAGCGTTTTCGCAGGAGGGGGTTGCGACTTGGATGTCCGCCTTAAGGGGCGGCTCGCTTGTCGGCGTCGCGCATGAGGCGCGCTGGAGCGATAGGGCGCGCGGGATCGAGAGGCCGGAGGGGTTAGCCGGTCAGAACCCGCAGCAGCTCTCGGTGGGACAGCCCAAACTCCCTACGCAACCCGAAAATGTAAGCGAAGCCGATCATGATATCGCCAACGCCCATGATCGCGGCGATCCGTCCGATATCTCCGAGGAGACCCGCCGGGATGAGAATGAAGGCGGTGATGAAGCGTAACAACGCCTCCCAATAGACGAGCGTGGCGAGCCGTGGAAGATCGCGGGAGGCATAAACCAAGGCCACGCAAGTGTAAGCCAGGAAGCCGGCGAGGAGCCACCCGCAGATCGGGGTGCAGATGTTCAGCCCCACCGCTCGATAGAGAGGCGGAAAGAGGAGAAGCAGAGCCAGCCCCGCGTTGTAAACGCCCGACCAGAATACAAAGGTGGAGATCTTGAAAGGCATGGCGTTCCTTCAAAAATGTGGGCGAGAGCGGTTGCTTCAGCCAAACGCAATGAATGTTATCATCCTCGAAATTATCATTGTCTCCGGGTTCGATACAAGCAGAAGCTGTGCTTATCTCACAGCGCTAAGAAGGATCGGATCCGACCAACGACGCCCTGGCCGCGCGCCGTGCGCGGAAGCGGCCGCAGCTCCGAGATCGTCCGCCAGGAACGATGCGACCGACGCCATGAGGAAGGGGACCTGGCGAGCGTGGCTCACCACCTTCGCGCCGATTATGGCGAACGGCTCCTTCAACGTCCTCATCGCGCCTTGAAGCCTGGGGGCCCCTTGCGCGCGTGGCCGCGCTTCGCCATAAGTCGCGCCGACTTAACCCTCATCCGACCGATCCCATGTCCAACTTCAAAGAGCGCGTCTTCTCCGGCGTGCAGTCCACCGGCAATCTGCATCTCGGCAACTATCTCGGCGCGATCGTCAAATTCGTCGAGCTGCAGAAGAGCTACGACTGTCTCTATTGCGTCGTCGATCTGCACGCGATCACCCAGCCGCAGGACCCGCTGACGCTCAGCGCCAACACGCGCGAGATCGCCGCGGCCTTCATCGCCTGCGGCATAGATCCGCAAAAGAACATCATCTTCAACCAGAGCCTCGTGCCCGAGCACGCCGAGCTCGCGTGGGTCCTGAACTGCGTCGCGCGCATCGGCTGGCTCAACCGTATGACGCAGTTCAAGGACAAGGCCGGCAAGGATCGCGAGAACGCCTCGGTCGGGCTCTATGATTATCCGGTGCTGATGGCCGCCGACATCCTGCTCTACCGCGCGACGCATGTGCCGGTCGGCGAGGACCAGAAGCAGCATTTGGAGTTGGCGCGCGACATCGCGCAGAAGTTCAACAACGACTTCTCCGAATCGATCACGCGCAACGGCTATCATGACGGGGTCTTTTTTCCGCTGCCCGAGCCGCTGATCGCCGGGCCGGCGACGCGGGTCATGAGTCTGCGCGACGGCACGAAAAAAATGTCGAAGTCGGACGCCTCGGACTACTCCCGCATCAATCTCTCCGACGACGCCGACGCCATCGCGCAGAAGGTCCGCAAGGCCAAGACCGACCCCGAGCCTCTGCCGAGCGAGGAAGCCGGCCTTGGCGGTAGGCCCGAGGCCGCCAATCTGATCGATATCTATGCGGCGCTTTCGGGTCGCGGCAGGCTCGACGTGCTCTCGGAGTTCGGCGGAGCCAATTTCTCGGCTTTCAAAAACGCGCTGGTCGATCTCGCGGTCGCGAAACTCTCGTCCATCACCGCCGAGATGCGGCGGATCACCAATGATCCCGCTTATGTCGACGGCGTGCTGCGCGACGGCGCCCGCCGCGCGCGCGAGATCGCATTGCCGAACATGGACGCGGTGAAGGACATCGTGGGCTTTCTGCGATAGAGTTCGCGTTGGTCCGCGCTCGTCGAGCGCGAACGGCGGTTCTGGCGTTGATGGCGAACACGCTTCACGCGGCTTGCAGAGCTTTCTGAACAGCCTTGGGCGCGCGTTCGATCACAAGAAGATAGGCGCGGGTCGGTCCTTCCGGCTGTCGCGAACCTTGTTCCCAATGACGCAGCGTGTTCACGCTGAATCCAAAGCGGCCCGCAAATTCCTCTTGCGTCATGTTCAGGCGCGTCCGGATCGCCTTCACGTCGATCTTCTCGGGCACATGGATGCGATAAGCGCTTTCGTCCGCCTTGCCCTCGGCGTAGGCCACTGCTTCCTTGAGGCCGCGCCGGATGCTGTCGGCAACCTTGCTCATGGTTTTCTCCTTTTGAACGCCTCGACCAGCAGCGTCGTCAACTGCTGGAAGTCATTGCGATCCTGTTGGCTCAAATCGGCCCGCTCGTTCTTGGCGAAGGCGGTCAGGGCGAAGAGCGGCATGTCGGCGTCGTGGTGGAAGTAGATCACCCGCGCGCCGCCGCGCTTGCCCCGGCCTTCCAATCCCCATCGCAGCTTCCGGACGCCGCCCGTTCCGGGGATGAGGTCGCCAGCCGTTGGGTTGTAGGCGAGGTAATCCACCAGAAGCGCCCGTTCCTCGTCGCTCATGAGCCTGCGGGTTGCCGACAGAAATTCCGGCGTTTCCACAACGCTGATCGGAACCGTTCGAGCCATATGGAATACTACTCCATTGGATTAGTCCCTGCAACTGAAAAGTGATCCAATGAGTCAGCCCTTATCGCCGCCCTTTTGATGGGCATGGATGCGCACGCTCCAAGTAGTCCTTCCACGCCGCTTCAAATATGGACGTGGTGAAGGATATTGTCGGTTTTCTGAGATAGAGCGCGCGCTCGACGCGCCTTCGTCACGACGCTCTCTGTCAATGCGCCAGGCCGCGTTCCGGATTCAGCGATACGGATTCCTTCTCCCCGCATGCGGGGAGAAGGGGACGCGCACGATTGATTCCCTTGTTTGTCTCGCCGAGAAGGTTCAGTTTCCCACGCTCGCCGCAATCGCGCGCAGCGCGGTTGCGACGGCCGGATAGTCTCTCGCCAGAGTCTCGAGATCGCCGATCTCCACGTCTTCCGGCACGACGCCGGGCCATTCGGTGCTGGCGCCGAGAAACCAGCGGCCGCCGCCGATGAGCCGCGCCGTGTGAAAACTGTTTCCGGGAATGAAGAATTGCACACGCTGGCCGGCGGCAAGGTCCGGCCCGACGACGACGCGCTCGCTCGAACCGTCGCCTTTGAGCAGGAAAAGCTCCAGCGGATCGCCGAGATAATAATGATAGAGCTGGTCGTTGCGAATGCGGTGGAGACGCACGGGCGCCTTTGGCGTGACGAGGAAATAGAGCGCGGAACCCAGGGGAGAGCTCCGCGCGAAAGGCGCCCGCAAGGCGCCTTCGGGAAGCGTCTCCTTGGCGACATAAGTGACGCGCACGGAGCCGCAGGTCGCATTGGGCTCGAGATTGAGAAGCTCCGCGATCTCGTCGGCTGTCAGCTCTGACGCCATTGTGCTTCCCTCCGGCGCATTTTGAGCGGCGGCCGGTTCCCTGCGCCGCTCGCCCGCCAAAAATCTGCGATTCAGAGCGATGACCTTGAATTTAACGCGGCGTTGACTCGACGTGGAATTCAACGCCCGCCTGTTTTTGCAGATAGCCGATCACGCCGAAGAGGTTGCGCGCTTGTGGATTGCCGCGCGGGCCGAACATGCGGATGAGGCTTTTTGGCGGGGCGCCCGTCGCTTCGCCGAGCTTCTCAAAGCCGACCGTCGCTTTGATGTAGTCGCGCAGGATGGACTTGCCGGCATCCACGTCGCCGGAAAGCATGGTGTCGATTCCTTCGCGTAAAAGGGCTTCGGCGTAGGCCGGTTCTGCCGCTACCCGGCGTCGCACCAGATCCTTGAAGCTCTTGGTCACGCCCATATTCCCCTCCTTCATTTCGCGCGCGGACGCCGCCGCTTGTAGTCCGCCCAATATTCCTTGGCCGCCTCAATGTCCCTGTTCTGGCGTTGCTTCGCGCCGCCCGTCAGCAGGATCACCAGCAAGTCGCCGTCCTGCCCGAAATAAACGCGGTATCCCGGCCCCCAGTCGATTTTGTTTTCCAGCACGCCTTCGCCGACCGCTTTGACGTTCGAGAGGTTGCCCTCTTCGAGGCGCGCCAGCGCGACCGTCACCTTCGCCGCCGCCGCCGCGTGCAGATCTGAAAACCAAACCTCAAAAGGACTTATGCCGTCGGCGGCAAGGTAATAGCGCAATTCGAGCATGGGAGAAGGTAACATAAATGTTACCTATTTGCAAGGGAACAGCTGGGGGCCCCCGACGCTGAGGGTGCGGCTCAGCCTAAGCTTTGCACGTAAGAGCGAACTGCTTCATAGGCGCGCGCGAGCCGCGGCATGTTTGCATCGTCGCTCACCCCATTCGCCCCGCCGCCCGCTGCCACTCGATCAGACATGCCGTCGACGCGTCGAGATCGGCTGTCGAGCGGGAGGAATCGGCGACGATCGGCGCAAGGCGGCCCGCGAGCTCCTTGCCGAGCTCCACGCCCCATTGGTCGAAGGGATTGATGTCCCAGATGACCGACTGTACGAAAACCTTGTGCTCATAGAGCGCGACGAGACGCCCGAGCGTCTTGGGATCGAGGCGGCGATAGAGGAGCGTGCTCGACGGCCGGTCGCCCGTGAAGACTTTATGCGGCGCGAGGCGCGCGACGTCGGCTTCGGACTTTCCCTCCTTGCGCAAGAGCGCCTGCGCTTCCTCCAGCGTTCGCCCCCGCATGAAGGCTTCGCTTTGCGCGAGACAATTCGCGAAGAGCAGCGCGTGATGGCGCTCGTCGGAGCCGACGGGCTCGGCGGCGATGAGAAAGTCGATGGGGACGACCTCCGTTCCCTGATGCAGAAGCTGAAAAAAGGCGTGCTGGCCATTGGTTCCGGGCTCGCCGAAGAGGACGGGACCCGTCTCGGTCTCGACCTTTGAGCCGTCGCGCCGCGCCGATTTGCCGTTCGACTCCATGTCGAGCTGCTGCAGATAGGCGGGAAAGCGCGCGAGCCTCTGGTCATAGGGGATCACCGCATGGGCGGCGCGCCCGAGCGCGTTGCGATGAAAGACGCCAAGCAGGCCCATCATCGCCGGGATGTTCTTCTCGATCGGCGCGGCGCGGAAATGCTCGTCCACGTCGAAGCCGCCGCGCAGAAACTCCACGAAATTTTCGGGGCCGATGGAAATGGCGAGCGCCAATCCGATCGCCGACCAGAGCGAATAGCGTCCGCCGACCCAGTCCCAGAAACCGAAGACGCGATCCCGCGCGATCCCGAATTCGGCGATCTTGTCGAGCCTTGTCGAGACGGCGGCGAAATGCTGAGCGACCGCTTTTTCGCCGAGCCTTTCGACGACGCGTGCGCGGGCGCTCGCGGCGTTGGCCATCGTCTCCTGCGTCGTGAACGTCTTCGACGAGACGATGAACAGCGCGCGCGCGAGATCAAGTCCCGCCAGCGTGTCGGCGAGATCGGCGCCGTCGACGTTCGCGACGAAATGCGCGCGCGGCCCTTCGCCGCGATAGGGCGACAGCGCCCGGCACGCCATGGCCGGACCCAAGTCCGAGCCGCCGATCCCGATATTGACGATGTCGGTGAAGCGCTCGCCGTTCGAAGCGTTGACCGCGCCCGTGCGGACGGCGCGCGCGAAGCTCAACACCTTCTCGCGCTCGCGCTCGATCTCGGGCCGCATGTCCGCGCCGCCGATGAGGATCGGCCGGCCGGAGAGATCGCGCAACGCCATGTGCATGGCCGCGCGCCCTTCCGTGTTGTTGACGGCCTCACCCGCAAAGAGCGCCTCGCGGCGCGCCTCGAAATCTCGCGTGCGCGCGAGCAGGGCGAGCAGCCGGACCGTCTCGCTCGTGATCTTGTGCTTGGAGAAATCGAAATAGAGCCCGTCCATCTCGACCGAGAGTTCCCGAACGCGTCCGGGATCGCGCGCGAAAAACTCGCGGACGCGAAGCGGCTCGAGGGCGGCGGCGTGGGATTTGAGGGCGGCGAGGGCTTCGTGAAAGGGCATGTTTCTCGGTCTCAGGAGTTCGATTCTCGGGAGAATAGGCAGGTTTACGCGACGTCGGCGCGACGGCGCGGCGATCGGCGGAGAGCGCCGGCGGGGCGGGGGCCGCGATGCTGCAATGCAGGACGCCAAAGGTTAATTATGACAGTTTTTCCTCTGTATTATGACGAAAATATATGAACAATGCCTCGTCACGATGACAAGACTCCGACAAACCCCTGCGGTCGCCCAAATCCCCCTCGTCGACGTGCGCGACGGAGGCCCCATCGCGCATGCGCTGTCGCGCCAAGAGGCCGCTGCGGCGCTGCGCGACTATTGCGTCGCCGCCGTGCCGAGCTGGGGGCGCGGCGTGTGCCTCGCCTCGATCGATCGCCTCGCGGCGCGCTGGCTGAAGAGTTCGGTCTCGGCCTATCGCGAGGAGCTGCAGCTCGTCGCGTCGATCCTGGGATTTCCGGGGACGCTGACGCTCAACATGTCCTATCTCTTCGCCTGCACGACCTCCGCGAGCCTTTCCGCGGAGGGGCTGCCGATGATCCGCCGCTCGCTCGACTGGCCCTTCGGCGGGCTCGGGCGCTGCGTCGAGATCGCTTGGCAGGCCGGCCCCGCCGGCGAATTTTACAACGCCACTTGGCCCGGCGCGGTCGGCGTGCTGAGCGCCACGGCGCCCGAGCGCTTCTGCGCGGTGATCAATCAGGCGCCGATGCGCCGGCGTGCGCCGGGACCGCTCGCGCTGCCCTTCGACGCCTCGATGAATCTCGCCCAGGCGCTGCTGCGCGAGGACGGCTGGCCGCCCGACCATTTGCTGCGCTACGCCTTCGAGACCTGCGAAAATTTCGAGGACGCGATCCGCCTGCTGTCGCGGGAGCCGCTGGCGCGTCCCGCGCTCTTCACGCTCGCGGGCGTGACCCCCGAGGAGATCGCCGTCGTCGAGCGCACCGAGCGCGAAGCGCGCGTCTTGCGCGGACCGGTGATCGTCGCCAACGACTGGCAGACGCCGCGTCGCGGCTGGCGCGGGCGCATGGGGCATGAGAACAATGAGGATCGGCGGCGCTCGATCGAATGCGTTCGCCCGGAAGACCCGCGCTTTTCCTGGGTGGTCCCGCCGGTTTTGAACCATACGACCCGTCTCGTCGTCGAGATGTCGGCCGCGGACAGCGGAAGGCTCGTCGCGCGGGGCTATGAGACCGCGTGCTGGCGCAAGCTGCCGACGCCCGCGACGCGCGACTTCGACCTCAGCGACGCCGTGCCCGTCGCCGCCTGAGACGTCGTTTGCGAAACGACGCGTTTCGGAAACGAAACGATTTGCGAAATGAAACGTTTCGCTAGCGAAATCGCTTTGCGCGAGGCGCAATGCAAAAAGCGCATGACGCCCGCGCGAGGCGCAATGCAGGAAATGCATGAGGCCGAGGTGCAGGCGAACGACCCCTGGCCGAGCGAAATCCGCCGAGAGGACGACGGCCGGCGCCTTGTGGTCGTCTTCGAGGACGGCGCGAGCTTTCCGCTCTCCGCCGAGCATTTGCGCGTGAGGAGCCCCAGCGCCGAAGTGCGCGGCCATAGCGAGGCCCAGCGCAAGACCGTCGGCGGCAAACGCAACGTCCGCATCCTCGCGGTGACGCCGGTCGGAAATTACGCCGTGCGCCTCGAGTTCGACGACGGCCATTCGACCGGCATCTACACTTGGCGCGCGCTGCGCGCGCTCGGCGCAAGCGCCGAGGAAGACTTTGCGCTTTACCTCGAGGAGCTCGCCGCCAAGGGCCTCGACCGCGACCGGCCAGCCGAGGCGTGAGCGTCTGAGACTGGCGGCTCCGCGTCATGGCGTTTTCGTTCTAGAGAAGACGCCGTAAAGCGCTGCGTCGATGCGATCTTACAGAAGCCGAGGGATGAGGGGGTTCAGCGGTTCCGCGACATGGCGTTGGAAACTCGCGCCCCTTGTGCGATGATCCTGTCGTCAAGCTCTCGCCGCGATCGCCAGATCGGGCCGGCGGCGGCCGGAAAGCCCCATGATGACCGATACCCCGATCGCGCCGCCCCTCGGGGCGCGATTCGAAACCGCGACCCACGCCCGGCGCTCTCCGTCGCGCGTCACGAAGCGATAGAGAATGCGGGGCGGGATGCTTTGCGTCGCCGTCGGCGCGCTCGTGCTTTCGGCCTGCACGGTCGGTCCCGACTTCGTCCCGCCGGCGGTCAATGCGCCCGAATCTTTCGGACCGGAGCCGCGAGACGTCGCGAGCCGCGCCATCGGCGCCGAGCCCGATCCGCAATGGTGGCGATGCTTTCGCGATGGCGAGCTCACATCGCTCGAAAAACGGCTCGCCGAGCAAAATCTCGATCTCAAGACGGCGGCGGAGCGCGTCGAGCAGGCGGGCGCGGAGCGCGCCATCATCGCCTCGCAAGGCCTGCCGCATCTCGAAGCGCAGTCGACCGACGTCCATGAGCGCCTCAGCCAGCATGGCGTAGCCGCGCTCGCCGCCCCGGCGCCGGGAGCGCCGTTGACCTTCGCCGTCCTCCAGCAGGGGCTGAACGCCTCCTGGGAGCTCGATCTCTTCGGCAGGGTGCGCCGCGCCGTCGAGGCGCAGGACGCCGCGACGCTGGCCGCGATCGAAAACCGGCGCGGCATAGCCGTCATCGCGCTGGCCGAGCTCGCGCGGAACTATGTCGCGTTGCGCGGAACGCAGGCGCAGCTCGCGATCGTCGAGCGTAATCTGCGCGTCGCCGAGGACGATATTCGAATCGTCGAAAGCCGTTTCGTCAACGGCGTCACGACGACTCTCGATCTCGCCCAAGCGCGAAGCCAAAGGGAGAGCATCGCCGAAATGCTGCCGATGCTGAGGACGCGCGAGGCGGAGCTCATCAACACGATCGGCCTGCTGCTCGGCCTCGAGCCGCGCGCTCTCGAGGGAGAATTACGCACGCCGAAGCCGCTTCCCGCGCCCCCGCGCCGCATCGGCGTCGGCCTGCCGTCGACGCTGCTGGAGCGCCGTCCCGACATTCGCGAGGCCGAGGCGCGCCTGCACGCGGCTCTGGCGGAGATTGGCGAGGCGGAGGCGGAATTTTATCCAGACGTCAATCTCGTCGGCGATTTCAACGTGCAGAGCCTCACGCTGAAAAATCTGTTTCGCGCCTCTTCGACGCAATGGACTCTCGGGCCTACGGTCACCCTGCCGATTTTTCAAGGCGGGCGGCTCAGCGGCAATCTCGCCTTGAAGGAATCGCGACATCGCGAAGCGGCGATCGAATTTCAGAAGACGCTCTTGCGCGCCTGGATGGAGGTCGACGACGCGCTGACGGCCTATGCGCAAGCGCAAAAGCGACGCGCTGCTGCGATGCGCGCGGTCGAGCAGGACAGGATCGCGCTCGGCGTGTCGAGAGAGCGCTACCAGGAAGGGCTCGTCGATTTCTTGAACGTAAACACGTCGCTCGCGCAGCTCTTGCGCAGCGAGAACGATCTCGTCGAGAGCGAGGTCGAGATGGCGAGCCAGCTCGTGAAGCTCTACCGGGCGCTGGGCGGCGGCTGGGAGATCGCGGAGTGATCCGCGCCTCGCGCCCTCGAGGAGGCTAGCTTGCGCCGAAAACTCTGGGCTCGGTGGAGCGCGGCTTTGAGAGGCGCGGGCAGGGCTGCCGGCCCGCCGCTGCTCTTTGGGATCAGGCTCTGGCTCTCCGTCAGCCTCGCCCTCTTCATCGCCTTCTATCTGCAGCTCCAGAACGAATATTGGGCCGGCCTCAGCGCCGCGCTCGTCTGCCAGCCGGAGCTCGGCGCCTCCTTGCGCAAGGGGTATTACCGAATGGTCGGCACCTTGGCGGGCGCTGTGGCGATCGTCGTGCTGACGGGTTTGTTCCCGCAGAGCCGAGCGGCCTTTCTTATCGGGCTTGGGCTATGGGGAGGCCTATGCGCCGGCGTCGCGGCGCTTCTCCGCAATTTCGCGGCCTATGCGGCGGCGCTCGCCGGCTATACGGCGGTCATTGTCGCAGCCGACGCGTTCGGCGCGACGGGCGGCCCGCAGGCCAATGAGGTCTTCCTGCTTGCGGTTACGCGCGCGACCGAGATCTGCATCGGCATTGTCAGCGCCGGCCTCGTGCTCGCGGGGACCGATTTCGGCGGCGCCCGGCGCCGGCTCGCCGCGTCATTTGGGGCGCTGCCCGCCGAGATCACTGGCCGCTATCTCAACATGCTGGCGCTCGCCGGTCCCGAGCTGCCGGAGACGCAGCCGATGCGCCGCGAGATCTTGCGGCGCGTCATCGCGCTGGAGCCGGCCATCGATGCGGCGAAAGGAGAATCATCGCAAATCCGCTATCATTCACCGGTGCTCCAGACGGCCGTCGACGGCCTGTTCTCGGCTCTCGCCGGCTGGCGCACCGTCGCGGCGCTCCTGACCCGGCTCCCGGATGACGAGGCGCGCGAGGCGGCCCGCGTCGTCCTGCAAATGATCCCGCCGGAGCTGCGAGCGGCGCAAGGCGGCGTGCCGGACCCGTGGATGGCCGACCCCGCCTTGATCCATATGTCCTGCGAGGCCGCGGCGCGGAGCCTGAGGGAAGCGTCGGCGAGCACGCCCGCGCGGCGGCTGCTCGCAGACCAGACGGCCGGGGTGCTCGCCGGAATATCGGATGCGCTCAACGGGCTGGCTCTGCTTTTATCCGCTCCGATCGACCCCTTACCGAAGCGCCGCAGCGTCGAGATCCGCGTGCCCGATTGGCTGCCGGGCCTCGTCAATGGGGGGCGCTCGTTTCTCGTAATCGGCGGCGTCGCGCTCTTCTGGATTTTGACCGAATGGCCGAGCGGCGCGACGGCGATCGCCTTCGCCGCCATCGCCGTCATCCTGTTTTCGACGCGCTCTGACCAGGCTTACGCCACCGCCGCGGATTTCGTGGCCGGCGTCCTTCTCGGGACGGCCTTAACGGCGGTCGTCAAATTCGCCGTGCTGCCGGGGCTTGAAACCTTCGAAGCTTTCAGCCTGGTCATCGGCGTTTATTTGGTCCCCGGCGGCGCTCTGATGCTTCAGCCCTGGCGCCCCACGATGTTCACTTTCATGACGGCCTTTTTCTGCGCCTATCTCGATGCGGCGAATGCGATG
>Ga0335078_10013252_pt1 | contig 12224 bp, 13 predicted proteins | sample Lox_Sample_32_FD_206711 | JGI IMG/M metagenome (GOLD analysis project Ga0335078, IMG submission 206711) | Soil microbial communities from Loxahatchee National Wildlife Refuge, Florida, United States - Lox_Sample_3.2 | ecosystem: Environmental > Terrestrial > Soil > Wetlands | place: USA... | reverse complement strand
ATCGCTCGGATCGGCGGCGCATCACCTAGCTATTTCATTCAAATATAACCGGTTACAGTTAGCGTCCTCGGTGAGGACTAAACGTGCTTCCGAATATCTTCCCCCTCGCCATCGCGATGACGGCCGCGTCGCGTTGCGTTTCGGAATCCAGACATAATTCGCGGCGGGCGCCCGCCAGCAACTGAGCGACCATCCGCGGTCGCCTTCGGGCAGAGTGCAAGATGACCGGGTAGAACATCACCCGCCTCCTGAGACGATCCTTGCTGACAAGTTATTCACAGCGGCCCTTGGACATCCGTTGAGAGTGAAAACGCCACTTTTTCACCGCCCATCAACAACGGACGCAAAGTCTACCCCAGCCACGCGCCGCCGCTTCGCGTCGGCTCCGCGCTAAAGCAGGATGTTGTCGATCAGCCGCACTTCGTCGACCCAGGCAGCGATGGCCATCATCGCCTTGCCCGGCAGGACCTCCCGCACGATCTCCATGGTGCAACGGTCCACCACCGAGGCGTAAATCACGCGCACGCGACGCCGGGTGGCCATGAGGTGGGTCGCCTCGGCCACGAGGCGGTCGACGTTGTGCACGCCGCTGTCCACCATGGCCTTGGCGCGCATCAACGCCTGCGAGATCACGACCGCCTCCTCCCGCTGGCTGGCCGTAAGATAGCGATTGCGGGAGCTCATGGCCAAGCCATCCGCTTCACGCACGATGGGAGCGGTCACCACGTCGATGCAAAAGTGGAGGTCGTTGACCATCTTTTTGATCACCGCCACCTGCTGGGCATCCTTCTGGCCAAACACCGCCAGGTCGGGGCGCACGATGTTGAAAAGCTTCGCCACGATCGTGGTCACTCCCCGGAAATGCGCCGGCCGCGACTGGCCGCACATCGGCTTCGAGATCATCTCCTCCGCGACGTAGGTCGAGTAGCCCTTCGGATAGATTTCGTCCACGGTCGGTGCGAACACGATGTCAGCGCCCGCCTTCTCACATCGCTCAAGGTCGCGCGCGAGGTCGCGCGGATAGTTGGCGTAATCCTCGCTCGGCCCGAATTGCGCCGGGTTCACAAAGATCGACACCACCACCGTGTCGGCGCGCTCCTTGGCCAGCCGGATCAGGCTGAGGTGCCCCTCATGCAGCGCGCCCATGGTCGGCACCAGTCCAATCAACCGGTCCTTGGACCGCAGATCCACCGCGGCGGTCTGCATGTCAAAGACGGAGTTGATCACTTGCATGGGGAAAGACCGGTCCGGCCGCCTCGCCCGGCGGCCCGTTAAGACCGGGCTTGAACTATCCGGGCGCCGCCAACTTTAATCAAGTCCTTTGCTCCGCGCCGCGCACGCGTCGCCTTCTCCTCCGTCATCCGTTTCCACCGCCGCCTTCCCTTTCCCTTTCACTCTCACCTTCACTCTCACCTTTCCCGGATGATCCGCATCAACGAGCACTACACCAAACTCACGGCGTCATACCTCTTCGCCGAGATCGCGCGCCGCATGGCCGACTACCAGCACGCCCATCCGGGCCGGCCGCTGATCCGCCTCGGCATCGGCGACGTCACCGAGCCGCTCCCGCCGGTCTGCGTGGCGGCGTTGCACGCCGCCGCCGACGAGATGTCCCGCCGCGAGACCTTCAAGGGCTACGGCCCCGACCAGGGTTATTCGTTCCTGCGGGAAGCGATCGCGCAGCACGACTACCAGGCGCGGGGCTGCGCCATCGAGCCGGACGAGATCTTCGTCTCCGACGGCGCCAAGTGCGACTGTGCCAACATCCAGGAGCTTTTCGCGGCCGATGCGCGCGTCGCCATCCCCGACCCGGTCTACCCGGTCTACCTCGACACCAATGTCATGGCCGGCCGCACCGGTCATCAACGCGACGGCCGCTACGAGGGCATTGTCTACCTCGATTCCACGCCCGCCAACGGCTACGTGCCCTCCCCGCCCGCGCAGGCCGTCGACCTCGTCTACCTCTGCTTCCCCAACAACCCCACCGGCGCCGTCGCCACCCGCGCGCAGCTGGCCGCGTGGGTCGAGTATGCCCGGCGTCACCGGGCCGCGCTCCTGTTCGACTCCGCCTACGAGACGTTCATCCGCGACCCGCAGCTCCCCCATTCCATCTACGAGATTCCCGGTGCCCGCGACGTCGCGATCGAGCTGCGCAGCTTCTCCAAAACCGCGGGTTTCACCGGCACGCGTTGCGCCTACACCGTCGTGCCCAAGACCCTGGTCGCCTACGACGCGGCCGGCACCGCCCATCCCCTCCACAGCCTCTGGTACCGGCGCCAGTCGACCAAGTTCAACGGCGTCTCCTACCCGGTGCAGCGGGCCGCCGCCGCCATCTTCACGGCCGAGGGCCGGCAGCAGACCCGCGCCCTCGCCGACTTCTACCTCGGCAACGCAAGGCTGATTCGCGACGCCCTGACCAAGCTCGGCGTGCCGTGCGTGGGCGGCGACAACGCGCCCTACATCTGGGCCCACGTCGGCCGCGACTCGTGGCAGTTCTTCGATCTGCTCCTCACCCGCGGCGGGGTCGTGGTCACCCCGGGCGCCGGTTTCGGCAAGTGCGGCGAGGGCCACGTCCGCATCAGCGCGTTCAACAGCCGCGAAAATGTCGCGGCGGCCGTCGAGCGCATCGCCGCCGCGCTCAAGTAGGCACCCGGGGCGGGGCGCGATCGCCGCCGGCCAACCGGTTACAGTCCGGCCAGCAACGGCTGGTCCGCCGCGGCGTCGTACACCCAGAACCGTGCGACGATGAGGTCGTCCCGGAGCACGTCGTAGCCCCACTCCGTGTCCACGACGTCCACGGGCCCGGTCGGATCCTCCGTCAGTCGTTGCGCCTCCTCGACAGCCAGCCGGCGCGCCTGCTCCAGCGCGCCCTCGGCGGACAGGTACGCGCCGCGGGGGGCGGCGTGCTGGGCCGGCCCGCCATCAATGCCAACCTCGAAGTCAATCTGCAGCAGGATGAAGGCTGCCCGCGAAGAATTGGACGCACTCATGACCCGGGATCAAGAGCCAGAATCATGCCAGCCGCCGCCGCGCCGGAACACCGACCGGCCGCTTCTCCCAATCCCGGACACCGCCCGGGACGATGCGGAACAGTGGATGGGGTCGTGGCCGGGTCACACCCCGGAACCGGCGGTAGGCCTCCGGCGCCCGCGTCCGGAGCTTCGTCCGCAGGTGCCGCCACTCGTATTGCAGTTGGTCGCGCGTCTCCGGGATCTGGCCGCGCACCCGGCCCGGTGCGATCTTGGCCGCGTCGAAACGATAGCCGCGCCGCCAAGCCTCGGTCGCCAGCTCGGCCAGAAAGGTGGCGATGGCCGCCACCGGCCGCGACTGCGCCCGGAATCGGGCCAATTGCGGATGGTGGCGGTACCCTCGGGTGGCTCCCCGCAGGACCTTCTGCGCCAGCAACGCCTCGCGCCACGCCGCGACAAGGCCCTGGGCGTCGAGGTAGCGGGGATGCAGCGTCCAGAGTCGCACGACGGTGGGCGTCCCGGGTCCGAGCGGATCCGCTCAGGGCGCGGCCGTCACCGCCGCGGCCAGCGTGTCGCACAGCTGCGTCACGCCCTGGCTGAGCGCGGCGACCAGCGACGCCGGGGATTTGCCATCCCAAGTGAGGTCCTGGGCCGTGAACGCGCCGGCTTTGCGGGGCAGGTTTGAACCGGTCGCCGGCGCCAGCACCCAGTCGGCGGCGAAGAGCACGTGCCCGTCCTCGGTGCCCTCACAGGCCGTCACCCGCACCTTCAAATCATAGTCCCATTTCGCCGTGGGGTCGTAGCGCGACACGATCATCAGGCCCGGCCGCGCGCTCAATCCGAGCCGGAGGTTCCGCTGCAGGCCCTGGTCCAAGGGCTCCGCCCAGCGCGCCGCGTCCAGATAATGGATTTCATTCGCGCCGCGCCGCACGGCCAGGGGCTTGTCGCCCAGATACGCCGGCACGTCGACCGTTTGCAGCCGGATCACCGGCAGCCGCGCGTGTTCCGGCGCCCCGGCGGGATTCACGGCCTGCTGCAACACGAAATAGCGCGTCAGGTCCGGCTGCGCCTGGGGCAACGGGATCGAGCAACCGGTCAATAGAAGCCCGAGGCCGGAGGCCAGCAGGATGAGACCGGAGACCGGAGACCGGAGACCGGAAGGCAATGAGTGGGTTGCGCCGTCTTTGATCCTCATGTCCGTGCCTTCTTCGCTTTGGCGGTCCCCATTCACTGCGGCGGCTTGCGGCCGGTGATCACCGCGTTGGGGTTGCGCTCCAGAAAATCCGCCAGGCGCTGAACGGCCGCCGCCGCCTCGCGGAGCTGCTCGAGCGTCTTGTCGGCTTCCTCGCCCAGCCCGTTTTGGGCGGCGATGAAACGCTGCGCGCTCGCGGCCGCGGCGTTGAACGTGGTCAGCGCCCGGCGCGCCTCATCGAGCGTCAGGGCCAGCTTGTCGCTGGACGGCTGCACCTGCTGGTCGAGCTTCGCAATCAGGGTCCGCAGGTCATCGCCCGCCGCGTTGAGATTGGCGAAGGATTTCTTGATCTCGGGGTCGCTGGCCGTCGCCGCCACGGCGTCGGCCGCCTTGGCCCAGCGCTCGCTCAGCCGCGCGGCGTCCACCGCCTCGAGCTTGGCGTTGGCGGTGGTCAGCAGCGTGTTCAGGTTGCGCGAAAGGCCGGCGAAATCCACCCGCTTCAGGTCGGCCAGGATCTCGGTCAGGCTGGCCTGGTACTCCGAGATCGTGGAGAGCACGGCCGGCACCACCACGCGCTTCGTGTCGCCCAGCGGGGCGGTCGCCGTGTATTCGCGCGGGTTGTAGAAATCGAGCTCTACGAAGAGCAGGCCGGTGGCCAGACCGATCACCCCCAGCTGCGCCCGGAGGCCGTGGTCGACCAGCATCTGCAGCTCGGACTTGTCGGACACGTCGATCGGCCGGCCCTGGGTGTCGATGATCACATTGCGGTTGAGCTCGCAGACCACCTCCGCGAGCGACCGGTTGGTGCCGGCGTCGTAGCGCACGTTGATTCCCACCACCCGGCCGACGCGCACGCCGCGCAGCTTCACCGGCGACCCGAGGTCGAGGCCGTGGATGGACTCGTCGAAAAACACCACGAAGCGCTGCGGCTGGGAGAAAAAGTTCATCCCGCCGAACGAGAGCAGCGCCACCAGGCCAAGCAGGAGCGCGCCGAGCACGAACAAGCCGACGATCGCGGAGCTGATCTTGGTTTTCACGGCGGAGAAATCCGGGCCCAGGCCGGGCGGATGACCGATGTTGCCGGTATTGTGTCCATTTTGTCGATTCTGTCTAAACCTTCCCGCCGTCGCGACTGAGAAACTCCCGCACCCGCGGATCCGGGCTGGCCGCCGCCAGCTCGCGCGGCCGGCCCTCGGCGACGACGCCGCGGGCCTCGCGGTCGAGCATGATGACCCGGTCGGCCAGGGCGTAGATGCTGGCCAGCTCGTGCGACACGATGACCATGGTCGTCCCGAGGGAGGCGCGGATCTGGAGGATGAGCTGGTCCAGCTGGCGCGAGGTCACCGGATCGAGGCCGGCGGACGGCTCGTCGAAGAAGACAATGCGGGGATCCAGCGCCAGGGCCCGGGCGAGCCCGGCGCGCTTGCGCATGCCGCCGCTGAGCTCGGCCGGAACGTAGTCCTCGAATCCGGCCAGGCCCACCTGGGCGAGCTTGAGGGCGACGATCTCCTGGCGCTCGCGGCGGCTCAGCGGAGTGTACTGCTCCAGCGGCAGCGCCACGTTTTCCGCCACCGTCATCGAGCTCCACAACGCGGCGCTCTGGTAGAGGACGCCGAAGGTCTTGAGCAGCCGGCGGCGCTCCGCGCGCCCGGCGGCGGTGAAATCCTCGCCGAAATAGCGCACGGCACCCCGGGCCGGCTGCGCCAGCCCGATGAGATGCCGCAGGAGGGTGGTCTTGCCGCAGCCGCTGCCGCCGATAACGAAGAACAGCTCGCCCTCCGGGACCGTGAAGGTGACGCCCCGGAGCACCGTGACGTCGCCATAGCGGCACTCGAGATCCTCGACCGCGATCGCCGGGGCGCCGTCTCCGGCTGGCCGGCTGCCATCAGTGGAAGGCGCGTTCATATCCCCAGGACGTGGAACAACACGGCGAACACCGCGTCCGCCACGATGATGAGCAGGATGCCCGTGACCACCGCGGAGGTGGCCGCGCGCCCCACGCCGGCCGCGCTCCGCTCGCATTGCAGGCCGCGCAGGCAGCCCGCGACCGCGACCAGCACGCCGAACGTCAGGCTCTTGATGATGCCGGCGTTGATGTCCGACAGGCCGATGATCGTCTGCATCTCCACCCAGTAGGCGCTGGCGGGGATGCTGAGCACGGTCGAGGCCACCAGCATGCCGCCGATGATGCCGAGGCAGTTGGCGTACATCGCCAGCAGGGGCATCATCACCGTCAACGCCAGCAGGCGGGGCAGCACGAGGAAATCGACCGCCGGAATACCCAGTGTTTCCAGGGCGTCGATCTCCTCGCCGGTCTTCATGTTGCCGAGTTCGGCCGCAAACGCGGCGCCGGTGCGCCCGGCCACCACGATGCCGGTCATGACCGCGCCCATCTCGCGAAACATGCTCAGGCCCACGATGTCCGCCACCCAGATGTCGCCGCCGAACTGGCGCAGGATGATCGCCCCCGTGTACGCCAGCGTCAGACCCACGAGGAAGCTGGTGAGGCCCACGATCGGCACGGCCATGGCGCCGCATTGCTGCATCTCGGCGAGACAATCGCGCCAGCGGAACCGCCGCGGCCGCCGGACCACGCCGGCCGCGCTCAGCGTACACTCGCCGACGAAGTCGGCGAACTCGCGCGTCTGCCGCCAGACCCCGGTTGCGGCCAGCCCGATCGCGGTGAGGATGTTGCCCCCGTGGTTCACCGGCACGTGTGCCTGGCGGGCGGCCGCGAGCTGGGCCGCGAGCCGGCGCACGGGCTCGGGCAGCGCGTCCGTTTCGCACGCCACCCCCGTCTCGCGACACCAGCCCTCAACCTCGTGCACGAAACGCACCAGCGAGCTGTCCCAGCGTTCCAGATTTTCCGCGCGCAGCCGCACCGCCCGCGGCCGGTGATCGCCCCGCACCCGGGCCCAGGCCGGCTGCACCCGCGTGAGATGCCAGGCGCCGCCCAGCGTCACCGTCAGGCGGTCGCCCTCGAGAACGGCCTCAGCGTGCGCAGGGGGGGGCACCGCACTCATGGTGGGCAATCTCAACCGTTCGTTCCCGCTTCTCCAGTATTATTTCTGTGCGCCACCCCGCCCCGCCTGCGTCCGATTCCGCGGGCGGGCTTGCTTCTTTCGCCGGTTACCATGTCCTGTAAGGTCGCGTCTCTCCGTCATGCGCTACCGGACCATTCTGTTCGATCTCGACGGTACGCTGCTGGACCATCTCACGGCGATCCACCGCGCCTATGCGCACACGCTGCCGCAGCTGGGGCTGCCGGCGCCCACCCGCGACCAGGTCCGACGGGCCATCGGCGGCGGATTGGAAAACGCCATGCGCCGCTTCGTGCGCGAGGCCGACCTCGCCCGCGCCCTGGCGATCTACAGCGAATATTGGGACCGGACCATGCTCCAGGGGGTCGAGCTGATGCCCGGGGCCGACGCCCTGCTCCACGCCCTCCGTGACCGGGGCTGCACGCTCGCGGTCTTCACCAACAAGTACGGCTCCTCCTCGCGGCTGGTCTGCGACGCCCTGGGCATCGCGCCCCTGTTTCGCGGCATCTTCGGTGCGCGGGACACCCCGTGGCTCAAGCCCGACCCCCGCTACGTGGCCCATGTGCTCACCACCGTCGGCGGCGAGGCCGCCACGGCCTGCCTGGTGGGCGACTCGCCGTTCGACATTGAAGCGGCCCGTAAGAGCGGCCTCGACTGCTACCTCGTGACCACCGGCACGCACACCGCGGAGGAACTGCGGGCGGCGGGCGGCGGGCATGTCCATTCCGACCTCTTTGCGCTCGGGCGCGAGGCCTTCGGCCTTGCACTCCCCGCCCCGTCCGGCCCCAAGAAATAGCGCCGCGCCCAATGCGAACTTGTCAACTAATAGTTGATAATTGGAGATCCGCCGCCGGTGGCCCCAACCTGACCGTCATCCGGCAATGCAACCGGAGGAAGGTGACGCCCCACAGCTTGAGGGTGTGATCCGCCCACGCGCCGCCCATCAAACCGGGGGCCGCGAAGCTCTGGGATGTGCGGCAGCAAGCCGCGAACCCCGGCCGGGGTTCGCTCGGTGAAAAACGCGGCGCCAATTTTGCGCGCGCCGCCCACCGGCCCCCCCAGCCCGTCCGCGTCCGCGGCGTCGACGAGCTTTCCCGTGAATCGAACCCAACGCTGGGTCAGCCAACCCGTGGGATGGCCCCGACGGTCTCCGAGCCACATGGGGCGGCAGGAAAATCACCCCCGGCACGGAGGCAAACGGCGGGCCCCTGCTGGCGTGGCCACGCTCCCCGCGGGCTTCCGGACCGGAGCCCGTCAGTCATCCTCGTCGTCCACCGTCCCGGATCCCTCGCAATCGGGGCAGGCGACCATTCCGGTGCCCCGGCACTTCGGGCACTTGCGGGAACTGCGGGCGGTGGCCATCAGCTCCAGCTGCTCCTCGTCCACCACCCCGCGACCCTCGCAGCGCGGGCAGTTGACCAGACCCTTGCCGTTACATCGGGCGCAGATCGGCATGGCAGAATCCTCGGAGTTTCGTGTGGCCCGGATGCTAACAGGCCCGCCGGCGTCTGTCAGATCATTTTGCCGGCGCGCCCGGCCGACGGCGCCCCCTCGGCCAGCTCGACGAGGATCGCCGCCGCCTGCGCGCACTGCTCGCGGGTGACGTCGAGATGGGTCACGACGCGGAGCTTGCGCGGGCCGAAGGCGAAGAGCAGCACGCCGCGGTCCCGGGCGCGGCTCACGACGGCGGCGGCGTCCGGCGCCCCGGCCGCGAGCTCGAACACCAGGATGTTGGTCTGCACCGTGGCCGGATCAAGAAGGATGGACCGCGACGCGCCCAAGATCTGCGCGACCAGCCGCGCGTTCGCGTGGTCCTCCGCCAGCCGGGCCACGTGATGATCGAGCGCGTATAGGCCCGCGGCGGCGAAGATCCCCACCTGCCGCATGGCGCCGCCGAACATCCGGCGGTACCGCACGGCCCGCTGGATGATTTCGCGCTTTCCGGCCAGGACCGAACCGCCGGGCGCCCCGAGGCCCTTGGACAGGGCGACCGAAACCAGATCGAAGGGCGCGGCCAGGTCCACCGGCGGCCGGCCGCTGGCCACGGCGGTGTTCCACAGCCGGGCACCGTCGAGGTAGGTGGCGACGTCGTGCTCCCGCGCCGCCGCCCCCACCCGCACCGCCTCGGCCTGCGGGAAGATGACGCCGCCCGCCCGGTTGTGGGTGTTTTCGATCTCGACCAGCGTCGTCGGCGGGTACGTGACGTGTCCGCGGGGTTTCCGCGCGGCGAGAAACTCCTCGGCGGTGAACCCGCCGCCGGCGCCGATCTCCGTGAACTGCACGCCGGAGTTGGCCGCGGAGGCGCCGGTCTCGTGCCACACCGCGTGGCTTTCGCGGCTGACGATCACGTCATCGCCCGGGCGCGTCAGCACGCGCAGCGCGGTCTGGTTCGCCATCGTGCCGGTCGGCATCCAGAGCGCCGCCTCCTTGCCCAGCAGCGCCGCGATGCGCTCCTGGAGGAGGTTGATGGTCGGATCCTCGCCAAACTGGTCGTCGCCTACCGCGGCGGCGGCCATGGCCGCGCGCATCGCCGGCGTCGGGCGGGTCACGGTGTCGGAGCGCAGGTCGATGGGTGGGGCGGATGCGGTCATGGAGTCTCCACGCTGCCACCTCCGCGCCGGGAGGCAACTCCGGCCGCGTCGTTCGGCTTTTCTTTTGGCCGGTCATCGCCCACGGTGTCCGCCTGTGGCCCCGCCTCCCGCCAGTCCGCCCGACACCCTCGCCGGCGTCCTCGAGCGCATCATCTTCCTCAACGAGGAGAACCACTACACCATCGCGGAGTTCCGCCGCGAGGACACCGACGAGAAGGTGACGATCGTGGGCCCGCTGCCCGGCGTGCAATGCGGCGAGACCCTGCACCTGCGTGGCGCGTGGACCAGGCATCGCGAGCACGGCGACCAGTTCCGGGTCGAGACCTTCACCTCCGAGCTGCCCTCCTCGGTCTACGGCATCCGCAAGTATCTCGGCAGCGGCCTCGTCCCCGGCATCGGCAAGGTCTACGCCAACAAGATCGTCGACCAGTTCGGCACCGACACCTTCCGCGTGCTGAGCGAGGAGTCCGCCCGGCTGCGCCGCGTGCCCGGCATCGGCCCGAAGCGCGCGGGCGCGATCAAACGGGCGTGGGACGACCAGCGCGCCCTGCGCGAGATCCACATCTTCCTGCAGACCTACGGCGTCTCGACCGCGCAGTGCGTCAAGCTCGTCAACCGCTACGGCGGCCAGGCGAAGCAGATTCTCGCGACGGAGCCCTACCGGGTGGCGCGCGAAATCGAGGGCATCGGCTTCAAGACCGCCGACCGCATCGCGATCAACCTGGGTTTTGCCAACGACGCGCCCCCGCGGCTCGACGCCGGCATCCTCTACGCGCTCGAGACGCTCGAGGAGGAGGGCCACACGGCGTTCCCCGAGGCCGACCTGCAGGATTACGCCGCCGGGCTCCTCCAGACTTCGGGCGAACTCATCACCGCGCGGATCGCCGCGCTGGTGGCGGCGCACCAGCTGGCCCGGCACCAACCCGCGGGCGTCGCCAAGTCCCTGCCCGGGACCGCGCGGCTGCAGCTGCCGGTCAACGATCGCGCCGAGCAAAGGATCGCCGGCGCGGTGGCGCGGCTGACGCGCGCCCCCTCCGGCCTGCCGCCGGTCAAAATCGAGGCCGCCCTCACCTGGGCGCAGGAGCGGGCGGGCATCCTGTTCCACGAGCGGCAGACCGCGGCCCTGCGCCACGCGCTCGCGCACAAGCTGAGCATCCTCACCGGCGGCCCGGGCACGGGGAAGACCACGATCCTCCACGCCCTCGTCGCCATCCTGAAGGCCAAGAAGGTGCGGGTCCACCTGGCGGCGCCCACCGGCCGCGCGGCGCAGCGGCTGACCGAGACCACCGGCGGCTTCGCCTCCACCATCCACCGGCTGCTGAAGTACGACGCGGCCAAGGGCGGGTTCACCGTCAACGAATCGGCGCCGCTGGCCACCGATTTCCTCATCGTCGATGAGGCCTCGATGCTCGACACGCGTCTCGCCGCCGCGCTCTTCGCCGCCGTGCCGTCGCGCGCCCACCTCGTGCTCGTCGGCGATGTCGACCAGCTGCCGTCAGTCGGCGCCGGCAACGTGCTCAAGGACCTGATCGGGGTCGGCGCCTCGGACCTGTCCCGGGCAGAGCCGGCGATCGCCGACATCCCGGTGACGCGGCTGACCGTCATTTATCGGCAGGAGGGGCAGAGCCTGATCGTCACGACGGCGCACGCCATCAACGGCGGCGATCCGCAGCCGCCGCCGGTGGCGTCCGATCTCGCCGGCCTGCAGGCGTGGAGCGACCTCAACTTCCTCGCCGCCCACTCCGCCGATGACTGCCTGCGCAAGGTGCTCGCGCTCTGCACCGACTATATTCCGCAACACCACCGCTGGCTGCACCCGGTCAACGACGTCCAGGTGCTCGCTCCGATGCACAAGGGCGTGGCCGGCGTGGCCAACCTCAACCGCGAACTCCAGAACGCCCTCAATCCCCCGGCCGGCCCGGCGCCGGGCGGGCCCGGGTTCCGGGGGCGCCCGTCGCCCCCGGCGCTGCACACGCCCGCCGGCGAGTTCCGCCCCGGCGACAAGCTGATCCAGCTGCGCAACAATTACGACGAGGGGCTCTTCAACGGCGACATCGGCACCGTGGTGGCGGTTGATTCCGCGGCCGGCACGCTCACCGCCAGTTTTGACGGCGAGAAGCACGTGCTCGAACGCGGCGCCTTCGGCGACATCGCCCCTGCCTATGCCATCAGCATCCACAAGAGCCAGGGCAGCGAGTATCCCGCCGTCATCATTGTGCTGCTCAAGGCCCACTTCATGATGCTGCAGCGCAATTTGCTCTACACCGCCCTGACGCGCGGGAAAAAAAAGGTCTTCCTCGTCGGCGAGCCCGCGGCGTACGCCATGGCGGTGCGCAACGCCGAGTCGAAAACCCGATGCACCCACCTGCGGGAGAAAATTCTGGCGGCCGCCGGTCGCGGCTCGGACGGCGCCGCGCGCTTCCCGCGCTGA
>Ga0335078_10013251_pt1 | contig 12224 bp, 12 predicted proteins | sample Lox_Sample_32_FD_206711 | JGI IMG/M metagenome (GOLD analysis project Ga0335078, IMG submission 206711) | Soil microbial communities from Loxahatchee National Wildlife Refuge, Florida, United States - Lox_Sample_3.2 | ecosystem: Environmental > Terrestrial > Soil > Wetlands | place: USA... | reverse complement strand
GCCGGGGCAGCAGCACATCGGGCACGCCGGCGCTGAGAATCCGGGCAGGGCCGCAATCTTGCGGCCGGGCTGCGCACCGGTGGCCGCACCGCCTCGCTGCGGTGGCCAGCTGGGGTCGCAGGTGTCAAGCGGCTCGCACCCGCGGTAGGACGTAATGAGGGCACCAGCGCGCCGCCTGGCACGGGAACGGAACTGCAGCCTTGTGCCGACACCATCCACTACACTCCGGGCGCCGCACGCCGTGTGATACTTCAAATCTCGTCCTGCTCACCAGGCGGGGGTAACGCACAAGAACGGCCGATATCTGTACCGGCACCGGCACGATCCCTGCAGTTCCTCGGCGCTCCGAGTCGGCACGCGCGCCCTTCCCTTTCGTGGCATCCCGGCGCCGTCACCCGCCTACCAGCCGCAGGAGACCGGCTTCCCGCGCGGCTTCACCGCCTTCGCGTTCGTGGACTACATCGCGCTGCTCAAGGAATGGAGCGGGCCGGCGGCGCGGCACGCGGAAGTGCGCCGCGTGCTCGACCTGGTGGGGCTGTCCGGCCTCGGCGCGAAGCGGATCCGGGCCATGTCCGGCGGGCAGCGCCGGCGGGTTTCGCTGGCCCAGGCGCTGCTCGGCTCGCCGCCGGTGCTGATCCTGGACGAGCCGACCACCGGCGTCGACCCGGAGCAGCGGGTGAGGCTGCGGACCGTGCTCGCGGAGATCGCGCGGACGTCGGTCGTGGTGCTGTCCACCCACCAGACCGAGGACGTCGCGGCGCTGTGCGAGCGGGTGATCGTGCTGGACCGCGGCCGGGTCCGCTACGACGGCCCGGTCACCGACCTGACCGGCCAGGCGGCCGGCCGGGTCTGGCTGGCCGACGAGCCGGACCCGGCCGCGACCGTGTCCTGGCGGACCGGCACCGGCCGCTACCGCAACGTCGGCGCCCGCGTCCGGGACGGCGCCGAGCAGGCCGAGCCGTCCCTGGAAGACGCGTACCTGCTGCTGCGCGGCGGATCACCGGAGCCCGAGACCGCCACCGAGGTGGCGTCATGACCACGGCACTCACGCCCGCCCGGCCCGGAGCCACCGCCGGCCGGGCCACGTTCGCCGCGCTCGCGGTCCGGGAGACGCGCCGGTTCGCCCTCAACCCGGTCTTCCTGTTCGCCGTGGCGATCACCGCGTGGACGACGTGGGCCGGCGCGGGCACCACGGCCGCCGACATCGACACCGTGAACTCGTACCCGGCGATCTTCCTCGGCGGGTTCGGCATGATGGCCACGTACTGGCTGACCCGGTCGATGCGCGCCAGCGAACCGGTCGCCGGCGTCACCCCGGTCACGCAGCCGCCGCGCACCGCCGCCCTGTGCGCGGTCGCGATCGTGCCGTTCGCCTGTGGCGGCCTGGCCCTGCTCGCGTTCCTGCACTTCCACCCGGTCGGCGACCCGGGGTACGGGGCGTTCAGCCCGTCGGCACGGGTCGCCGTCCTGGTCGGGCAGATCGTGGTACCGGCGCTCGGCGGCCCGCTGCTCGGTGTCGCGCTGGGCCGCTGGGTACGGTTCCCCGGCGCCGGGTTCGTGCTGTTCCTGCTCCTGTACGGCTGGGTGAGCCTGGTGACGATCCTGTCCATGTCGCATCCGGACTCGGCGCCCGTGGCGGTGCTGCGGCTGTTCGCGCCGTTCGCCTTCTTCACGCTCCACGCGGACTCCGGCGCCGCCACGGCCTGGCGCGGGTCGCCGTGGTTCTTCATCGGCTGGCAGCTCGCCCTGTGCGCGATCGCGGTCCTGGTCGCGCTGCTGCGCGGGGCCGAGGGGCCGGTGCGCGCCCGCATCATCCGCGCCCTGGCGATCGCGGGCGTGGCGGCCGTGATCATGCTCGTGCTGGCCGGCACCGGCGGGTTCACCCACGCCGTCACCACGTGATGGCCGGGGCGGTGCTGCGGGCCGGGGCCTGGCCGGCGGTCGCGGGCCTCACCGGCGTGGCGGCCGTGGCGGGCGGCTGCGGGGCCGCGTTCCCGGCCGCCGCCACCATGCTGCTCCCGGTCTGCTTCACGCTGCTCGCCGGCGCCGCGGCCTTCACCCTGGACGAGCCGGCCAGCCTGGTCGTCGACGTGACGCCGGCCGGCCCCGCCCGGCGCACCACGATCCGCGCCGTGGCGCTGCTGGCACCGCTCGCCGCCGGCGCGCTGGTGATGCTGGCGGCGGCCCTGCGCGGGCTGGCGCTGCCCTGGGCGGCGGCCGGTCTCGCGCTGGCCGGCAACGTGCTGCTCGGATTCGCCGCGGCGTGCGTGGCCCGGACCCGGACCGGGGAACCGGGCGCGGCGGCTGGCACCGCCGTCGTGCTGGTGCTGATGGCGCCCAGCCTGGTGCCGCAGGTCGCACGCTGGGTCCGCACGTTCCCGGCGCCCGGCGCCGGCGGGCCGTCCTCGGACCCGGTGTGGTGGACCGTCCTGGCGGTATGCGTGGTGGCCATCGCCATCTCGGCCGGCGGCCGGAGCCTGCCCCGGTGGAGGGCTAGCGTCGTAATCCCTCGCCGTCCGGGCGCCGTACGGTTATGCCGGACTGGGCCCGGCATCGAGGGTTACATACCGGGCACCTCACTCAGCGCCGCAGCGACCGGCCCAGCCGGTCCAGCCGCCACACCACCAGCGTGTCCCCGGCCCGCAGGTACCCCAGGCACAGCGCCAGCTCGGGCCGCTCGGCCAGCTTCCCCGACGCGGTATCGGAGAAGACTGAGTTACGGACGCCCGCAGGGGTTGGATCAGGCTCGCCGCCGACCGTAATTGATCTTGTCCGTTACTGAGGACTTCCGGACACGAAGATCACCGTCACCCAGCGCCACCCTGCCCGGCGATCCAGCCCCGCATCAAGATCACATCCGGGCTGCACCAGAACCGGAATGTAAAGCTAGCGACCCCCGGCAGCCCGCCGTTCTGACCTCGCCGAACTGCCTTAACGTACGAAACGGTTCCGTTGCAGTAATTCCTGCCCCGCTTCACCGGCTCGGAGCATCCACCTCGGTCATCGCCGACCTCGTGGAACGCGATCCGAGCCTCATCCGAGGCGACCTGCGCGCCCTCAGGCAGGCATGGCCTGCCGTATAGCTGCGCCATCCCCCGCCACCCGTCACGGGAACAGGCCCGGGTCCGGCGCGATGGGGCATAGAGGGCGCCAGCCGCCGGTGTCGAGTTTGGCGAGTTCGGCCTCTACATCGACGGTGATGACGCCGAAGAAGTTGACGTTCTCCGAGTGTGCCGGGGAGATGTGGGCCAGGAGCTCGCCGGGCACGGCCCGGCCCTTGGCCCGCAGGTCCTGGACGGCTAGCTGGTAATACTCCGTCGTCCAGGTGATGACGGCGTTGGTCAGCACGGTCAGGCACCAAGCCTGTTCGGTCTGGTCGGTCAGGAGCGGCTTGCCGATGGTGCCCTGCTGGGCGTAGTGCAGGTCCCGGCGCAGCGCGTGCAGGGACTCACCCTTGTCCAACTGGCGGGCAATCTTCCGGCGGTAGGCCGGGTCGGACAGGTACTTGGCGGCGTGGATCGTACGGCGCAGCGTTCCCCACTCCTTCAGCGCGACCGCCAGGGTGTTCTGCCGGGAGGACGCCGACCACTGGCATTCAGGTTCTTCAAGATCGCCACCGCCGCCATCAGGTCCGCCGTACCCGGGCCGCCGGTGAAATCGACCGCCGCCAGCACCCCAGGGGTGAACTGCCGCAGGTAGGAGTAGGAGGAGCCCATCGCCGACAGCCGGCCATGGTCCTTGGCCAGCGGCTTCCAGGCCCCCGCGGCGACATCCCGCAGGACGCTCATCCCGATCCGCTCCCGCAAGAGGCCGCCCACCTGCTCGTCCGGGACCGACGGGTCGGCCAGCACCGGCAGGATCACGTCCATCAGCAACTGCCGGGGCTCGCCCTTCCTGGCCGCTCGGCGAGCTGCTCGTCAGTCTTCGCCCTGGCCCGCGACTCCCGCGCCGACACCGCCTGGTCGAACAGCGCGATGACCTCGTCGAGCTGGCCGACCGCCGACTGCGCTACCAGGGCCAGCAGAATCGGGTACCGGCGCTCCTCGCGCCGCATCAGCGCCTGCACCGTGGACCGCAACGTGCTTGGCTGAACTGGCGAGCTTGCACCTTGCGTATCGCTGACCTGGACAAACGCCCTGACTTCAATGAGTCTGCCTGAATGGATGCCAGCCAAGATCTTGAAGCGAATCCGGACAGCGCTGGCGGTGCGGCGGTCATGACCTGAGGATTCCTTGCGGTGCTTCTGCGGTTCATCCCGCTGAGCCGCTGGGATCAGCCTGCGGCGTGCGGAGACCTGCCGACGTTTGCCCAGGTCACATCGGCCAGCGCTGAGTTTCAGGACCCCACCTCAACTGGATTACCGCACCGGGACCGGCAGAGCGAAAGGCGGCTCTTTCGAGATCCGGACGGGCCAATGCCGGTAACCCCAGCGGTCTTCAGCTCGCTATCGCCACTGGCCGTTCCGTTGTTGCTCAAGCCCCGCTACGTCGCCGCGCTCCTGCCCGGCCACCGCGAGCCCACGCCCATCCTGCGCCTGCGCTACCAAGGCTCCGCCGACCACTGGGCCATCGGCATCTACAAGGCCAGCACCGGCCAGTACAGCGAAAGTGAACTCCCGGGCTCGTTCGGGCCGGCAACAGGCACGCCAGAACAAGGGGTAAACGACACCTTCACCCTCTACGCCGGCCCCAGAACCGAAAGCTGACCCACCCCAGCAAGACACCCGGGGTCACAGCAAAAGTACGAAAGTCGAGGGAGTCAGCAAACCACCGTTAGCCGGCCAAGCAACGGGCAGAAGTTCGCCAACGCGTGCGCGCTGGCAGGCGCCTGTCGTTAAACCCGCAAGTCAGCAGCAGCATGTGAGTTAACGGCGCCGACGGGCAGGAACACCGCTTTGCGGGCAGATGTATCACGGGGTCCGGCTGCAGACTCCTCTGCGCAAAGCGGCACAGGGGAGTATTCTCCGGGACCAGTCTCACAGACGAGGATTCAGCATGATTGATCTTGCCGAGGTCGGGGCCTTTCCCTCGGACCCCACATCGGGAGGGGTGCCGGTTCGGTTCGGTCTCTATCTCCCGGGCATCGGGCCCGGTTTCCAGGTGGCCGCCTTAGTCATCCATGCCGATGACCGGTTCACTCCCGGCGTCCTGCCACAGGCTTTTGACCTTCAGCCCGTGGGCGGGCCGAATGGCTTGTGGTCGGCGGAGGTGACCATACGGCCGCAGCCCGGGACCAGCTTCGGCCAGCCCGGCAGGTATCTCTACCGATATCAGTTGCTTCGGGTCACGGGCGGATCGCGGAGCGTTCTTACCCCGTGGTTCACTGACCCGTTCGCCCGGGCGACGGATGAGGTCGGGCAGCTGTCGGCGTTTGACACACCGGCATCGGTTCCGGCCTTCCAATGGCAGGATGGCGCTTGGAAGGTGCCTGAGCTCGCGGATCTCGTCGTGTATGAGATGCATGTGGAGGAGTTCAATGCCACGTTCGAGGGCGCGGCGGACCGGCTGCCGTACCTGAAGAGCCTCGGCGTGACCTGCCTGGAGCTGATGCCGGTCAGCAGCCTGAAGCTGGACTTCGACTGGGGATACGGGCCGCTGCATTACCTGGCGCCCAATCAGCGGTGGGGCGGGCCGGCTGGCCTGAAGCACCTGGTCGGCAGCTGCCACTCCGCGGGGGTGGCAGTGATCCTGGACGTCGTCTTCCAGCACGTCGACCCCACCTTCCCCTACTACCAGGTCTACAACGACGCCGGCGTGCCGAGCCCGATGATCGGCGGCCAGGGGCCCTTCGGGCCGGTCGTGGACTACACCAAGCAGTTCGCCCGCGACTACGTGCACACGGTGACCAGCTACCTCCTGGAGGAATACCACGTCGACGGCTTCCGCTACGACGAGGTCACCGACCTGTTTGACGGGCCGACCGGGGTCGAATACGCCAGCTTCGCCTTCGACGTCTACGGCCAGTCCCTGCTGCTGCCCCGCTTCACGCCCAGCGGCGGCACCCGCCCGGGCGAGTACAGCAGGGTCATCCAGGTCCCGGAGGCGCTGAACCGGCCGCAGGAGATCCTCCGCGCCACGTACTCGTCCGCGACCTGGCAGGACAACCTGCTCGGCAAGGCCGAGGACATGACCCAGCACGGGTACGTCGACGACGGCTTCGCCCACCTGCTGGATGCCGACCTCAGCGGCTACCCGCGGACCAAGACCGTCCGCGACATCGCGGGGCAGCCGGTCGACATGCCGGTCGCGCCGTTCCAGTATCTCAGCAGCCACGACCACAGCCACCTGATCGCGTTCCTCACCGGCAACCAGCAGAACCCGTACAACCCGCTGGCCGACCGCAGCCGCTGGTATAAGATCCAGCCGTTCATCATCGCCCAGTACACCGCCTCCGGCATCCCGATGCTGTGGCAGGGCCAGGAATTCAGCGACAACTACGTCCTGGCCAGCGACGGGAACCTGCGCGTCCACTTCCGCCGCGACGCGCACTGGGAGTACTTCTACGACCCCGACGGCTCACCGCTGATCCGCCTGCACCGGATTCTCGGCACGCTGCGCGCCGGCCATCCCGCGCTGCGCGGCCGGGACTGCTTCTACTACAACCAGTCCTCCCACACCTCATCCGGCATCATCGGCTACCGCAGGTCCGCCGGAGACGACATCGCCCTGGTCTTCCTCAACTTCTCCGACGCGCCGCAGACCATGACCATCCCGTTCCCGGCAGCAGCCACCTTCCGCGAGCAGATCGACGCCGCCGACCGCCCGGTGCCGCTGGACCTCAGCGGCACGACCGGCGACCCGATGACCGTCACCGTCCCGGCCAACTACGGGTACGTGTTCACCCCTGCTCCTTGAGCGGGGATCGCCGGGGAACCGGGGTGTCCACAGCCTGGAACGCCGTTGTGCCCGCTCGGCGTCCAGGCGGCGGCTGGCCAGCCCAGCCAGCGCGGTCTCGGTCGCGGCGGCCATGAACCGGCGGTATACCCCACGACCTGCTGACCGGGGCAGCCCGCGCCTCAGGAGACTGGAACTACACGATACGGGCGACGCCAGCCCCCCCCGCGACACGCCCGGATGATCCGAAGTAATTGTTGCATGAGACCTTAAGGAGACGCCATGACCGAGCAGGAAGCCGCCCGGGCCCGCTTTCCGCAGCGGGGCAGGAGCCCGGCCAGCGTCCCGGCGCCGCCGCGGCACCCCGAGCCGCTGCCTGTGAGGCTCGGAAATACGATTCGGGGTGGTGCCTGTGGGTAGTCAGGCAGCGAGGGGTGCCGTTGAGGAATGAGGCATCAAGTGACAAGTAGGCCGAGGTCCGCCGCTCGCCGTCCTGGCCTGCCGGTCGCTCAACTCGACTCGGCGTTGATGCCGCTCGGCGATCGCGAGCGTGGCGAACCAATCGCCGAGACCGGAAGCGACGCGCTTCAAGTGCTCGCTGGAGCGCGGTTTGCAGCACCCAGCCGGCGACGCTCAGCCCGCCACCGCTGACCGTCGTTTGGCCGCCCACGGCCTTGACGCTCACTTCAAGGCGTGGGACCAGAACATCTTCACCGAGTGGCACTCGCGCTACCGGAACGGGAAGCGCGGGGTGCTCATCTACTGGACGGTGGACAAGGGCGGGGCGATGGCCGTGCACAGCCAGCTGCTGGAGTGCTCGGCCTCGGAGGTGCACGCGATGGTCGAGGGCGCGATGCGGCACGGCACCGACATGGACGTCGAGGCCAGCTACGTCGACAGCCATGGCCAGAGCTTCATCGGGTTCGGGATCACGCGGCTCCTGGGGTTCGACTTGCTGCCGAGGATCAAGCAGGTCAACCACTGCAAGCTCTGCCTCCCGGCCACGGGGGATCTGGACTGCTACCCCCGGCTGCGGCCCGCGCTGACCAACCCGATCCGGTGGGAGCTGATCGAGCAGAACTACGACCTGATGATGAAGTACGCCACCGCCATCCGGCTCGGCACCGCCTCCACCGAGGCGATCCTGCGGCGCTTCAACTCCGACGTCACCCACCCCGCCTGCGCCGCGATGCTCGAGGTCGGCCGTGCCCAGCGCACGATCTTCATAGCTCGTTATCTGCGCGACAGGGACCTGCAGCGGGAGATCAACGCCGGGCTGAACGTGGTGGAGAACTACAACGGGGTCAACGACTACATCTTCTTCGGCAAGTCCGGGGAACTGTCCTCCAACCGGCGCGAGGAGCAGGAGATCTCCCTGATCTGCCTGCAAATCCTCCAAAGCAGCCTCGGGTACATCAATACCTTGATGATCCAGGACACGCTGGCCGAGCCCGAGTGGGCCGACCGGCTCGGCGATGCCGACCACCGCGGCCTGACCCCGCTGTTCACCGTAAACATGACGCCCTACGGCGAGATCCAGCTCAACCTCGACCGCCGCCTCAACCTCGCCACCGGCGGCAGCCCCGGCACCTGACTGCCTTCGGTCAGTCGGCTTCCTCGGGGGTCCGGCATGCCCGGATGGGTTTCCCGCTGGCGGTTCTGGACCAGGGACTCGACAGCGAACGCGGCCTGGTCGACGGGGCTTGATACAACGGAACGGCCAGTGGCGCCAGTGGGGGTCGCCGTAGTACTCGGGAAAAATCGGGCGAATATGCGTGAGTAGGCTCCTGCGCTGGGGATCTTGGGGCTCTGGCGGGAGGTGCAGGTTGGTCGCTCTGGTGTTCACCGATGAGGATCTGGAGGCGCTGCGGAGGTTCCCGGAGATCGGCCGGGAGGAGTTGTTCCGGTTTTTCACCTTGACCCCGGCCGATGTCGCGTTCATCGATCCCGGTCGCGGTCGGGGCCCGGCGGATCGGCTGGGGCTGGCTGTAGCCCTGTGCACGTTGCCGTGGCTGGGGTTCGTGCCTGATGACGTGGCGTCGGCGCCGCCGGCGGCGGTAGTGCGGCTGGCCAGGCAGCTTCAGGTCGATCCGGACGTGATCCGCTCCTACGGGTGCCGGGCGAAGACCCGGACGGATCATCTCCGGCTGGTGACGCGGTATCTGCGGTGGCGGCCGACTGGGGAACTGGAGCTGAAGGAGCTGGACGAGTTCCTGCTGGCGCGGGCGATGGAGCATGACTCGCCGGCGTTGCTGTTCCGGCTGGCGTGCGAGTACCTGATCTCGGCGCGGGTGATCCGGCCGGGGCCGGTGACGGTAGTGAAGCGGGTCGCGCACGCACGGGAGTACGCGCGGCAGGAGACGTTTGACCGGCTGGCACACGAGTTCACCGGCAAGCGGCGCGCTGGGGTGGATGGCCTGCTGGCAGTGGACCCGGCGATCGGCATGACCCGGTTGCGGTGGCTGGGGACGGGGCCGGTGGAGGGCTCGCCCGCGGCCGTGCAGGCCGAGATCGCGAAGCTGGAGTTCCTGCGCGGGATGGACGCGCACACCCTGGATTTGTCGGTGCTGCCGCCGGAGCGGCGGCGGTTTTTGGCCACGATGGGCCGCCCGCTGACCGCGCCGGCGTTGCAGCGGCGCGAGCCCGAGCGCCGGTACCCGATCCTGCTGACGCTGCTGGCGCAGTCGGCGACCGAGGTGCTGGACGAGGTGGTGCAGTTGTTCGACCAGGCCATCTCGGCGCGGGAGAGCAAGGCCGCACACCAGATGCGCGACGCGCTGGCCGAGCGCGGCAAGGCCGGGGAGGACCGGCAGGCCCTGTTGGACGCGGTCCTGGCCATCGTCGCCGACCCGGCGATTCCGGATGAGGAGGCCGGCGGGCTGATCCGCGGAGAGAAGATCGGGTGGGAACGGTGCGCCTGGCCGGGTCTCTGAAGTTCGGGCACGCCACCGCCTCGCTGCTGGCCGGCAAGCTCTCCGCGTCGCGCCGGCAAAACGCCCTGGCCGCGGCGTTGAAAGAGTACGGGCACTCCAGAGGACGATCTATGCCGCTCGGTACTTGTCGGACCCGGCGTATCGCCGCAAGATCTCTCGCCAGCTCAACAAGGGCGAGTCGCTCCACGCCCTGAAACGGGACCTGCTCTACGCCCACGAGGGCACGGTCCGCGCCCGCCACCTGCAAGAACAGACCGAACAAGCCTGGTGTCTCACGCTGGTGACCAACGCCGTGGTGACCTGGACGACCGAGTACTATGGCCGGGCCGTCGAGTCGATGCGCGCCGCCGGGCGGCGCGTCGATGACAAGGTCCTGGCCCACATCTCCCCGGCGCACAGCGAGAACATCAACTTCTTCGGCTCCATCGACGTGGACATCGACGCCGAGCTCGCCCAGCTCGGCCCCACTGGCTACCGGCCGCTGCGCGTGCGCGACACCCTCTTCTGACAAGCCGTGGTCTCCGGCTCGGCGGCCGAGCGATCCTGGCGGCGCGGTGGCACGGGGTGGTCGTCAGCGTGGCCGGAACGAGTTGCCGGTGCAGCCGGGCCGTTCGCTGATCTCGCCGCGCTGGTATCGCTCGGCCTGCCAGGCATCCCAGGCCCGCTCCAGCTGCGGGGCCGGGGAAGCGGGCAGCCGCCGCCGGGCGCAGAACGCCCGGAACTCCATGTCCTGGGAAGACTCCAAACCGCACGTCAGGGCCCTGATAACCATTACGCTTCCTGCGACGAGCCCAGTTCCCGCAAGCCAGGCAGTCGGCATGAGCCAGGTGCCGTTGCAGTATCAGGGGACCGGCGGGCCCGGCGACGCGCCAACGTTGCGTGGATCACATTGGACGTGACCTGCGCGCTCCGGGGACGCGGCCCGCTTCTCCCGGATTTAGCGCTCAGCCTCATCCGGATTTCACGTTCAGCCCCGAGCCGGGCAAGGGTGGACCGTCCGCGACATCTGGCACGCCCTCGACCACTCCCCCACCGGCCGCCGCCCTGGCTACACCAGCGAGGCTGGGCTGAGCTGCCCGGCCCGCTGAAAGCCGGCACGGTCCCGGCTGCCGCACCGGACCCGGGTCCGCCCGGCGACGCCGGGCACGATCCGCGGTGACTGTGCGCTGAAGCCGGGTATAACCCCGTGCACGGCCCGGCTTACCACCGCTCAGCCGGCCGCCATCAAGATCTTCTTCCTGGAGCCCTTCACCCTTCCGCGCCCGCGGTGAATGGCACGGTGCCACCGCGGCCGCAGCCGGTATCCGCATTCGAGGTCATCAGCAGATCGTTTCGCTGGGAGGCTCGTTTTCTCATGGGCAGCATGCTGGCGCTCCTCGGCCGTGACATGGCGGTCGACCTGGGTACCGCGAACACCCTCGTTTATGTCCGCAAGCGGGGGATCGCTCTGAATGAACCGTCGGTGGTGGCGCTCAGCACCGAAACCGGCAAGATCGTCGCGGTCGGCGGTCAGGCGAAACAGATGATCGGCCGGACGCCGGGCAACATCGTCGCGGTCCGGCCGCTGAAGGACGGCGTCATCGCCGACTTCGACGTCACCGAGCAGATGCTGCGCTACTTCATCCAGAAGGTGCACCGGCGCCGGCACCTCGCCAGGCCGCGGCAGGTGGTGGCTGTGCCAAGCGGGATCACCGGCGTGGAGCAAAGCGCCGTGATGGAAGCCGGGCACCAGGCCGGGGCCCGGCGCGTGTACCTCATCGAGGAGCCGATGGCGGCCGCGATCGGCGCCGGGCTGCCGGTGCACGAGCCGGCCGGCACCATGGTGGTGGACGTGGGCGGCGGGACCACCGAGGTCGCGGTGATCTCGCTCGGCGGCGTCGTCACCTCGCAGTCCATCCGGGTCGGCGGCGACGAAATGGACCAGGCGATCATCGCCTTTGCCAAGAAGGAGCACTCGCTCCTGCTGGGCGAACGGACCGCCGAGCAGATCAAGATGGCGATCGGATCGGCCCGCCCGGCCGCCGAGGAGCCGCACACCGAGATCCGCGGCCGTGACCTGGTCACCGGCTTGCCGAAGACCGTCGTCATCTCGGCCGGGGAGGTCCGGCGGGCGATCGCCGGACCCGTCAGCGCCGTCGTGGACCTCGTCAAGACCACCCTCGACACGTGCCCGCCCGAACTGGCCGGCGACGTCATGGACCGCGGTATCGCCCTGACCGGCGGTGGTGCGCTGCTGCCCGGCCTCGATGAGCGACTGGGCGAAGAAACAGGGATGCCGGTCTACCTGGCCGGCAATCCGCTGGAATCGGTCGTGCTCGGCGCGGGCAAATGCATTGAGGACTTCGATGCCCTCCAGCAGGTGCTGGTAGCGGACAGGCGCCGGTAGCAGTTGAGCAAGGCGCGGTGCCGTCCTGATACGGGTCCGGCCGGAGTACGCCGGACACTAGCAATAGGCAGG
>Ga0335078_10013250_pt1 | contig 12224 bp, 10 predicted proteins | sample Lox_Sample_32_FD_206711 | JGI IMG/M metagenome (GOLD analysis project Ga0335078, IMG submission 206711) | Soil microbial communities from Loxahatchee National Wildlife Refuge, Florida, United States - Lox_Sample_3.2 | ecosystem: Environmental > Terrestrial > Soil > Wetlands | place: USA... | reverse complement strand
GAGCAGCTCGTGCTGACCGGCTATGTGAAGTCCGGCTTAACCGGCCAGAGCCAATGGGTGCCTATCAAGAGCAAGGCAGCTACGATTATCCAACAGATCTTCCCGGGAAAAGACGACGTATTCACGATGGAAGCCCCCATCAATGTGTCGGGAATCAGGCTGGTAATCAAGGCAGTCGTGACAATGCCGCTGGGCACGATCAGCACCGCGCTACTCCATCCTTTCTCGGGGGCGGTTGCCATGAGTCCCACGAATGCCTCCTTTACCTATTCGAACTCAAGCGCCAGCACCACGCTCAATATCCAGAAGGGGACCTTGAACGCGGTGGCTACGGCCGCCGGCGCAGCGAAGGCTGCGCTCGAGTTGTACAGCGGCGCGGGTGATGCCATTACCGTTCATCCGGACGGCAGTTCCACAGTGCGGGCGATCGGCGCGGGCCCCATCAACGTGAATCTCTCGACGGATAGCGTGCTCTTGAAGCTCTATGCCACGGGGGTGAGCGATGCGAACGAAGTGCACGTACAGATTGGCGGACAAGAAGTCCCGCTGATAGCGGCCGGCGCTTCAGGCGAGTTCGCCGGGGCGGATGAGATCCTGGTACGGGTTCCGCAATCGTTAGCCGGGCGCGGTCCCACGACCGTGACCATAACGGCTGACGGTCAGACCACGAACTCGATCCCGATTCACATCCAGTAAAAACAAAGGCCAGGGCGCACCCCTGCAAGATCAGGGGTGCGCTCGAATCAGGCCGTCTGAGCTTCGCAATCCATGAAGTAATAGCCGATCATGTGGCATACGTGCATGTGGACGTCTTCGATTCGACCCATGTGCGCCACCGGGACCTGAATATTCAACTGAGCTTTGGGTCCCAGTTTGCCCCCGTCACGCCCCGTTAAAGCGATCGTCCGGCAGCCGATGGAGTTGGCATAATCCATCGCCAGGACGACATTGGGCGAATTCCCCGAACCACTGATAGCCATAAAGAGATCGCCAGCATGAGCGAAGTTCTTGAGCTGTTCGGCGAAGATCACGTCATAGCCGACGTCGTTGGCATAAGCGGTGATGGTGGGAAGCTGATCGGTCAGCGCCATGATGCGAAAGCGCGCCGAGCGGTTGAAGCTGCAGCCCTTTACGATATCGCAAGCGAAATGCGAGGCGGTGGACGCGCTGCCGCCGTTTCCGCAAACGAAGATTTGCCGGCTGTTATCGCGCGCTTCGCGGAACCAATCGATCGCTTGGCTTACCTTGGTCAGATCCACTGACTCGATGGCTTGCAGCAACCCGCTTCTGTACTGTTCAGGAAAACTCATACAAATCCAGCTTAATCCAGTTTTTTCCGGAAGCTACTGGCGCTCAGTCCCATAACCACCATGCCATAGATCAACAGCGTCAGCATCTGCGGCCAGAGAACCGGGATGCCGGTGCCTTTCAGGAATATCCCGCGCACAATTTCGATCAGATAGCGCAGCGGATTCAAATAAGTGAAATACTGCACCGCGATCGGCATGTTACGGATGGGGTACGCAAAACCGCTCAGCATGAAAGTGGGGATGGCGATCAGCGAGGAAGACATGATGGCTTGCTGCTGCGTGCTGGCGATGGTCGAAATGAACAGTCCCATGCCCAGGCTGGTCAGCAGGAACAGAGCCGCGCTGAGCCCCAGTACGAGCGGGTTGCCGCGAAAAGGAATCGAGAAAATCAGCAGGGCTGCCGTGGTCATCAAGGTGAGATCCAGGATGCCTACCATGGCGGCCGGAACCATTTTGCCGATCATGAGCTCCATCGGCTGGATGGGCGTGACCATCAGTTGCTCCATGGTGCCGAGTTCCTTCTCGCGGACAATCGCCATGGCTGTGAGCATGACCGTAACGACCATGATGAGATTGCAGATCACGCCGGGAACGAAATAATTGCGGCTGCGGAGATCGGGGTTGAACCACACGCGCGCGCTATCGGTAACGCGTCCGACCTTCATGCTCATGGTACCCATTCCGGCGCGCGCCATCATGCGCGATTGCATCTGCGGCGTCGCCACGCTCGCCGAATAAGCTCCCACCACCTGGCTGGTATATGCCGAAGCCAGCGATGCGGTGTTGGAATTAGTCCCATCCACCAGGATTTGCGCCGACGTGGGCCGACCCAGCAGGATATCGCGGCCGAAGCCAGGAAGCACCCGCACGATCACCTGCGCCTCGCCGCGGTCGAGGATGCGCTGGATATCCTTCTCGCTTTCGGGCAAAGCGGATAGCATGAACCGGCCGGAGCCCTGAAAGGCCGCCAGCAGATCGTGGCTCTGCGGCGTCTGATCCATGTCCAGCCATCCCATGCGCAGATTGTCGACATCCAGGTTGACCGCGTAACCGAAAATAATGAGCTGAAACATCGGCGGCACGAACAGGAACAACCGCGACCGCCGGTTGCGGAACAACTGGCTCAGCTCTTTGCGGATGATGGCAAAAATGCGTTCTATCATAAGCGTCTCAGGCGAGCTTCTGCCTCATCTTGCGCTCCGCCGCCCAGAACACCAGGATGGCGAAGGCCACCAGGAAAAGCAGCTCTCCCCATAACAGGCTCAGGCCGATGCCTTTCAGGAAAATGCCTCTCACGATCGTTACGAAATAACGGGCCGGGACTACGTGGGTGATGACCTGGATGGGCACAGGCATGTTCTCGATGGCGTAGAGGAATCCGGACAACAGGAACGAGGGGAGGAAGGTACTGACCAGCCCCATCTGAAATGCGAACAACTGGGTGCGCGCCACCGCCGAAACCAGAATGCCCCAGAAGAAAGCACCCGTAAGAAAAATCGCGGTGCTCAAAGCCAATACCAAGGCCGAGCCGCGAAACGGCACGCCGTAAACAAAAATGCCCACCAGCACCGCGATGGTCGTGTCCGCCACGCCGACGACGAAAAACGCCAGCATCTTGCCCAGCACGATCTCGCCGGCGCGCACGGGAGTGGAAAGCAATTGTTCCATGGTGCCCATCTCCCATTCGCGCGCGACGGTGAGTGAAGTCAGCAGCGCGGCGATCACCATCATCATGGCGGCGATCAAGCCCGGCACAATATAGTTGGTGGATTCGAGCGTGCTGTTGTACCAGATGCGCACGCGCGCATCCACGGGTGAGACCAGTGGCATGCCGGCGCGGCGATCCTGGCCGTGCGATCGCACCTGCAAGGCATAGCCCTGCAGCATGCCCTCCACGTAGCTTAAAGCGATGGAAGCCGTATTGGAGTCGCTGCCATCCAGCAGAATCTGCACATTGGCCTTGCCTCCGGCGTTCAGCCGCTGCGCATAATCGCGCGGGATGACGACACCCAGCAGGACTTTACTTTTGTCGATGCCTCTTTCGATATCCGCGTAGTTGTTGGTGTATCCCTCGATCTCGAAAAAGCGCGATCCGCGGAAGCGTTCGATCAGCGCGCGGCTGTCGGCGCTGTGGTCCGCGTCGTAGATCAATGTGGGAATGCGGTCCACGTCCAGGTTGAGAGCATAGCCGAACAGCAGCATCTGAAACAGCGGCAGGAACAGCGCCATGATCAGGCTGCGGGAATCGCGCAGGATATGGCGGAATTCCTTTTCGAACATGGCGCGGATGCGGCGTGGGCTCATAACGGATTCTTTTGTTCCTCGGCTTCGATCAGCCCCACAAAAACGTCTTCCATGGTCGGCTGGATCGGCTCCAGCCGCTTGATCTCGATGTGCTGCCCGGCCAGCGTACGCCGGATTTGATCCGTGCCGGCCTCCAGATCGGCGACGTTCACGTGCAGGCCGGCGCCGAAGACCGCCACGTCCAGCACTCCGGGAGTTGCTTCCAGCGCGCGCATAGTGCCCAGCAGATCGGATGTCTCCAGTTGCAGCAGCTTGTGCGAGTGCAGGTCGCGCTTGAGCGCTGCGGGCACGCCCAGCGCGATCAGCTTGCCGCGATAAATCAGCGCCAGGCGATGGCAGTATTCCGCCTCGTCCATGTAGTGCGTCGTGACCAGGATGGTTTGACCGCCTTCGGCAAGCTGGTAAATCAAGTCCCAGAAGCTGCGGCGCGCGATGGGGTCGACGCCGGAAGTGGGTTCGTCGAGAAATAAAATACGCGGGGAATGCACGATGGCGCAGCCCAGGGCTAACCGCTGCTTCCAGCCGCCGGCCAACAGCCGCGTGATGGTCCGGCGCCGGTCGGTCAGGCCCGCCATGCGCAGTACGTACTCTTTGCGCCCGGCGCGCAGTTCTTTGGGGACGCCATACACCCGGCTGAAGAAATCGATGTTCTCCTCTACCGCGAGATCGTCGTAGAGCGAGAACTTTTGCGACATATAGCCGATGTTTTTGCGGATTTCTTCCGGATTCTGCGTCACATCGAAACCTGCCACGGCGCCCCAGCCGGATGTGGGCGTGAGCAGGCCGCAGAGCATCCGGATCACGGTGGACTTCCCTGCCCCATTGGGTCCCAGGAAACCGAAGATCTCGCCTTTGTTCACGTGAAAGGAAACGTGATCCACAGCGACAAAATCGCCGAACGTCTTGACCAGATCGCGAATTTCGAGGGCGTGGCCGTTCTGCGCCGTCATTGCTTCTCCGCCTTGCGCACCTGTGCGATAAAGACATCCTCGAGCGACGGCACGATACGCTCGAACACCACGGGGCCCTGGCCATCCTGGTCGAGCTGGCGGCGCAGCTCCTCGGGAGAAGTGCGGCTGGAGCTCAGGAACAGGTGCAGCGTGGCGCCGGAGGGCTCCACGGAAAGCACGCCTTCGGATTTGAGCAGCACCTCGCGCGCGCTCCGCGGATCGGGCGCTTCCACCTGGTAGCAATGCTCGGGAATCTGGTGGCGGGCGGCGTCCGGCGCGTCGCATTGAATCAAGCGGCCTTTGTACATCAAGCCGACTCGATTGCAGCGCTCGGCTTCGTCCAGGTACGCGGTGGTGACCAGCACCGTGATGCCATCTTTGACAAGCTGATACAAGATCGCCCAGAAATCGCGGCGCGAGACCGGATCGACGCCGTTGGAGGGTTCGTCGAGGAACAGAATTTCCGGCCGGTGCAGCAGTGTGCACATGAGCCCCAGCTTCTGCTTCATGCCGCCGGAAAGTTTGCCGGCCTGGCGATTGCGAAAAGGCTCCATGCGGGTCATGCGCAGCAGGTCCGGCAGGAGGCGACGCCGCTCGGCGATGGGGATGCCGAACAGGTCGGCGTAGAACTCCATGTTTTCGTCTACCGTCAGATCGACATACAGGCCGAAGCGCTGAGCCATGTAGCCGATGGAGTCCTTGACGGCCTGCGTATCGCTGACGACGTTATGGCCGGCCACCCAGGCTTCGCCTTCGGTGGGATCCAGCAAGCCGCATAACATGCGTAGCGTGGTGGTCTTGCCCGCACCGTCGGGTCCGACCAAGCCGAAGATTTCGCCGCGGGGAATCTCCAGGTTCAGGCGATCGACCGCGGTCAAGGTATCGAACCGCCGGGTAAGATCCCGGGTGCGAATAATCGCTTCCATCAATTCCCCGCGAGGATTTCAGCGTCGGCGGGCATGTTGGATTTCAGTTCGCCATTCGGATTGTCGATATCGATTTTGACGCGATAAACCAGCTTGACCCGCTCTTCGGAGGTTTGAATCTGTTTGGGCGTGAACTCGGCTTCCGAGGAGACAAACGACACGCGCCCCGGGTAGGATTTAGTGCCGTGGCCGGAATCCACCGTTACGTTGGCTTTGGCGCCCAGCCTGACGCGGCTGATGTCCTGCTCTTTTACGTAGCCGCGCAGCCACGGGTGCTCGAGATCGCCCACCGTGACCACGCTGGTTCCGGGGGCCAGCACTTCTCCCGCATCGGCGGCCTTCACCAGCACGATGCCATTGATCGGCGAGACGGCGATGGTGTCGGCCAGTTGGGAATCGATCAGAGCGATCTGCGATTTGGCGCGCTCGATATCTCCCTGGCGGGCGACGATATCCTCTTCGCGGCGCTTGGTTTCGATGGCGTTGGCCTCGCCAACTCTCAAGGCGGCGCGGGCGCGCGCTACTTGCGCGGTGGCGCTTTCGATCGTCTCGGAGCGAGGCCCGGCTTCAACCAAAGCGGCATGCTCCTTCACCTGCTTCAGATTGGCTTCGGCGCCTTCAAATCGTGCGTGGAACTGATCGTATGTCGAGGTGGAAATATCTTCGTTTTTGTACAGTGTCTGGGCGCGCTCCCAATCTTTCTTGGCCTGATCGTATTGGGATTGCGCCGCGGCAACGGCGGCGTGCGATTCCTGGATCTCCTGGGGCCGGGCGCCGTTTTTCAATTGCAACAACTGCGACTCGGCGGCGCTGAGATCCGCGCCGCGCAACTGCAGATCCGCTTGCATGGTTTCGCGCTGCCATTTGAGCGCGCTATTGGCTTCGGCAAGCTGAGCTTGAGCGGTGGCCAGGGCGGCCTCCGCGGTCTCGCGCTGATGCAGCAGTTGCTCGCGATCCAGGCGCGCGATCACCATCCCTTTCTGCACATGGTCGCCCTCGTTCACGGTGCGCTCGATCAGGCGGCCCGCGGTCTTGAAGGCGATGTCCACCTGGGTCAGCTCGATGTTGCCCGAAACGACGATGCGGCCGGTATCTTCCGGATGGAGGCTGCGGTACGCCAGCGTAGCGGCTGCTCCAACCACCGCGAACACAATCACAATCAGCAAAATTTTTTTCATACGCGAGGTTTCCTTTTCCTACTGGATCACGCTACTGACATTGCCCATGGCTTTTCCGAGGTCAATGCGCGCGACGTTATAGCCGAACAGCGCCGCGATACGGTTATCACGGGCCCGCTCCAGGCGGGTTTGGGCGTCGGTCACTTCGAGGTTGCTGGCAAAGCCCGCTTCGAAACGGCGGCGGGCTTGCGTCAGCTCGCTGTCGGAAAGCGTCAGGCCTTCTTCGGCGACCTTCAGTTGTTCTTCGGCGTTATGCAAGCTGTCGAGCGCCGTGCGGATCTCGAGCTCGACCTGCTCGTGGAGGTCGTTGGTGCGAACTTTTTCCTGGCGCATTTGAGAGGCGAACTCGGCGCGCCGGGCGTCGCGCCTTCCGCCGTCGAAAATCGGCACCCGCAAAGCGACCCCGTAATCGCGGGTGGGCAGCAGGGAGACGATGTCGCCGTTGACCCCCGTAGTGCCGTAATCCGCGTAAGCATACAGGCTGGGCAGCCGCTCGAGTTTAACGGAAGCGGCATTCAGACGGGATGCGGCTTCCCGATCCGCCTGGGCTTTCACATCCGGGCGATTCTTCAGGGCCTCCACCATCGCCTGTTCCACGGTAACCGCTTCGGAAGGCTCGTAGGAAAGCTTATCTGTGAGCTCGATCTCCGTGCTCAGGTTCAATCCCATCACCCGCAGCAACTGCAGATAGGCTTTGGTTCGTTCATTCTGAACCGCCAACAGCCGCTGTTTTTCATTGGAAAGCTGGACTTTCGCGCGCGTGACTTCAATACCCGTTCCCGTGCCGGCGGCCTTCTGGTTTTCGGACTGTTTTAAAACGGCCTCCGCCAGCGCCACGTTAGCCTGATAGGCCTCCACGTCGGCATCCGCGCGCAACCCGGCGAGGTACGCTTTGGCCGTCGTGGCCGAGACGGTGTCGTTCGTATTGCCGTTATCGTGAGCGGCGGCGCGGACCGCCGCCTTGGACGCCTGGTAGCGGCGGATATTGCTGAAATCGAAAACGCTCTGCGTGGCCTTGGCGCGCACGTCGACCGCGTTGAACGGACCAATCACGCGGGGAATTCTGGCCGCAATATCTTGCAGAAGTGTAGGCTCATACTGGCTCACAATCGTGCAGCCGAGGCCGGCCCCCGGAGCGCACTGAATGGGGTTTTTGGCCGCGCCCAGCAGCGTGTCGGTGGCTGCCAGGTCCAGACCCAAGGCAGCCAGGCTGCGCATGGCGGTGGTCTCTCCGGCCTGGGCTTCGATATCCGGCAACAGCGTGGATCGCGCTTCCGCGGACCGGGCCTTGGCTTGGCGGACATTTTCGTCAGCCAACTGGATGTAAGTGTTTCCTTCCGGAGAAGTCGCGATCTGTACGGCGCGCTTGAGGCTGAGACGAAGCGGCTCGCGAGGAGGCGGGGCATCACCGGCCCATGCAGTGAAGGGGCAGGCGACGGCTAAAGCGGATAGTAAACAGCGGCGCATTTTAATCCTCCTGAATAGCAACATGAGTCTTCGAGTTCTGAGGCGTACCTACAGGCGCGCGGAAGCCGGCGCTCAGAAAAGCAACCAGCCGCTCCAGCGCGGTTTCGGAGTCAAACAAAAGCGACAACCCGGAGATGTCTTCCAGGTCTTTCGACCCGCCGCGCAGGGTTTGCGCCAGTGCGCCGACAGCCAGATTAAGCCGCCAGAACAGTTCTTCCCGAGGCAAATCCGGAAGCGCGGCGCGTAAGGCCGCCCCGAAACGCTGGAAAACATCGCGGAATTGCGAGGTCAGAATGCGGGGCAAAACATCGCCTTCGGCATGCAAGCGGCCCAAGAGTTTCATGAAAAGCATCCCGCCATATTGGGGATCGCGGGACATGTGGAGCGTGGGAGCTACAAAAGCTTCGATGACCTTCTCCAAAATCGGCGGATGGGCTCCCGCTTCTTTTTCAAATCTGTCGAGCAAAGCCAGACGTTCCTGGTTGGCGGGAACGGACCGGCGGAGAATCAACGCCTCCAAAAGAGCTTCTTTGGAGTGAAAGTGATAGTGAACCGCTGCCAAATTCACCCCCGCTTCGGCAATGATGCTGCGCAAAGAAGTGGCCGCATAGCCGTGCTCGGCAAACAGCCGTTCGGCGGTATCGAGAATGCGCTCTTTGGTGTGGCTAGCAGGCGATTTAATCAATCGTATGATTATAGCGCTTGAAAGCTGTCCGGCAAGAGTAGGAGGAAAAGATCAGTACTAGAACCGGAGTGTTCACGCCGCTTTTGAGAGAATGGTTTTCCATGGCAACTTCCCGATTCGAAGGACAGGTTGTATTGATTACCGGCGCTTCATCCGGCATCGGGGCAGCACTGGCACGCGAATTCGCGCGCGAGGGCGCTCACACGATTCTGGTAGCGCGCCGTATGGAGCGAATCGAGGCACTCGCCGCGGAATTGACAGCAGCGGGGCGGCGTTCGCTCGCGGTAGCGGGGGATGTCACAAAAGACGGCGATCTGGAGCATGCGGTAGAGGTTGCCGGCCGGGAATTTAGCCGGCTGGATATTGCCGTGGCTAATGCCGGAATTCTGGTCACCGGCCGGCTGCTCAGCCTCAGCCTGGAGGATTACCGCAGGCAATTCGAAACAAATACATTTGGCGTTCTCCGGACGCTGATGGCCGCGCTGCCGGCGCTCCAAAAAACACGGGGCCGCTTCGTCATCATCGGCAGTCTTCTGGGAGGCGTTTCGGTTCCCGGAGGCACCCCCTATTGTATGAGTAAGTTTGCCTTAACCGGCCTGGCTGACGGGCTGAGCCATGAATTGGCTTCTCTCGGCATCAGCGTCACACACGTAATGTCCGGCTTTGTCGATACCGAGATCTATTTGAATGCACCTCTGCGCCGTAAACCCAATAGATGGATCGCACTGAACGCGGATCAAGCTGCCCTGCGAATCATCTCCGCCGTTTACCGTCGCAAGCGCCAGTTTATTCTTCCGGCGCCGACAAAGATAGCCATCCTTCTGCAGCGGCACTTCCCGTGGCTGGTATACCGTGCGATTGGCCGTGCATTTCGCAGGGCAAGCCGCCTGCGGGAAGCCGAAGCTGCAGCCAAAGCTGAGAAAACGGCTTAGCGCCAGTGGCCTTCAACCATCACCCAACCGCCGTGGCGGCGAACCCACCGATGCGCGACCCAGCGGGCGTGCGCCCGGGGCGGGACCTCCCAACGTCCTGGTACCCAGACATAGGCGTTCCCATCCCAGCGATGAAAGCCGCCAATCCACACGTAGTTTGGACCTGGACGGGCTGGTGGGGTTTCTACAATAGCTGCGGGGGGCCGGACCCGAACCACTACCTCGGCGCACATCGCACCGGCGCTCAGGAGAAGCCCAAAAGCAGAACTAACCAATAGTTTCTTCAACATACGAGTTTCTTCTCCATTTCTTGACCATTATACATATGTAACCCCACAGCAACATGTAAAGATGCGGTCTCATGTGCGAAAACGTACATATGTGCAGCCGCAAAAAGAGCTAAACGGGGTACCAAAACTAGTCCTGTAGCAGTCCTTAAAAGGTTGACTTGTCTGAAAAATCGGCCCAGAATCCAAAGGTATGCTCAAGAACCGGCGAAATACCGCTCTGCCCAGCCGCCTGGGTATGTTGTTGCTGACAATAGCTGTTATTCTGCTGCCTTGCAAAGGCGCGACTCCCACGCTGAGCACGCTTTATAATTTCACGGATCTGAGCGACGGAGGTTTCCCGGAAGCCGGCCTGGCGATGAATGCTAACGGCGCGCTCTTCGGCACGACTTCAACCGGCGGCCAATTTGGATGGGGAACTGTTTTTGAGTTGGAGCCCACCAAGACAGGAGGCTGGATTGAGAAGACGATCTACAGCTTCACTGGAGGAATGGACGGAGCAAATCCAATATCGGATTTGGCAGTCGGCACTAACAATGTGCTTTATGGGACTACGTATTACGGCGGAGTATATGATTCCGGAACGGTATTCCAGTTAGCCCCGGTAGCCGGCGGCGGTTGGTCCCAGAAGGTTCTTTATAGTTTTGGATCTACTTCAGGCGACGGAGCCAATCCTGCGGCGGGACTCGTACTCGGCAGCGCCGGAGCGCTCTATGGAACCACTTATGGTGGCGGCACTACGGGCATGGGAACCGTATTCGTATTGGTACCCTCAGGTGGCGGCTGGACCGAGAAAATACTCTGGACCTTCCTGGGCGGCACCGACGGGGCAAACCCGCTTACGGATTTGGCGCTCGGCAGTAACGGAGCGATATTTGGCACGACCGCGCAGGGCGGGTCGGTGACGAACGCGAACGGCACTTACGAGGACGGCGGCACGATTTTTGAACTTACAAATAGCATCAGCAGCGTGTGGTCGGAAAGCGTGCTGTACACGTTTACCGGTGGAAGCGATGGCGGCTATCCCGCATCTGCCCTGATCATCGGTCCCAATGGCACCTTGTACGGGAGTACGTTTTGGGGAGGAACTCCGGCTGCATGCGCAGTGGGCGACTATCCGAAAGGTTGCGGCGTAATTTACCAATTGGCGCCACCAACGGGAGGCCCGACATCCTGGACGCAAACGGTGCTCCACACCTTTACCGGACACAGCCCGGATGGCTCCCACCCGTATCGAAACATGGCCCTCAACGCGGGCGGCGTCTTGTTCGGTACGACGTATAGCGGCGGAGCCAATGTGAATGTCTGTTATTCGAATTCCTTTGCCGGCTGCGGCACGATCTTTACTGTAAAACCCCCTAAAGTCTCCGGCGGCGCCTGGACCAAATTGAACCTTACGGTCTTTCCAGGCAGTCCCGGAAGCGGCACACCGAGCGGCGTGATCATGAGCAAGGGCGGGATACTTTATGGCACAACGATCGTGGGCGGCACGCAGGGTGGCTACGGCACAGTGTTCAAAATGACGCCGTAACGCTCAATGACCGCTTCGCGGGCCTGGGCCGCGCGGCGGGCCGAGCAGGATGCCGCTCAGTAATTCCAGCGCCAGCCGCGATAATGCGAGCCGCTCGAGCAGTTTCGCCATGCACAAATGAAATCGACAGAAGGCAGGCCGATTTACACCAGGAACAGAGTGAGGAACGGGCCGTCCATGAGAGGGTCAGTTATAGCAACCGGCTTACGCGATCCACGAGGTAATCCTAACCGGCGTCGTCACTTTCGCCGGAACGCGGATCCGTGCTAAATTCGACGCCTATGGCAACTCAACCTCCGCTGCCGGCGATGTCCAAAATCGAGAAGCAGCAGTTCCGGCGCATTTGCGGAAAATTCGCCAGTGGCATTACGGTCGCGACGGTGTTGGATTCGGCCGGGGGCGTCCATGGCATGACGGCCAATTCGTTTACTTCGGTTTCACTCACGCCGCCCTTGGTGCTGATTTGTGTCGACCATCGCGCGCGTATTCGCGAACACTTCCGGATCGGCGAATTTTTCGGGATTAATATTCTGAGCGCCAGCCAAAAGGATCTGTCCGACAAATTCGCGGGCAGCGGATACGATCGTTTTGCGGGCGTCAACTGGTATCCGGGGCAAACCGGCGTCCCGCTGCTGCCGGACGTATTGGCCACCA
>Ga0335078_10013248_pt1 | contig 12225 bp, 6 predicted proteins | sample Lox_Sample_32_FD_206711 | JGI IMG/M metagenome (GOLD analysis project Ga0335078, IMG submission 206711) | Soil microbial communities from Loxahatchee National Wildlife Refuge, Florida, United States - Lox_Sample_3.2 | ecosystem: Environmental > Terrestrial > Soil > Wetlands | place: USA: Florida... | reverse complement strand
GATGGGCAACGTGAATTCCCGCGACAATTGGCAGGTGCACTTCCGCGACACCATGCGCGGCGGCAAGTTCATGAACAGCTGGCGGATGGCCGAGTTGCACGCGAAGGAGGCGCCCGACCGGATCTGGGAGCTCGAGGCCTGGGGCGCGCTGTTCGACCGCACCAAGGACGGGAAGATCAGTCAGCGGAACTTCGGCGGCCACGAGTACCCGCGGCTCGCCCACGTGGGCGACCGGACCGGACTTGAGATGATCCGCACCTTGCAGCAGGAGGTGGTCGCGCTCCAGCAGGAGGACGCCGTGACGCACGGCGATCCAGACGCGCGGATCCGGATCTTCGCCGAGACGACCATCACCCGCCTGCTCACCAGCGGCGGCGCGATCGCGGGAGCGTTCGGCTATGCGAGGGACACCGGCAGGTTCCTGATTTTCGAGGCCCCGGCCGTTGTGCTCGCGACCGGCGGCATCGGGAAGTCGTTCAAGGTCACCTCCAATTCGTGGGAGTACACCGGGGATGGGCACGCGCTGGCGCTGCTCGCGGGGGCGACGCTGGTGAACATGGAATTCGTGCAGTTCCACCCGACCGGGATGGTCTGGCCGCTCTCGGTGAAGGGGCTGCTGGTCACCGAATCGGTACGCGGCGACGGCGGCGTGCTGCGTAACTCCGAGGGCAAGCGGTTCATGTTCGACTACGTGCCTGATGTGTTCCGCGCGCAGTACGCGGACACGGAGGAGGAGGGGGACCGCTGGTACACCGACCCGGACCACAACCGGCGGCCGCCCGAACTGCTGCCGCGCGACGAGGTCGCCCGGTCCATCAACTCCGAGGTCAAGGCCGGCCGTGGTACCGACCACGGTGGCGTTTTCCTTGACGTCTCGACGCGGCTGGCAGCCGAGGAGATCCTGCGGAAGCTGCCCTCCATGTACCACCAGTTCAAGGAGCTCGCCGACGTCGATATCACCAAGGAATCGATGGAGGTCGGGCCGACGTGTCACTACGTGATGGGCGGCGTGGAGGTGGACCCGGACACCGAGTCGGCGCTCACGCCCGGGCTGTTCGCGGTCGGTGAGGTGTCGGGCGGCATGCACGGCTCCAACCGGCTCGGCGGCAACTCGCTTTCCGACCTGCTGGTATTCGGGCGGCGCGCGGGCCTGTACGCCGCTGAGTACGTTGACACGCTCGGCCGGCCGCCCGCCGTCGCCGACGCGGACGTCGCCGCGGCCGCGGCGGAAGCGCTCGCGCCGCTCGAGCGGGGAATCGCCGGTGCCGGGGAAAACCCATACGTGGTGCATGCCGAGCTGCAGCAGACCATGAACGATCTCGTCGGCATCATCAGGCGGGCGGACGAGATAGAGACCGCGCTCGGCCAGCTGGAGAAGTTCCGCGAGCGCGTCGACGCGGTCGGCGCCACCGGCGGGCGAGCTTACAACCCCGGCTGGCACCTAGCGCTCGACCTGCGGAACATGCTGCTCGTGTCGGAATGCATCGCGCGCGCCGCACTGGAGCGCGAGGAGAGCCGCGGCGGCCACACCAGGGACGACTACCCGCAAATGTCGCCGCTGTGGCGCAAGGTCAACCTGGTCTGCTCGCTCGACGGCAACGAGGTGGCACTGAAACGCCAGCCGCTCGAGCCGATGCGTGACGACCTGATAAGGATCTTCGACCGCGACGAACTGAAAAAGTACATGACCGCCGGGGAGCTCGCCGCCGTCGCGGAGGCAGCGCCCGCGCAGGCAAGCGCGACCACCGCGCAGGAGAAGGGCAAATGACCTACCAGGCACAGTTGCAGGTATGGCGCGGCGACGCCGGTCAGGGTGAGTTCACCGACTATCAGGTGGAGGTCAACGAGGGCGAGGTGGTGCTCGACGTCTTGCACCGGTTGCAGGCCACCCAGGCGAACGACCTCGCGATCCGGTGGAACTGCAAGGCCGGCAAGTGCGGATCGTGCTCGATGGAGATCAACGGCCGGCCGCGGCTCGCCTGCATGACCCGGATGAACACCTTCACCGAGGGCGAGACCCTCACGTTGACCCCGATACGCACGTTCCCGGTCATCCGCGACCTGGTCACTGACGTGTCCTTCAACTTCGGGAAGGCACGCCAGATCCCTTCGTTCACGCACGACCCGTCGCTCAAGCCGGGCGAGTTCCGGATGGCGCAGGTTGACGTGGAACGCTCGCAGGAGTTCCGCAAGTGCATCGAGTGCTTCCTGTGCCAGAACGTGTGCCACGTCATCAGGGACCACGAGGACAACGAGGGCCCGTTCGCTGGGCCGCGGTTCCTCATGCGCATCGCCGAACTCGAGATGCATCCGCTGGACGTGGCGGACCGGCGGGAGATCGCACAGGACGACTTCGGGCTCGGCTACTGCAATATCACCAAGTGCTGCACCGACGTGTGCCCGGAACACATTAAGATCACCGACAACGCGCTGATCCCGATGAAGGAGCGCGTGGTCGGGCGAAGGTACGATCCGGTGGTCTGGCTCGGCTCGAAGATCACCCGCCGCCGGCCGGTCGACACACCCGCGGTGCCTGGCACGAAGTAGCGCCCGCAGCGGAGATCCGGACCTGCCTCGCCGCCGCGGCGGCAGGGTCGCTGCTTTGCCAGAGGAACTGTGCCTGCGGCCTCGTGTGTGCACCGTCCTGATCGGGCGGCCTGCTATCTCGCGTGTAAGGCGATGTTCGGCTGGCCCAAATCGCCCATCTGACATCACGCTGCCCTTAGCCTGCACTGGCGCGAATTGCGACCGGGGCATGGCGGCAAACAAGCGTCGCGGCGCGGCTGCCGTTTGGCATGATTACCGGACTGAGGTGGGCAGGGCCGTCGGCGCCTGCCGTAGCGAGAGGCAGTCATGACGCACCTGACCTACGCGGAAGCAGCGATAATCGGTCTGCTGCAAGGCGTGACCGAGCTGTTCCCCGTATCCAGCCTCGGCCACAGCGTGCTGCTGCCCGCGCTCATCGGCGGCCAGTGGGCCCGCGACCTGAACGTCTCCGCGCCGCAGTCGCCGTACCTGGCGTTCGTCGTCGGCCTGCACGTCGCGACGGCGATCGCATTGGTGATCTACTTCTGGCGGGAATGGGTCCGGATCGTCGGCGGGTTCTTCTCCTCGATCCGCGACCGCCGGATCGAGACCCCTGACCAGCGGCTCGCCTGGCTGATCATCCTGGCCACCATTCCGGTCGGCATCGCCGGCCTGCTGCTCGAGCACCCGTTCCGCGTCCTGCTTGGCAAGCCAATCCCGGCGTCGGTGTTCCTTACCGCGAACGGCGTGATCCTGTTCGCCGGCGAACGCCTGCGCAGGAAGGCGTCCCGCCGCGCCGACCAGGAGGTTGCGGCCGAAGTCGAGAGCGCTGCCGAGTACGGCCGGCACGCCGGTGGCCAGCGCGGGCTGCGACAGCAGGAGGCGGCACTCGACCTCGCCTCCGACCGGCGACTCGCCGACATCGGTTACGTCCAGGCCGTGATCATCGGTTCGGCGCAAATTCTCGCCCTGCTCGCCGGTGTCAGCCGGTCGGGTGTCACCATGGTGGCCGGCCTGTTCCGCGGCCTGTCGCACGAGGACGCGGCGCGCTTCGCGTTCCTGCTGGCGACACCGGTCATCCTGGCAGCGGGAGCGCTCAAGATCCCTGACCTGACAGGTCCGCTCGGCAACGGGATCCACGGCCAGATCCTGGTCGGCAGCCTGCTGTCGGGCGTCGGCGCCTACCTGTCCGTCCGCTTCCTCACCAGGTACTTCCAGACGCGCACGCTCACACCATTCGCGATCTACTGCCTGGTTGTGGGCATCGGCAGCTTCATCTACCTGAACGCCGCGTGAGCACATGCGCCCCCCGCAACACCACGTGAGCGATCCGGAGTCAGCGCCCAAACCGGGACCAGCGGGTATATCCGGGCCGAGAGGCGCCGAGTACCATCGTGGGGATGGAAACAATAGCTGGGGCTGACGATCGCCTCACCGGCGGCAGCGCCGACGGCTCAGTGCTTGTGCTCAATTCGGGTAGCTCCTCGGTGAAGTTCGCTTTGCTGGTTCCCAGCAGTGGCGAGCTCCAGCTGGGGGGGATAGGCGAGCGGCTCGGCACGGCCGAGGCGTCGATGAAGATCCAGCGGTTCCCGGCGCCAGCAGTCAGGGAGCCGCTGCCCGACAGCAGTTACCTGGCTGTCATAGCCCGGGTTCTGGACCATCTCGCCGAGGCAGGGAATGGCAAGGTTGAGCTGCTCGGGGCTGGTCACCGGGTGGTGCACGGTGGTGAGCGGTTCACCTCTTCGACCCGGGTCGATAAAGAGGTGATTGCCGCGCTGCGCTCCACCGGTCACATGGCACCGCTGCATACCCCGGCGAACGTGGCCGGCATGGAGGCGGTGCTTGCCCTGCAGCCTGACCTGCCGCAGGTCGCCGTGTTCGATACGGCGTTCCACCAGACGATGCCGCCGCGCGCTTTTCGTTACGCGGTACCCGACGACTGGTACACGCAGCACGGGGTGCGACGTTACGGGTTCCACGGCACCAGTCACCGGTTCGTCAGCGAGAAGGCCGCCGGACTGCTTGGCAGGCCGCCGGGCGACTCGCGGGTTGTCACCGCGCATCTCGGCAATGGGTGCAGCGCGGCGGCGGTCCGGGACGGCGTGTCGGTGGATACCACGATGGGGCTCACCCCGTTGGAAGGGCTGGTCATGGGGACCCGCTCGGGCGATATCGACCCTGGCGTGTTCGGCTACATGGCCAGCCGGACCGGCATGACTGTCGATGGGCTCACCAAGGTGCTGAACAGCCACAGCGGGCTGCAGGCGCTGTCGGGGGTGGGCAACGACATGCGCGCCATCGAGGCGGCGGCGGCTGACGGGAATGAGCACGCGCAGCTCGCTCTCGACGTCTTCGTGCACCGGCTGTGCAAGGCGATTTCGGGGCTGGTGGTCAGCCTGGAGCGGCTCGACGCGCTGGTCTTCACCGGCGGCATCGGCGAGAACAGCGTCGTCGTCCGTAGCATGGTGCTCGACCGCCTCGGATTCCTCGGCCTGGCCGAGGACCCTCAGGCCAATGCGGACCACGGCCGGGACACCGGGGGCCGCATCAGCGTTCCCGGCCCGGTGCAGGCGCTTGTCGTGCCGACCAACGAGGAGCTCCTGATCGCCCGCGACACCGCCCGTCTTATCGCGGGCAGTTGATTCCGCTCATCGCGGGCAGTTGATTTCGCTCATCGCGGGCGGTTGACTCCCCTCTCGATTCGAACCGAGGATGAAGATATGGCCCGAATCTTGCTGGTTGCACCCGCCGCAGCTGATGTCCAACTTGACAGGACGTGTCTCGGGCTGTTGCGGGCCCTCGACCGGCGTGGCGTGAAAGTCGGCTTCGTCAAGCCGGTGGCTCAGCTCCGGGCCGACGGCGGTCCCGACCGCTCGGCCGCGCTGGTCGCCGCGATAACGCAGCTGCAGCCCCCGGATCCCGTCGCCACCGCCGAACTTGAGCAGCAGCTCGGCGAGGGCGGGCTCGATGTCGTGCTGGAGCGGATCGTCGCCACCTCGGAGCCGGTCTGCGCCCAGGCTGATGTCGTCATCGTCGAGGCGGTCAGCCCGGGTCCATCCATTGTGTATACCAGCGGGCTCAACCAGGCGCTCGCCAGGGCGCTGGACGCCGACGTGCTGATTGCCGGGCGCTGGCCGGCGGACACGGAGCGGCCAGCCGACCGCGGGGCGGATCACGGGTCAGGCCCGGTCGCGGAGGTGCTGCGGGCGTGGATGCCGCAGCCTGTGCGGCCGGATCACGATCGTGTTCGGGTCACCGCCGATGGCGTGGCTGAGCGAGCCGCTATCGCCGCGAGCGGGTACGGGTCTGGCGATGAGGCGCGCGTGATGGGCTGTGTCGTCCACGGCCTGCCCACAACCGACCCGCCCGCGGCACCAGCACTCGCTAAGGCGATGGCGCGGCACGGACTCCAGCTCATCGCCGGGGTGCCGCATCGCCCGGAGCTGACCTGGCTGCGGGTGCGCGACCTCGTCCGCGAGATGGAACCGCGGGTGCTCCACGAGGGTGACCAATCCCGGCGGATCAAGGACGTGGCGGTGTTCGCCGACGGCGTCCCCGCCGGCCTGCGGGTGCTCACGAACGGCCGGCTCGTCGTGGTCCCCGGAGACCGCCATGAGGTGGTCATGGGTGCCTGTCTTGCCGAGCTGAACGGAACGCATCTGGCCGCGCTGCTGCTGAGCGCCGGGGTCGTGCCGGACCCGCGGGTATGGGAGCTCACCCGGGCCGCGTCCGTTACGGGACTGCCCCTTCTTGTCGTCGACCACGGCAGCTATGAGACCGCGACGCGGGTGGGCCGCCTTGACCCAGGGCTGCCGGTCGATGACCTCGAGCGGATCGAGGCCGTGACTGACAGCATCGCCGATGCGCTCGACCCGTCCTGGCTGGAATCCGTGCCCGGCTCCGCGCGGCCCCACCGGCTGAGCCCCGCCGCGTTCCGCTACCAGCTGGTCGAGCGGGCCCGCGCCGCCGATGCGTGCGTGGTCCTGCCGGAAGGCACCGAGCCTCGCACCGTACAGGCTGCGGTTGCCTGCGCCGAGCGGGGCATCGCCCGCAGCGTGCTGCTGGCAGACCCGGATGAGGTGGCCGCGGTGGCGCGCAGCCTCGGGTTGCAGCTGCCTGAGGGCGTCACCGTCATCGATCCCGAGACCGTGGCCGAGCGTTACGTCGGCCCGCTGGCCAAGCTCCGTGAGAACAAGGGCTGGACCGAGGAGGTGGCGCGGGAGCGTCTCTCCGATGCCGTCACGGTCGGCACCATGATGCTCTGGCAGGGAGAGGTGGACGGCCTGGTTTCCGGCGCGGTGCACACCACCGCCGCGACGGTCCGCCCCGCGCTGCAGATCCTGGGCACCAAGCAGGGCAGCAACCTGGTCTCCTCGGTGTTCTTCATGTGCCTGCCCGACGAGGTGCTTGTCTACGGCGACTGCGCCGTCAACCCGCAGCCAGACGCCGAGGGCCTCGCGGACATCGCCATGCAGAGCGCGGCGTCCGCGCGGGCCTTCGGCATCGACCCCAGGGTGGCAATGATCAGCTTCAGCACCGGCAGTTCCGGAGCGGGCAGCGACGTCGAAAAGGTCGCGCGGGCCACCGAGATCGTGCGCGAGCGCCAGCCCGATCTGGCCGTGGACGGCCCGTTGCAGTACGACGCGGCCGCGATCGAGTCGGTAGGGCGGTCCAAACGGCCCGGCAGCCCGGTGGCCGGCCACGCCAACGTGTTCATTTTTCCTGACCTCGATACCGGCAACACGACGTACAAGGCCGTGCAGCGCAGCGCGCACGTCGTCAGCATCGGTCCGATGCTGCAGGGTATCGCCAAGGCGGTGAACGACCTCAGCCGCGGCTGCCTGGTGGAGGACATCATCTACACGGTGGCGCTCACCGCCATTCAGTCGCGCGCCGAATAACCGTACTGCCGCCCGGACAACGAGCACTGTCGGCAGGCGCTAGCTGGCGGCACCCTCTAGGGATCATCTGGATATCCGCGACGGCGCACTCCTCCTGGCGGGTGCGCGGGCGCGGCGGCCCACCGGCGGGTGCTGACGCGGCGGCCCACTGGCGGGTGCGGGGCGCGGCGGGCTCCTGGCGGGTGCGGGCGCGGCGGCCCACCGGCGGGTGCGTGCGCGGCGGACCACTGGCGGGTGCTGGGCGCGGCGGCCCACCGGCGGGTGCGGGCGCGGCGGGCTACTGGCGGGTGCGGGCGCGACGGGCGCGGGTCCGCTCGCGCTCGCGCGCGTCAAGGACTGCCTTGCGCAACCGGACCGCGGCAGGCGTGACCTCTGCGCACTCGTCGTTCGCGCAGAACTCGAGGGCCTGTTCCAGGCTGAGCAGCCGAGGCGGCACCAGCCGCTCCAGTTCCTCGCCGGTCGACTGGCGCACATTCGTCATCTTGCGCTCGCGGCAGATGTTCACGTCCATATCACCAGGGCGCGAGTTCTCTCCGACGATCATGCCCTCGTAGACCTCGGTGCCCGGCGACACGAAGAGCGATCCCCGCTCCTGCAACCCAAACATCGCATACGGGGTCGCGCTGCCGGCCCGGTCGGCCACCAGCGAGCCGGAAGGCCGGGTACGAAGCTCGCCGAACCAGGGCTGATAGCTATCGAACACGTGGTGCGCCACACCCGTGCCGCGGGTGTCGGTAAGGAACTCGGTGCGGAAACCGATCAGCCCGCGGGCCGGGACCACGTACTCAAGCCGGACCCAGCCGCTGCCATGGTTGGTCATTTGCTCAAGCCGGCCCTTGCGGACGGCGAGCAGTTGGCTGACCCGGCCGAAGAACTCCTCGGGAACGTCCACGGTGAGCCGCTCCACCGGCTCATGCACCTTCCCGCCGATCTCGCGGGTCACCACCTGCGGCCTTCCCACGGTGAGCTCGTAGCCTTCCCGGCGCATGGTCTCCACCAGCACCGCGAGGGCTAGTTCACCGCGGCCCTGCACCTCCCAGGTGTCCGGGCGCTCTGTCGGGAGTACCCGCATGGAGACGTTGCCGACAAGCTCACGGTCCAGCCGGGCGGACACGAGCCGCGCCGTGACCTTCGTTCCCTTGTCGCGACCGGCCATCGGTGAGGTGTTCACGCCGATCGTCATGGAGATAGCCGGCTCGTCTACGGTGAGCAGCGGCAGCGGACGCGGGTCGTCAGGGTCAGCGAGTGTCTCGCCGATCATGATCTCGGGTATCCCCGCGACAGCGATGATGTCCCCGGGCCCCGCAGATTCGGCCGCGACGCGTTCCAGCGCGGCCGTCAGGTATAGTTCGCTGATTTTCACCCGTTCGACGCTGCCGTCACGGCGACACCAGGCAAGCTGCTGGCCGCGTGAGATCGTCCCGGACATCACCCGGCACAGCGCGATCCGGCCCAGGTACGACGAGGCGTCCAGGTTGGTCACCTGTGCGCGCAGCGGCGCGGCCGGGTCGTATCGTGGCGGCGGGATCGTTTCCGTGATGACCGCGAACAGGGGAGCCAGGTCCGGCGAGCCGGGCATCGTGCCGTCGGCAGGCCGGGTCAGCGACGCGCGCCCGGCGCGGGCGCAGGCATAAACGATCGGGAACTCGATCTGCTCCTCGGTGGCATCGAGGTCGAGGAACAATTCGTAGCAGGCGTCCACGACCTCGGCGATCCTTGCGTCCGGCCGGTCCACCTTGTTGATCACCAGGATCACCGGCAGCCCCGCCTGCAACGTCTTGCGCAGCACGAACCTGGTCTGCGGCAGCGGCCCCTCGCTGGCGTCCACGAGCAGCAGCACGCCATCTGCCATGGACAGCCCGCGTTCCACCTCGCCGCCGAAATCCGCGTGCCCCGGTGTGTCGATGATGTTGATGGTCAAGCCGTTGCGATCCACCGCCGTGTTCTTCGCGAGAATCGTGATGCCTTTCTCGCGCTCCAGGTCTCCGGAATCGAGGACGCGCTCAGCGACCTGGGCGTTCGCGCGGAAGGCTCCCGACTGCCACAGCATCGCGTCCACCAGCGTCGTCTTGCCGTGATCCACATGGGCGACGATCGCGACGTTGCGCAGATCGTCGCGGGTGGCCGTGTTCGCGGCCGGGACTGTCGCTTGCGGTCCGGGCATGATGGACGCCTTTGGCTCCGTCTGGGGAGATGGTGGATGCGGCGCCGGATCGCGCGGCCCGAACAGTGTATTCGAAACCTTCCCGAACGGCTCCGCAGGCTGGCCTGCCGCCCACGCGGACGCGAACGGCCACCCGCCCTAGGCGCCGCAGCGCGGCCCTGCGCACACCGCGCAGCCGTTAGGGACTCATCCGGTCTCCGGCTGCGCACCGTCGTCAGTGCTCACAGCGCCCGCATCACAATCAGAGCCAGGTCGTCCGCGGGCGGCTGCGGCGCGAAATTCCGGACCGCGCGCAAGATCCTGGCCGCGATAGCGCCCGCGTTCAGGCCGGCGCACTCGGCGAACAACTGGCTCAGCCCATCGTTGTCATCGAGCAACTGACCAGCATGCCGTCGTTCTGTCACGCCATCGGTGACACAGAGCAGCACGTCACCGGGTTCAAGATCTACTGTCTTACTGCGGAAGGCGACGTCATCGAGAACCCCGAGCAGCGGCTGCGGGCTCGTGGCAAGGACCGGTTTGGCCCCCGCCCGCAACAGCAGCGGCAGCGGATGGCCGGCGCACACCAGCGAGACCCGGGTCACGGCCTGCCGCCGCGACCCGGACGCAGCCGCGCCGGCCGAACCCGCGCCGCGGTGGGTCGCGCCGCCTGCGATCGCACCAGTCCTGGCGGCGCCAGCACGAGCGGAACTTCCGGGGTAACAGCCGTCGCGCACCGCGATGAGCTCGCCGTGCACAAGCGTGATGAACCGTGCGCGCGGGCCTTCGTCCAGGATCAGCCGGTTCAACCGCTCCAGCACCGCCGCGATCCCGCGTCCCTCCCTGGCGAGGATGCGCATCGTATACCTGGCAAGGCCAGTCACCGCCGCGGCTTCCGGCCCGGTGCCGCACACGTCGCCGATAGCGAACCGCCACCGGTCGGCGGCCACGGCGAACACATCATAGAAATCGCCGCCGACCTCGTTCCCCTCTCCGGCCGCCGCGTACTCCACCGCCAGATCCACCCCCGGCACCCGCGGCACCTCGGGCAGCAGCAGGCTGCGCTGCAACGCCCGGCTGGTCTGCAGCTGCTGCGAGTACAGCCGCGCGTTATCGAGCGCGAGCGCCGCCCGGCGACCGAGATCTTCCACCATCTCGATAGCCTCGCGCGGGAAGCTGTCACCGCGGGGCCGACCGATGACGAACACGCCGAGCACCCGCCCGCGCGCGACCAGCGGGCAGCACCAGACGGCGTCCGAGGCCAGGTCCGCCGCACGTGGTGGGAGCGACGAAGCAGCCACCGCGGAAAGGGACCACCGGCGCGCTTCCGCCCGCGACGGCAGCTGGGGCGGCGACACCCGGTCCAGCAGCCCGCGGAGCGGGTCCGTGAACGCCTCGTCGGAGTGCCACACGTACGCGGGGCGGAGCACCCCATTAGCTCCATCAGCCCCATTGGCTCCGCTGGCCCCATTCCCCATCAGGTAAACAGCGCACCAGGTGGCTATTCGCGGCACCACGAGCTGGGCGGCGAGCGCGATCGTCTTGTCCTGGTCAAGGGTGCCAGCGAGCAGATCGCTCGCCTCCGCGAGGAAGCCTATCCGCCCGCGCCGAGCGCGCTCGAGCTCAGCGAGCCTTACCCGCTCGAGAGAAAGCGCGACCCGGTCAGCGACCGTCTGCAAGCGTTCCGCATCAGCATGGGTGAACCTGTCCTGCTCGGCGGCCGCCGCCGCGAGCAGACCGGTCACCCGGCCCTCGACAAGGAATGGAACGGTCACCAAAGATCGGGCAGCATCCGTGGCAGCGGGCGCATCGGCGAGCCTGCCCAGGTCCCCGTAGACCGCGGGCAGCCGGGCGAGGCCGTCCTCGTCGTGCGGCGCCTGCGCGACCCTTGCCGCGGACCCGGCTAGGCTGACAAGCAGCTGCGGGTTCCCGATCCCAGCGCCTGCCCGTATCCGCAGCTGACCGTCCTCATCGGCGACGAGCGCATACGCGGCGTCGGCACCTGCGGTGTCGCGTGCCGACTCCACGGTGTGCCGCAGCAGCTCGTCATAGGTGAGCCGGCTGATGGCCTCCATCCCATCGTGCTCGTCCAGCACCGGCCGCGCGCCACCAGCGGTCGCGGGACTCGCCCGGGGCGCCGTCGTATGCCCCAACGCCTCGCCCGTCGAGCCGTAGCCGGGATCCTGCCTGACCGTCGGCCCGTCCGTAACCGCCATGCGGAACCACACGGCCTTGGCGGTCCGCGCGTAGCTCACCCCCCACGACGAGGCCAGGGCTGCGGGCAGCAGGAGGCCGCGGCCGTTCGTGCACTCGGCGTCATCTCGGGCTCCGCTCCCCTCGCGGAGGGTGCGGGCGGGATGCCGGTCCCGTACGGCGACCTCGACCTCACCGCCATCGAGCCGGCAGCTCACCTGCACTGGTGTACCCGCGTGCACAATGGCGTTGGTCACCAGCTCGCTGGTCAGCAGCACCGCGTCATCGACGAGGCGGCTCGCCAGGTCGGCCAGCTGCCACGAACACAGAGTCTCACGGACAAAACGGCGCGCGGCGCCCGCGGCGGCCGGCTCAGCTTCGTAGGCCGCACTTGCGGTGAGGTCGCAGCGCCCCTTCACAGGCCCTCTTGATGTCGTTCCCTAATGTCCGACGCTGTCATCG
>Ga0335078_10013247_pt1 | contig 12225 bp, 13 predicted proteins | sample Lox_Sample_32_FD_206711 | JGI IMG/M metagenome (GOLD analysis project Ga0335078, IMG submission 206711) | Soil microbial communities from Loxahatchee National Wildlife Refuge, Florida, United States - Lox_Sample_3.2 | ecosystem: Environmental > Terrestrial > Soil > Wetlands | place: USA... | reverse complement strand
CGCGCAACAGCGTCGTGCGCGCCTCGCCCGCGGCGCTGTGGCGGGTGATCGAGGGCATCGGCGGCGAGACCGGCTGGTACTCCTTCCCGGCCGCCTGGGCCGTCCGCGGGCTGCTCGACCGGCTGGCCGGCGGGGTCGGACTGCGCCGCGGCCGCCGCGACCCCCGGCATCTGCTCGCCGGCGACGCCCTGGACTTCTGGCGGGTGGAGGCGATCGAGCCGGGAAGACTGCTGCGGCTGCGCGCGGAGATGAAGCTACCAGGCCTGGCCTGGCTGGAGCTGTCGGTGGGCCAGGACTATGACGGGATGACGACCTACAGCCAGCGGGCGATCTTCCGGCCGCGCGGACTCGCCGGTCATGCCTACTGGCGGTCCATTGCACCGTTCCATGGCATCGTGTTCGGCGGCATGCTCCAGAACATCACCGCCGCCGCCGAACGGGCCGGGCGCGCGGGCGGCACCCCGCGGCCGCACCTGGCCTGAGACGGCAGGGGGCGGCCCGGACGACATCACGGCTCTTATTACGGGGGCAGTCCCGAGGCAGCGAGGTCCTGGTCGTGACCAAGACGCACGAGAAGTTCGTGGTCGGCGCGATCGACCGGACGCCTGCCCGCCGGTCGGCAAACGCCGCACGACTTCGAGACCGTCGGGGGCGTTCCTGGCCGATCCCTCGTTCATCTTCTGTTCCATACCAGGGACAGCATGGTCGTAGACGGCGCGGGGGACAATCCGGTGACATCACAGGAGCGTTCGCCGAAGGCCAGCATCCGGCGCGGGTCCGCAGCGGCTGACCGCCGTCAGGTCGGCCCACGGCCGGGCGTGCCCGGTCGGCGGCGTGGCGATAACCCCGGGTCAGTTTGCCGTCAGTTCGAGATAGCGGGCGTGCAGATCAGCGGGCCAGGTGTGCCGGTCCGAAAGGGCACGGGCGAGGAAATCTGCGTAGCTGCCGACCGCGGGGTCGTATCCTCCGCGCTGCAAAGTGTCATGCAGCAGCAGGGCCAGGACGTGCATGCCGCCATCGGCGGTCGTCCACCTGGTCACCGGGTCGCCCCGCGTGTTGCGTCCGAGCTGGGTGTTGAGGTACTGATCGAGCGCCTGGGCCGCGTCCTCCTCGGCGTAGCTGGCCCAGGTGTTGTAGCCGGCGGCCGGGTCGCGCGCGGCGAAGCGGGCCGCGAGGAACGGGTCGCCGGCCAGCGCGTCAAGACGGCTCTGGACCGGGTGGTCCTTCGGCCACGGCGGGTGCAGCAGTTCGTGGACGGCGATGTTGAGGACCCGGCCGGCGTCGTAGCGGATATCGGTCAGGAAGCGGGTGCCGGTGACGCGGATGCCGTGGGGCGCGGCCCAGCGCAGCACGCGCAGCTCGACCGCCCGGGCATCGAAACGGACTCCGGTGTGCTGCTCGACCAGCGGCACCAGATCATAGACGGCAAAGGACCCGCGCAGCTCGCCGCAGCGCCGGCGCAGGTCGTCCTCGGCGTGCTCGGCCCACCACAGGGCCAGGCCGGCGGCTCGCAAGCCCTCCAGCACGGCCAGCAGGGCCGGGCGGATCGAACGGAACAGCCGGTCGTCGGCCTCGTTCCAGCGCGCAGACACCTCCCGCATGGCTCCGGCCAGCAACTCGGGGTCCGTCACGGCGGCGACCAGGCCATCCAGGCATTCCGCGGCCCCCTCACATCCTCCGGCGGCCGGCGACGTCCACAGCGCCAGAAACGCGGGCAGCGGCTTGCCCGCCCGGTCCGCGACCTCACGACGCAGCACCGATATCCCGTCCCGGGCTTGCGGCCCGGCGACCGATGCGAACCGCCGCTGCCACCAGCGGGCGTCCCGCTCATGCCGCGAGGTGTAAAAGGGCAACCCGGCCACCAGCGGGACCAGGCACACGGCATCAAACCACAACGACGGACGGATCACCCAGCTGCCGTCCCCGGTGGCGGGCATCAAGGGCTGGCCTTTAACGGGCATGACCAAGGCGTCACCCGCGGCGCTCGTTGAAGCGGCTCGCGGCGGCCCGGCCCATGGTGGTCAGGCGATCGAAGGCTTGCTGGGGCAAGGCCGGGTTCAGTTCATGTCCCGGGGTGCCCTGGTCATCGCCATGCCCGCTTGGCGCTGGAAGGGTCAGCCGCTGCGTCAGGTGGAGGATCTGGGATGTCAGCCCGGGCGCGAGGCCGGCCAGCCGGGAGACGAACTGGCCGGCCGGGGTCAAGATGATCTCTGGCCGGCACCGGTGGATCGCCTCGATGATCTGGCGGGCGGCTCGCTCTGCGTCCATGGAGATCAGCGGCAGGCTGGCGCCGAGCGCGAACCAGGTGAACTCCCTGTCGGCCTGCCCGGTGAAGCGGGCCTGGACATGGGATCCGGTGCGCATCAGCCCGGGCACGACGGTGGTGACGGTCACCGGTCCGCGGCCGAGCTCGGCGCGGAGTCCTTCGGAGAACCCGACGGCGGCGAACTTGGCCGTACTGTAGGGCAGCAGGTGCGGGACGCTCAGCTTGCCGCCGATCGAGGCGATCGTGACGATCCGGCCATGCCCCTGATTCCGCATCACGGGCAGCGCGGTGAGCGCCAGGCGGACGGGCGCCAGCGCCATGGTGTTCAGCGCGGTTTCATAGTGCGTCACCTCGGCCGCCTGCACCGGGCCGACCTGGATGATCCCGGCCTTGCTGATCAGGATGTCGAGCCGGCCGTAGCGCTCGAGCGCGGTGTCGACCAGGAGCTGCGCTGAGGCCTCGTCGGTCACGTCGCAGGCCACGGCGGTGACCTCGGCGCCCGCCGCGCGCAGTTGCCCGGCCGCGAGCTCCAGTTCGGCCTGGTCGCGGGCGCAGATGACCAGCGGGCAGGAGTGGCGGGCGAGCTCACGAGCCAGCAGCAGGCCAAGGCCACGCGATGCGCCGGTAATCAGCGTCACCTCACCGCGGATATCGTCTGGAATCCGTTTCATAGCCGGGCACGCTGCCCCGGTGTCCGGCCGGGAAACAGAAACTCTCTCCGGTCCCGAGGTGAATTCCGGGCCGGGCCGGGCAGGGGGCTCGGGCTATCAGCGGACATGAACGGACGGGAGCGACTCAATGAAGGCACTGACCTGGCAGGGCAACCTCGACGTGCGGGTCACCGAGGTGCCCGATCCGCGCATCCAGGAGCCGAACGACGCGATCATCCAGGTCACCTCCACCGCGATCTGCGGCTCCGACCTGCACCTGTACGGCGTACTCGGGCCCTACCTGGCGCCGGGCGACATCCTCGGCCACGAGGCTATGGGCGTGGTGACCGAGGTAGGCCGGGACATCACCAACCTGGCGCCCGGCGACCGGGTGGTCATCCCGTTCAACATCTCCTGCGGGCACTGCTGGATGTGCACCCGCGGCCTGTACGCGCAGTGCGAGACCACGCAGGTCCGTGAGCAGGGCAAGGGGGCGGCGCTGTTCGGCTACACCTCGCTGTACGGTTCGGTCCCCGGCGGGCAGGCGCAGTTCCTGCGGGTCCCGCAGGCACAGTTCGGCCCGGTCAAGATCCCGGCCGGCGGCCCGGACGAGCAGTACCTGTTCCTGTCCGACGTGCTGCCCACCGCCTACCAGGCGGTTGTCTACGCTGACACGCCCAAGGACGGCACGCTGGCCGTGCTCGGCCTCGGGCCTGTCGGGCAGTTCTCCGCGCGGATCGCCCGGTACCTGGGCGTCGAGCGGGTGATCGGCGTGGACCCGGTGCCCGAGCGCCGGGCTGCCGCGGCCCGGTTCGGCATCGAAACCGTCGACCTGGATCAGACGGCGGACACCGCGAGCCTGCTGATCGAGATGACCGGCGGCCGGGGACCGGACGCGGTCATCGATGCGGTCGGCATGGAAGCGCACGGCCACGACGAGGCCGCTGCCAGCAAGGTGACCGAGGTCGCGCAGCGGGTGACCGGCCTGCTGCCGGACCGCGCGGCGCAGAAGGTCACCGACGTGGCGGCGGTGGACCGGCTCGACGCGCTGCACGCGGCGGTCAAGGCGGTACGTCGTGGCGGCACCGTCTCGGTCAGCGGCGTCTACGGCGGCGAGATCGACCCCATGCCGATAATGGAGATGTTCGATCGCGGAGTACAGCTGCGGATGGGCCAGGCCCACGTCAAGCGCTGGATAGACGACCTCATGCCGATGGTCGCCGATAGCAGCGACCCGCTGGGCGTGGTCGGCTTCGCCACCCACCACCTGCCGCTGGATGAGGCCCCGCACGGATACGAGATCTTCAGGAACAAAGCCGACGGCTGCATCAAGGTCGTCCTCCAGCCCTAGCTAGAACCGTTACGACGGCAATGTCGGCGTCCAGGACCATGGTCAAGCCGACGGCGATGATCACCGGGATACCGCGGCTGTCGGGAGCCGTGCGGCCATAAACCCGACCCGACGGGTCAAGGATGGCTGATTACGCGATAAACGGCGCGGACCCGCAGCTCTTCGAGCTGGTCGGCCTGGCTCCTGGCCCGGGAGATGAGTTCGTCCAGGCGCTCGGCGTCGAGCCGCGGGTCGGTGCCGGCCAGGGTCCGCAGGGTGCGCCAGCCAGCTGCCTTACCCTCGACGCCCAGCCGTAGCAGTTCCAGTTCTTCCAGGTCACTCAGCGGTGACCGGGCCGGGAGACGGCCGTTGAACTTCAGCCGCCCGGCCTTCTCGCCGAGCCAGGCCGCGCCGACCTTGTACATCTGCACGGTGACGCCGAGCGAGGCCATGATGTCCAGCAGGGCCGAACGGTCCTGCGCGATCTCGCCCGCGAGCCGGCTCAGCGGGGCGGCTTCCTCCCGGCCCCGGTGTGACCGGGCCATCCGGTGCGCCAGCTCGCTGCCTGCCGTGGCACCCGCTAGGTGGTCGTTGAGATAGATGTCCAGCAGGCCGGACCGGGACGGCCTGGTCTTTATGACGGTCATGATTCCCTCCCGAGCGGTGGGGCTCAGCCCCGTACGGCGGCGGCCTTCTCTGTCAGGCTGGCCTGGCGCGGCCAGAACCGAAGCTGAGCACACCGGGACAGAAAGCCTGCGGCGGACAGCTGGCCGAGGTCGACGAAGCCATCGTCGAGCAGGCCGGCCAGCCCAGCCGCCTCGAACAGCGGCGCAGCGTCGCCGGGTGAAGCCGATGAACTGGCGCGCCTGGCTGTAGTGGTCGGCGAAGCTTTCCCGCCGCAGCCGGCGCTTGGGGCCGACCTCGTCGCCCTGGCCGTCGGGGTAGCTGCGGAAACCGGCGGCCGGGTCCTCGCGCGGCCCGGGCGGATCCCAGGAGTTGGGCTGGTAGTTCGCCCGGCCTGGCGGGGTGACCGTGGCCATGTGGCCGTCCTGCTGAAACGTGGCGAACGGGCACTTGGGCGCGTTGACGGGCAGGTGGGCGAAGTTCGGGCTGCCCAGCCGCTTGAGCTGGGTGTCCAGGTAAGAGAAGTTGCGGCCCTGCAGCAGCGGGTCGTTGGTGAAGTCGATGCCGGGCACGATGTCCTGGGTGCAGAACGCGACCTGCTCGGTCTCGGCGAAGAAGTTGCCCGCCACCCAGTCCAGGACCGGCCGCCCGACCCGGCGGACCGGGACCTCTTCCTCGGGAATGATCTTGGTCGGGTCCAGGATGTCAAAGGCGAACCGGTCGGCGAACTCCTCGTCGAACAGCTGCAGCCCGAGTTCCCACTCGGGGAAGTCGCCCTGGCTGATGGCGTCCCACAGGTCCCGCCGGTGGAAATCGGGATCCGCCCCGTTGATCTTGACCGCCTCGTTCCACACCACCGACTGCAGCCCGGCATTGGGCTTCCAGTGGAACTTGACGAACGTGGACCGCCCGACGACCGGGCTGATGTCCCGGATGCGGGCTGCGGGGTTGCGGGCGATCTCCACCAGGACGTGCCCGTGGCCGGTCAGCAGCGTCCAGGCCCGGCCGCTGTGGTTCGGGTTATTCATGCTCTCTGAGTTTATATCTCGCGAGATAGTTATCGCGAGATATAAAGCACGAAATTTTTCTCGCGTTTATATTGACATGTGACCGGCGGCGGGCGCTCCTGGCAGAGCCTGACCCATGAGCCTGGCCGGTTTGCCCACTCAACGGGCGAACGAGCAGCGCAGGCAGGGCAGCTAGGCGGCCGCCGACCCGGCAAGGTGAATCACCCGGCGCGCGACGTTGACGGCGTGGTCGCCGAGCCGCTCGTAGAACCCGCCCCAGCGTCATCTCCATCGTTACCGGCAGTGCCATATGGCCCGAGGCGAGTTCGGCCATCAGGGTGGCGCGCAGCTCGTCCAGCTCGTCATCGGCCTCGGCCAGCGACGCTACGGCGGTTTGCCTGGCCCGGTCGCGGGCAGCGGGGGTGAGCACGAGGGGGTGCTGATGTCGAGAGCTGCTTATCTCACCGCCGCGGACCGGTACTCCGGTGATGACTGGCCCGGTTCGGCGGTCGCTTCGGCGTTCGCGGATGCGGTCGAGTCGGGCCGGCTGAGCCTGCCGCTGCCGGGCGGCGGGCGGACCCGCGAACGCTGGGCTGTCCTGGCGGACCTGGCCGGGGAAGATCTGTCCCTGGCCCGGCTCGCCGAAGGTCACGCCGACGCCCTGGCCATCCTGGCCGAGCTCGGCCACGCGGCGCCCCCGGCCGGCCGCCGCTGGGGGGTCTGGGCCGCGCAGCCTCCCGGCCCCGGGCTGGCGGCCAGCCGGGTCGGCCGGAGCTGGCGCCTAGACGGCATCAAGCAGTACTGCTCCGGCGCGCATTCCTGCACCGACGCGCTGGTGACCGCCACGGCGCCGGACGGCAGCCGGCTGTTCGCGGTCAGCACGCGCGACCTGGTCCCTGTCCCCGGCACCTGGCCGGCCACCGGCATGGCGGGCAGCGACACGCTCGACGTCCGCTTCGCTGGCATCCCGGCCGAGCCGGTCGGCGGGCCGGGCGGCTATGTCGACCGGCCGGGCTTCGCGCACGGGGGTGCGGGCGTGGCGGCCTGCTGGTACGGCGGGGCCCGCGAGGTCGGCCGGACACTGCTGGCCGCCGCCGCCGAACGTGAGATCGGCCCGCATGCGCTGGCGCACCTCGGCGCGGTCGACGTCGCGCTCAGCACGGCCAAGACGGTCCTCGATGTGGCCGCCGGACAGATCGACACGGATCCTGACGACCGCCAGGACGGCGGCCGGCGGCGTGCGCTGCGGGTACGCGCTTTCGTCGAAACCGTCTCCACCGAGGTCATGCAGCGGGTGGGCCGGGCGCTGGGCGCGGGGCCGCTGTGTCACGACGAGGCGCATTCGCGGCGGGTCGCGGACCTCACCGTCTACCTCCGCCAGCATCATGCCGAGCGCAACCTGGCCGAGCTCGGCGCGCTCGTGGCCGACAGCGGCACCTCGTGGTAAGCCGCCTGCGACCGAACCGCATCGACCGGCCCGGCACCGGACAGGAAGCCTGGGACTCGTGGCCGGCGCTGCGGCATCTGCCGGCCGTCGATCCGCTGGCCTGGCCGAGCGTGGTCGTGGTGGCAGCGCACCCCGATGACGAGGTCCTGGGCGCCGGCGGGACGATGGCGATGCTGGCCGCGGCCGGGGCGCGGCTGCGCCTGATCGCGCTCACCGACGGGGAGGCGTCGCATCCGGGCGAGGACCCGGAGGTCATCGCCCGGACCCGCGTCGCGGAGTCGGCGGCCGCCCTCGGCGTGCTCGGCGCGACCAGCGCCGAACTGATCCGGTTGCGGCTCCCCGACACCGGGCTCGCCGCCCGCGAGGACGAACTGGCCGGCCTGTTGCGCGAGCAGTGCGCCGGATTCGGGGTGTGCCTGGCGCCGTGGGAAGCCGACGCGCACGCCGATCACGAGGCGGCGGGCCGCGCGGCCCGGCGGGCCGCGCGGGGGACGAACCGGGCCGTGCTCAGCTACCCGATCTGGATGTGGCACTGGGCCAGGCCAGCCGACCCGCGGGTTCCCTGGCACCGGGCCTGCCAGATACCGCTGCCGTCCGAGGTCGCGGCCAGGAAGCGATCGGCGATCGGAGCCTTCGCCAGCCAGCTCACCGGCCGCGCGGCCGGGGCGGGACCCGTCCTGCCGGCCGGCGTGGTGGCGCATTTCACCCGTCCCCGGGAGGTGCTGCTGCGATGACGGGACGGGTCACCCTCGGAGCGGACTACTTCGACGCCATGTACCACGCGGCGGCCGATCCGTGGGGCTTCGAGAACCGCTGGTACGAGCAGCGCAAATACGCGATCAGCCTGGCCCAGCTCCCGCAGCGGCGGTACCGCAGCGCCTTCGAGCCGGGCTGCTCCATCGGCGTGCTCACGCAGATGCTCGCCGGGCGCTGCGACCGCCTGCTGTCGTGCGACCTGGCCGCGGCCGCGGTCGGCGCGGCCGCCCGGCGCACCCGGGACCTGCCGCACGTCCGGGTGGAGCAACGCCAGATCCCCGCGCAGTGGCCCGCCGGGCGTTTCGATCTCATCGTGTTCTCCGAGATCTTGTACTACTTCGGCGGCGGCGACCTGGATCGGGTCCTGGACCGCGCCGTCCGCGCGCTCCGGCTGGGCGGGACGCTGCTCGCCGTGCACTGGCGGCACCCGGTAGCCGAGTATCCCAGGACGGGCGACGACGTTCACCAGGTGCTGGCCGCCCGTCCCGGCGTGGCCCGGCTGGTCAGCCACACCGAGCCTGATTTCCTGGCCGAGGTCTATACCCGCACCGGCGCCGTCCCCGTATCGGTCGCGCAGGCGACGGGCCTGGTGTGATCCAGGCCGCCGGGATCATGGTGCCGGCCCACAACGAGGAAACGCTGCTGCCCGCGTGCCTGACGGCCCTGCGGCGGGCCGCCACGTCGGTCAGCGTGCCCGTGCACCTGCTGGTGGCGGCCGATTCGTGCACCGACCGAACCATCGCGGTGGCCCGGGCCTGCGATGCCCGCGTGATCGGCGTCCGCGCCCGCAGCGTCGGCGCCGCGCGGGCCGCCGGGATGAGGCAACTGCTGCGGCTGACGGCCGGCCAGGACCCGGCGGCGGTCTGGCTGGCCACCACCGACGCCGACACCGTGGTGCCGCCCCGCTGGCTGCAACGTCAGCTCGCCTACGCCGGCCAGGGCTGGGACGTCGTCCTCGGCACGGTCACCGTCGCGGACTGGAGCGAGCACCCGCCACACGTGCCGGCCGCCTTCGCGGCCCGCTACGCCTCCGGCGACCGGCCGCACCCCCACGTGCACGGCGCGAACCTCGGCATCCGGGCCTCGGCCTACCTGGCCGCCGGAGGGTTCAGGTCATTGCGCACCGCCGAAGACCACGCGCTGGTCGCCGCCGCGGCCAGCGCCGGATGCCCGGTCCTGCAGGCCAGCGACATCACGGTGCAGACATCGGCCCGCCGCCAGGCCCGCGCCCCAGGCGGATTCAGCCACCTGCTGCGGACGCTGGCGCAAACCCCGTAACCCGGTAATTCCTCACTCACCTGCGCATTTCCGATAACCACGACTATTCCTTCGTCGGTCAAGAACAGGGAGGCTTTCTCGGCCGCCTCAACGCGCGCCGATTCCAGGGCCTCGATCGTCCCGTCAGGGTTCACCCTGTAGATGCCGGCGATCTTGCCCAGTGGCCCTGCGGGGTTATCTCCGGTTCCCACCGCTTCTTTTCTCCGTCTTGACGGGGTGCAGCTGGCCCGGGCCTCATCACTGCCCGTCCCGGACCAATTTTCAATCTTTCCCGAACGGCCGCGGATGCGCGCGCCTGGCCCGGTGCCAGCCAGCCCTGCCTGGCCTCAACCTGACGCGGCGATGGTGCCGGGCCGGGCCTTCGCGGGACCGGGCTAGTCGCTGCCCCGGCCGGTCACCGCGTCGCGGGCCTTGTCCGCCGCCGCGACGGCGGGCCCGGCCGCCTTGAGCACGCCCGGCGACGGCGGAGTATGCGGGTGCGGCCGGGTCGGCGCGGTCTTCTTTCCCTCGGCGATCTTGCTGCCCAGCTCGGCCGCCGCCGCAGCGGACAGCACCGGGCGCAGGCCCGGCCATACCTGGGTCTCCTCGAACGCGATGTGCACCCGGGCGGCGCTGGTGAACGTCCCGAGCAGCGTCTCGAACCCGGGGTCGCCGGCATTGAGCTTGTCCAGCCTGGCCAGCACTTCCTTGGCCTCCTGCTCCTGCCCGGCCGCCTCATCGGCCAGCGTGTTCCCGGCTGGGTGGTGCTCGCGCACGGCCGGCCAGAAGTACATCTCCTCCAGCGCCTCGTGCCTGGACTCCTCGATGATCAGCTGATCGGTCATCTTCTTGCGCAGTGCCAGCTGGTCCGGGCTGGCCCCGGCGGCGCGGGTCGGCCCCTTCTCCAACTCGGCCAGCATGCCCTCGACTTCCTCGTGGTCCTTGGCCAGGACCGTGAATACGTCCGCCATCTGCCCCTCCTGAATCGCCGTCCGTCCGTGTGATCGCTCCCCCTGCCCGCGCAGGCCGGGATTAACCGCCATGTTCCGGGCAGCGATATCGCCTCGCCGCGCAAGCGGACAAATCTGGCGCAACATGGATCGGCGGTACGCCGGCGAACACGCCCAGCAGCTCGGCCTGGGCCAGGACCGCCTCACTGGCGTCCGGGACGGTCACTGCCAGCACCCCGGTCCGGGTCGTCTGCTCCACCACCGGAACCCACACCCGGACCGAGCCGTCCCGCTGGCTGGACACCGGCTGGCCGGCCGCGAACGCCCGGCCCGCCATCGTGGTCGCCACCTCCTCCTCGGCCACGCCTTCGGCCAGCGGGAACAGCACCTGGTGCGCAAAGTCGGCCAGGTAGATAACCGGATCCCAGGCAGGCACCGGGGCGCACGCCGCGGCCAGTACCCGGTGAAGATCACCCCCCGGCGGCCTGGCGCAACACCTTGAGCGCGTCGGGGTAGCCAGGCTGACCCATCGCGGCTCCACTCCATGACAGCGTGCGCAGCGCGGACCGCGCTGCGCGGCCAGCCTACTGGCCCTATGCCCGTCGGCCTATGCCCGTCCGCCGACGCCTGACGGACAGACCGCCCCGACGGACAGGTCAACCATCGCTGCTCTCCCCGTACACGTCCTGACCGTCCTCATCCGAGCCACCAGCACTTTGACCCACGGTAGCCCGGTGGGCCAGGTCCGCGGCGACTGCACGCGCCCGCCCCCGGCAGCCGGTAGCCAGCCGGGTCCGGTACCGCGGCCCGCCGCTAATGCCTGTGGTTCGCCAGCGCGCAGGCGGCGGGCACCTCCGGGGGAATCGGCGTGGCGGGACTCCCAGGGGGAGCCCCGCCGTTTGCCGGAGGTTCAGCTCGATGGTGTCTTGTCCGGTCCTCCTTCCGCTCTGCGCCATGCTGACGTGTGGTCACGCGGGCCGCCCTGTCAGTGGCCCGGTGGCTAGGTGAGGGGATGCGCCGGGGGGGAGCGCTGCCGGCCGGATTCTGGCCCGGTGGCCGGGGAGGTTGCATCGGCCGGGACTGGCACAGGCAGCCGGGCGGGCGGAGGCGCGATGCCGGGGGGTGGCGGGACCCGGGGCGGCGCGGCCGACGGCGGCGCGGGCGGCTCGCTGAAGGAGGCCGAGATCAGCGCGTCGAACTCCGCGTCCACCCACTGCTGGTCCGCGTACACAACGTCCGCGAACGCCGCGGCCGCCTCACGGGCGGGAAGTGTCATGCCGATCACCCTCCCGGGAACCTGCGGTAGCATCACCAGGTCAATGACCGATACGCTATTCATATAGCACCGACTTTAGAAAACTGTCAAGCGCTCCTGGAAGTTTTCCGGATCGGAGGTACCGGCGGTGACCGGCCGGCTCGACGCCCTGGACGACCCGGACTACCCGGCCTACACCACCGGGCGGGCCGCCGAGGTGCTCGGGGTGCAGCAGGCGTTCCTGCGCTCGCTGGATGCCGCCGCCGCCGTGCGGCCGCAGCGGACCCCGGGCGGGCGGCGCCGCTACTCCCGCCGCCAGCTGGCCCTCGCCGCCCGGATCAGGGAGCTGTTCGACCAGGGCCACACCCTGGCCGCCGCGCTGCGGATCCTGGACCTGGAAGACGACCTGGCCGCCGAGCGCGCCCTGACCGCCCGGCTGCACGAACGGCTCGGCGAACCCGACGGGCAAGACGGCTGACCCCGGACGGCCCGGGCCAGGCCCGGGGCTGGGCCTAGCCGCCGGTGCGCGGGCGCGGTTGCCGGGCCTACCGGGCGGCGGGCTGCTCGCCGCCGAGTCCCTGCAGCCGGGCCAGCTCGGCCTGCAGCTGGCGGGTTTCCTCCTGCAGGGCCAGGACCCGGCGGATGCCGGCCAGGTTCAGCCCGTCGGCGGTCAGCGCGCAGAT
>Ga0335078_10013245_pt1 | contig 12226 bp, 9 predicted proteins | sample Lox_Sample_32_FD_206711 | JGI IMG/M metagenome (GOLD analysis project Ga0335078, IMG submission 206711) | Soil microbial communities from Loxahatchee National Wildlife Refuge, Florida, United States - Lox_Sample_3.2 | ecosystem: Environmental > Terrestrial > Soil > Wetlands | place: USA: Florida... | reverse complement strand
CGCAGCAATTAACAGCAAACGCGTTTACATGGCTGGAGAGGTTTCGCATCCCGGTCCGACGCCAATGACGCCGAATATGACTGTCCTGCAAGCCTTGTCGAGTGCAGGGCTCACACAGTTCGCCAATACCAAGAAGATCTATGTTCTGCGGACGGTGAATGGTAAGCAGGAAAAACTGCCTGTCGATTACCGCAAGCTGCTCAAGGGCGAGGACATCAGCCGAAATTACGTCCTGCAACCCGGCGATACGATTGTTGTTCCGTAAGGGGATTTTAGGAGATGAATATGCTCAAACTGCGGACAATCCGTGAAGCGATGCTGATACTGAGTATCGGCATTTGCGCGGTTGCGCAGGACAATCCCCCGACTCAGTCGGCAACTCCCGCGCCAGCATTTGGCCAGAGTGCTCCCATTCTGAATCCAGATAATCCACCCCTGTCGGGACTCGATGAGCCAAGTCTGGAACTGAAAACCGCCACACGCAGTTTCATTTCTCCGATGATACAGGTGGGAGAGTCGGGGGATTCCAACGGACAAAATCGAATCGGCGGGTCGGGCGCCGACGCGGTTACTACGCTCCTCGGGGCTCTTGACCTACAAAAATTCTGGCCGAAGAGTGATCTGTATTTGGAGTACATCGGCGGTGCTGGCATTGGAAACGACCCCTATTATGTTCGCCAATTGCAAGCGGCTGGATTGGAAGCAGTGACACGGTGGCGTACGGGGCAGCTGACGTTGCGCGATTCCTTCAATTACTTCCCCGACGGGTCCTATTATTCGGAATCGGGTGTCGCTCCCCCTGGTTACGGAATCGCCATTGGTGGTCTGGGATTCGGCATGTTGCCTGGGATCTTCCACGTCAATAACGAAAACGGAGTGGGGGACATTCCTCGGCTTCAAAATACGGCCATACTCGATGCTGTACAGGCGTTAACTCCAAGATCTGCGATTACGCTTGTCGGGGCATACAGCAACTCGCACTTCTACCACAATACCGACGATCTGGTGAATGGAGATCAGACAACCGTCGAAGCAGGCTATAGCCATCTCGTTTCTCGGCACGATCAAGTCGCGGTCGTCTATGCGTTTCAGCTCTTTCGCTTCCCACTCAATGCTGGCGGTGAGATCTACAACCACATCGTGAATTTACGCTGGAGTCACACGATCAGTGGGAGAATGAGTTTTATCGGCGAAGTGGGGCCGCAATATACGGACTTGCGCACGAATGGGACCACTTCCACATCATGGTCCCCTAACGGACGAGGGGTTCTTCGCTATCGGTTCGAACACGCCTCGCTGATGGCCAGTTATGAAAAGTTTATTTCGGAGGGATCGGGGTTCTTTGCAGGCGCGAACACGCAACTTGCCGAAGCCTCGCTAAGACGTCCCATCGGTCGTGCCTACGATTGGTTTGTAGAGGCTGGCTACTCTCACAACAAACGTTTGCAGGCATCGCCTTCGACTTGCATCGTTAATTTGACTTGCGCCGGAGTTCCGGCCAACAGCTACGACGAAGGCTTTGCAAGGACAACACTTCGAAGGCATTTTGGCCGCGAGTTTGATGTATTTGTTGCCTATCAATTTGCTGAGCTTGCCTTCAACGCACCGGTCCCGCTTGGTGGCGCGGTAGGACGGATTAACCAGAGGCAGATTGGCACCGTCGGGTTTGAGTGGCATCCAAAGCCGACCCGAATTGAATAATTTTCTGGGCTGCATCGAGCAGCCAGATTGGTGGAGTGCATGACAGAGAATCGCGAATTGAACATGGATGATTATCTGGCGATGTTGCGGCGCCGCCTGAAAGTGATCCTTGTGCCTTTGGTGGTGGCGCCCCTGGCGGGATTTGGTATTTCCTATGTGTTCTCGCCACGCTATACCTCTCAATCGATGGTGCTCGTCGAAGGCCAGAAGGTGCCTTCCAATCTGGTGACCCCCGTCATAACCGCCGATTTTACGGAGCGCATTCAAACTCTCACGACTCAGGTTATGGGGGGAAGCCGATTGCGCCCCATGCTTCAGAGCCTTGGTGTCGCCAAGCCCGGCGAGGAAAATACTCTCATCGACAATATTCGCTCCAACGTCACCGTCACCCCCGTGATCACTTCCATGAGCGCGGCTGCCAGTGCCGGTCTTTCGGGGCAGAAGAAGAAGCCCTCGCTGACTGACGAGCCCGTTCCCGGGTTTAATGTCAACTACACCGACAGCGATGCTAAGCGTGCGCAAAAAATCTGTGATGCAGTGACTTCGTTGATCGTCGACGAGAACCTGCGTTCGCGTGCTGATATTGCCAACGAGACCACCAAGTTCCTTGGGCGCCAAGTGGATGATGCCAAGCGTGCCATCGACGACCTTGACGCCAAACTGGCCGCTTTCAAGAAACAGTACATGGGGCAGCTTCCTAGCGATGTTGATACAAACCTCCACATGTTGGCCTCGCTCAACTCGCAACTCGATGCGACCACGCAAACCCTAAGTCGTGCCCAGCAGGACAAGAGCTACACTGAAAGCCTTCTAGCCCAGCAACTCGCCGCGTGGAAGAGTTCGCAGTCAAGTACGAATCCGCAGACCCTCGAACAGCAGCTGAGCCAACTGCAGGCGCAATTGATCCAGTTGCAGGCACGCTATACCGACGATCATCCAGACGTCATCAAGACCAAGTCGGACATCGCCAAGGTGCAAGCTCGCCTTGACGAAGTAAACAAGCAGATGAGCAGCGCGGCGGCACAACCCGACTCCAGCGCCAACTCTGCTGCTGAACCGCCGGAGATACGGCAGTTCCGGCTCCAGATCCATCAGTACCAGGAAGTAATTCAGCAGTCCACATCGGATCAGAAGAAGTTGCAGGCACAGATCAATCTCTATCAGGCGCGCACTGCCATGAGCCCATCGGTTGAGGAGCAATACCGTGAGCTCACGCGCGATTACGACAATGCGCAGAGTTTTTATCGCGACCTGCTAGCCAAGAAGAGTGCTGCCGACGTTGCCACCAATATGGAAAATGAGCAGCAGGGTGAGCAGATGATCATCCTTCAGCCGGCGAATTTGGCAGACAGTCCGAGTTTCCCGATCCGACCGATATTGGCTGCTGGCGGTTTCGGTGCCGGTCTGGCGTTGGGTCTGTTGATTGCGATTGTCCTCGAGTTTAGCGACCGCTCGATCCGTACCGAAAAGGATATTGCTGCTGCCATGGATCTACCGATGCTCATCTCTGTCCCGTGGCTCGGCCCCCAAACTGACGGCGGCTTTTCTACGGCCAATGGCAATGGACGACGCCGCTTCTGGAGTCCCAAGGATCATTCGGAAAAAGATTCAAAGGTCGAGGTCTAACGCAAGCGTATGTACAAGGAATTTTTTGGACTGCGGGCAAACCCGTTCAACGTCAATCCGGATCCGCGATATCTGTTTTTAACGCGGCACACCGAGGAGGCTCTTGCTTGTCTTACTTACGGCATCCAGAGCCGGAAGGGTTTTGTGCTGCTTACAGGGGAAGTCGGTACCGGCAAGACCACCCTGATCAACAAGCTGATGGAATGGCTCCGGCTCCAGCAGGTTGCTACCGCCTTCATTTTCAATTCGCGCATGGATGTGCCCCAATTGCTCGACTTCATGATGTCGGACTTCGGGATTCCCTGCGACACGAAGTTGAAAAGCCAGGTTCTGCAACGACTTTACAGCTGGTTGCTGGATCGGTATCGTGCGGGCGAAACCGCCGTCCTGGTGATCGATGAGGCACAAAATCTCTCTGACGAGGTTCTCGAAGAGATTCGGATGCTCACCAATCTCGAGACTTTTACCGAGAAGCTGCTGCAGATTGTCCTCGTCGGGCAGCCCGAGCTTGAGCAGCGTCTGAAACAACCGCAGCTCCGTCAATTGCGCCAGCGCTTGACTCTGCGCGCCAAGACCCACTCATTGAACCTGGAAGAGACAAAGTCTTATATCGCGCAAAGGCTCCGCATTGCCGGTTCAAATGGCGAGCCGATTTTCGACCCGGATGCCGCGGTTGCCGTTTTTCGGTTCTCAACCGGCATCCCGCGCGTGATTAATCTTCTTTGTGAGCACTGTCTGGTCAGCGCATTTGTCGACCAAAAGAAGCTGGTTACTCCTGACATCGTCGAATCCGTTGCCCGGGACTTCGATTTGGCCGACGGAACCGCTGGCGCAATGATGCCTTCGGCACCACCGAGTTCGGAAAAGTTCGATCTTGTGGAAGCTTTGCGTACGCTGGCGACGTTAGCCGATAAGTTGCGTCAGCCAGAACCGACAGATCTTTCGAAGGAAAGGAAACTATGAGCCGCATCCACGACGCTTTGAAACGTGCTGAGCAAGAAAGAGCCACTTCCATCGGCACCCACGTTGAGGTCTCTTTGCCCCAGCCTGAAGTCGAGACCATGCCCATGCCGAATCTGCAAAGCCCGGCTCCTGCCGTGATGGCGCCGGCCGCCGGATTCAACTTTGAGACTTTGCTGGCACGCTGTCCCCAGGCGATGTGGCAGCCTGATACCCGCACGATGCTGTTCTTTCAGGATGACGAGAATCGCATCGGCACCGAAGAGTTTCGAACGCTGCGCTCCCGCCTCTACCAGATCCGCGAGAAAATGCCGCTCAAGCGCCTGCTGGTTACAAGCGCTATGCCGAAAGAGGGCAAGTCGTTCGTGGCGGCGAATCTCGCGCAGGTTTTGGTCCGCCAGCATGGGCGCCGCGCCTTGGTCATCGATGCCGACCTTCGCAATCCCGGCATGCACCGCCACCTGGGCGCGCCCCAAAACCCCGGACTCTCCGATTATCTCGCCGGAGAATGTGACGAGTTTGCCATTCTCCAGCGCGGTCCAATGGAAAACTTGTTTTTCATTCCGGCTGGGCGGGTTGTTGCCAGCGCCCCGGAATTGCTGGCCAATGGCCGTCTCAAGCTCTTGTTACAACGCATCGAGCCAATGTTCGACTGGATCATCCTCGATTCTTCTCCGGTGATTCCGGTTTCTGATTCCACTTTAGTGGCCGGCTCTTGCGATGGTGTTTTGCTCGTTGTTCGTTCCAACGTGACTCCAACGGATTTAGCCAGACGGGCGCGGGAAGAATTTCCCGACAAGTTACTGTTGGGGGCAATTCTGAATGGTGCTCCGTCTGACAAGCTGTCGCAATCGAAGTACTACTATGGCGAAGCTCTGAACGGCCAAGCCTGAGGACCGAGGTCCCGTTGATCCGGCTTTTCAATGTCTATTATCCGGTCCGCGCGCTGATCCTCCTGATTGGCGAGGCACTGATTGTCGGCACCTCACTCTTGCTGGTGGTGGTGTGGGCGAGCTGGCCGGATAGTTATCTGGCACTCGTTGCTGAGTATGACGGCGTCAAGATCGTCGCCATTACCTTTCTTGTGCTCATCGGCTCACACCTTTTCGATCTCTACGATACCTCGCGCCTGCCGACACGCGGTGAGCTCTATTTCCGGTTGCTCATGATACCGGGCCTGCTTGCCTTCATCCTTGCTGCAGTCGCCAAGTTCAGACCGAAATACGTGCTGGGCCACGGATCCATGGAGATCGGATTGGTCATCTTGACAGTCGCCCTGTTCGGGTGGCGCCAGGGATTCATGTGGCTGGTTCGATTGCCCATCCTCATTGAGAGGGTTTATGTCCTTGGCACGGGCGAACGCGCGCAACGGCTCGTTCAGGGTCTTCGCCAAAATCCAGAGATCGGCGTCGAGGTCGCAAGCTGGACCGGCAAGCTCGAGGGTGCTGTAACCAGAGATTCGGTCGCGGCTCACCTCATGGAAATCGTAGAGAAGCAGAAAGTGCATCGTGTCATCGTCGCAATGCCCGATCGCCGTGGCACGATTCCCATGCATGAGTTGCTCGAGTTGCGCATGCAAGGCGTCAAAGTCGAGGAAGCAACTTCCTGGCTGGAAAAAATTTCCGGCAAGATCGAAGTTGAGAATCTCTATCCCAGCTGGTTGGTCTTTGGACAGGGATTCCGCCGTAGTGGCATATTTCGCGGCATCCGCCGCATCGTATCCGTCGTCATCTCCCTGGTAGGCTTGATTTTCGCTCTTCCCCTTATTCCGCTGATCATCCTCGCCATCAAACTTGATTCTAAGGGGCCGGTATTTTATACCCAAGCGCGCGTCGGCAAAGCGGGCCGCGTATTTAAGGTGATTAAGTTCCGCACCATGCGCCAGGACGCTGAAGCTCTAAGCGGTCCCAAGTGGGCTGGCGACAACGATCCCCGCGTCACCCGCATCGGGCGGTTTCTGCGTACCTCCCGGCTGGATGAGATTCCACAGCTTTGGTGTGTGCTGAAAGGGGATATGGCCTTCGTTGGTCCGCGTCCCGAGCGCCCCGAGTTTATTGAGTTTCTTTCTAAGGAAATTCCCTACTATGGCGTGCGCCACATGGTACGCCCGGGGCTCACCGGATGGGCACAGATTAAATACAAATATGGCAGCACGGTCGAAGATGCACGCGAGAAGCTGCAGTACGACCTGTTTTACATCAAGAATGCCTCCATTGGGCTCGATCTGCTGATCATGTTTTTGACCATCAAGATCGTGTTACTGCGCCGGGGCGCGCAATGAAAATGAAGTCTGTCTTCTGGTTTTCAGCGGCCGTGATTGCCTATTGCTATATAGGCTATCCGCTCTATTTGTGGCTGCGCAGTCATTTCTTGCCTCGTCCGGTGCGGCGCGGAGCTGCTGAACCGACCGTCTCCGCGTTAATGGTCGTGCGGAACGAGGAGTCTCTAATTGCTAGCAAGCTAAAGAATGTGCTTGCCCTAGAATACCCGCGGTCGAAGTTGGAGGTTGTTGTTGTCTCCGACGGTTCCAACGATGATACCCCGGCCATTCTCGAACAATTCTCACAAGATCCGCGAGTGCGGGCGATTATTAAACCGGCCCCGTGCGGAAAGGCGGCTGGTCTCAACGATGCGGTGGAGTCGGCTTGCGGGGACGTGCTTCTGTTTACGGATGCCCGCCAGCAAATCGAACCCGGGGCCCTGAACTATCTGATCGAAAATTTCGCCGATCCCGCGGTGGGGGCCGCCAGCGGTGAGCTGATGCTCGGAGATCCGACCAACGGAGAAACAGGAAAGGGCATGGGGATGTACTGGCAGATCGAGAAGAAGATCCGCGAATTGGAGTCCGCTTCAGGTTCGGTGCCGGGCGCGACTGGCGCGATCTATTGTGCCCGCAGGGCGCTCCTGGAACCGCTGCCCGAAGGGACGATTCTCGATGATGTTCTTTTGCCCATGCAGGTAGTGCGCAAGGGATTCCGCGTCGTATTCGACTCGCGGGCGCGCGCCTGGGATTCACCCGATCTGGGTGGAAGTCGTGAGTTTGGTCGCAAGGTACGCACGCTCAGCGGCAATTACCAGCTTGTACAACTCGCCCCCTGGCTGCTTACTGCGGATAACAAAATCCGGTTCGAATTTATAAGCCACAAACTTTCGCGTCTGATTGCACCCTTTGCGTTGCTGGGCCTCCTAATCAGTTCTGTTTTTCTGGCTGGACCCCTCTATCGCGCGGCTTTGATAGCGCAGCTTGCGTTCTACGTACTTAGCATCGTGGCTCTTAGCGGGTTGAGAATTGGCCCGCTGTCTTGGTTGGCCGATATGGCTCGCACCTTTGTAGTCCTCAATTCCGCCGCACTTGTAGCCTTCGTCAACTTCGTCACTGGCAGGAAGGCGGTTTGGGCTCGTTAATCGGTCATGCGAATTCTGTGGGTCAAAGCCGACAAGCTGTTGCCGGTCCATAACGGAGGCAATATCCGTACCTTCCATTTGCTCCGTTATCTCTCCTCGCACCATGAGCTGACGTTCTATTCCTACTACGCGGCAAAGCCCGACCCCGACTACGAGCGAGATCTCCAGCGGCAATTGCCCGGCGCGGTCGCCCTGAGCCTGGCCAAGCGTGAACGATTTGGAGTTGCACGTGGTCTCGACTATCTTTGGCATCTTCAGGATGCGGCACCATACGCAGTCAGCCGATTTGCTCATCCAGCGGTGAAGCATCAGCTTGAGGCTTGGTTCAGAGAACGCAGATTTGATGTGGCAGTTTGTGATTTCCTTGACGCCGCAGTTAACTTTCCCGAACAACTCGAGATTCCAAGTGTTCTCTTTCAGCACAATGTAGAGAGCGAGATCTGGCGGCGACATGCTGAAACAGCGGGCGACCCGATTCGCAGGGCCATCTATGGAATGGAGCATCGCAAGATGCTCCACTACGAACAGAACGCCGTGAGGAAGTTCCATCACGTGATTGCTGTGTCCGAAAGCGACCGGGCGCTGATGGGGCGCTGGATTGAGCCTGGCCACATCACCGCCGTTCCGACAGGCGTCGACATTTCTCAATATTCGCCTGGGCAAAACGCAGCGCGGACTGATCCAATCGTCACGTTTGTCGGCGCGATGGACTGGGAACCGAACATCGACGGAGTCGAATATTTTTGTAGCGAAATATGGCCGTTGATTCGAAGCGAGGTGCCTGAAGCGCACTTCCGAATTGTGGGTCGAAATCCCGGTCGGCGGGTCCAGCGCTGGGCTTCAGACACCATCGAAGTTACAGGCCAGGTACCTTCCGTAGTCGAGCATCTAAGGCAATCTGCCGTGGTCGTTGTGCCCCTGCGAATTGGGGGAGGCACACGCCTGAAGATCTATGAAGCAATGGCTACGGCGAAGGCGGTGGTTTCGACTACGGTTGGCGCTGAAGGCCTCGATGTTCAACATGGCCGCGACATCATTCTGGCGGATGATGTTCGTTCGTTCTCGCAGGCCGTAGTTATGCTCCTGCGCGACGGTGATCTGCGGCGCCGTTACGAGAAATCTGCCGTGGAAACGGCGTCGCGGTATGACTGGCCCGCGATCGGTCGGCGATTTAGCGATGTATTGCTGTCGGTGGCCGCGATAACACCATGTGCGGTTAGCGCCATTCCGACGGCTTCGGGCTAGAGTACAGAAGAGCGGGGAAGGGGTATTGTGGTGATCGGAAACAACGGCGGCGTAGCGATCGAGTCCTTGCCTGGAAGGCGTACTTCCTTTCAGGCAGCCGACCCTACTAAGCGTGCGTTCTTCTGGTTGAGCGCATTTTTCGTGGTCTACTGCGCCCGTCCGGAAGATTGGATTCCGGGTTTAAAAGTGGTGCCCCTGGCGAAGATTACCGCGATTCTCGCCCTCTGGGGCCTTTTCAATAGCCTTGGACGCACCAAGCGCACATTGAAGGACCTTCCGAAAGAAGCACGTCTACTCTTTGTCATGATCGTTCTTCTCTTCGTTGGCGCGTTCCTTTCGCCCGTCTGGAGGGGCGGCGCCATTTCTCGAACCATCGATTTCTCGAAGATTTACATAGCTTGGGTGCTTGTCTTTCTCTTGATCACCACGTTTGATCGTCTTCGGCAAATCATTTTTATCCAGGCAGCATCGGTCTCAGTCATCTGCGGAGTCGCGTTGATCAAAGGACACAGCACTCCACGGCTCAACGGAGTCATTGGAGGTATTTACTCGAATCCGAATGACCTTGCATTTGCCATCGTCCTGTCGCTGCCATTTGTACTAGCCTTCATGGTGACAACCAAGAACGCACTGAAGAAGCTTGCCTGGTTCTTCGCAATGCTGGTGATGTTGCTGGCAATTTTTGAGACAGCATCTCGTGCTGGCTTCATCGACTTGATCATCTCGGGTACCGTTACCCTTTATTACTTTGCAATCAAGGGCAGGCGCCTGTATCTGCTCGCAGCCACCGCTTTTCTCACCGTTCTGATCGGTGCCACCGTTGGTGGCAAGCTCTACGATCGTTTCCAGGCGCTGTCTGGGCACAGCACTACCGATCAATCCGCGTATGGCTCCTATGAAGATCGCAAATACCTCATGTTGCGCGCGCTCGACGCCATCGAGCACTATCCCATCTTCGGTATCGGCGTTCGTAACTTTGAGACCTATTCGCTCATCTGGCACGATGTCCACATGACGTACTTACAAATTGCTGCTGAAGGCGGGATTCCGGTGCTCATAATTTATCTGATGTTTTTCCGGTGCGCGTTCAAGAACCTCAAGATATTGCGCAGGAAGACGGATCTTGACCCTGATATCATTCTTTTTATAGGGGCGCTTACAAGTTCTCTCGTGGGTTTCGTGGTCGGAGCTCTGTTTGCTCCGGAAGCTTACCAATATTTCCCTTATTTTGCCGTTGCCTTTACAGCGACGTTATTGCAGACCATAAAAGAGAACGAACAACAACCCAGTTCGTTAAGCCCGCCACCGAAGAAGCTGCGGCACTTCCTGGAGATCTATGCAGATCGCGGAACAACCGGTGCAGTGTCCCCTGTCCGTTGAACTAGAGGGGATCCTTCGTTGCCTAAGCTGTGGCTCGCAACTTGACTGCGACAACGGCGGGGGCTTTGTGTGTCCGGCCTGCAAGCGCGCCTATCCGAACGTGAATGGCATTGCCCGTTTCGTCGATGCCCAGCACTACGCAGTGAGCTTCGGATTCCAATGGCATCGTTATCAGAAGACCCAGCTCGATCGCGACGAAGTACGCGAGTCCGAGCGCAACTTTGTCATTAAGACTGCGCTTCATCCAGAGGAAATGCGTGGAAAGCTGGTTCTTGATGTAGGGTGCGGTATGGGCCGTTTTGCTGAAGTCGCGACCCGGTGGGGAGCGCGCGTTGTAGGTGTTGACTTGAGCGCCGCGGCCGAAGTTGCGGCCAAGAACCTGGCCGATCGTGGTTTCATTGCGTTCCAGGCCGATGCCTTCGCGCTTCCGTTCGCGCCCGAAAGCTTCGACGTGATCTACAGTGTGGGAGTTCTCCATCACACCCCCGATTGCGAAGCCGCAGTCAAGTCGCTGGCGAAGTATTTGAAGCCCGGAGGCATTCTCGCCGTTTGGCTCTATAGCGGCTACAACAAATGGTATCGCTTCAGCGATTTTTGGCGGCGCTATACGACCCGCCTGAAACCGGAGACTCTCCACACCATCCTCAGGATTGCCGTGCCAGTTTTCTACAACGCCGAGGCAACCTTGAGGAAGATACCCTTCGTTGGACGACCAGTAGCCGGGCTTATGCATCATTTATTTCCCGTGAATCGTCACCAGAACTCGGAACACCGGCTGCTCGATACGTTCGACTGGTATTCTCCTAAATACCAGTCGAAGCATACTTACGAAGAGGTATTTCGCTGGTATCAGGCGATGGGCATGGAAGATATGCGGATCGGGGAATATTCCATCGCCGTACGCGGCCGAAAACCGCTTAGAAACTAGCCTGCGCAGTTTGATCGGTAAGACTATTGCAGGATCCTTGAGTCACGAGAAAGCTGGCGGAGTCCACGAAAGACTCTCTCACCCGAAAGGCGAGAGGAGAAGAGGCAAGCCATGTGTGGAATTGCAGGGGTGGCCAGCGAGAGTCGCGAAAGCAACATCAGCGAAGCTCTCGTCCGCCACATGTGTAACCAGATCGTACACCGCGGCCCTGACGATGAAGGTATCTATGTCGCCGACGGTGCTGGTCTGGGCATGCGGCGCCTCTCCATCATCGATATTTCCGGCGGCCACCAACCCGTCTTCAACGAGGATCGATCAGCCTGGATCGTCTATAACGGCGAAGTCTACAACTTTCCCGAACTGCGTCCAGAACTCGAGAGCCGCGGACACCGCTTTTATACGAAGACTGATACCGAAGTCATTATCCATCTCTACGAAGAAATGGGCGCTGATTGCGTCAAGAAGCTTCGTGGCATGTTCGGGCTGGCAATCTATGACAAGGCGAAGCGCAAGTTGATCCTGGCTCGTGATCGGTTCGGAAAGAAGCCTCTCCACTATGCGCTTCACAAGGGGAATCTGTATTTTGCTTCCGAGATTAAGAGCATCCTTGCTGCAGTTCCTGAGCTCGCCGAAGTGAATTCACAGGGACTGCTGGAATATCTTCATTACGGATACGTGCCCGAGCCTATCACTGCCTTCACGCGCATTCATAAGCTCCCATCCGGACACCTGCTGGAATTCGAAGATGGCAAGATCGCAATTCGGCAGTATTGGGATCTTCCCGAATACAACACGCATGTGCCCGCAAGCGAAGAAGAATGCCTGGAAGAACTGGAGCAGCGTCTTTTTCAAGCGACCAAGATCCGCCTGATCTCTGACGTTCCACTGGGGGCCTTCTTGAGCGGAGGCACCGACTCCTCCACGATTGTCGGGCTCATGGCCCGGGCGAGCGCCGGTCCCGTTAAGACTTTTTCTATCGGG
>Ga0335078_10013244_pt1 | contig 12227 bp, 7 predicted proteins | sample Lox_Sample_32_FD_206711 | JGI IMG/M metagenome (GOLD analysis project Ga0335078, IMG submission 206711) | Soil microbial communities from Loxahatchee National Wildlife Refuge, Florida, United States - Lox_Sample_3.2 | ecosystem: Environmental > Terrestrial > Soil > Wetlands | place: USA: Florida... | reverse complement strand
GGCCGACTCTAATCGAGTCGGCCGCCTTTGTGCGGATTTAGCTTCTTTTGTGGAGGTGGCGGGAATCGAACCCGCGTCCTTCAGTACCTCACCAGGGCTTCTCCGGGCGCAGCCTACTGTGTGTTTCTCAGCCCCGGCGGTCACGCAGGCAAGCCGCCGACGAGCTCAGTCGCTGTCTGTTGTCCCGATTATCCCCGCGACCGGGCTAACCGGTGGATCCTCCTAGCTGACGCCAGTTACCGGGCCGGAGGACCTCCCGGACTGACGGTCTCGATGCTCGCTTAGGCAGCGAGGGCGAGACTAGTGCGCGGTGTCTTGGCACTTATTCTTTGCGGCAACAGGATTTGCGAGGTCATCACCGCAACCCTCGGCCCGCTTCTCCTGGGTCAACTACCGAAGTCGAAGCCAGTCACCCCCTATGCAGTTTTCACCGATGATACTCCTGCCCGGCGCCAACAACCTGCCCGGCACCCGGCCGCTCATCTCGGCTTACCGATGTTAACACCGATCCGGACTGGGGCATTCCGGCAGAGGTCGGCTTCGGCAGAGGTCGGCTACGACGCGGGTCTGCTACGGCACAAGTCGGCTGCGGCGTAGCTCTCCTCGCACGGTCTCCCGGGCGCGGCCCGTGCCGATCGCGGAGCGGCCCGTGCCGATCGCGGAGCGTGGTCCATGCTGATCGCGGAGCGGCCCGTGCCGATCGCGGAGCGTGGTCCATGCTGATCGCGGAGCGGCCCGTGCCGATCGCGGAGCGTGGTCCATGCTGATTGCGGCTTAGCTCTCCTCGCATGGTCTTCTGGGCGTGGCCCGCGCCGATCGCGGAGCGTGGTCCATGCTGATCGCGGGCGAGCTGATCACGGCTGACCACGCGGACTGCGAAGCGAGGCATGGGAAGCGGGGCATGAGAAAGCCCCCGCGGGCGCTGGCGGTGGCCTAAGACGCGCCCGCAGGGGCTTAGACCGGCAGGGTCGGGGCCGGTCCCAATGGCCCGGGCCTCCCCCGAGATGAGGCCCGGTTCTCATCACGACGGCTGGGCCGCAACCCCCCAAGCGGCAGACCAGCCTCACTAGGTAAGACGCCACAGAGTCGCCACATGGTTGCTCTCAGTAACAGAAATCTGTAACGATCTCGCTTGGGTTCTGTGAGATCCGGAATCGGGCCGACCTCAGACGGCGTTTTCCCTGGTCCCGGCCCTGGTCCCGGCCCTGGTCCCGGCCCTGGTCCCGGCCCTGTACCTGGCCCTGTACCGAGAGGCGCGCAGACGTGCGAGCGCCGATCCAGCCTCAGGAACTTGGCCGCAGCGCGGCGGCGAACTGCTGGGCGATCGTCAGAGCCGGGCCGTAGTCAGCGGATCGCGCGAACACTAGCACCGCGAAGGCGACGTTGCCGCGGTATCCGACGAACCAGATCGACCTGACGCCGCGGTGGCCGACCAGCGGAGCGATGCCAACCTGGCCGAGCAGCGGAACTCCGCCGACCCTAGCCGCCCGCGCGGCGCCGAGCCTGACGGTATCGCCCATCAGCGTCCTGAGCTGGCTGAGCACCCGGCTTGGCAGCGTGGCCCGCGACGGTGGCTTTGGCTCCGTGGCACTCGCCACCAGCGACGGCTGGTGCCACGAGCCCGCCTCCACCACACCTGCGGCGAGTGCCATGTCTAGCGGGCTGACCTCGACCGTGTGCGTACCTGTCACGTCAGCGGGCAGGGCCGGCGAGTTCGAACTGCCCGGCCTGACCATGCCGCCGACGAACGCGGAGATAGGGAGTTGCCAGCGCGCGCCGATGCCGAAGTCGTCGGCGGCAGCGATCATCTCGGCCGGGGTCAGGTTCAGCGACAGCTCGGCGAAGGCGGTGCTACACGCGTTCGCGAAGTCGTCCCTGAACTGCGGCGGTCCCTTGCCAGCTCGCGGCTCGGGCGGGACATTGGCGAACGTCTGCCCGTTCACGCTGAAGCCGGGATAGCACGGCTCCTGAGAGTTCGGGCCGAAGCTCGGCTTAGCCGCAAGCAGCGCGGCCGTGGACACGATAGTGAACGCCTGCCCAGGTTGGTACTGGCCGCGCAGCGGGCTCACGGTCGGCAGACCTGGCACGCCGTGACTGGCCACGGCCAGGATCCTGCCGCTGTTGGCCTGGACGGCGACCACAGCGGCGGGCAACGCGATGCCGTCCACTGCCTGCCTCGCGGCCTGTTCGATCCCACCGTTGATGGTGGTCCGAACCGACGTTCCTGATTTGCCACGCCAGGTCTTGAGAACCCTGACCCGACGCCCCGACGGGGTCTGCACGATGATCTGCGTGGTCGGCGTGCCGATGAGATCGGACTGGTACGCCAGCTGCAGCCCGGACAGGCCCACCGTGGTGCCAGGCAGGTAGGGGTCGCCGTCCTCGACAAGCACCCGCGCGGTCTCGGTCCCGACCCGGCCGGTGATATCGGGAACGCTGCTCTCGAACAGCCGCTTGAGCACTCGCCTGTGAGCCAGATGCGGGATCTTGCGTAGCGCGGTACGCAGCTTCGCGTACTGCCTGGGAGCCAGCTGGACGAGCTCGAGGAACGACCCGGGAGGCGCAGCGAGGATCTGAGCGCGCATCTGGTCGGCATCCGACGCGGCCAGTCCGGTCGCGCGAGCCAGCTCGCGTGCGGTCAGCATGGCATCGGTGACGTGAGCGGGAATGACGCCGACCTCGTAGACGGGAGACCGAAGGATCAGCGGCTGGCCGGCCGAGTCGAGCAGCGGACTGCGTGGCGGCATCGCCGTGAGGACGGCCAGCCGGTCGTGCGGCCCGAGGCCAGGAACGATCACCGACGGCGACCAGACCACCAGCCATCGCGATCCCACCTGGCGCAGCATGAAACTACCGCGGTAGTTCCACGGCTGACCGCCGCGTCCCAGATCGATAGACGCATAGAAATATGCGTGCGCGCTGGTGCCGTGCACGCTAATCGGTCCCATCGTGAATGCGAGATCCTCGGCGCCGATCTGGCTGTAGGCGGCCTTCAGGCTGTCGGCCACTGCCGCTGGCTTGCCGGTGGTCATGGCGGCCGCAGCCGGATAGTTGCCTGACTGCCACGCAAGCAGGAACTGGGAGACACTGGCCGCCACCGAAGGCTCGGACCGCAGGGCGCCAGTCAGCGCGGCGACGATCACGACGAGGATGGCGCATGCCAACGCGACCAGGCGCACCATCCCGACCCGAGAGCGCCCGCTCCGTTTCGGCGGCTTGCCCGTCGGAGCAGCGCGCCTGGGCGGGGCGGCAGGCGCTGGCCTGGCGGCTACTGGCGTACCGGCGGCCGGCGGAGCCGCAGTGGCCGACGTGAACCCTGCAGGCCGGGCGGCTGCCGGGCGGAATCGCTCGGGACCTGTCCTTCCCTGCGCCGCTATTCCGGCTGGCCCTGCTGCGGCTACTGGACGGGCAGCACCGACGGGACCACCCGGGCCGACGGAACCACCCGGGCCGACGGAACCACCCGGGCCGACGGAACCACCCGGGCCGACGGGACCAGCGGGACCCGATGGCCATGCCCCGCCCGCCGTCATCGGTGCTGAATGGCCTGCGAGCCCTGGGTCCATCCCCTCTGGCGTTCGCCGCACGCTACTAGCATGCCCTTGCTGTTCGCTGATCGGCCGCAACGCGGCCGGACCAAGTCCGACCTGCGGGAATTCTTCGAGATCCGGCCGAGCCTGGGGGTGGGGGTGAGCGTGAGAGCCGACACCGCCGTTCACCGCACCGCCATGGGCGGCGCCAATGGCCGTGCCATTACCCGCGCCGCCGTTACCCGCGCCGCCGTTACCCGCGCTGACCGCGCTGCCGTTACCCCCGCTGCCGCCGCCCGCGCTGCCATTGAATGCGCTACTGCTGACCGCGGCGCTGTGGCCTGAGATGGCGTCACCTGAGACGCCGTTGGCGCCAATGCCGTTAGCCGCCTCGGCGGCACGCGCACCGGGGTCCGCAACATCGGGCCTGGGGGTACCGGCCCGATGCCTTGCAGAGTGGGCGCCGCGCCTAGCCATGCCGGCCATCAGACGCCATTGTGCTACCTCCGGCGTCGCAGGGCACGTTCAACCTCCAGCGCGGCATCACGGCGAGCAAGCTCGTGCCGCTTGTCGTAGGTCCGCCGCCCGCGCGCCAGGGCCAGCTCGAGCTTGGCCTTGCCGTCGGAGAAGTACAGCGACAGCGGCACGAGAGTCAGGCCGCCCTCGCGGGTGGCACGCTCCAGCCGGTCTATCTCCCTGCGGTGCAGCAGCAGCTTGCGTACGCGGCGCGGCTCATGGTTCGTCCACGTTCCCTGCGCATACTCGGGAATGTGCACGCCGTACAACCAAACCTCACCCTGGGTGATCATCGCGTATCCGTCGGTCAAGCTGGCCCGGCCCGCCCGCAGCGACTTCACCTCGGTCCCCGTCAGCATGATGCCGACTTCGAGCGTGTCCTCGATGGTGTAGTCGTGCCTGGCCCGCCGGTTGGTTGCGATGACCTTCTTACCCTGCTTGGGCTTGTTACCCAGCCTGGCCTTGCCAGACTGCTGTGCAGTCTTGACCTGCGCTGCCGCCACGGTATAAGTCTGACCCCTCACACGCGCAGATAGCGCCTGAGTGTGAGGAATGATGTCGAGCCGCAGAGCGCCAGGCCGATCAGCATCGTGACCACGACGACCTCGACCAGGTCGAACGTCGAGAGCTCGACGTGGAACGGGAAGTAGCTCTGCAGGCCGTCCAGGCCGCTCCTGGCCGCGATCAGCAACCCCACGGCGACCAGCCATCCGAACAGGCCCGCGATCATGCCCTCGACCAGGAAGGGCAGCTGGACGTAGAAGTTAGACGCACCGACCAGGCGCATGATCGCGGTCTCCCGGCGCCGGTTGAACGCCGAGAGCCTGATGGTGTTGGCCACGAGAAGGATCGCGGCCACGATCAGGATGATGGCCACGACGATGACGGCATTCCGCGCGCCGTCGAGCAGCTTGTAGAAGTTGGTCAGGATCGAGGAGTCGTCACCCACCGACTGCACGCCGGGCATGCCGTTGACCGCAGCCCCGACGGGGGAGGCATCCGCCTCGGCGTTCTTCAGCTTCACCGCGAACGAGGCCGGGATGTCACCCGGCTGCACCGAGCTGACGAGCTCGGGCTGGTCGGCGAATTCCTTTCTGAACTGGGCGTAAGCCTGGGCGGCCGACTGGTAGGTGACCGTCACCACCTGGGGCAGCGACGTGAGCGTCTTGCGCACCTGGTCCGTCTGCGCCGCCGTGGCCGGCCCGTTCTTGGTGCACCGCGGAGTCAGCGGGGTCTGCGAGCACAGGTACACCGACAGCTCGATCCGGTTCTGCCACAGGGCCCTGGTGTGGTCGACCTGCTTGACGAACAGCAAGCCGGTGCCAAGCAGCGAGAGGCTGATCGCCACGACCACGACGAGGGCAACCGTCATGGTCAGGTTCCGCCGGAGGCCGATCCACACCTCGCCGAACACGAACTGCGCGCGCATGTAACTAGCCCCTTGTCTGTCCTCGCCCGGCCGGGAACTCCGGCTGGCTCGAAGTCTGGCCTACCTTGCTCGGCTAGTACGCCTGCCCGTAGACGCCGCGAGACTGGTCTCGGACGATCTTGCCGTACTCAAGCTCGATGACCCGCTTGCGCATGGAGTCCACGATCGCGGCGTCGTGTGTCGCCATCACGACCGTGGTGCCGGTCCTGTTGATCCGGTCGAGCACCTTCATGATGCCGATCGAGGTCGCCGGGTCGATGTTGCCCGTGGGCTCGTCAGCGAGCAGGATCATCGGTCGGTTGACAAACGCCCTGGCCATGGCCACGCGCTGCTGCTCGCCGCCGGAGAGCTCGTCCGGCATCCGATCGCCCTTGCCCTCAAGGCCCACCAAGTCGATGACCTCGGGGACGACCTTGCGGATGAACCGGCGCGGCTTGCCAATGACCTCGAGCGCGAACGCGATGTTCTGGTAGACGTCCTTAGTCGGCAGCAGCCTGAAGTCCTGGAAGACGCAGCCGATCCGGCGCCGCAGCTGCGGCACCTTCCAGTTCGTCAGCCTGGCCAGGTCCCGGCCGGCGACGTAGATCCGCCCGTCGGTGGGTCGCTCCTCGCGCAGGATCAGCCGCAGGAACGTCGACTTCCCCGATCCCGACGGGCCGACCAGGAAGACGAACTCGCCCTTCTCCACGTCGAGGGTGACACTCTCCACAGCGGGCCGACTCTGATTGGCGTACGTCTTGGTGACACTTTCGAAGTGAATCACAGGACCATCACAGGAGCTCGATAATGAAGCTGTAGCGAGGGGCAACGGCGCCCCGGTTTGATCACGGGACAGTCTAGGGGGGAAACTGGTCTGGAACGTCCAACATTGTCGAAGACGGCTAGCGGCGCCTCTGGCGGAGGGGACGACATGAGCTGCGAACACCTCATCTGCGCTCAGTGCGCCGGGCCGGTCGCCGAGGGCCGGTGCCCGGTGTGCCGGGCGGCCAAGTCTGACCTGCACCATCACGGCCACGGAGTCGCGATCCCTTACGCCCTGGCGATCCTGCTCCTGGCTGCCGTGGTGCTGCTTGCCCTGCAGCACCTCGGCCACTAAGCCGCGATCAGCGTCCTGGGCCCGCTGGCGACGGCCGGCGGCCCTGGCGCTGCGGCTAACGGCCCCTGGCGCTGCGGCTAGAGCTAGAGGCCTTGCGTCCTGAGCCAGCGGATCTCGGCCTCGATGAACTCGTCAATCTCACCGTCGAGCACGGCCGCGGTGTTGCCGGTCTCGTATCCGGTCCGCAGGTCCTTGATGTTCTGGTACGGGTGCAGCACGTAGTTGCGGATCTGGGTGCCCCAGCTGCGGCCGCCATCGCCCCGCAGCTCGTTGAGCTTCGCAGCCTGCTCCTCGCGCTTGCGCTCAAGCAGCTTGGCCTGGAGCACGGCCATCGCGCTTGCCCGATTCTGAATCTGGCTCCGTTCGTTCTGGCAGGAGACCACGATCCCGGTGGGCAGGTGGGTGATCCTGACCGCGGAGTCTGTGGTGTTCACCCCCTGGCCGCCGGGGCCGCTCGACCGGTAGACGTCGATCCGGAGCTCGTCGTCGGGTATCTCGATGTGGTCGGCCTGCTGCACGACCGGGATGACGTCCACCCCGGCGAACGAGGTCTGCCGCCTGCCCTGGTTGTCGTACTTGGAGATCCGGACCATCCGGTGCGTGCCGTGCTCGCCGCGCAGCGTGCCGTAGGCGTACGGGGCCTTGATCGCGAACGTCGTGGACTTGATCCCGGCCTCTTCTGCGTAGGAGGTGTCGTAGATCTCGGTGGGATAGCCATGCCGCTCGGCCCAGCGCAGGTAGATCCGCTGCAGGCCCTCCGCCCAGTCGGCCGCGTCCGCTCCGCCCGCCTGGGCGTTGATCGTGATCAGCGCCTCGCGCGAGTCGTACTCGCCGGACAGCAGGGTCCTGATCTCCAGCTGGTCGATCTGGCCGCGGATCGCCGCGAGCTCGCGCAGCGCCTCGGCGAGGGTGGGCTCGTCGTTCTCGCTCTCAGCGAGCTCGAACATCACGGCCAGGTCGTCCAGCCTGCCGTGCAGCGTCTCCAGCCTGGACAGTTCGGCGTCGAGGTAGGACAGCCGCCGGGTGACGACCTGCGCGTTCTCCTGGTCCTCCCAGAGCCCAGGGTCGGCCGAGCGCTCGCGCAGCTCGTCGGCCTCCTTGCGCATCCCGTGCGGGTCAAGGACAGCCTCGATGCTGGCGAGCTTGCCAGTGAGGTCGGCGATCTCGCTCCCATAGTCGACAGCCATGCCGGAAGCCTACGCGACTTCGCGGTCAATTCCTGATTCCGGACCTGCGGATCACAAATGCTGCAGCGGCCCGGCACACGCGCAGATCACCCGTCGGTCAGCGCGGCTCACCCGTCGGTCAGCGCGGCGCGTCACCGGGAGGACACGCAGATCACCCGATCGCCCAGGCGTGGCCTCAGGCGGGCAGGGTGCTCGACGAGACCAGCGTCCTGATCGCGCGGACCGCGACCGAGAGAGTCGCCACCGTGAACGCGTCACTCTCCCAGATCTCCGCCAGCGTCCTGGCGGCGCGCTCGACCGCCGCCTCGTTCCTGGCCACCCAGGCGCTCAGCCTGAGCTCGGGACTGCCCGACTCGGTGACGGTCAGCACGTCGCGTGCCAGCGCGGCGTGCGCGGTGTACAGATCGTCCCGCATCGCTCCCCTGGCCATGGTGTTCCACCGGTCGTCGCGCGGCAGCGCGGTGATCCGGTCCCTCAGCCTGGTGATCTGGAGCCGGTCGGCGAGATCGAAGTAGACCTCGGACGCCTCCTCGACCGAGCGGCCCGTGGTGGCCGATATGTCCACGATGTCGAACGCGGAGTAGGCGGGAACCATGGCGGCGATCCGGTCGGCCAGGTTCGCGGGGAACCCACGGCCGGCGAAGATGTCGCGGCGCTCGTAGAAGCTGCTCAGGTCCACGCCGGTGAGCAGCTTGGGCAGGCCCGTCGCCACCGTGAGCACGCCCTCGGCGAAGAAGTCGATCGTCGCCTGGATGTCGAAGGGCGGCCGCCTGAAGTGCAGCAGCCACCGGCTGGCCCGCTCCGTCAGCTTGCGGCCCTCGAGCAGGGCAAGGATCTGGTCGGCGGTGTCGACCTGGCCATCAAGCGCCTTGAGCTGGCGCCAGAAGCCCGCCATGTCGAACACGGCCCTGGCGACCAGCCAGGCCTCGGTGATGTGCGGCACCGACGCGCCGGTCTCCTCGTTCAGCCGGAACGCGAACGTGATCCCCGACCTGTCCACCATGTCGTTGATCACCGCCGTAGTGATGATCTCGCGGTGCAGCCGGTGCGCCCGCATCCGGTCGGTGAACCGCCCGCGCAGCTCGGCAGGGAAGTAGGAACTGAGCACACGCCGCAGGTAGGGATCGTCGGGCACCTGGGAGGCGAGCACCTCCTGCCCCGCCGAGATCTTGGTGTGGGCAAGCAGCACGGAGAACTCGGGCAGGGTCAGCCCGGCGCTGCTCGACCTCCGCTCGACGATGTCCTTGTCGGCGGGAAGGACGTCCAGGCGGCGGCGGATCCGGCCCTCGCGCTCGAGCATCCTGATGTACCTGGCATGCACGTGCAGCATCTGGGGTGCCTGCGCCCTGGCGGCCGCCAGAGCCCGGTTCTGCTGGTAGTTGTGTGCCAGGACCAGCCTTCCTACCTCGGCGGTCATGGCCACGAGCAGCTCGTCCCTGCCCGCCGTGGTCATCTCGCCGTCGCGCACCACCTCGTCGAGCAGGATCTTGATGTTGACCTCGTGGTCGGACGTGTCCACGCCCGCGGAGTTGTCGATGAAGTCGGTATTGACAAGCCCGCCGGCCAGCGAGTATTCGATCCTGGCCTCCTGAGTTAGGCCCAGGTTCCCGCCCTCGCCGACCACTCTGGCCCTGACCTGGGAGGCGTCTACCCGCACCGAGTCGTTGGTTCGGTCACCGACATCAGCATTCGGCTGTGCCGTGCTCTTGACATAGGTGCCGATTCCGCCATTCCACAGCAGGTCGACCGGCGCGGTCAGGATGGCCGAGATCACCTGGTCGGGCGAGAGCGCCGTGGTGCCGCCGTGGAGCCCGAGCACGGCGCGGGCCTGCGGTGAGAGCGGTATGGACTTGGCCGAGCGCGGCCATATCCCGCCGCCGGCCGAGATGAGCGCCTTGTCATAGCTCTCCCAGGACGACCGCGGCAGCTCGAACAGGCGCCGCCGCTCGGCGTAGCTCACCGCCGGGTCGGGATCGGGGTCGAGGAAGACGTGCCGGTGGTCGAACGCCGCCACCAGCTTGATGTGGTTGGACAGCAGCATTCCGTTGCCGAACACGTCGCCGGACATGTCGCCGATCCCCGCGACGGTGAACTCCTGACTGCCGATGTCCACGCCGAGTGTCTGGAAGTGAAACTTGACCGACTCCCACGCTCCGCGCGCGGTGATCCCCATTTTCTTGTGGTCGTAGCCCGCCGAGCCGCCCGAGGCGAACGCGTCACCCAGCCAGAACCCGCGGGCCAGCGCGATCTCGTTGGCGGTGTCGGAGAAGGTGGCCGTGCCCTTGTCGGCCGCCACCACCAGATAGGGATCGTCCCCGTCGTGCCTGACCACCCGGTCCGGGCCGACGACCGCGCCGCCCTTGAGGTTGTCGGTGACGTCCAGCATCGCGCTGATGAACATCCGGTAGCACGCCAGAACCTCGGCCTGGTACGCCTCGCGATCGGCGGGGTCGCCGAGTCTCTTGCAGACGAAGCCGCCCTTGGCCCCTGACGGCACGATCACCGAGTTCTTGACCTCCTGGGCCTTGGCGAGCCCGAGTATCTCGGTCCGGAAGTCCTCGGGTCGCTCTGACCAGCGCAGCCCGCCGCGTGCCACGTGGGCGAACCGCAGGTGCAGGCCCTCGAACCTGGGCGAGTACACGAAGAGCTCGAACTTCGGCCTCGGCGCCGGCAGGTCGGGCACGAGCGCATCGTCGAGCTTGAACACCAGGTACGGCGCCCAGTCGTCGGCCCCGTGCAGGCCGCGGAAGAAGTTGGTCCGCTGCGTGGCGAGCACCAGGCCGAGGTAGGCGCGCAGGATCCTGTCCTGGTCCAGGCTGGCCACCTCGTCGAGCTCCCCGGTGATCTCCTCGGCCAGCGCGTCGCTCCGCTCCTTCTGCCCGGCCTGGCGTTCCGGGTCGAACCTGGACTCGAACAACCGGATGAGCAGGCGCGTGATGACCGGGTTGGATCGCAGCACCCGGGCGATGTAACCCATGCTGAAGGTGGTGCCCGCCTGGCGCAGGTACTTGGCGTAGGCGCGCAGCACCACCACCTGGCGCCAGGTCAGCCCGGCGTCGAGCACGAGCGTGTTGAAGCTGTCGTCCTCGATCTTGCCGTCCCACAGCGCCGCCATCGCGCCCTCGAGCTGGCCGGCTACCGAGACCAGCGACAGGTGCGGTGCGGAGTCGGCCCTGGCACTGGCCGCCTGGCCGACTCGCTCCCTGCGCAGACCAAAGTCATAGATCCAGAACGGCTTGTCCGCGGCAAACTCGTAGGGATGCTCATCGACCACCTCGACGCCCATGTGCTGAAGCCTCGGCAGCACGTCGGTCAGCGTGATCGGCGAGTCGGTCCGGTGAATCGTCAGCCGCCAGACCCGCCGGCGCGGCCCTGGCCTGTGCCCGCCGTCACCCCCGGCGTCACCGGCCCCCCCGGCGTCACCGGCCCCCCCGGCGTCACCGTTGCCGACGTCACCTCCGTCGCCTGACCCGTCGGCGAGCGCCGCGTCCCGGCGTCGGTCCTTCCCGGCCCGATCGTCAGGCTCCGCCCGATCGCCAGGCTCGGCCCGATCGTCAGGCTCGGCCCGGTCGGCGTGATTACCCAGTCGGCCGAGCGCGGCGGCAGAGATCACTGGCGGCTCGTGCTCCACCGGGATGCCGCCGACATATCCCGCGGATTCCCACATCTCGAACGAGATGTCGTCACCGGACTCACGCATCTGCTGGATCTTGGCCAGGTCCGAGACGGCGGCCGCGGCCGGAACGTCGGCCTTGTAGGTGTCGCTGATCGAGTCGCTGAACTCGGCGAGCAGTTCACGCCCCGGCCCCTCGCCGAGCTGTGCCACGGCCTCCCTGGCGAGGTCGTCGTCCCACGACCGGACCGCCGCGGCGATGGCCTGCTCGACCACCTTGACGTCCACGTCGGCGAGGTTGCGGCCGCGCTCGGCCCGGGCCACGATGTGCAGCCTCGCGATCGGACCCTCGTCCACGATCGTGCTGTAGTCCAGCTGCGATGCGCCGAGCACCCGCCGCAGGATCTCCTGGACGGCCAGCCTGACCTTTGTGTTGTACCTGTCCCTTGACAGGTACACCAGGCACGATACGTACCGGCCGTAGACGTGCTTGCGCAGGAACAGCCTGGTCTGCATGCGCTCGCGCAACCTGAGCACCTGGCTGGCGACGTCGGCAAGCTCAGCCACCGGGGTGGAGAAGAGTTCCTCGCGCGGATAGACCTCCATGAACTCAGCCACGTCCCGGCCGTCGTGGCTGCCGGCGGAGATGCCGCTCACCGCGAGCACCTCGGAGAGCTTCCTGCGCAGGATCGGGATCCTGGTGATGCTGTCGGTGTAGGCCATGTGGGTGTACAGGCCCAGGAACCGGTACTCGCCGATGACCTCGCCGGCCGCCGATAGCTTCTTCACGCCGATGTAGTCCAGGTAGCTCGGCCGGTGCACCGTGGCGCGCGAATTGGCCTTGGTCATGATCAGC